>Ga0224555_1001767_pt1 | contig 28159 bp, 25 predicted proteins | sample 714S23034metaG_FD_180687 | JGI IMG/M metagenome (GOLD analysis project Ga0224555, IMG submission 180687) | Peat soil microbial communities from Stordalen Mire, Sweden - 717 S2 30-34 | ecosystem: Environmental > Terrestrial > Soil > Wetlands > Peat | place: Sweden: Norrbotten County, Stordalen...
ATCTTAGCGCGGTGCGCAAGCTGACCGGGTCCAGCACGAACATTGAAGGCTGGGCGCACTACTGCGAGCAGATGATGCTCGACGAGGGCTACAACCAGCCCGGCGTGGCCGCGAAGGACGAGCGCGAGTCGCGGTTGATCCGGCTGGGCCAGCTACAGGATGCGCTGCTGCGTGACGCTCGTTTCGTCGTGGGCATCCGCATGCACACCCAGGAGATGAGCCTGGAGCAGGCGGAAGACTTCTTCGTCAACGAGGGCTACCAGTCGCGGCCGATCGCGGAGGTTGAAACGAAGCGCGGCACAGCTGACCCGACCTATCTCTACTACACGCTGGGCAAGCTGGAGATCATGAAGCTGCGGTCTGACCTCCAGAGCAAAGAGGGAACCAGCTTCTCACTGGAGAAATTCCATGACGCCTTTATGCGTCAGGGCGGCGCGCCCATCAAAATTGTGCGGAAGGCTCTGCTCGGCGACGATTCGCCAACGTTGTGAGCAGCGGTCGCATCCTACTCCTTTCTCGCGATAGAATGCCCGGTTCGTGTTAGAGGCGTGTGCGAGGAGGAAATCTAAAGTAGAGAGATGCCGAAACCGATGAAGGTACGCAAGGCAATCTTTCCGGCGGCGGGCTTCGGCACGCGGTTTTTGCCGGCCACCAAGTCGATCCCCAAGGAAATGCTGGCGCTGGTCGACAAGCCCATCATCCAGTACGGCGTCGAAGAAGCGCTGGCCGCCGGCTGCGATCAGATTGTGATCGTCACCGGCCGCGGCAAGTCGGCCATCGAAGACCACTTCGATGTCAGCTACGAGTTGGAGTGCACGCTGGAGAAACGCGGCAAGACCGATCTGCTCGCGGTCAGCCGCCAGGTTTCGCACATGGTGCGCGTCTCCTATGTGCGGCAGAAGGAGGCCCTCGGCCTGGGACACGCGGTGCTGATGGCGCGCGACCTGGTCGGCGATGAGCCTTTTGCCGTGATTCTGCCCGACGACGTCATCGACGCGCAGGTTCCCTGCCTCAAGCAGATGATGGACGTCTTCGAGAAGACGCAGTCTTCGATCGTGGCGACCCAGGTGGTGGAGGGACCGGCCATCTCCGCGTATGGAGTGCTGAGCGGAAAACCCGTCAACGGCAATTCGCGACTCTTCGACGTGTCGGGCCTGGTAGAGAAGCCGAAGCTTGCCGACGCTCCGTCGAAGAACGCCATCATCGGGCGCTACATTTTGACGCCGAAGATCTTCGATCTGCTGGAGCACACGCCGCTGGGTGCCGGTGGCGAACTGCAGCTTACTGACGGCATCAAGGGGCTGCTGGAGACGGAGAAGGTGTACGGATACAGTTTTGAGGGCACGCGTCACGATGCCGGCGACAAATTCGGCATGCTGAAGGCGACCGTGGAATTCGCGCTGAAACGCGAGGATCTGGGCCCGGCTTTCCGGAGCTATCTGAAGTCGCTGAAGCTGTAGAGCTGAGGCGGCGGGTCGAGTCGAGAAAGTCGGTTCGGTCCTGAAACTTTCTCGCAGGAGTTTTCGTCGATTCCAAACAGGGCCGGGAGTGTTGCTAAAAAGCTCCGCGTTTCGCTGTGCTGCTGACCCCGGCCTGTCTATTCTTCTCCTGAAGTTTCGCCCCCGCTTCACCGGATCCTGCTCCTGAGCTTCATTTGTCTTTGTCTGTCGAACCGGCGTATCGTCGGTCGTAGGTTCGGGTGGCATCCTCCGCACGCGGGAGGAGCCGCACTGGAGACGACATGAGCGTTACGCAGTTCCGCACCCAGGACGGATCGGCATCCGCGCCGGTTCCAGTCACCTTCCAGACATTGCAGGCAAAGAAGCAGGCGGGCACGCCCATCAGCGCGCTCACTGCTTACGACTACGCCACCGCGCGGCTCGTCGATGAGGCAGGGATCGATTTGATCCTGGTCGGCGATTCGCTGGCCCAGGTGGTGCTCGGCTACGACAACACGCTGCCAGTGACGATGGAGGAGATGCTGCACCATACGCGCGCGGTGCGTCGCGCCGTGAGGCGGGCCATCGTTGCGGCCGACATGCCGTGGGGCTCGTATCACCTGACCGTTGAAGAGGGCGTGGGGAACGCTGTGCGCTTTGTGAAGGAAGCCGGCGCGCAGGCGGTGAAGATCGAAGGCGGCGCCAGCCGCGTGGAGCTGGTGGAGCGACTCACCGATGCCGAGATTCCTGTCATTGGCCACCTGGGGCTCACGCCGCAGTCGGTGAATCGCATGGGCGGCTACAAGGTGCAGGGCAAGTCCATCGCCGCGATCAATGAATTGCTCCACGATGCGCATGCGCTGGAGTCCGCGGGGGCGGTACTGCTGGTGCTGGAGGGCGTGCCACGCGAGGTCGCGGCCCGCATCACGGCCGAGGTCGGCATTCCCACGATCGGCATTGGAGCCGGTCCTGACTGCGACGGGCAGATTCTTGTCATTCACGACCTGGTCAATCTCTCCTTCTCGCCTCCCGCGAAGTTCGTCCGCCAGTACGGCGACGCGGCGGCTCTGTTCCGCAATGCGATCGAGGGATATCGCCAGGATGTCGAGGCCCGCGCGTTCCCTGCCGACAGCGAAAGCTATCATCTGCCGAAAGACGTGGCGCCGGTGTTCGATCGCAACCCCCTGCGCCAGAAGGCCTGACCCATTGCCATGCTGATTGCCAAAACCATTGCCGAAGTGCGCGCAGCGGTCGCGAAGCTCCGGGGCGACAAGAAGTGCATCGGGCTGGTGCCGACCATGGGCGCGCTGCATGAGGGGCATCTCTCGCTGGTGCGCGCCGCCAGGGCGCATTGCAGCGCCGTGGTGGTGACGATTTTCGTCAATCCCACGCAGTTCGGGCCCAAAGAGGACTTCGCGAAGTATCCGCGGACCCTGGACGAGGACTGCGCGCTGCTGGAGAAGGAAGCTGTCGATGTGATTTTTGTACCGGAGGCGGCTGAGATTTATCCGCCAGTGGCAAGCACCGTAGTGGAAGTGGCGGGTATCTCGGATCGGCTCGACGGAGTCACGAGGCCTGGGCATTTCGTCGGGGTCGCGACGGTGGTGGCGAAGCTGTTCACCATCGTGCAGCCCGACCACGCCTTCTTTGGCCAGAAGGATGCGGCCCAGGTTGCCGTCCTTCGCCGGATGGTGCGCGATCTGCATTTCAACCTGGAGCTAATCGTCTGCCCGATCGTGCGCGAGGCCGACGGTCTGGCGATGAGTTCGCGCAACCGCTACCTTTCGGTGGACGAGCGGCAGCAGGCGCTGGTGCTGCGCCGCGCGCTGCGGCGGGTGGAAGCGGAGGTCGCGGCGGGCGTGGTGGAGTCGCAGCCGCTGATCGATGCCGGCCTCGCCGTGCTCGCCGATGAGCCGGAGATTCGCGTGGACTACTTCAGCATTGTCGATCCGGAAACGCTCGAAGAAGTGCCCGACGTGACGGCAGGCGCGCTGGTCGCGGTCGCGGCGGCTGTGGGGCTGACGCGGCTGATTGACAACGTGCTGATTCCTCCGCGATAAGAGCTGCCCTAATTGTGAACCCGGCGCAGTCCCAAGCCCAGTGGAACAGGCGCGGCGTTCCAATTTCGATCATCCGACATTTGCGCTCCTGAATCGCTCTCAGGTGACCAGCAGGGCAGCCGATATGCACTCTGACGTTGCTGAAATTTCTCGGCGACGGCGGAGGAGCTCGGACAATGAGGCGGCTCATTGCTGTTGCCTCTGTCCTGGCATGCGCGCTCGCCGTTTGCGTTGCTAAGGCAGAGGACCCGGCGTACAAAGTGGCGCTTTGGAGCGTCGCCAGCATCGACGCGGATCCGGCGGACTGTGCCGATCAGGTGCAGGCGGTGCGCGATGCCCTGGCGGTTTTCGACGTTCCCGCCTCCCGGCCGTTCAAAGTCACTGTCTCGCGCGAATTCAGCTGGGTGGTGGTCTGCAACGAGCGCGCCTGGTTTCATCTGAGAAACGAGCCACGGTACGCGCGCGTGAACACCAACTCCGCCATGACGGACTTCCCGAACCATGTGGTGTTTCTCGATGGGTTTCGGCACAGCCCGGCCGCTCTGCGAGACTCCGTGGCTCACGAGATGGGCCACATGCTGTGCCAGTGCGCAGACGAGGGCGAGGCGGATCGCTGGAAGCTCATTCTTGTCGAGGAGGCGGATCGGCAGTCGCGGCAGCGGCGTGTACAGGTCTCTGCAGCGCAGCAGTGATTGGCGCCAATTCGCAGCGCCTCCCCAGCGGTTCCGGCTACTGCGGCTTCGATGCGGGTGCGGCACCCTGCGCGGGATGGTGATGCTCTTCCGGCGGCGGCACAAAGTGCTCCGGCATGGTGTGACCCCGATGACAGGTGCCGCAGGTGACGTGCTTGTCGGCCGGCATCGCATCCGGATCGTCGATCTTCGACATGTACTGCTCGTTGATGGTTTGCGTCATGGCGATCATGGTGCGCGCGAAACCTTTGTCTTCCTTCGCGTCGGAAGCGAAGTCCAGCTTGTTCGTCTGGGGATTGACGGCGTGGCAGAAATTGCACTTCACGCCCAGCGAGCCGGCGTAACCCCGCATGATTTTTCTCAGCTCTTCGGGTGCGATGTCCTTCGGCAGGACCTTCAAGTTGACCGGCTTGGGCAGTGGCCGACGCGGGCGGGCTTCAAGCGCCGATTGGTCCGCTCCCGGGGCGGGCTGTGGCGGGCCATCCTGGCCGAAGAGAGACGGAGCGGCGAATGTGAGGACGAGAATTGCTGAGAGGAATAACCGGCTTCGCATGAGGGGCAATATCCTGCGGAACTGGGGTCGACAGCCTGGCCTGAAATTTATCTTACTGTGGACGTGAACCGTTCCGGGTGAGTCTCAGAATGACGGAGAATTCATCCTGAGACGAAGCGATTGCCCGCAATCGCGAAGCGCGCCGGCCGCTCCGCCGCCTTGCGGATGCCGATGCGGCGCGTGACCTCTATCTCGCCCGGCGCGAAGCCGTCATCCTCGACATGCAGGCCCGACCACGCGCTCGTGACATCGATTCCGTTGTGGGTTTCGCGGACGATGCCCAGGGCCTGGCACAGGCGGCCTGGGCCCGAGGTTAGCAATCGAGAATTCGCACCGGCATCGAGTCCACGCAGTCGTGTCATCGTCTCAAGCCCCTCCACTGGTTCAAGCGCACGCAGCAGCACGCCGGCGCCGTGGCCCTCCGGCTCGCAGGAGAAATTCAGGCAGAAGTGCATCCCGTAGATGAAGTACACGTAGGCGAATCCTGGCGGCCCGAAGAGCACAGCGTTGCGCTGTGTCTTTCCGGCAAAGGCGTGCGCTGCTGGATCGTCGAGCCCGAAGTAGGCCTCGACTTCGACGATGCGCCCGGCGAGGCGCTCCGTCTTTTTGCGGGATCCCGCACCCGTCTCGTACCGCCGCACCAGCAGCTTGCCGAGCAGGCCCCGCGCGACGACGTCGGGAGGGTCGAGATAAAAATCCCGGGACAGGATCTGCGCCTTCGCCATCTATTTCGACGGCAATCCCTTGAGCACCGCCAGCACCTCTTCGGCGTGCCCCTCCGGCATCACCTTCGGGAAGACCTTCAGCAGCCGCTGGTCCGGCCCGATGAGGAACGTGGTTCGCTCGATTCCCATCGTTTTCTTCCCATACATATTCTTTTCCTTCAGGACACCAAACTGATTGCAAACCTTTTCGTCTACATCAGCAAGGAGGGGATACGGAAGGTCGTACTTCTCGCGGAACTTCTTCTGCGCCTGGGGCGTGTCGCGCGAGATGCCGAGCACCACGGCGCCGGTCGCCTGAATCTTTTTGAACTGGTCGCGGAAGCCGCACGCCTCGATGGTGCAGCCGGGCGTATCCGCCTTGGGATAAAAGAACAGGACCACCGGCTTTCCGGCGAAATCCTTCAGATGGACGGTTTTCTCTGAGTCGTCCTGAAGCGCAAAATCGGCAACTTTGTCGTTGATTTCCATGTTGTCCCCTCCCAAGCAGGTAAGACGCGCGCAACCACGCACGATTAAGATTAATTTTAGGGTCTGTTAACACGATTAGGACGGCGACGACGGGAGCGCATTTTTTCGAGTGCGAGGAGCGAGGAGTGGCAAATACTGAGCGTATTTTAGCGACGAGCGACAAAGCAATCGGGAAAATGCGCCCCGTCCCGGAGGGTTGCGGCCAAAATCGCGCCATACTTCGTTGTCGCCCTCGACTGGGGACCTGCCACAGCCTTCGGGACTTCGCCTCGTCTGGCCCGATTTTGGCTCGCAACGCCGCCCGGCCTAATCGTGTTAACAGACCCTGAGCAGCGAGGATTATGGTACGGGTTCGGACAGGATGTTGGGGTTGGCCGGCGGCAGCGGTGCTGGCCGGGGCGTGCGCGGCGCCTGCATTGGCGCAGTATGTGGGCCGCGTCGACGACCAGACGCAGTCCGGCACGCATCTGCGCTCCACAGCGATTCTCGAGTACACCGGCGATCTGAAGGAGATGAAGCAGAGCCGCCTGGTGCCGATTGCCATCTGGGACGGCGCGCAGTATCAGCCCGGCGGGCTTTACCTGGCGCAGCCGGCGCCGCTGGCGGTGCTCTCGGGCACGCAGTACGAACTGCAGGATTCCGGCAAGCCCGAAGGGTTCTTCAACATCCGCGACGCCGAAGACCTGGCCGGATTGTGGATCGGTGTGGGGAGCTACGAAGCACCACCGCCGCCGAAGGCAAAGGCTCCTGCGTCACGAAGCAATCACACCTACGTTGTGAAGGACTTCGATCCCGACAAGCCGCATTTCGCGCATCGGCCGGCCGACGAGCAGGAGACCTCGAAAGATTCCGGAAGTGCCCCGGCACCTGCATCGCAAAAGGCGCCGGCGGTCGATCCGGACCGGCCCACGCTGCATCCGCGCACCGGCGACGATTCGGGATCGGGCAGTGCCTCGGCTCCCACCGGATCGAACGCGCCCGACACCGATCCGGACCGGCCGACGTTCCACCGCCGCGCGAGCGCGTCCACTGAGACGTCGACAGCCCAGCCGCCGATCGATCCCGATCGCCCGCGGCTGGAATACAAGCAGACGACGGAACAGGAAAAGATGGACAAGGCGGAAGCGCTGTTCGGCTTGCCCAAAGAGATGAACCAGGTGGCCGGCGTCTCGGACAGCCGCAGCGGCGGCGACACACTCTCCTGGCAGTTTTTCTGGGCGACCCCCGAGGACGAGGGGAAGATGAAAGCGGCGCTGGAAGAGATCGCGCAGAAGGCGGTCGCTCCTCCCGCCGCGGCGCCGGCCACGGCCAGCAAGCCAGCGAGCGCGCACCGCAGGACGCACCAGCCGCCACCTCCGCCGCTGCCCATGCTTGCCGATGAGCAGTTCAAAGCCTATAGCCTGAGCTTTGGCGGCGGGGCCACGATGGTGCTGACGGCGCGCTCCGCCAGCGAGCCGGAGAAATACGTGACGATCATCGCGGCGCCTGATTTCTACGGCAACCCGAAGGTCCTGATGCAGCAGGTCACCAGCGACGCCGCGCTCGATGTCTCTCCTCGGTATCGGCTGATCGATGCGGTAGACACGGAAGGCAACGGCCACGCCGAGCTGCTTTTCGAGTTGCGCGGAAGGACGTACCGCCAGTTCGCGATCTACCGGATTGCCGAGGGGACGGCTACCGAGGCCTTCGTCACGCAGCCCACCCCGGTCGGCTAGGGTCGCCGTCCACGTTGCCGCGGCCCGGCTTCACAATAAGATCGGCAACAGTTACAGTTTCGGGAGCTGGCTGGTATCCCAGCCGCCGCCCAGCGCCCGGATCAGCTGCACGTTGGCCACAAACTGCCGCGTCGCAAGGTCGGCCTGCGTTCTTTGATTGCTCAGCAGGGTCGTCTGTGCGGTCAGGACTTCCAGATATGTCGTCACGCCGCCCTTGTACCGATTGGTGCTGATATTCAGCGAGCGCTCCGCCGCTTCCACCGCGAGCTGCTCCTGCTCCGATTCCTGGTTGAGGATGCGCAGCGCGGCGAGATTGTCCTCCACATCCTGAAACGCCGCCAGCACCGTCTGCCGATAGTTGGCCACTTGCTGTTCGTACCCCTCGCGGGCTTGTTGCGTGATGGCGTGCCGACGGCCGGCATCGAACAGGAGTTCGACCGCCGATGCTCCCAGCGACCACATCTCGCTGGGACCCTGGATGAGGGTGCCGGGACGGCCGCTGGCAAAGCCGCCGGTTCCGGTGAGCGAGACATTCGGATAATAGGCAGCGATGGCAATTCCAATCTGCGCGTTCGCCGCATCCGCCTGCCGTTCGGCGGCGGCGATGTCCGGCCTGCGCTCCAGCATCTGCGACGGCACGCCGACCGGAACCTGCGGGACCTGGTCCCCCAGCGGCATAGGCGGCAGGCTGAAGGTCGAGGCGGGCGTGCCGGTCAGCGTCGCGATCGCGTGCTCGTACTGAGCACGGGCCACCTGAACATCGATGTCCTGGGCGCGCGTGGTTTCCAGCTGCGTCTGCGCCAGCGCCACATCCGACTCCGTTGCAACGCCGCCCTTAAAACGTATCTGTGTCAGTTTCAAATACTCTTCGTACGACTTCACCGTGTTGTCGAGCAGTTGCTGCTGGGAATCCAGGCCGCGCATCTCGAAGTAGTCCGAGGCCAGTTCAGAGCGCAGGCTCAACTCCACGTTCGCCAGCATCGCTGCCGAGGCCTGTGCGTTAGCGCGCGCCTGTTCCACGGTGCGCCGCACCTGTCCCCAAAGATCCGGCTCCCACTGCGCCTGCCCGCCAAGCTGGATCGTGTTGAACTGGTAGTCGGTGACAGTCCGACTGGTATTCGCCTGGTTATACGACTCGCGCGTGCGCTGCACCGATGGCCCCGCGGCGAACGTAGGGTAATATTGCGAGCGCGCCACCCGCACCTGCTCGCGAGCCGAGAAGTACTGTTCCATCGCAACGCGCAGGGTCTGGTTCGAGACGGCGACTTTCGCCTCCAGCGCGTTCAGCTGCGGGTCGGCGTACATTTCCCACCACGCGCCGCGCAGCACCCCATCGCTCGGCTCGGCCTGCTTCCAGGTTCCGTTGGGCGGATTGGGCGGTGGCACGGCGTTCTCTTTCCACGCAGGCGCGGTCGCGGCGTCCGGCCGGTGATAGTTAGGGCCCACCGTACAGCCCGCGAGCAGGAACGCTGCTGTCGACAACGCCAGCGCCCATGGGCGGAGTAGCATCATGAACCGCCCTCCGGACTCGGGTTGCCCTGGTTTTCCTCCGGACCCTGCGCGCCGCCGCCGCTGTTCGGGGTGACCACCCGCACCTTCTCGCCATCGATCACCGAATCCGGCGGATTGCGCACCACCTCATCGTTCGGGTTCAGGCCCTCAACCACCTGCACCACGCGGCCGTCATCCTGGCCAATGGTGATCGGCACCAGCTTCGCCACATCGCCGCCGTTGGCGTGGACCACCGTCACCACGCGCAGTCCTTCCTGACGGAAGAGCAGCGCCGACACCGGCAGAATCAGCGTCTGCTTCACAATCTTCAGCTGGAAGTGAACCTGCGTATAGGCGCCCGGCACCAACTCGCCCTTAGGATTCGGCACGTCGACCTCGACGAGCAGCGTGCGCGATGCCGGATCGATCGCCCGCGCCGTGCGCACCACCTTGCCGTGGAATCGCCGCCCAGGATATTCGTCGAGCGTGAGGTCTGCCGGAGTTCCGGGCGTGCACGAGGGCGCATCCACCTGCGGCACGTTCACGTAAACACGCATGATGTGCTCGTCGTCCATATGGAACATCTCGCGGCCGCCGGTCGCGGATCCTGCGCTGATGAGCGTGCCAATGTCGATGTCGCGCGCCGTCACAACGCCGTCGAATGGAGCGTAGACTTTCTCGAATCCGGTCAGTTCCTCCAGGCGCTGCACGTTGGCCTCAGCCGACTTCACCTGCGTGTTGGTGGATGCGGCCTGCGTGACGAAGTTCTCCGTATCCTGCTTCGCCACCGCGTTGCTTGCCAGCAGATCGGTATAGCGGGACGCCTGCTGCTTCGCATAGCCTGCGTTCGAAACTGCCGTCGCCAGATCAGCTTTCGCCTGCGCGAGTTGCTGATCCACCTCCGGACTGGCAATCGTTGCCAGCAGCTGGCCTTTCTTCACGCGCGCGCCGATATCGAAGTACCACTTCTCGAGGTAGCCGTCGGTGCGCGCGTAGATCGGCGAATCGACGTAAGCGAACACGTTGCCGGGCAGCACCAGTTCCTCGCTCGGCGCGCCGGCCGTCGGCTTCTCCACCGTGACATTCGCAAGCGCGAGCGACTCGGTGCGGTCGCGGAGCGTCTTTTCCGCGCCCAGACGGGGCAGGATGCCAGCAATCGCGATCACCGCCGCAATCGCGACCAGGACGATGATCCAGATGAGCGCCTTGCGTCCCGAGATCGGCGGACGGTCGTCGATGTATCCATGGGTATCGGGGGCGTGTGGACTCTGGGTCGGATTGGGTTCGCTCATGGCTGACTCCCGGACAAAACCTGCCGCTTCTGGGCTTGTTGGCGTGCGTCTCGCTCTTTGCGCCTGCGCTCACGACGCCCGTGCAGCACGCTGAAAATCGTTGGAACAAAAAATAACGTGGAAACGGTCGCGAACAGCAGGCCACCGATCACGGCGCGGCCCAGGGGCGCATTCTGCTCGCCGCCCGAGCCGAGGCCGAGCGACATGGGAATCATGCCCAGGATCATCGCCAGCGCCGTCATCAGGACGGGACGGAACCGCACAAAGCCCGCGTTGAGCGCGGAAAGCGACGCATCGCCGACCGTCACTTCGAGTTGTTCGCGCGCAAAAGTGATTACCAAAATCGAATTCGAAGTCGCGACACCCATGCACATGATCGCCCCCGTCAAGGCGGGAACGCTCAGGCGCGTGTGCGTGAGGAACAGGAACCAGACGATGCCGGAGATCGCGGCGGGCAGCGCGCACACAATGATGAACGGATCGAGCCAGGACTGGAAGTTCACGACAATCAGCAGGTAAACCAGCAGGATGGAGAAGACCAGGCCGGCGAGCAGGCCCTCGAACGATCTTTGCATCGTGTCGATCTGACCGCGCACCTCGATGTGGGATCCGCGCGGCAGATACTTCTTCTGCCGATCGACGATCCGCTGAATCCCCTTGCTCACGCTGGCCAGGTCGGCGCCGACGACGTTGCCGTAAATATCGATCACCGGCGAGATGTTGTAGTGCGTCACAATCGCCGGCTCGGTTCCAGGCACGATCGATGCGAGGTTGCCGAGAATTTGTACCGGCTTGCCTCCCACCGGTCCGAGGTCGGACGACGGCATGCCCGCGCCCACAGAAGCGCTGCTGGTTGAGAATCCCGTTCCATTTCCGCTGCCCGCCGTCAGAGGAATATTGCGCAGGTCCTGCATCGTGTCCAGCGCGTATTGCGGCGATTGCGCCGCGATGCTGTATTCCACACCGTTCTGCGGATCGAGATAAAAAGTGGGCGAGGTCTGGAAGCTGCCGCTGGTGGCGACCAGCAGGCTCTGCATCACGTCGCGCTGGGCGAAGCCCGCGCTCTGCGCCATGGAGCGGTTCACGTTCACGGTGAGATTTGGATTGTCGAAGCTTTGCTGAATGCGCATGTCCGCCGCGCCGGGCACGTACTTCACCTGGTTGAGCAGATGCTCGGCAAACTCGAAGTTCCCCTGCTGATTGGGCCCAACGATCTGAACATCGATAGGCGACGGCAGACCGAAGTTAAGAATCTGCGTCACCATGTCCACCGGCAGCGAATAAAACTCCGTGCCAGGAAAACGCTGCGGCAACTCGTCGCGCAGACGCGCCACATAGTCTTCAGTGGGGTGGTGATGCTCGGTGAGCGAAACCTGAATGTCGGCATCTGCCGGGCCCACAGGCGCCGAATTCGAATACGACGTGTTGATGCCGGAGTAGGGCAGGCCGATGTTGTCGATGATGGTGACCAGTTCGTTCTGCGGAATCACCTCGCGGATGGTGTTGTCGATCCGGTCGCACAGCGCGGCCATGTCTTCAATGCGCGTTCCCGTGCGCGCCCGCACGTGCAGCTTGAACTGGCCGCTGTCCACATTGGGAAAGAAATCCTCGCCCAGAAAGGGATAGAGAAGTGCAGCCGACCCCATACTCAGCACGAAGAAGAGGACGATGAAGAGCGCGGAGTGAGCGATGCACAACTCCAGCATGCGCCGGTAGCCGCGGCGGATCTTCTCAAAGCGGGTCTCGAAGGCGAGCTGGAAGACGATGAGGGGATTACGGCTCCGCCGCTTGCGTTCGCCTACCTGCGGGTCATGCTCGCGCAGCAGATACTTCGCCATGGTGGGGACGACCGTGCGCGAAAGCAGGTACGACGCCAGCATTGCAAAGACGACAGCTTCAGCCAGCGGCACAAAGAGGTACTTCGCCACGCCGCTGAGGAAGAACATAGGCACGAAGACGATGCAGATGGAGAGGGTGGCGATAAAGGCCGGCCCCGCGATCTGTGCCGCGCCGTCGAGAATCGCCTGCTCGATGGCCTTACCCTGTTCCAGGTTGCGATTGATGTTCTCAATCTCGACCGTGGCGTCGTCGACCAGGATTCCCACCGCCAGCGCCAGACCGCCGAGGGTCATGATGTTGATCGACTCTCCCAGTGCGCTGAGCACCAGCAGCGAAGTCAGAATCGACAACGGAATGGAAACGGCGATGATGAGCGTACTGCGCCAGCTGCCGAGGAAAATGAGGATCATGATCGCCGTCAGGCAGGCAGCGATGATCGCTTCGTGGACGACACCGTCGATCGAATTGCGCACGAATACGGACTGATCGGCCAGCGGGATGATTCTCAGCTGGCTCAGCTGCGGCGGCAGCTGCGACTTCAGGGTATCGACGTTCGCCAGAATGCCTTTGACGATGCTCAGCGTGGAAGTGTTTCCGGTCTTGATGATGGAGAGCAACGCGGCGCGCTGCCCGTCCACGCGAACGATATTCGTCTGCGGAGGAAAACCGTTGCGAACGTGCGCGACGTCGTGGATGTACACCATCGCGCCGTTCACCTGGCGAATGGGCATATCGTTCAGCGCCTGAATCGTCGCGGGGGCGCTGTTGGTCTCCAGCTGATACTCAAACTGGCCGATCTTGATCGTGCCCGACGGCAGAATCAGGTTTTGCGCGGAGATGGCGTTCACCACATCGGCCGGGGAAAGGCCTTGGGACTGCAGCGCAGGCAGATTCAGATCCACCTGAACCTGTCGCTGCTTGCCCCCGTACGGATACGGAATACCAGCCCCCGGCACGGTCACCAGCTGCGTGCGCAGGAAGTTCAGTGCGTAGTCGTTCAGCTGCATTTCCGAGAGCCCCTGCCCGGAGAGCCCCAGCTGAACGATCGGCACGCTGGACGCGTTGTACTGGATGATCAGCGGCGGCGTGGTTCCCGGCGGCAGCTGATGGATCTGGGTTTGCGCGATGGACGTGACCTGCGCCACGGCACTGCCGATGTTCACGCCCGGCTGGAAGAAGACTTTGATCACCGAGCGGCTGTTCACCGACATCGATTCAATGTGCTCGATGTCGTTCACCGTTGTGGTCAGGGAGCGCTCGCTCAGCGCCACAATGCGGTCCGCCATCTGCTCCGGCGAGAATCCCTGATACTGCCAGATGATGGAAACCACGGGAATGTCGATGTTCGGGAAAATGTCCACCGGCATATTCACGATGGCCAGGGGCCCGAGCACCATGAGCAGTAGCGCGACCACGGCGAAGGTATACGGCCGTCGCAGCGCGAGGCGGACTATCCACATATCGGTTCAGCGTCTCCTGCGGCTTCCCGGAAGACTCCACGCCGGGGTGCGGGATTCCAAAGGCAAGTCGGTTTGCGCGATGCGGGGACACAATGCCCGCCTCTTAGAGTATCCATCCTTTACCTTGAGGGAGAGAATTCCGAACCTGAAAATCGCTCTACGCTGGAGACGAACGGGCAGCCGAAAAAGACCTCGACGCCCACACCGCTCGTGTTTTATAGATGTCCGATCATGGGGTCCAGATGCAGGTTTTTGCGTCTTTGGCGCGCTGCCCTACATGTTCATGCGCTTGAAAATCCGCCTCGGAATACTGCGCACCACCAGCATGATCAGCCCCCAGAATGGCGGGGAGTACACGACATCCTTCCGCTTTTCGATGGCGCGGACGATGTCCTTCCCGACGCGCCCCGGCTCCGCGAACAGTGCATTCTTCTTCAGGTGGGCCGTCATGGGCGTGGCGACGAACCCCGGCTTGATGGTAAGCACCTGCACGCCGGCCCGGTCGATGCGGTTGCGGACTCCATCCAGGAAGATATTCAGGCCGCCCTTCGACGCGCCATAGACGTAGTTGGTCTTGCGTCCCCGATCCCCGGCAACGGAGGACACGACAGCGATGGTGCCCCGGCCTTCGGCTTCGAAGTAATTCGCCAGCCAGGTGACGAGCGAAACAGCAGAGAGGAAATTGGTCCGCAGGATCGCTTCGGCCGTCGCGTAGTCCATCTGGGCGACCGCCTGTTCCCCCAGAACGCCGTGCGCCAGAAGCGCCACATCGATGCCGCCCAGCACGGAAACTGCGTGGGCCAGCATCGCCGGATGTGCGCGGGTGTCGTCCAGATCGGCGACGAATACCGTTGCGGCGCCCGCTCCGCGGGTGAGCAAATCGTCGCGAACCGCGGCCAGCTTCTGCGCGTTGCGCCCCACCAGGAAGAAGACCGCACCCTTCTCCGCCAGCAGGCGAAGCGCTGCCTGGGCGATCGCCGATGTCGCTCCAAGGGCCAGAATCCGTTTCGGATTTCCAGACTCCTGCCGGTCAGTCAACGAGCGGCCTCCGTCCGGTGACGCGCTGCCAGAAGGCCGAGTCAAAGCCCGGATCGACATAACGCGAAAATTCCTGCCACTGCGGATAGAAAGCCTGGTACTGCTCGGGCGTCATCCGGGCGTCCTTGGCGGAGTACATGCGTCCGCCGTGTTCGAGCGTAATCCGCGCCAGCCGGTCGACGAGATCGAAGCTCACCTCGCGCCGGATGGGAAAATCGAGGGCCAGCATCGGGCCGGGCTTGGGGAACGACATCATGCCGACGGAAGGCACGTCGCCGAAAAACTTGATCACCGCCAGGAAGGACGCGAGACCCGACTTTGTGATCGCCTTGAGGATCTCGATCATGCCCTCGCGGCCGCTCTCGTGCGGCAGCACGTTCTGGAACTGCAGCAACCCATGCCGGCCGTAGATCCGATTCCAGCGCAGCACGGCGTCAAGCGGGTAGAAGAACGGCTCGTAGTCCACCGGACCCACCTTCTGTTTGCCCAACTGCTTGTGGAAGTAGAGCGAGTTGAAGGCCGCCATGGAAAGGCGGTTCAGCGCGAACTCCGGCAGGTTGAAGGGAAAGGTCAGCTTCGGTTCCTTGCTTTTCGTCAGCGGTCCCGGCGTCTCCGAGTGATCACCCTGCATAAAGATGCCGCGCGCAAAATTGCTGCCGGTGGAAACGCAGTCGATCCACGCGACCGTATATTCGCTGCTCGCGGACTGCGACAGGGCAAAGAACTCGTCGATGCCGTGGAACTTCTCGCCGCGGTATTCGATTTTGCGCGAGACGATCGGCCGAAGGTGCAGTTCGACCCAGGTGATGAGTCCTGTCAGGCCCATGCCGCCAATGGTCGCCGCGAACCACGCCGGATTCTCAATGGGGCTGCACACAAAGCGCGTTCCGTCGGACCGGACCAGCTCGAAGCGCGAAACGTGACGTCCAAAGGTTCCGGCCACGTGATGATTCTTGCCGTGAATGTCGTTGGCAATGGCGCCACCCACGGTTACAAATTTGGTCCCCGGAGTCACCGGCAGGAAGAATCCGCGCGGAACGGCGAAATCGAGAATCTGCTGCAGCGAAATACCGGCTTCGCAGCGCAGCAGGCCCGTCGCCGGATCGAAACAGAGCAGCCGATCCATGCCTGAGGTCTGCAGCAGCGTGCCGTTTTCCAGCAGGCAAACATCGCCGTAGCTGCGCCCCAGGCCGACGGGCAGCTGTTTGGTGACGGGCGGCTGCGACAACGGAAAATCGCTGGCCCAGTGCAGCGGAACGACCTCGGCCTGAAGCTTTGGATACCGCCCCCACGATTCAAACGTCGGGGCTTCTTCTATCGGAGTGCCGGACTTACCCATGGATACCAGTCACCTTCACTGCATTACAACGCGGCAAGAGCCGCAACCACCGCCACCGCCGCGCCTGTGAGCAGGCTGACGCGGTCGGTAACGGCAAAAATCACGGGGTCTTCGTCGAGTTCGCCGCGCGAGGCCAGCAGCCACACCCGGCTCAGCCAATAAATCATCAGCGGCGCGATCAGCCACAGCCGGTCCGGGTGATGGTAGAGGCCGTTCACGTCGTGCGAAATGCCAACGTAGATAAGGAACACCAGGACTGCCGCGGACGCGTTCGAGGTACCGAAGCTTCGCAGCTGCTCGATGTCGCCCAGCTGATAGCCGCGGCCGTTGGCAATGGCCTGCCCGCGCGCGCGTGTATTCTGCAGCTCGCTGAAGCGCTTGACCATGGCGAGACTGAGGAACAGGAACACCGAAAATGCGGCAAACCAGGGGGAGATCTGCACCCTCGTCGCCGCGGCTCCTGCCAGCAGCCTCACCGTGTAAAGACCGGCCAGCACGATGACATCCACCAGCACCGCGCGCTTCAGGACGAGCGAATAGGACAACGTCCCGGCGATGTAGAGGAACAGCCACAGCAGAAACCCCGCAGGAAGCAGCGCAGCCGCAATGGCGATCGCGCCGCCAAGGAGGACCGCGCCGATCAAGACTCCGGTGAGCACGGAGAGATCGCCGGCCGCGAAGGGACGGTTCCGCTTGCGGGGATGCCGCCGGTCCGACTCGATGTCGAGCAGGTCGTTGGCAATGTAGGTGGACGACGCGCAGAGACTGAAACTCACAAAGGCAATCGCGGCGTCCGCAAATACTCCGGCGCGCAATACGTGCGCCAGCAGCATGGGCACGAAGATCAGGATGTTCTTGGCCCACTGATGCAGACGGAGCGCCTTCAGCACCGCCTTCACAGGCGATTCCCGGTCCTGAAATTCCCTGTGCACCGTGATACCGTGCGAGCGGAGGCGGGCGCGCAGGGCCGGCGCCGGATTCGCAATCATCGCCGTTCCCGCGTGTTGGAGTAGCGGCAGATCCGGCCCGGCATTGCCGATGTAGTCGTACCCCTCGTCCCCGAAGGTTCTGCGCAGACCGTCGAGTTTGTTGCCCGCGATCAGATTCGTCCTGCCGTCGCTGGCCAGCACGCCGTCGAACAGGCCCAGATGGTCGGCGATCCGTTGCGCCAGGGTCTGATCGGCGCCCGTCGCCAGATACAGCCTGCGCCCTTCGCCGCGCTCCACTTCCAGATACTCGATGAGAGAACGGTTGTATGGCAGATGGCGCACATCGAGCGCCACACGCGCGCCCACCTCCGCCTTTACAGCGGCTTTGCCGCGCAGCAGCCACAGCGGAACCCGCAGCGCATCCAGCGGCCGGCTGCGCAACAGCAGCAGCAGGGAGTCCATCAGCGTGTCGCTCTTCACGAGCGTGCCGTCCAGATCGACGCAGAGCGGCCGGCGCGCCACTTCCGGCGCCAACGGCTCAAGGGACGGCTGGTTCAAGGAAGTCTCTCCCATGGTTTCCGGACAAAAGACCGAGCGAACTGCGCCATGATGAAAACGGTGCGCGGCTCGTCGCACTCCATCGGACGAGAGCGTAGAAATCAGGGCAAGTATAGCATCGCAGCCGACGCGACCTGGACGGAGAATCAGCGCCGATACAGGCCTTCGGTAACGTTGCAGGCGCAGCGGAGAGTTCTAGTGTGCGACGGAATTTTCCAGATCGGGCTGCGGCGATTTCGATTCGGGGATCTTCTCCGCGGGCCGCTCCGGGAAGTACGCGTTGAGCACGTACTGCTCGAGCATCCGCTGCGTGTTGAAGAACGATCCGTTCAGCGCGATCGTCGAACGCATGATGCGCCGCCATTGTCCTGTGTCTTTCGTGTACAGCGGCAGGATCAGCTTCTCGAGGTGGTCGTAGAGCGACTTCGCTTCGACCGCCTCATCGTCGTTGTCCTCGATCGCCCAGCCGGTCACGCCTTCGATCCAGCCCTCGATCCACCAGCCATCGAGAATGCTCAGGCTGGGCACGCCGTTGAGAGCTGCTTTCATGCCGCTGGTTCCCGACGCTTCATACGGACGCCGCGGCGTGTTGAGCCACAGATCGACGCCGCCGGTGAGGATCGCGCCCAGCTTCCACTCGTAATTCTCCAGATAGACCACCTGGAGCGGAGTCTCCCGCAGGTCCCTGGCCAGCTCAATCACGCGGCGAATCTTCGCCTTGCCCGGCTCATCGGCCGGATGCGCTTTGCCGGCATACACAACCTGCAGGCCACCGAACTTCTCTGCGATCTTCACCAGCCGCTCCGGATCGGTGAAGAGCAAATCGGCCCGCTTGTAGGTGGCCGCGCGCCGCGCAAATCCGAGCGTGAACACCTCCGGCTTCATCTCGACGCCGGACGCCGCTTTCACCGTGTCGATCAGCGCCTGCTTGGACGCGGCGTGGGCCTCCACGATCTCGTTCTCGGGAATGTCGATCGCGTAGCGCAGCGTCACATTGTCCTGGCGCCAGCGCGGCAGGTGCTTGTCGAAGATCGCCTGCACGGATCGCGCCGTCCAGGTCCCGGCATGCACGCCGTTGGTGATCGCGTCGATAGTGTACTCGGGGAACATCTGCCGCGAGACCTTGCCATGCTGCATGGCCACGCCGTTGACGAAGCGCGAGAAGCGCAGCGCCACGTAGGTCATATTCAGCAACCCGTCGTGGAAGCAGCCAAAGCGTTCCAGCATGCCGGCGCGCTCCGTTCCCAGGATGCGATACGCCTGCTCGCCGGAAAAGCGGTCGTGCCCGGCCGGCACCGGTGTGTGCGTCGTAAACACGCAGCGCCGCCGCACTGCCTCCAGATCGCGCTCGGTGGCCGTCTGCAGTCCCGCGCCGTGCAGCTCCTGCTCCAGAACCGGAACGGTCAGCAGCGCGGCGTGGCCTTCGTTCATGTGATACACGGTGGGCTCGTACTCGAGCGCACGCAGCAGCCGCGCGCCGCCGATCCCGAGGATCGCCTCCTGGCGCAGCCGATAATCCGCATCGCCGCCGTAGAGAAAATCCGTCAGCGTACGATCCTTCGGATCGTTCTGCTCCAGATCGGTGTCCAGGAAATAGATGGGAATCCGATGTCCGGTTACGCCTTCCAGGTCGTACCGCCAGCCGCGAACCGCTACCGGGCGCCCTTCCAGCGTCACCGTCACAACCGGCTCTTCCGGAGTCAGGATGCTGTCCGGATTCCAGGGCTGGGGCTCCTCAGTCTGCATCCCGGTGATGGGATCGAGACACTGCCGGAAGTAGCCCTTGCGGTCGACCAGCGTGACCGCCGCCAGAGGCAGGCCCATGTCCGCTGCGGACCGCAGCGTATCGCCGGCCAGTACGCCCAGGCCTCCACTGTAGGTGGGGAACTCCGGAGCTACGGCGATCTCCATGGAGAAATAGGCGACCATGCTGCCTTCGCCTGGTTCCTCCGGGGAAAAGTATTGTGAACGATTAAGAAAGCGCATCGCTAAAACGTTTCGTCGGCCTCATCAGAACGTATGGCCTTCAGGATAGCAATCTCTGCGTCAGGCATGTAAACCAGTTTTGGCTCCCTCCGATTCTTACATTGCCGTTCCGGCAGGCGGTATGACCCTTCTGTGGAATATTTGTCACCTCCTGAGAATTCCGTCACGAGGGACGCTCGTCCGCGGAGGGTCCATAGATCGCCGGCACTTTGCTCCCCATGGGCCGCAAATACGTCGTGAGCTGCCCACGATGATGAATGGAGTCGAAGTGCACCATCCAGAGAAACGCCGACGCCGGCTGCTCGGAGACCATCTTTCCGGTGTAATAAAACTTCGCCGGAGCATCCCACGCCGCGTCGTCCATCGCGGCTACGCTCTCAATCAACTCGTTCGAAGAGCGTTCGAACATCGCGATCATCTCCCCGAGCGGCGGCGCCGGGTCCGACCTCCACTCCCCGCGGTGCTCGCGCGCTACGGTCACGCAGGTGCTCAGTTCCCAGGTCAGGGTCCACACCAGCTGCTCGGCCGAAGGCGAGCGCTCGTGCGGCTTGTAGTCCATCTTGTCGGCAGGCAGAGCCCGCAGCACCTTCATAAATACCGGCAGCTCCGCTCGCCTCCGTTCCAGATAAAACTCCCGCAGGGTCGTCATCCCGTCCTCCTTCTTAGACCGCGTGGGCCGCCGCCGATGCGTGGCAGCGGTAGATTTCCGCATCGATTCCGGTGGCGGCACGGTACTCGTCATGCAGCCGTGCCGCAAATTTCTCCGCCCGGTCGGCGTGCACCAGGTTCACCGTGCATCCTCCGAAGCCGCCGCCCGTCAGGCGCGCGCCGATCAGGCCCGGTAGCCGATGCGCCGCCGCCACCATCGCGTCCGCTTCTTCGCAGCTGGCTTCAAAGTCGTCCCGATAGCTGGCGTGCGCCGCCGCCATCAGGTCGCCGAGCTTCTTCATATGGCCCGCCTCCAGCGCATCCGCCGCCGCCACGGTGCGCAGATTCTCGGTGATGATATGGCGGCACCGCCGGAGCACATTCTCCGGCATCTCCGCACCCCACTGCTCCAGGTCCTGCGGCGTCGCGTCGCGCAGCAGTTCGATTTCCGGCCGATGTTCTCGCAGAATCGCCGTTCCCTCCTCCACCTCGGTGCGCCGGATGCCATACTCGCCGCCCGCCACGCTGTGCTTCACCATGGTATTCGCAATCACCAGGCTCACCGACGGGGGAATCGGCGCCAGCCGGTATTCGAGCGACCGGCAATCCAGGAGCAGCGCGTGGTTCTCCGCGCCGCGGCAGGCGATGAACTGATCCATGATCCCGCACGACGAGCCCACATAGACGTTCTCCGCCCGCTGGCACAGCTTCGCAATTTCCTCGCGCTCCGGGTTCGCTCCGGCCAGGCTCAGCGCCGCCAGCGCTGTCGCCACTTCAATCGAAGCCGACGAGCTCAGCCCCGCGCCCAGCGGAACATCGCCCTGGATCGTCAGGTTGAACGCCGGCACCTTAAAGCCAGCCTCGCGCAGCACCTTCACGACCCCCAGCGCATAACCGGACCAGTGCCCGCCCCCGTTCTTCGGGAAACCGTCAAGCTGGTGGCTCACCTGCTCGTTGAAGTTCTCCGACCAAATCACGACCCGTCCGTCAGTCCGGGGACTGATCGCCGCGAGCGTACCAAAGTCGATCGCGGCCGGCATCACGAATCCTCCGGCATAATCCGTGTGTTCGCCAATCAGGTTCACGCGGCCAGGGGCCACAAAAACCGCGGCTTCGGCGCCGAACCGCTCGGCATGTTTTTTCTTAATACCGTTTACATCCAGCATGCAGGCCCTTTCTCAGCTGCAATCCCCGCTGCAAACACCCAAAAACCTCGAATGTGAAGGATAAGGCTCAGTTCGCCGGCATCCGGCAAAATCCTGAAGCCGTCATGCCGCCCTCTGCAATCTCTTCCCGATCTCCTCTACCCAGCTCAGATGCTCCGGCTTCATCAGAACAGACCGCAGGCAAGTCACCGGGACCCCTGAATCTCCGTCCGGCCATTCCGAGCCTTGGAAGAACCGCGCCGGCAGATGCGCGAGCGCCAGGTGCAGGTTCTGTTCCGCCGCCCGGTCAAAGACCTGCTGCGCCCGCCGCGACGATTCCTCAAGGCTCGGCGCCCGCACCACCCAGGTCACGATATCCAGCTCCGGCATCGGCCCGGCAACAAAATGCGGATCGGCAGCGATCCTGCGATGCAGCCGCAGCGCGGCCTCCCTTCCCTTCTCCAGTCCGTGGGCGAACTCCCCGGCACGCACCAGCGGCAGCAGCCGCTGCGTTGTCCACAACGCCACCGCCGAGGCACCGGCTCGCGAGCATTCCAGGCTGATCTCGCCTAAGTGCAGCTCCGCTGAGGTGAAGTAGGTATACGGCGAGTCGTGCTTGTACCACTGCCCCATCGCCGGATCGCGAAACAGAATGCACCCACAGCCGTACGGCTGCAGTCCATGCTTGTGCGGGTCCACGACAATGGAGTCCGCCTCCTCGATACACTCGAACGCGCGCTGCGCCTCGCCCTCCAGATTCGATGCCAGGCGAAAATATCCGCCATAAGCAGCGTCCACGTGCAGCCGGAAGCCGTATTTCTTTCGCAACGCCAGAATCCGATCCAGCGGATCCACGGCTCCCAGCGCCGTTGTGCCCAGGGTCGCCACCACGGTCCCGACGTCGCCGCCTTTCAGCGCCGCCTCCAGTGCGGCCAGGTCCATCCGGCCGCGATCGTCCGTACCGACCGCGGCAAATGGCAGCTTCAGGACCCCACTGATCCGGCTGTGCGTGTAGTGCGCCTGCTCGGAGGCCACCACGTTCTTCCCCGGGGCCATCAGTCCGGCCACCCACAGCGCTTCCAGATTGGCGAACGTCCCCCCGCTCGTGAGGTGGCCAAGGAACCGGCTCCAGCCAAACATCGCGGCGATCTCCCGCACCGCCTCCATCTCCATGCGCGAGCTGGCACGCCCGCCATCGAGCGCATGGTTGTTGGGGTTGAGCCGCATCGCCAGCGCATACGCCGCCCGCGCCACCGGATGCGGCGGCTTCAGCATCTGCCCGGCGTACAGCGGATGGAAATAGGGGAAGTTGTCGCCTAGGCGCTGCGCCGCTTCGGCCAGCACCGCTGCCATCCTGCCCTCGCCCGGCACCTCCGCCTCGAAGCCCGGCAGCCCGGCAAATTCCCCCTCCAGACGGTCGAGGGCCTCCGCCAGCAGTTCCGCATCGTGCGTCAGGCTCGGTTGCATAGAAGCCAACAGGATATACCGGTCCCGCCCAACTATGGCCGCGCCGGGATTTGGAAGCGGCCCGCGGATATCCGCCCCGGAGGCCGCGCTCGGATTTTCCGAGTCCTTTTTCCTTTTCTGCTGTTTAAGCAGGCAGAAGAAGGTTCCCGATACGAGGTGCGCAATGAAAACCGGAATGAAAGCCACCATGATCCTCCTCGCCGCGATACCGCTGCTCGCCGGCAGCGCCGCTTTTGCCCAGGATGCCGGCGCCGCAGCTGCCGCCCAGGCGCAGATCGCCGGCGAGCAGGCGCAGATGACCGCGCAGCAGATGATGACCGACGCGCAGATTTCCTCGCAACAGGCCCAGGTCACGATCGACCAGATGAATGCCGATCCCGACGACACGATCGCCGCTCTGCAAATCCAAATGGAGCAGAGCCAGATCGACGCCGAACAGGCCATGGAGCAGGCCCAGGAGGCCAGCCAGCAAGCGCAACTCGATGCCGAACAGGCGGCGGCGCAGATTCCGAACTGAGGACGGCGCTCGGGGACCGTTCCGACGAGCCCACCAGCCGGCTCTCGCCAGTACTGCAGTCACACCCGCCTCCCTGACGACGCGGCTCGCAACGATGCCGAAAATAAGTCTCCTGGACGACCGAACCGATCGTGTATGCTTTCGCCCACCTGGACAGCGATCCATCCTCCCCAACCGCTCTTCCGGGTTTGTAGCCGTTCCCCCGCGAACCTTATCAACCCAAACTCTGGAACGGAGAATCAGCATGGATTGGTATCTGATGGTCTGGCGGAAATACGCGCAGTTTAGCGGCCGCTCCCGGCGTAAAGAGTACTGGATGTTCGTCCTCTTCAACACCATCGCCTGCGTGGTGCTCTACGCAGGCATTTTGGCGGCGTTCCTTGCCGGGCAGAAAACGCTCGCCATCGTCATCGGCTGCCTTTGCTGCATTTATGGCCTGGCCGCGCTCATTCCCGGCCTCGCGGTCAGCGTGCGGCGGCTCCACGACATCAACAAGAGCGGCTGGTGGATCCTGATCTCCCTGGTTCCCGGTGTGGGGGGGGCTCATTCTTCTCATCCTGGACTGCATCGAAGGCGACCCCGGCGACAATCAGTACGGCCCGAACCCCAAATTGCTCGCACAGCCAGCGATGGGCTAAAACCCCTGCGTTTGGTATAACTTCCGACACCCAACCTCCCCCAGCGGGAAGCCGTTCCTCCCGGGCCCGGATCGGCAATCTGCTACAATAGGTTAGCGTTAGAACCGAACCGGGCAAGCGCAGTCTTCCGCCTCGCCCAACAAAGCAGGATCAGCAGGTCTGCCAGTTCGCTCCGATTCACTCCAGCGCAATTCAATCATCAGGACGTCGCAACAAAATGGAACAAGGTACTGTGAAGTGGTTTAACGACGCGAAGGGCTACGGCTTTATCTCGCGCCAGAACGGCGAGGATGTCTTCGTGCACTACTCTGCCATTTCCGCAAATGGCTTCAAGAGTCTGCAGGAAGGTCAGGCCGTGCAGTTCAACGTGGTCAAGGGGCCGAAGGGCTGGCAGGCAGCAGACGTGCAGCCTCTGTAAGAGACGCAACCAATTTCAAAAAAATAACCAGGACAAAAGGGCAGGCCAAGCAGCCTGCCCTCCGTCTTTGGGACCCTTCGGAGCCTGCGAGCCAGGCCCAGGCCGCCATGCCCAATGCTTGTGGCTACCAGCTACCAGCTTCGGGCTTCGGGCTTCCGACTTCCAGCTTCCTGCTACCGGCCGCCCTGCGTCCATACCTGCTCCACGATCAGCCACACCGCGTTCCCATTCGCCAGCTTCGTCCTCCGGTAGACGGTCAGATAATCCCCCGCCATCGGCTGGGTCTTCCCTGTCGCCCGATTCGTGAGCGTCTCCTTTTACGTCCCCGAGTCATACGCCAGCTCTCCTGAAATCTCGATCCGCTCGGAGCGGAAGCTCAGGTCGCTGTCAAACGTCTTCGTGATCGTCGTGAACAGCTGCCGCAGCGCCGCCATCCCGTGCGTGCGGCCGTCGTCGCTGATGAAGTCCGCATCGGGCGCATACTGCGCCAGCGAGTCGTCCACGAACTTGCCTTTCAGATCCTTCGCCCACTGATCGCGCAGCGCGGCAAAGGGATCCTGATCGGTCGCCGGCGTCGGCTTCGCGGCACCCGGAACCTGAAACGCCAGTAGCAGCATCAATAGAAAGCGCATCACATCCCCAGAACACCGCCGCTCACAGATTAAGGTCAAGTCCCTGCAACCGCGCTATGCCGAACGACCTCGAAGATCCGCGCACGTACTTCGCCGCCGAACGCACCTTCCTCGCCTGGATCCGAACCGGCCTGGGACTGATGGCCGTCGGCTTCGCGCTCGCCCGCTTCGGCCTCTTTCTCCGCGAATTCCAGAGTCAGCAGCACGCCCCGCCGCATTCCACCGGCCTGTCCGTCTACTCCGGTGTCGGCCTTGTCATTCTCGGGGTCGTGGTCAACATTTCGGCCGTCATCGGCCATGTGCGCACCGTGAAGGAACTTCGCAGCGGAAGCTGGATTCCCGGTCGCATCGTGCGTCCTGCCGTCGCCCTCGCCCTGCTGCTGGCTCTCTTCGGAGCCGGCGTAGCCGTCTGGCTGCTCCTCCTTCGCTCATAACAGCCTCCCTCCGCCTGTGCACAGGGCAAAACTTTGGTGACTCCTGCATCACCATCGTTCATTGCCCCTCTCCGGTCCGCGGTCGACAATGAGCCCAATGTTCCTCCGTACTCGCGTCAACCTGATGGAATCGGCCGTCAACGCCATCGAGCGGGCCGCCGCCCGTCGACAACCCGAACGCGCCGAACATCTGAGGACCGGCCTCGAAGGCGAACGGGTCGCCTTTTTCTGGCTCATGCGTCGCGGCTACGTCGTCGTCGCACGCGCATGGCACTCCTCCCGCGCGCCGGGGGATCTGGACCTCGTCGCCTGGAAAGGCACTACCCTCTGCTTTATCGAGGTCAAGACCCGGACCACCCGCGACATCGCCCCGGCTCACCTTGCTGTCGACTCGCGCAAGCGCCGCGTTCTCCGCCGCCTGGCCCGCCACTACATGCGCCAGCTTCCGAACAGCGATGTCCAAACCCGCTTCGACATCCTCTCCATCTACTTCGAACGCGATAAGCCACCCGACTTCGAGCACTTCCCCGGCGCCTTCGGCTGGGCCGAAGTCGAGCGCTGACTACGCAGCGGGCACCGGGCACCGGGCACCGGGCACCGAGAGTCTCCGCGCTCCGCGTTCACGCGGCCCAGCGCCCCACCTGCCTCTTCGCCATTTCGTACACTCTTGCGCTCTTCGAGGGTCGCCGCAGCCGCGTCCACAACAATCCCGCCAGACCCAGGCCCACCCCGAGCGCCACACCCAGCGTCTTCACATGCGACTCTGCCAGGAACTCCCAGCTGCGATTCCTTGCACGCTGATCGAAGCTGCCGTGCGCCCCGTGATCGCCCGGCACCGGCTGGTAGAGATTGTCCGGCCGGTTCGGATCCGCCGGTTCCGGACGCTGCTGTGCCTCGTACCCATGGCGCGCCAGGTAGTGATCGGCTAACGACGGAGCCAGCTTGTTGCCGAAGATCGCTTTCACCGTCGACCCGCCCACGAAGTACTCACGCCGGCGCGGATGATGCGCGGCGTAGTACACGGCGCGCGCCGCCACCTCCGGCTGAAAGATCGGCGGCACCGGCTGCGCTTTGCGCGGCAGCTTGTTCCGCACCCAGCCAAACTGCGGCGTGTTCAGCGCCGGCATCTGCACCATCGTCGTCTGCACGTTGCTCTTATCGTGGAGCAGCTCCGTCCGCAGCGCCGCGAAGAACCCCAGCACCGCATGCTTCGAAGCGCAGTAGGCAGCCTGCAGCGGGATACTGCGATACGCCAGCGCCGACCCCACGTGCACGATGGCCCCGCGATCGCGTGGCAGCATATGCTTCAGCGCCGCCAGCGTGCCGTTTACATATCCGAGATACGTCACCTCGGTCACGCGGCGAAATTCCTCGGCGGTGGTCTCTTTGATCGGGGCGAAGACCGACGTCATCGCGTTGTTGACCCAGATATCGATCGGCCCCAGTTCGCGCTCCACGCGATCAGCCGCGGCTGCCATGGCCGCCGCGTCGGCAACGTCCAGGGGCAGCACCAGCGCCCGTCCGCCAGCAGCTTCCACCTCGCGCTGCGCTCCCTCGAGGCCCTCGGTCCCACGCGCGATCAGCCCGATCCATGCGCCGTGACGCGCAAATTCGCGAACCATGGCACGCCCCGCACCTGCCGAGGCGCCCGTGATGACCACGACTTCCGGTTGCTTTGCATTTTTCTCGACAATTGAAGAACTCATGCTCATTTGGATGCAGAGTTTGTCGTGACGCGATAGAAGGTATTCCAGCGCAAGCCGTATATCCCTATTCCCTATTCCCTAATCCCGGCTCCGCCACCGTCCCAAAGAACGCGTTCGTCCCCGACCGCAAATCGCGCCCCCAACTCAGCACCACGCTGGTGTGCAGCACGGTCAGCCGCGCCTCGAGACCCGTATCCACCAGCCACTCGCCCGACGACAGCCCCGCCGTCGGCGCCGTCATCTTCCCTACGTCGAGCAGCGGTCCGGCGTGAATCGACAGCAGCCCGTTTCCGTAAACGCGCCGCAGCACGTCCATGTTCGACAGCAAAAAGCTATCCCCCACCGGCGAGCTACCCTTTCGCCCGTCCCGCGTCGCAATGTGCCCGCGCATCCACAGATCCGTATCGTCGCGATCCATGCCCAGCACGAACAGATCATCGAACGGCGGCGACCCAAAAATCTTCCCCGCCCGCAATTCCTCGCGCAAATCCCAGCGGTCTCCCTCCATCCCCGGCAAACCCCTTGCCATCGCCCAACCCTGCACGCTCCCCGACGCGTTCGCCGGCCCGCTCAGCATGCGCGCGAAATCCGCCGACCCGCCTCCCGTGACCGTGAATCGATACTGCGGCAGCCGCAACAAGCCCGCCCGCACCGACGCCAGCGGCTTCAACTCCCACCCCGGCGTCAGCAGCGATGCCGTCAGCGCCGAGCCTGGTGTTTCGTCGCGAAAAATTCTGTGCGACAACTCTGCGCCCAGCATCCACTGCAACGCGCCGCTTCTGAGCGACGTCAGCGTCCCGTCGACCGCCTCGCGCTCCAGGTTGAACGAGCCCAGCACCGGCGTCGTGCCCATAAACGAGCGCCGCAGCGCCCAGTTCTCATTCCGCAGATCGGCCCCGACACGCCACCGCCACTCCGGCCGCCCCTGCAACGGCGCCGACAGCGAGCCCCACGCCCGCCTCTTCTGCGC
>Ga0224555_1001768_pt1 | contig 28130 bp, 26 predicted proteins | sample 714S23034metaG_FD_180687 | JGI IMG/M metagenome (GOLD analysis project Ga0224555, IMG submission 180687) | Peat soil microbial communities from Stordalen Mire, Sweden - 717 S2 30-34 | ecosystem: Environmental > Terrestrial > Soil > Wetlands > Peat | place: Sweden: Norrbotten County, Stordalen...
GCGCGGCCCGCGCGAGGGGCGGGTATTTGGGAAGTTCGTAGACTACTGGGCGCAATGGGGAGCAGTTCATGAGGTCCACAGTCGGCCCCGGCGGCGGATTTTGGGATTAGCGGAACAACTCAGAGGGCGTTTGCGAACCCCTCTCAAAAAGAGTATCGAGCGCGCCCTTCTCTAAATCTTCCAGGAGAGGGCTGGGCTGGGGCATTAACGGCGGTTGCGACGCTTCAGCTAGTGTAAAGGCGGGGCGATCCATGATCGTTGAGCCCAGTACCCGGTCCAATCGACCCAAGAGCCCGATCGTCCACGAAGTGTGCTCCGGTGTGACTGGATGTGGGTCGAACATATCCCGATCCAGGATGTCCATTCGAATGCGGCGGCTTTCTCCCCCGCACTTAGCCTGCATGACGACGTCGGCACCGCTGAAAACCAGACATCTCTTACAGCGCTTCAGTTCGCGGCGCAGATCCTTTTCAGGAATGCTGCATGGATTCGTCCCGCCCAGCAGGTCTGCAATGCTCTCGCTAATCGATCCCGCGGCCACCTCAACAGTAGCTGGTTGCGTACAAACATCGCCGGGTGGCGTGACTTGGATTCGCTCGACCAAGGTACTGCCGTTGGCTGCCGAGTGGACGGAGAAGATTTCGTAAAACTCGAATGGGGGTCCGATATCGAAAAACGTCCGGCGCCCGAGGAGGAACTGATCAGGGGTGGGTGGCTGAGGCTTCCGCTTCTGCGGAGTTGCCGCGGTACAGATGAGGACTGCTGCGCCGAACAGCACGGCCGCCACGAGGCGTCTTCGAAACCGCAGACCAGCTGAGTCTCCGAGCGCATGCCACATATGTGAGAACACTGCTCGACGGTAGCACAGTGGCACGTGGCTGGGGACTGCTTTCGGTGACCGGCGGTGACCAGCCACTCACCCCTAATGCAGCCGCCGATAATTCAACGGGACGGATGTACGGGCTGGCCATCCGCCAGAGTGTAAAGGTCCTGCCGCACGTCGCTCAACTCGTCACTCCAAGCCTGCGATACGTCCCAAGGCCAAAAGGCGCCCGCCTCATCCTCATCCGGCCGGACGACAATCAAATGGACAGGCCCAGGCGGCAGGTCCCTTGGCGCCTCAGCGTGGATCTTGTGGTGGTCATTGATTTCGCCAACTATGCCGATGGCTCGCATACCGTAGATCTCCCCAATCGTATCGTGCACGGCGTGCTCTGCCTCGCCGGTTTTCAATGCGTATCCGGGCCCAGGGATTCAATCAACCGAATTATTATAGCTCCGGCAGATCCGCGCACAGCATCTTCCAGACCTCCTCCAGGTCCACGCCCTCGTAGAAGTGGATGAGCTTGTCACGGGTTCCGGCAATCGGCTCCCAGGGCACTTCCGGATGCGCCGCCCGGAACTCCGGCGATATCCTTTTCACCGCCTCCCCAATGATCGGAAGCTGGTGCAGAACCGCCGATTGGGTCTTCGCGTCACCGAGGAACTCAGCCTTGTCCGCGGGTCCTTTGAACTCGATTGCGAGGCGCGCCGCTCTGAGAATGTCGAGAAGATGTGCGTCATCGCGAGGCAAAGTATGGCTCCGCGCTTTCCAGGATCGCCTTGCGCCGAATCCAATTCGAGCTCCGCTCGATAGCGCGTTGCGACACGAGATCCACCTTGCGCCCGACAATGCCGGAGAGTTCTTCTTCCATCGTGACGTGATCCAGCAGGCTCCAATCTGCGTCAGCAGGTCCAAGTCGCTATCCGGGCGGAAATCCTCGCGCAGCGCAGATCCGAACACGCGAAGTTCGGCAATCTTCCACCGGCGGCAGAACTCCTCGAGTTGCTCTATCGGAATGGGAATCTCCGTCCGCATGGCATCCTTCCCTCACCAGTTTGCCACAACCGCCTTCGCGGCCGGCGATGGAAAGCAGCGCAATATGGTTGGGGTTGGCCGCCTAGCCCGACGGGGCGACAAGCCGGGGACCCTGCCCGGTTGGCGGCAATTCACTTTCAGGGAATCGCATAGGGCGATGGATTCACGAGGCCCAAACGGAAAAGATCAAGGGCAGCGTCCCGTTCCCGCCAACGGCCACGAGGAAGCGCCGGACGTCTTCCTTCCCGGGTACAGATTTCCAACTCCGGAAGCCAAGCACCAGCACCAACGGGCGCGGGCGGAAGAGCGGTTCCGGATGGACTTCGGGCTATGGGAAACCGCCAACCGCGAGAATCCACCCCATACGGTCAGCCTATCCGTGAGCGCGGCCGGCGAGGTAAGAACCGAACGCCGCAACGATCTTGATATTGTCCTGTCCCTGGAGAACTACTTCAAGCAGTTCCTCTTCGCCGCCCTCTACGCCTATGGCGATCTCTTGTTGGACAAGCGGACGCCGCCTACCGAAGCAGTCCGTGAATTCGAGCAGCATGCGGATGAACTGCCAAAAAAGACGTTCAACAGGAAATGGCTCTTCGGGCTTCGGTGCCTGGAACTTCTCGAAACGGAATTCGCCGAGCGGTTTTGGCTCATGCAGAGAGAAGTGGTGGAGGAGGCGCGCTACGATTTTGAAGAAGACGTCTGGAGCACGGACGATGAGCCGGCAGAGGAGTCCGGCCCGGCGCAGATCCGCGAAGTTGAACCGGCGGCATGCCCGGAGCCGGCCAGCCCCGAGCACACGCCGAAAGTTCCGCCGCGGAAACGAGGGCCGAAACCGGATCACGAGGCCGCGCTACTGGTCGCCACCATCGTCGCGCGTGTGGCGCCGGATCGCGACATCCCGTTCGGAAAAACCGAAAATGCCCGCCGCACGATCCCGATCACGCAGCGGACGGCGACCATCCTGGAAACGCGGCGCGCGGTGGTGGAAGGCGAATGGGCGTTTCCAGCCCCGACCCGCAGCGGCCGCATCGAGAAGTCCTCCCTGAAGAAGCAGCATCCGAAGGCGTGCACGCTGGCCAAGGTCGCGGAGTTCCCGCTCTACACCTTCCGCCATACCTGCCTAACGCGATGGGCGGCGCACATGGACCCGTATACTTGGGCTACCTCGCCGGCCACAGCGACTTCTCCACGACGCGCCGCTACGTCCACCCGCAAGTGCAGACGGTCAAGGAAGCCATCGAACGCTCCCGCAACGGCCATGCCGGCGCGAAGCCCTCGTCCGCCGCGGCACACGCCGCGTAGCACGTGGTCCGGGGTGGGCACAAAACTGGGCACAATAGCGAAACGGCGGTTGGGGATCAAATTCTCCAACCGCCGTATCTATTTGAATTGTAAAAGGATTTCTGGTCGGGGCGAGTGGATTCGAACCACCGACCTCCTGGTCCCGAACCAGGCGCTCTAGCCAGGCTGAGCCACGCCCCGAATCTACTAGTGTAACTGTTCGCGCCCTCCTGGACAAGTGGCACGTGCGCTCTGTAACATCAATCAAGTGAACGACAGCGAGAAACTGCGCGAATTGCCGGCGGTACACGAGGTCGCCGAGCGCGTATCCGCGCCGGGGATTCCGCGGCATCTGGTGGTGGCGGAGGTCCGCCGCGTGCTGGACGACGCGCGCCGCCAGATTCGCGCCGGCGCCGGCAACGGCATCGCCACGATGTCCATCGAAGCGCAAGTCGAACGCGCGTTGCGCACGCTGACCGCGCCCTCGCTGCGGCGCGTCATCAACGCCACCGGCGTTGTCCTGCACACCAATCTAGGCCGCGCGCCGCTGGGCCCGCAAACCATCCATCCCGGATATTCGAATCTCGAGTATGACATCGCCACCGGACTGCGCGGCAAGCGCGACGTGCACACCGGCGCGCTCATCGAGCGGCTGCTCGGCGCGCCGGGCATCGCGGTCAATAATAATGCGGCCGCCATCTACCTGGCGCTGAATGAGCTGGCCGGCGGGCACGAGGTGGTCGTCTCGCGCGGCGAGCTGATCGAAATCGGCGACGGCTTCCGCATCCCCGATATCATGCTGCGCTCCGGCGCACTGCTGCGCGAGGTGGGCACCACCAATCGCACCAGCATCGCCGATTATCGCGAGGCCATCACCGGCGGCACGCGCCTGCTGCTGCGCGTCCACCCGAGCAATTTCCGCATCGAAGGATTCACCGCCCGCCCGTCGCTGGAAGAGCTGGTTGCGCTGGGCCGCGAGCGGGGCATTCCGGTGTATGAAGATCTGGGCAGCGGCTGCCTGGTGGACCTGCGCCCATTGGGCATCGACGAGCCGCTGGTTTCCGATAGCCTGCGGGCCGGCGCCGATCTGGTTTCGTTCAGCGGCGATAAGCTGCTGGGCGGGCCGCAGGCCGGCATCCTGGCCGGAAAACCGGAAATCGTCGCGCGGTTGCGCCGCAACCCTATGTTCCGCGCGTTGCGTCTGGACAAAATGATCTGCCAGGCGCTGGAAACCACCCTGCGCAACGTGTTGCTGGAGCGCTGGGATCTGGTGCCGGCGCTGCGCATGATCCGCCAAAGCGCGGCGGAGATCCGGGAGCGCTCCGAGCGTCTGTTAGCTTCGCTGCCCGGTCTTAAGGCGGAACTGGCGCCTGGGGAATCCGTAATCGGCGGCGGAGCCACGCCCGAGCAGTCCATTCCCACATGGCTGATTTCGATCGAGTGTGCCGATGAAGGCACCGCGCAACGGAAGCTGCGCGCCAACCATCCGCCGGTGATCGCGCGCGTCGAAGAAAAGCGGCTGTTGCTGGATCTGCGGACGGTCCTGCCGGAAGAAGAGACAGAGTTGGCGGCGGCCCTTCAGGCCCTTTCCTGATAGGTGCCTTCGGCGGTCGAGACGCGAATCTTCTCGCCCTCGGTGATGAAGGGAGGCACCTGCACCACGAGCCCCGTTTCGAGCTTGGCGGGCTTGGTGACGTTGGATACCGACGCGCCCTTCATGCCCGGCTCGGTTTCGACCACGGTCAGGTCCACCGTGGCCGGCAATTCCACGCTAATGGGGTTGCCCTCGTAAAACTCCACGGCCACTTTCAACTGCGGAACCAGGTAGCCGACCGCGTCGCCCAACAGATCCTTGGTCAGATGCATCTGCTCGTAGTTTTCGGTGTTCATGAAATAGAAGTACTCGCCGTCGTCGTACAAATATTCCATTTCGTGTTCTTCCAGCGCCGCGCGTTCCACCTTGTCTTCCGATGAGAACCGGTGCTCGATCATCGTTCCGCTCCGCAGGTTGCGCATCTTGGCTTGCACGAAGCCCCGCAGGTTGCCGGGCGTCCGGTGGTTTACGCTGAACACGGAGAACAAGTCGTTGTTGAACTTGACCACCATGCCCGGACGCATTTGTGTTGACGAAATCATGAGCTACCAGTATAACAAGCTTTCAGTCCTCAGCTTTCAGCTCTCAGCTTTCGGTGTATTCGATGCCGTTTCCTTCGCACCACTCGATGGCGATGTCGCGGAGCGCTCCTTCCCGATAGGCGTACCAATCCTTTTCGCGGCGATAGCGGCGCAGCGTGTCCTTGAAATAGCGGAAGGCGCCGGCGCCATGGATGGCGTTTTACAGCTCGTCGCTAAGCCGCTCGGGTTCGACGGACTCGGCGAACTCGCGCATGATCTCCCACTCGTGGATAGCGTACTTCGTGGGTAGCTTCTCGAAGCGGTCCCAATCCGCGAAAATGGCCTCGGCCACCTCGAATTCGTGTTCCTGCCATTCGAGCGCGTCCTCGACGGTGCCGCCCTCTTCTACCATCCCCAGCACTTCCCGGGACACCATCTCCACCTTTCCGGTCTGGCGGTCCAGAAAGTGAAAGTGCTCGTCAGACAGCATTTCCAAAGCTAAGACGATGTCCTTAAGGCGAACCTTCATCAGAACGGCAGGATCTCCTCGCGCACCGGATCGAAGTCGATGCGCCGCTTCTGCATGTACGAGATATTGCCCAAATGCGAGGCCTGCGCCGAGCGGTGCCCGATCAGCACATCGCCATTGGGCCGTTTGCGGGAGCGCACGCACTCCAGGAAATTGTTCACGTGGTCTTCGTCGATCTTGCTGAACGCCTTCACGATCACCGGTTGCGCGCCCCGGCCTACCGGGTGAAACTCGTAACGGCCGCGATCGATCCACAAGCGCCCATCCGTTCCGCAAATCTCCACCGCCGCGCCCGTAATGCCCGGCACCAGCGTAGCTTCGAAGGTGGCGGTAAATTCGGTCGGATACTCCAGCAGCACGTTGATGGTGTCCGGCGCCGTGCGGCCATCCTTATACTTGTAGACGCCGCCCGCGGCGGAAGCGGAGAACGGCACCTCCTGGCCCATGAACATGTGCACCACGTCGATCCAGTGGGTGAACAGGTCGGTCACCTGGCCGCCGCCGAAATCCAGGTAGGCGCGCCAGTTGAAGTACTGTTGCGGATCGTAATCGCGCCACTTCAGCGGTCCCAGGAAATGTGCCCAATCGAGATTGGAGGGCAGCGTCTGCAGCGATTCCGGCGCCCGCCGCAAATGATAGCCGTTGCCGTGCCACCACGTGCGCGCCAGCGTGATCTTGCCTAGCTTGCCGGTGTCGAAATACTCACGCTTGGCTTGCAGATAGTGCTGCCCGGAGCGTTGCTGCATGCCCACCTGGCAAACGCGCTCGTTGACCCGCGCCGCCTTGACGATGAGCGGACCTTCTTCGATAGTGCGCGTCAGGGGCTTCTCGACATAGACGTCTTTGCCGGCGTTGAGCGCGTCGATGGCGACCTGCGCGTGCCAGTGGTCGGGCGTGGCGATCAGCGCCACATCCACCTCCTTCATTTCCAGGAGCGCGCGATGGTCTTTGAAATCCTTGGCGTTGGGCGCTTTCTCGCGGGCCTTGTCGATCTGCGCGCCGTAGATGTCGCAGACCGCAACCACGTCGGACTTGGCCTTCTGGAAATTCTCCATGTCGTAGCGGCCGCGATCGCCGCAGCCGATCACGCCCAGTTGGATGCGGTCGTTGGCCCCCATCACGCGGGAGTAGGAAAGCGCCGTAACGGCGGAAGCGCCGCGCAGAAAATGGCGGCGGTCGAGGAAGGTTTCGGACATAAGCCTCATTATACGGCTGCGCGTTGGGCGGCTGCGATGCGGTAGAGTTCCGATCCGGGCTCGTTGCGATGCAGGGGTTCGCAGTAGGACTTCGCGGCCTCCGCGGTGGATACATCGCTCACCAGCGCGAAGCCGCGCGGCCGCAAGTAATCGGCCAGCCCGGCGGGATCGAAGCCGAAGATAAACGGTTCGCCGCTCGACCGCACCGACGACTTCCACCGGCGCGCTTCGCGGAATGCGACCGAACCGTCCAGCGCTCCTTGGTGCACATAGCTGAAGATCAGGTGGCTGCCTTCCGAAAGGATGCGCGCCAGGGTGCGGAAGCTTTGGTCCACCGCAGCGGGCGTCAGGTAGCTGACTACGCCTTCCCAGACGGCTACGGTTGCGACGGTTGTGTCGAAGCCCGCGTGCATCAGCGTGGTTTCCAGGTCGTCCTTTTCGAAATCCACCGGCGCGAAATGAACGTTGCCGGGCAGCGGGCCGAGATGGGTTTGCAATCGCTGGCGCTTGGCCCTTTGCGTGGAGGGATGATCGACTTCGAAGAGCGGAACGCCGCGGAGCTCTTCCAGGCGGTAGGGACGGCTGTCGAAACCCGCCCCGAGCAGGAGCGCCTGGCGCGCGCCGCTGCGAATCGCCTGGCGCACGAGGTCGTCGATGAGCCGCGTGCGCACCACTGCGGAACTGCGCGTGCGGGGCCAGCCGAGGTCCAGGAAATACGTTGCCAGGCGGCCTATGGCGGGCAGCCTAGCGAATGCGGCCAAGGCTTTGAGCCGGCCGGTCAGGAACGCGGCGGCGAGCGGGTCGTCGAACAGGCGGCGATCCGCGCGCTCGGCGGTTTCCACCGCTCGAAACAGCGCCATGTATTCAGCGGTGCGGCTGGGTTGGTCGCTGGTTCTAAATTGGTTTGCCGTCGGCATCCAGGAACTTCAGCTCGCCGAGATTCAGCTCGCGCACGCCAGCCTCGATTTTGGCGCGGTCGCCCACCACGACCCACACCAGGTTATCGGGACGCACCACGCGCCTGGCAATGGCCTCGATGTCGGAGACCTGCAAAGCACGCACACGGCCTGCAAACTTGTCGTAGTAATCGTCGGGCAGGCCATATTCGACCAGGGTCTCGATGGAGTTGGCCACCTCGCCCATAGTCTCGCGCGAACCCGGCAGGCTGAGCGTCTCGTTGGCCTGCACCTTGGCCAGTTCCTCCGCCGTGGGCGGCTTGTCGCTCAAGATGGCGCGCAGTTCCTTGTTAATCTCGGCCAGGGATTCCTTGGTCTTGTCCGTCTGCACCGGCGCGAAGACCACGAACGGCCGCTGCCCGCGCGCGCTGATCAGACCGCTGGATGCGCCGTAGGACCAGTGCTTGTCCTCGCGCAGATTCATGTTGATGCGCGCGCCGAAGTTGCCGCCCAAAATGTTGTTCATGGTCTCGATACCGACCTCGTCGGGGTTGTTGCGCGGCGGCGCGATCTCTCCGGCCAGAATGACCGACTGTAGCGCGCCGGGCCGGTCGAGCAGGTAGACCACCGGCTTGGGCCGATATTCGACCGTGCCGATGTTCTTCGCCGGAATGTCGCCCTGCTTCCACCCGTCGAGCAGCTTTTCGAGCTTCGGCGTGAGCTCACTGAGGGTGGTGTCGCCGACCACGATGAGCGTGGCGTGGTTGGGCTTGAACCATGTTTCGTGAAACTTGACCAGATCCTCGCGGGTGAGCTTCGCGACGCTGGCCTCGGTGCCGGAACCGGTGAGCGGATTGCCATAGGCATGCTGCGCGCCGTACAACAAGCCTGGGAAGACGCGCAAGCCCATGGTCTGGGGGCTGACTTTCTCGCGCTGAATGGCGGAGATCTGCTGCTTCTGCTGCCGGCGGAAATCGGTTTCAGGGAAGGACGGATGCAGGATCACATCGGCGTACAGTTCGAGCGACGGGTCCAGGTTGCCTTTCAGCGCGGAGAGTGAAACGTCGGAGGTGTCCAGGCCCGCGTTGGCGCGCAGTTGCGCTCCGAGCAGCGCGGCTTCCTCGCTGATCTGCAAGGCGGTGCGCTTCGCGGTGCCGCCATCCAGCAGCGCCGCAGTCAGGCTGGCGGTGCCGGGCAAGGCGAACTGATCGGCGGCATAACCGGCATCCAACTGGAGCCGGAAATCCACCACCGGGATCTCATGGCGCTGGGCCAGGATCACCTTCAGGCCGTTGGAAAGCGTCGCGCGTTCAAGTGTCGGCAGCTTCAGCTCCGGCGGTGCACCTGTTTCAGGCATCTTGGAGCGGTCCGCGCTCACGGCGCCGGTCTTGTAGTCCGGGAACGGATGCACTTCCAGGACGTAGACGCCGTCCGAGAGCCAACGCCGGGCGGCGGACTTCAAATCCTGAACCGAGGCGTCCTGCACGCGCTGCAACTGCGCCCTGTAGAAACCGGGGTCGCCCAGAAAGGCCTGGCCGCGCGCCAGTACGTCCGACTTGCCGCCGAAGCCGCCGATACGGTCCACGCCGCGAATAAAACCGGCCGCATACTCCGTCTTCACGCGCTGCAGTTCCTGCGGCTCGGGACCGCCTTCGAGGAAGCGCGCCAGTTCCTCGTCCACTTCCTTCTCGACGGTGGAAAGCTCCTGGCCCCTGCGGGCCGTGGCCGTGATTAAGAACTGGCTGCCGATTTCGTTCTCATCCACCGTGGCCTGCACACCGGTGGCGATCTGATCGTCGTAAACCAGACGCTTATACAGGCGCGACACTCTCCCTTGCGCCAGGCAGCGGCTCACCAGCATCAGGTAATCCGCGTCGGCCGTGCCGTATTGCGGGACGTTCCAGATCTTGTAGATGCGGGCTTGCGGCACGCGGTCCTGCACGGTGCCGCGATGCGTGCCGGCCATCTTGGCGACCCAGCCTTCCTGTTTGCCGATGGGCGGCCCGGCGGGAATGTCGCCGAAATACTTTTCGACCTTCTCTTTCGCGGTGTTGAAATCGATATCGCCCGCCACCACCAGCACGGCATTCGAGGGGCCGTAATACGTCTTGAACCACTCCTTCACGTCGGACATGGAGGCGGCGTTGAGGTCTTCCATGGAGCCGATCACCGTCCAGGAGTAAGGATGGCCGGCAGGATAAGTGTTCTCGGTGATGAGTTGCTCGGTGACGCCGTAGGGCTGGTTCTCGCCCTGGCGCTTTTCGTTCTGGACGACGCCGCGCTGCAGGTCCAGCGTCTTTTGGTCGAAGGAGCCGAGGAGATGGCCCATGCGGTCGGACTCCAGCCAGAGCGTGTAATCGAGCGCCGAGGTGGGGACATCCTCGAAGTAGTTGGTGCGGTCGTTATTGGTGGTGCCGTTCAGGTCGGTGGCGCCCACGCGCTCCATGGCGTCGATGTAGCGGCCGTGGAAGTTTTCGCTGCCGCCGAACATGAGGTGTTCGAAGAGGTGCGCGAAGCCGGTCTTGCCGGGCTTCTCGTTCTTGGACCCGACGTGATACCAGATGTTGACGGCCACGATGGGGGCCTTGTGGTCTTCGTGGACGATGACGGTGAGGCCGTTGTCCAGCACGAATTTCTGGAACGGGATATCGATGGCGGCGGTTTGGGCAAAAGCGGCCGCGCATAGCAGGAACGATGGGAGAAGCTTTTTGGACATATGGGTTGCTTACTATGATACGACGGGGCGGCCTTCGATGCCGGCATGGATACCCCCCATTTTTGGGTTTGCTTCGTAGTTTTCATGGGTTGTTGTGCGGGATTGGGCGGAATTGTGCATGTCGGACGGTGGGGCGCCTGTTACGCAGAGCCGGTTCTTCCGATTGGCGTAACGTCCGATTTCGTGTTGCATCACGTTACATTTGATGCATCCGGCGGGCGTGACAGGGGGCCCCCTGGTTTGCGGGACGGTTGGCGGGCTGTGTATTTCAGGCTCTTAGGTGAGTGCATTTTCGCGTTTTCTTGTGGACACACGCCGGCCGTTCTCAGTACCAGGAGAGCATGAGCCGACAAGGGAGCGGGCATACAAATCGCGCAAGGTGTTCAGAAATTGGGGAGTTTTTTGTCGGCCGGATATGTGACCGCCGATTTGCCCGCGGCCACTAATGGGCACGCTAGCGGCTGGCTGAACAGCCAGGAACAAACAGCCGGCGATCCTACTTGACACCGCCCCACGCAAGCGATAGTCTGGTGTCCCTATGCGTTGGACTGCGATCAACTATATGGCCATCCTCGCGGCAGGGATTGCCAGCATGCTGGTGGGATTCGCGTGGTATTCGCGCGTACTGTTCGGCCCGGCTTGGGCGAAGTGCCGCGGCATCGATATGAACGATCCGAAGCAGAGCCAGGAGCTGAAAAAGGGGATGGGTACTGTGTACGCGGCCAGCTTCGGGGCCACGCTGCTGAGCGCTTTTGCCTTGTGCTTGCTGGTGGTGCGCATCCAGTCGGGCGGCGTGCTGGGCGGACTGAAGCTCGGATTGGTGGTGTGGCTGGGATTCACCATGACGGTGCAATTGTCCGCCGCGCGCTTCGGCCACAAGAACAGGACCTTATTCTTCATCGACACTGGCTATCAACTTGTTTGCTACCTGGCGATGGGCGCAATTCTTGGGGGATGGCAATAAGGCCGACGAAAGCCGCTCCCTGACGGTCGCGGCTCGGTAAAGGTCGCGGGTCGGTAACGGCCGGTTGCCGCGCCGGTGAGCCGTGTGCTACCTTTTCGTTCGCATGAAATCCTGGCAAGTACACGCGTTCTGCGAGCCGGAGCAGATGACGCTCGACGACATTCCGGTACCGGAACCCGGCCCGGCCGAGGTGCGCATCCGCAACCACGCGGCGGCGCTGAACTTTTTCGACATTCTGCAGATTCAAGGAAAGTACCAGATCCGGCCGCCGTTTCCCTTCACTCCCGGCGCCGAAGTTTCCGGCATTGTGGATGCGGTGGGCGCCGAGGTGAAGCACGTATTTCCGGGCGATCCGGTGACCGCCATGACGCACAATGGCGCATTCGCCGAATACTCGCTGGCGGCGGCGGACCGCACGTTTCACATGATCGCGGGAATGGATTTCCCCGAAGCGGCCGCCATGCCGGTGGTGTACCATACGTCGTACTTCGCGCTGCATCGCCGCGCGGGCCTGGCGCACCGCGAATGGCTGCTGGTACACGCGGGAGCGAGCGGCGTGGGCATGTCCGCGATTCAGATCGGCAAGGCCTACGGGGCGCAGGTGATCGCCACCGCCGGCAGCCAAGCCAAACTGGACTTCTGCCTGGCACAGGGCGCCGACTACGCTTTGCCGTACACCGACCCGGGATGGGTCGAGCGGGTCAAGGAGATCACCGGCGGACGCGGCGTGGACGTGGTCTATGATCCGGTGGGCGGCGAGGTGTTCGACCTGTCGACGCGGTGCATGGCCGGAGAAGGGCGCATGCTGGTGATCGGATTCGCCAGCGGGCGCATCCCCAACGTGCCGGCCAACCGCATCCTGCTGAAGGACATCTCGATCGTGGGCGTGCATTGGGGGCAGTACGTGGCGCAGCACCCGGAATTCCTGTCGCACACGCACGAAGTGCTGACCGCCATGTATCTGGGCGGGCAGATCCATCCGGTGGTGGGCAAGGCCTTCCGGCTGGAAGATGCGCCGGCGGGCTTGCGCGAATTGGCCGAGCGCAAGATCTTGGGGAAGGCTGTGGTGGTGATGGGCTGAAGGCCAGGCAGGGGCGCCTTGGGAGGCCGCCGCAGGCTGCCAATAGCTGAGAGCCTGCCCCACTTTACGGCTGCCAGAGTTCGATGGGGTTGCCTTCCGGGTCGTAGAGGCGGGCAAGGCGTCCATTGGGATCGGACTGCGGGTCGACCTCGACTGATACGCCCGCGGCGCGCAGTTGCGCCACCATGGCATCCAGGCTGCGTACCCGAAAATTGACCATCCGGGTTTTGGCGGCGTTGGGGCCAGAGTACTCGGTCGTTTCAGGGAACGGGGCGAACGCGGTTGGCCCGGCTTCCTGCTGCCAGGGAGGTTCCCCGTGACTCGAAAAGCCCTCCAATGCCGGTTACTTGTTCCATCTCATCATTTATGACGCGCGTACCCGGCTGTGTTTGGCGCGGTAGACTCTAGGTGTGAGGGAGTTGCGCGCACTGACGCCCGAGGAACTGGCACGTGCCGAGGATCGACTGCGAAATCCGGCGCCGGGCAGCCGCATTGAAGCGGCCAAGAAGTTCGGGATCGACTTGACGCTGCTGATCGGCCAGTTGCGGCTGACGCCGGCTGAGCGCGTGGCGCGGATGCTGGAGGTATCGCGTATCGCGCAGAGTGTCCGCGGAACAGCCAGGCGGCGACGGCCATGAGCCTCGACGCGGCGGTGCGGGCACTGGTCGACGCGGATGTGGAGTTCGTGCTGATCGGCGGCTGGTCGGCCATCATTCACGGCAGCCGGTATATGACGGACGACCTCGACATCTGCTACTCGCGGAGGCCCGAGAACCTTCGTCGTCTGGCGCGGGCGCTGGCTCCTTATCATCCCCGTCAGCGCGGCTTACCGGAAGGCCTGCCATTCATTTGGGACGAGTCTACGCTGCGAAATGGAACCGTCTTCACGTTTGTGACCGACTTGGGCGACATCGACCTGCTAGGCGAGGTCAGCGGATTGGGATCGTTTGAAGAGGTAAAGGCAGGCTCCTATGTGGCGGAGGCTTTCGGCCGGAAGGTGAGGACGTTGGATCTCAAAAGCCTGATCAAGGCGAAGCGGGCCGCGGGCAGAGATAAGGATCTCATGGTCCTGCCCGAACTCGAAAGCCTGTTAGAAGCCGAGGAGCCGTAGGACGCGCACGTGTTTTGGATGGATAAAAGCAAAGTGCAGGCCGGCGAAATCCCCACGCCGGAAGGATTGGCGCCGGACGTCATTATCAGCCCGGACACGCGGCGCGCCGGCCGCATTCCGCCCGGCCAGAGCCGCACCAGAAAATGGCCGGTGCTGGATGCGAGCGGTCCGCCTTCGATTGACCTAGCGAGCTGGCGCCTGCGCGTCAGCGGGCTGGTGGGCCGGCAGGCCGAGTGGAACTGGGACGATTTTCTCAAGCTGCCCAGGGTTAAGGTATTCGCCGACTTTCACTGCGTCACGCGCTGGTCGCGGCTGGGCAATGTTTGGGAAGGTGTCTCTACGCGCGAGTTAGTACGACAGGCCGGCGGCGCGCTTCCGGCGGCCGCGTTTGTGATGGCTTACGGCTACGACCGTGGATGGACGACCAACCTGCCTCTGGAGGACTTTTTGAGCGAGGACGCGCTGGTCGCGTTCCATCACGATGGCGAGCCGATTACCGCCGAACATGGCGGCCCGGCGCGTTTGATCGTGCCTCAGCTTTACGCATGGAAGAGCGCCAAATGGCTGGCCGGAATCGAAATCATGGATCGCGACCGGGCCGGATTCTGGGAGAAGAACGGCTATCACATGCACGGCGATCCTTGGAAAGAGGAGCGCTACGGCTTGTAGGCTGTAGGCCGGCGTCAAGCTTTCGCCGCGGAGCTTGCCTTGCAGAAGCGAAGGTTCTCTCGCGCCAACTCATCGGTTGGATCCATCGATACTGCCCGCTCAAGCATGTTGACGGCCTCGTCGAGGCGGCCTTCCTGGAAAAGGCTCCATCCGAGGTTGTTGACGAACTTCTGATTGTCCGGCCAAAGCTGCAAGGCCCGCTCGGCAGCCGCAACCGCCTCGTCGAGGGCGTCTTCGTGACCGGCACAGCACGCGAGGCCGTCATGTAATGCAGCGGCGGCCGGGAATCTCTCGATGGCCGCCCGGTACAACGCCAGACCATCCTTGTACGCACCAAACCGGATCAGAAAACTTCCCGCTTTATCGACGATCTCGCAGAGGTCCGGCGTGTCTGGGGGCAGCGAAAGCAGCGATTGAAACAGTTTTCTCCCTTGGGCGCGTCTACCGAGTTGATAATCCACCGACCCCATGCTGAGAATCGCAGGCGCATAGTCGGGCTTCCACGCGAGCGCCTGCCGCAGAGCGGACAGACTGCCTTCGTGGTCGCCAATAGCCGTACGAAAGATGCTATCGGCGTATGCCGCTTCCGCCCAGAAGAGGCGTTCTCTTTTGCCGACCTTCGTCCGCGCCGCACCTCGCATCTTTATGCCCTATTCGTGCCTCATGCAACTTCCATGTTGACCATCTGAATCAGGGCCTGGATGTACCCGAACGCATAGGCGAAGGACTGCTTGCCTCCCGCGTCGCCGTCGATGACCGGTACGTGGTCCGGCATCAGCATGCCGTCGTAACCAATCTCCTTGTAGACGCGCATAGCGCGGATCATGTTGACGTCGCCATCGTCCGGGAAGGTCTCCTGAAAGTTCAGGAAGCCGCCCCTGATGTTGCGGAAGTGCACATTGAAGATTTTGCCGCGCGCGCCGAAGTACCGGATCGCGTCGAAGATCTCGTCCGCCGGACGGGCGAGCATTTCAGAGACAGTACCCTGGCAGAAGTTCAGGCCGTGATACGGGCTGGCCGCGATCTCGATGAAGCGCTTGAGGCCATCTACGCTGCCGAGCACGCGATCCACCCCGCGGAAGCCTTTGCCGGCCGGCATGCCGGGATCGTGCGGGTGGCAGGCCATCCTGACTTTGTATTCTGCGGCGACGGGGATGACCCGCTTCAGGAAATACGCGATGCGCTCCCAGGCGGTCTCCGCGGCGACTCGCCCGGCTTCGGTGAGCGGCGGGTCCTGCGCAGCTTTCTCGTAAACGAACGTGCTGTAGTGCGCGCCGCCGCGGCCGGGCGTAGGCTCGGACCGCACCACGCCCAGGATGGTCAGATTGTATTTCAGCGCGGGGATACCGGCGCGCGCGGCATTGCGAATCACCTGGCAGATCGTATCGATTTCGCGGTCGCGCGCGGGGCTCCTGCCCAGCATGATGTTGGGGTTTTCGGACTGCGCGATGTAACTGGAGCTCAGCGGCAGCGGGACCATCTCGAGGCGAATGCCGAAGGATTCGACGCGCTTGCGCAGGCGGGTGAGGCCTTCGACGGACCAGTTAGCGTCCATGCGGGCCGAAGGCAAGTTGCTGCAGATATGATTGACGCCGAACGCGGCGAGGACGCGAAGGGCGGGGTCGGACGAATCGTTCTGAGTGCCCAGTTTTAGCGCCGTCTTACGTGGCGTTGTTGCGGGCGGCGTTTGCGCCGGCGCTCCCGCGGCTGCCAGGGCCGTCGCGGCGGCTTCCAGAAAATGACGGCGGCGCATGGCGGTTCCTGGCTCAGCGGATGGGCGAGAAATCCAGCGGACGCAGGATGGCGTTGCTGATGTTGGAGACGATCTCGGCGTCGGCGTAACCCGGCTGCGCGCGCAGCTTTTGCCATGCGGCGTCGGAGCCGAATGCGCCCCACAGTTTGTCGCGCGCAGCCATGCTTTCGAAAGAGAGCATGTAAGTCAGATTGGGCAGATTGCGGCCGACCAGCGTCTCGCCGAAGAACACCGGCGCCATGCCGAGCCGCTCAAAGATGGCGGCTTCCCCTTCGTTGAACATGCGGATCTTGCGCTGGGCGGCCTTGACGTTGTTGGATTCGTAGGTGCGCAGCTCGAAGACGCGGGACGGGCGAGTGCCGGCCGGCGCGACGGCGATGGACGGCATGCAGTCGAAGGCCCGCAACAGGGAGTTCTCCATGCGGATGTAACTCAGCTCGGTCATGGAGTTGTACTCGTCGAAGCCATGTTGGAAGTCCTGGTCGGCGGCCAGGCGTTCCGCGGCGCCGGCAAAAGCCGCGGCGGAAGGGTAACTGGTCAGCGCCAGGATGAAAGGGCTGCCTTCGGCGACGACCGCGCTGAAGAATCCCATCGGGCCAATACCGAGACGCTGAGCGGCGGGCAAAAAATGCTTGCTCAGGAAGTCCGCGGTGCGCTGCGTCTGGCTGCCATTACGCATGTGGTAATAGCGCAGTTCGAAGATAGCGTTCTGTTGGGCAGCGGCGGCCGGGACCGCGGCCAGGCCGGCCGAAGCCGCTGCTCCCATGAATTGACGGCGTTGCATCACGAGTTACTTATAACAGATTGCGGGGGGCGGGGCTAAAGCCCCGCGCGGGCTGAAGCCCGCCCTCCAGCCAGCCGGGTGTTACACTCCGGGCATGGCTAAGTACATTGACCGCGGCGCACCAAGACCTGGCGGCCGCGGCGCGCTCATCACCATCATCGTCATCGCTGTTGTGATTCTGCTGGGAGCGCGCTCGCTGGCTTCATTCTCCATCGAATATCAATGGTGGAAAGAGTTGGGTCAGATCGACACCTGGCTCGCCATGTTGGCCTACGGATTTGCGCCGCTGTTGGCCGCCACTCTCATCGCCTTCGGCGTCCTATGGATCGCGCACGCGCGCGCGTTGAAGTTTGCCGGCACGGGACTCTCCGGGCATCCCCTATACGCCTGGATCTCCAGCGCCGCGCTGCTGTTTCTCGGATATCTCATCGCGGCCGGCTCCATCGAGACTTGGACCGTGGTGCGCTATCTCGGCGCGCGCGGCATTCCGGCCGAGGCCACCGCCTGGCACGATTCCGTCTTCGGCCTGCCGCTCAAGTTCTATCTGTTCGATTTGCCATTCTACTCGGATCTGCGCGGCTACTTACTGGCGCTGATCATCGTTAGCGTGCTGGTCTACTGGATCGCCGCGCGCGGCTGGCAGCTTCGCTTCAGGTTGCCGGAGATGGGGGATTTGCGGCAACTCGACCCGTCGGTATTCCGCTTGGAAGGGGGCTTGGAAAGCCGCTTTCTGCGCGGCGCGCTGGTGATTTTCCTGATGGCGCTATCCCTGCGTTTCTTCCTGGCGCGCTACCAGATGGTCTACGACGACCACGGGTTCATGGTGGGCGTCGATTACGTAGATCTGCATTTCGCGCTGCCGCTGCAGTGGCTGGCGATCGTGGCGTGTCTGGCGGCGGCCGCGCTGGTGTGGCTGCGGCGCTGGATTCTGGCCGCCAGCATGGCGATCTCGCTGGTGGTGCTGTTCGTTGTGCCGAAGCTGGTGGATGCGCTGTACGTGCGGCCCAATGAGATTTCCATCCAGCGGGAGTTCATCGGAACCCATATCCACGCCACGCGGTCGGCTTACGGGCTGGAGAAGCGCATGACCGAAACCGAGTTTGACGTGCACCCCAACGCGCCCATCGATCCGGCCGCGCATAAGGGCACCCTCGACAACGTGCGCCTGTGGGACGTGGGCGCGTTCCATAACACCATTACGCAAATCCAGGCGCTGCGCCCGTATTACGTTTTCTCCGACACGGATGTGGACCGCTATACCATCGACGGCGCGTACCGGCAGGTGTTGGTCACGCCGCGCGAACTCGATATCAATCAGTTGCCGGGGGGCGCCAGCTCGAGCTGGATCAACCCGCACTTCGTGTACACACACGGATATGGCGTGGTGCTGGCGCCGGTGAGCAAGCTCACGCCGGATGGGCTGCCGGTGCTGCTGATCGAGAACGCGCCGCCGGAGATCAAGACGCCCAGTTTGAAGCTGACGCGTCCGGAGATTTACTACGGCGAGGTGGTGCAGGAGCCGGTTTTTGTGCGCACGGCGCAGCCGGAGTTCAACTATCCGTCGGGCGAGAAAAACGAGCTGTCGCGTTACGAAGGTACGGGCGGCATCCCGATTTCCTCGGCGGCGATGCGGCTGGCGGCGGCGGTGCGCGGGGGGGACATCAACATCCTGCTGAGCAACCCGATCACCAGCGAGAGCCGCATGATGATCCGGCGCAACATCAAGGAACGGCTGCAAACGCTGGCTGGGTTCATCGCGTGGGACCACGACCCGTACCTGGTGATCACCGATGCGGGGCGGCTGGTGTGGATGGTGGACGGCTACACTTATTCGAACTCGCATCCTTATTCGCGCACGCTGGACGTGCCGGATTTGGGCGAGGTCAACTATTTGCGCAACGCGGTAAAGGCCACCATCGACGCTTACGACGGCGCCACGCGGCTCTACATTTTCTCGCCCGACGATCCCATTGTGCGCGCGTATCAGCGGCTGTTCCCTGCCCTGTTCCACGCGGCCTCCGAGATGCCCGCCGATTTGCGGCGGCACGCCCGGTATCCGGAAACGCTGTTCCGCGTGCAGGCGGAGATTTACCGGACTTATCACATGCTCGATCCGCAGGCGTTTTATAACAAGGAAGACATGTGGGACCTGGCGAAGTACACGGCGGCACAGGAGGGGCAGCCGGAGACGGTGACGCCCATGTACGTGATGGCCAGCCTGCCGCACGAGAATCAGGCGGAGTTCATGCTGTTGCTGCCGTTCACGCCGCGCAATAAGGACAATTTGATCGGGCTGATGCTGGCGCGTTGCGATGGCGAGCACCTGGGTGAAGTGGTGGTGCTGCAGTTGTCGAAGCAGGAGCTGATTTTCGGGCCGGCGCAGATCGCCGCGCGCATCAACCAGGAGCAGACGATTTCGAAAGATCTGACGCTGTGGAATCAGCAGGGGTCGCACGTGCTGCGCGCGCAGACACTGGTGCTGCCGGTGGACAGTACGTTCCTGTATGTGGATTCGATTTATATACAGTCCAGCGCGACGAGCATGCCGCAGTTGAAGAAAATCGTGCTGGCGGTGGGGAATCGGCTGATCTATACGGACACTTACGAGCAGGGGCTCGCACAGCTTTCAAGCGGCGCGCAGGCGCTGGTGCAGCAGGCGGAGTCCACGCCGCCGAAACCGGGAGCGCCGGCTGCGGCGGGGCAGGTGGCCGGCACCGCGGATCAACGGTTGGAGCGCGTGCGGGCGCATTTGCGGCGGTATCGCGAGTTGGCTGCCCAGGGGAAGTGGGCGGAGGCCGGGAAGGAATTAGAGGCCATCGAAGCCGAAGTGCGGTAGCACAGGCTTCAGCCTGTGTAAGGCGCAGATGGCGATGGTGGCGGCGGAGCGACTCGAACGCTCGACCTACGGATTATGAGACCGTCGCTCTAACCGACTGAGCTACGCCGCCTTTCTTATCGATTTTAGCAGACCGGCCGCGCGCCCGCGTATACTGGGTTGAATGCCATTGAATCGCCGTCATTTTCTGTTCGGGGCGCTAGCCGCGCCGGTGCTGGCCGCAACCAAGAAGCAAGCGGTCGCAGAGCGGCCCAATATGGTTCTGATCGTGGCCGAGGATCTCGGCGCTTACATGCTCGGGTGCTACGGGAACCCGGAGGTGCACACGCCGAATATCGACCGCCTGGCGTTGACCGGCGTGCGCTTTGCGAATAGCTTCTCCTGCGCTCCGGTTGCGGCGTACCAAGCCGCTTTCGCCGCTGCGGGCTACAACTGTTCCCGCAGCGTTTCGGCGGCGCAGACCGGCGAGTTTCTGGATGCGCAGGCGCCCTCGAAACCGTTTTTCCTGACGATCGCCTGGCCCAGTCCGAACGCCGTGACTGCTCCGCAGAAGAACCTGGAGCTGTACGCGAAGACCGGATTCGAAACGACCGGCTGGGACGCCGAGGCAGCCAACGCCACGCGAAAGGAAATGCTGCGCGATGTTCCCGGCAACCTGCGCAAGTACGCGGCGAGCCTGACCACGCTCGACGATCAGATTCCCACGCTCGTGGCGAAGCTGCAACAGCGCGGCGTTTGGGACAACACGCTCATCGTTTTCACCAGCGACGGCGGATATCTGCTAGGGCGGCATGGCCTGTGGGGCGACGCGACGGCGTCCGATCCGGCGAGCCTGTATGAAGAAGTGGTGCGGACGCCATTGATCTGGACGTGCCCAAGCCGGTTTCCGCCGCAGACGGTGCGGAACGACGTAGTGAACTCCTACGATTTGATGCCGGCGCTGTGCGAACTGGCAGGTGTCGCGCCGCCGGCCGGCAGCCATGTGCCAAGTTATCTGGCGTTCGTGTATGGCCGGCGCCTGGGGAAGAAGGAGACGTGGCCGGACCTGGCGTTTGGCCGGATTCGGAATGCGGAGATGGCGCGCAACGACCGGTACAAGCTGATCCTGCGCGACCAGGGCAAGGGCGCCAACGAATTGTACGACGAGACGGCGGACCCGAAGGAGCAGGTCAACCAGATGGACAATCCGAAGTTCGTGATCATGCGCGAGCGGCTGACGGGTCAGTTGACCACGTGGCGCGGTGGGCAGAAGGCCGGAGTTTAGCTTTAGCCGGAAATTGCATCCGATCGGAGAACTCCGCGCCGATCGGCGCACTCTGAAAGCGGAGACCTTTCCTGTGGAGAATTGGAAGAGCGAGTTCCGAAAGAAGCACTTGAGCTTCAATTGGAAAAGCCCGGGTATTGGCCCGGGCCTTCCTCTTCAAGCAGAAAGGAGGATCTATGATCCTGTTGCTAGTTGGCCTACTGCTACTCGGTAGAGTCACGGTCACCATCACCTGGACCCGTAAGGGCAGGCGATAACGACCGAACGGGATCGGGGGCAGCAACCCCCGGTCCCGTTACTAGCATACTCCAAAAGCCTATTCTTTGGGAATCTTTTTCTTCGCTTGGGTCGATGTGCGCCGATTACCGGCGAATCCATCCCGGAAGAGACGACGCGCTTTCGCCGGACCCTGGAAGATGAAAGCAATGAACTGTCCAGCTATTTCGCAGCCAACTACACTAGCGCGAGTTGGAAGCGGGCCGGTTCCGATGGGGTAAGAATGACGGCATTTCCTCAAGACCGGGATTGCCCCTCAGGTTCGCCGCCGGCCCGCTGGCATCCGGATTGGGTTGAGACGCGGCGTGGAGTTGGCAGTCATCCGAGGGCTGGCTTCCGGCCACGAAATACTCCGGGTAGGTCGAAGAGCATTCCGGAATTGCCAGTTGCCGGGACTCCGCACACAGGTTCACCCGCGCGACGCCCGAGGGGACGGGAAACCTTTTGGCATCGCGGTAGCCGCGGTATTCGAGCGCACGTTTCATGAACTCCGTCCAGATGGGCAACGCCGATTTAGCGCCTTCCAGGTTCAACTGACGGTCGTCGTCGAATCCTACCCAAACCACGCACAGCAATTGCGAAGTAAATCCGGCGAACCATCCGTCGTGCGAGGTGCCAGTCTTGCCCGCGGCTGGAACCCTGAATCCGCGCGCCCGCGCTCCGGCCCCCGTTCCGCTGCGCAGTACTTCTTCCAACATGTTGACCATCAGGTAGGCCACCCGAGGATCCAGGGCCGGACGCGCCTCCGGCGCGTGTCGATAAAGCACTTCGCCTTCCGGCGAACGCACCAGTGCCAGCAGGGCGGGCTTCACGTAATTGCCGCCATCGGCGAACATGGTGTAGGCGCCGGCGATTTCCAGCGGCGTAGCTTCGTAGGCTCCCAGCGCTACCGCTGGCGTGGCCTTGATCTTATCGTTCAGGCCGGCGCGCCGCGCCATGTCCACCACCGCCCGATACCCCACCATCTGCGCCAGTTTCACGGTGGCCACGTTCAACGAGTGCGCCAGCGCCTGCCGCAACGTGACGGTTCCCATAAAATCCTGCTTGAAGTTGCCCGGCTGGTATGGCTGATTGTCGAATTCAAAAGTCGTAGGCTCATCCACTATGGTGGTCGCGGGCGTGAAAATTGCCGGGCCGCCATCGACCGCGGTATTCAGAGCCGCGGCGTATACGAACGGCTTGAATGCGGAACCAGGCTGACGTTCCGCGGCGGTGTGGTTCAACTGGCTCGACCCGTAGTCCCGTCCGCCAACCAGAGCCTTGATCTCGCCCGAATGCGGATCGAGGGCGATCAGCGCCACTTGCGGCTGCCCTGGTGGGATCGGGTCGGGACTCTTGCGCTTGCGGAGTTGCTCGTCCACATTCTGCATCCCGATCCGGACCGCCTCCACTGCCGCGCGCTGCAGGTCCATATCGAGCGTCGTATAGACGTAATCGTTCTGTGGATCGTGCTCCCCCAGGCGGTTTTGCAGTTCATCGTTGACCAAGTCCAGAAAGTACTGCGAATTGAGCGATTCCATGCCGCCCGTTTGCACCTGGACCGGGGCATCGACCGCACCGCGGTACTCGCGATCGCTTAGAAACTTGTTCTCGCGCATCAGATTGAGAACGCGGTTGCGGCGCTCCTGAACGCGCTCCGGATAGCGGAACGGATTGTAGTAACTGGGCCGCTGCACCATGCCGGCCAGCATGGCTGCTTCAGGCACGCTCAACTGCGAGATGTCTTTCCCGAAGTAGGCGCGGGCGGCCTCGCCGAAGCCGTGGATGCTGAATGTGCCGCGACGGCCCAGATAGACCTGATTTGCATAGTATTCGAAGATCTGCTGCTTAGTCAGCTTATGCTCCAGGTGCATGGTGATGAGCAGTTCCGCGGCTTTGCGTTTCCAGTTCTTGTCCGGCGCGAGCCACAGGATGCGCGCAAGCTGCATGCTCAGGGTAGACGCTCCCTGCTCCTTGCGCCCGGCCTTGAGATCTACGTACGCGGCCCGCAGGATGCGGAACAGATCGAAGCCGCCATGGGAAAAGAAATGCTTATCTTCGACGGACACGACCGCGCGCACCAACGCGGGAGGGATTTCGGAGAATCTGACAAGCCGGCGTTTTTCGCGGTTACTATCCGACTGGTTGGTGAGGAGTTGCCGCGGCAGTTGGTATTCCTGACGGTCGGTGTTGCCGGCCGGCGAAGCGATGCGCGCAACCTTGCTGTCGGAAACCGTGCCGGAAAACTGGATCACCGCGGGTTCCTGATCCGAATAGGATTCACGGCCCGGGAAGATAGCGATCACGTTCGGTCGGACACCAAACCACCCAACCGGATTACTCCGCGACTCGCTATAGCCGTTCTCGCGGAGATACACGAGGGTATCCCCGAGGGACAGATGGTCGCCGACTGCAATGATGCGCGGCCCGGCAAAGATATTCAGAGTTCCCGCGAACACTCCGCTTCGTAGTCTTTGTTCGGTCAGGCGCGCGAATTTGACGTAGTAGCAAACAAAGACCGTCAGGCCCGCCGCTGTGAAGACGGCGGCCGCGATGAGCATAATCCTGGCTATGCGGGTCGTGTACCAGGCTGGGACCTTGGGTGGCGACTGTTCAGGCTGCCGTGCCGGGATTTTCTGCGATCCGATGTCGTATGGCACTGACAGGTTCCTCCCGCTTTACGAAAGGCACGCCGGGGGCCACAGGCGAGCGTGCGAAACAAGGCCCGCGGGGCCGCTCGATCCAATGCTGGTCTTGCACGAGAATTCCATGGCATCTGGGCATCGAGCAGGGTACGAAACGTCCAATGAATGACCGTCTATGGTCAGTTGACGAGGCGCGGTCAGGCCCCTATGCTTGCGGCCGCCCAGCCGCTGCAAGCTGCCGAAGCGTATCGTTACCCTTGCCAGCGGCCACCGACATGCAGGTGCAAACAGCGAGGCTAACAACATTGCATCGTTTACAAATTCTTCTGGGTGGGCTTTTGCTGGGCACCGCATTGATCGCCCCGATGGTGGTCAGGGCCGACGGCGGCGACCATCCTTACAACAAAAAGTATTATGACAACAGGCGATACCACGACCGCGAGGGTCGCGACTATCACGTGTGGAACGAGGGGGAAGATAGGGCTTACCGCTTCTACCTGAACGACCAGCACAAGGAGTATCGTGAATGGCGGAACGTGCGAGGCCCGGAGCAACAGGAATACTTCCGGTGGCGGCACACCCATCCGGACTCCGTGATCGTTGTGAAATAGGGCCGTTGCGCGCGTACTCCGGGGTTGCATTAACATTCATGCATCCGTAATGAAAGCGTGCACCCTCGCGCGCGCAGCGCACGAGCGCGCCAGAAACGAGAGAAGCCGCGCGGTCAGAGATCCTTGCGGGAAGATGACCCTTGACTTGAAGCCTCTGCTTCCGGCGTACCGCGCGCTGTTGTCACACAGGCGAGATAGACTGTGCTTGACGATTACACCAAGGAACTCGGCTGGAACGGCCGTAAGCACGTGGGGCGGATATCACTAGCGAATTTCCCGGAGTACATTTGCGTGATGCTTGCACCGGCGCCGACGTTTTCCGCCAGGCGTCAGGGCGCGCACGCGTCCAGCAAGTATGAGACCCTACGCGGCGGGCTGGGGCATCCGGCACAGCATGCGCCCGGGCACAAACGCCGCTATTATAGCTCCACGACTGGTTCACGTCACCGCGCGTTAAGACGATAAACGCACAGTTTTGGGGAAACGGCTCCCGGACGGTCGCTGCTCGGTAACGGTCGCGGGTCGGTAACGGTCGTTTTGATTTCGCTAGTGAACCGGTTACTCCCGACGCCACACCATTGCCCCATCCACAATCGTCGCCATGGGACCGCCGCGGAACGTGTGGCCGTCGAAGGGTGAATTGCGGCTCTTGGAGAAGGACTGGTTCACGTCGTAGGTCCACTCAAGATCGGTGCTGAAGATGGTCACATCGGCGGGAGCGCCCACGCGCAGGGTGCCGCGATCGAGGCGCAGCACGCGCGCGGGTCCGGTCGAGAGCAACGCGATCAGGCGGGTGAGCGGAATCTTGCCGGTGTGGACCAGGTGCTCCAGCGCCAGGCCCAGCGCGGTTTCGAGACCGATGATGCCGAAGGGGCACTTCTCGAATTCCTGCATCTTTTCGCTGCCGGGGTGCGGCGCGTGATCGGTGGCGATGGCGTCCACCGCGCCGGCTACGATGCCGTCCACTACGGCGCCCGCATCGCAAGCGGTGCGCAGCGGCGGCTTCATTTTGAAATTGCTGTCGTAGGGCAGCATCTGGGCGTCGGTGAGGGCGAAGTGGTGCGGAGTGACCTCGCAAGTGACCGGCAGTCCGTGCTGCTTGGCGTAGGCCACCATGGCCATGGCGTTGCGAGTGGAAATGTGGGCCACGTGAAAGCGTGCGCCGGTGGCCTCGGCCAGCAGGATATCGCGGGCCACCATGACGTCTTCGGAACTGGACGGAATGCCGCGCAGGCCCAGCCGCACGGACTCATAGCCCTCGTGCATGTCGCCGCCCGCGCTCAGGTTCAGGTCTTCGCAGTGATCGATGACGGGCAGGTCGAAAGAGCGCGCGAATTCCATGGCGCGGCGCATCACGCGCGCGTTCATCACCGGGCGTCCATCGTCGGAGATGGCCACCACGCCCGCGGCTTTCATGGAGCCGATGGCCGACAGCTCTTCGCCCGCGCTGTTCTTGGTGATGGCGCCGATGGGGAAAACATTGGTGACGGCGAACTTGCGCGCGCGCTCGACGATGTAGCTGGTCACGGTGGCGCTATCGTTCACCGGCAGCGTGTTGGGCATCGAGCAGATGGAGGTGAATCCGCCGGCGGCCGCGGCGCGCGCGCCCGTTTCAATGGTTTCGGCGTGCTCGAAGCCGGGCTCGCGCAGGTGCACGTGCATGTCGATGAAGCCGGGCGCCACAATCAGCCCGGTGGCGTCGAATACTTCAGCGCCCGGCGCGTCGATGTTGGCGCCGGCGGCGGCGATGACGCCGTCCCGAACCAGAATGTCGGCCAGCGTGTCGGTGGCCGAGGCCGGGTCGATCACGCGCCCGTTCTTGATGAGGAGTTGTGACATCTAACCAATCACCCGCTCTAGCACCGCCATGCGCACGGCGACGCCGTTTTCGACCTGATTGAGGATGACGGAGCGCTGGGAGTCGGCCACTTCCGACGACAATTCGCGCCCGCGGTTGATGGGGCCGGGGTGCATGACGATGACGTCCGGTTTGGCCAGCGCGAGGTGTTCCAGCCGCAAGCCGTAGAACTGGAAATACTCGCCGGAGGGAAAGGCCGCTTCATGCTGGCGCTCGAGCTGCACGCGCAACATCATGATCACGTCGGCGTCGCGAATGGCTTCGCGAATATCGTTGGTGAGGGCGACGCCGGGCGCGATGTGGGCGAGTTCGCGCGGCAGCAGCGAGGCCGGGCCGCACAGCACGATCTCGGCGCCGAATTTCGACAGCAGGTAGACGTTGGAACGCGCCACGCGGCTGTGGGCGATGTCGCCGATGATGGCCACGCGCAGGCCCTCCAGGCTGGGGCGGCGGTCGAGAATGGTGCGGGCGTCCAGCAGGGCCTGGGTGGGGTGTTCGTGGGTGCCGTCGCCGGCGTTGATGATGGGCATGGCCAGGTGGCGCGCCAGAAAGTGCGGCGCGCCGGATGCCGCATGCCGCATGACAATGGCGTTGGGGCGCATGGCCGCCAAGGTGTTCAGCGTATCCACCAGCGACTCGCCCTTGGACACGCTGGAGCCGGAGGCCGCGATGGAAACGGCGTCCGCGCCCAGGCGCTTGGCGGCGATTTCGAAGCTGGTGCGGGTGCGAGTGGACGCTTCGAAGAAGAGATTGACAATCATCTTCCCGCGGAGCGTGTCCAGTTTCTTCTGCGATTGGTCCTGGACAGGTTGAAACTGCTTGGCACGCGCCAGGATGGCTTCGATCTCGGCGCGGTCCAGTTCTTCGATTCCCAGCAATCCTGCCGGCATGGCTTAAACGGCTTCGGTCTCGGCGACCTTTTCGACCATAAGCACCTTCTCCTGTTGGTCGATCTCCTGGAATTTGACTTCGATGATTTCGTTGTCGGTGGTTTGTACGATGCGGCCGACGAACTGGGCTTCGATGGGCAACTCGCGGTGGCCGCGGTCGATCAAGACCAGCAGGTGGACGCGCGCCGGGCGGCCGTGGTCGAACAGGGCGTCCAGCGCGGCGCGAATGGTGCGGCCGGTGTAGAGCACATCGTCCACGAGGATGATATCTTTGCCTTGCACGGAAAACGGTATTTCAGTGGCGCTGACCACGGGCTTGATGTCCACGGTGGTAAGGTCGTCGCGGTAGAGATTGATATCCAGAATACCGACCGGCACGGCGTGCTGTTCCAGCGATTCGATCTTGCGGGCCAGTCGCTGGGCGAGGGGCACACCGCGGCGCCGGATGCCGATGAACGCCAGGCGGTCGAGATCGGAGTTCTTCTCCAGGATTTCGTGCGCCAGCCGCACCAGCGTGCGGTCGATTTCCGAGGCGCTCATGAGCTGGCCTTTGACGCGAGTAAGGGGCATGGGCTTGGTAAGGAACAGCGTAGCATGGCGGACGGCGCCGCGGAATGCGATCGAAAAGCGGGCGGGAGGCGTTCGGAAATGCGCGCGGCGGGGGGCTTTTGCGCTTCATGAGTGTAAATAATCGGTAATTGTCTACCGGGGTAAAGTCGTTCATTAACAGTGACTTGCAGTCGGGGAGCAAGGCAAACCCAGAAGGAGCGGAACATTTCCGCGATTTCCGCGAGAAAAAGCTGGACTTTTGTTCGCGC
>Ga0224555_1001769_pt1 | contig 28121 bp, 20 predicted proteins | sample 714S23034metaG_FD_180687 | JGI IMG/M metagenome (GOLD analysis project Ga0224555, IMG submission 180687) | Peat soil microbial communities from Stordalen Mire, Sweden - 717 S2 30-34 | ecosystem: Environmental > Terrestrial > Soil > Wetlands > Peat | place: Sweden: Norrbotten County, Stordalen...
GGCTCGAAGCAAGGAAACTCTCGATCAGGCCATCACCGAGGCTCTCCCACACATCACCCCCGCCAACGCTCACGCTTGGTTCAGGCTCGCTCTAAATGGTCTACAGTAAAACGGAAAATGCTCTAACAGCGCGGCCGGCCAATCGCGCGTCAGCGGCGGGGCGGCTTCCATGGCGGCGGCGGCGAGTGGACGCGCCGGTGGCGGACGCCGCTAAGCAATAGGACAAATCTGAAAGAGCAAGGGCGGGGGAACAATCCTCAGCCCTTCTTCTTTGCCAACTCCGCCACCATTGCCGCGATTCGTTCCAGCGCGCCGTTCCGTGCCAGCGATCGCGCTTTTACCGCCATCTCTGCTCGCCGCGGTCGATCCAGCAGCAGCCCGCGCAGCGCCTCCAGCAATGCCGCCGGAGTCGCGTCCCGCTCCAGCAGCATCACCGCCGCGCCCGCCTCCGCCAGCACCTCTGCATTCTTGCGCTGATGATCGTCCGCCGCCGCGGCAAACGGCACCAGCAGCGAGGGCCTGCCCGCCGCGCATAGCTCCGCCACCGTGCTCCCGGATCGCGCCAGAACCATGTCCGCCGCGCCGTACTGCGCGGGCATGTCGGTCAGAAATGCCTCGACTCGCCAGCGCGCGCCGGTCTCGGGTGATCCGCCCGCCCCACTCGCTGCGTACGCCGCCCGCGTCGCTTCCACATGCCGAGCGCCCGCCTGATGCACAATCGTCAGCCCCGGCACCGCTGCCAGCAATTCCGCCGCAATCCTTGGCATCGCCTGGTTGAAGACCCGCGCCCCCTGGCTCCCCGCCGTCACCAGCAGCCGCGGCGCTGCTCCGGCAGGCCGCGCCGGCAGCGCAAAGACCTCCGGCCGCACCGGGACACCCGTCACCTCCGCATTTCTGAAGTACTTCACGGTCTGCCCGAAGTTCACCGCCGCCGCGCTCACCCATCGGCCCAGCCAGCGATTCGTCATTCCCGGCACAGCGTTCGGCTCATAGACCAGCGTCGGCACGCGCAGCAGGATCGCCGCCAGCATGCCTGGCCCGCTCGCGTATCCGCCCACCCCAACCACCACCTGCGGCTTGAACTCCCGCAGCAGCCGCACGCACTCCAGCACTCCCCGGGGAAGGTCAAGCAAAGTGCGAGCGCGCGTCGCCAGGCTGACATTCTTCAATTGCCCCGACCGCACCAGCTCCAGCCTGAACCCAGCCTCGGGAACCAGCCGCGTCTCCAGGCCCCGCGCCGTACCCACAAACCGGACTTCGGAATCGGAATCGGCTCCGTACCGGTCGCGCAGCTCCCGCGCAATCGCCAGCGCCGGAATCACATGCCCGCCGGTCCCCCCGCCTGCAATCAAAACCCGCACTGTTTTTGCCTTTACCAGCAACTAGCAACTAGCAACTGACAACTAGCAACTGTCCTCAATCAATCTCACGCGTGATATTCAGCAGAATTCCCAAACTCGCCAGCGTAATAAACACCGACGTCCCGCCGTCGGAGATCAGCGGCAGCGTAATGCCCTTGGTCGGCACCAGCGCCAGCACCACGCTGATATTGAAGAACGCCTGGATCAGAATCGCCGACGTGATCCCGAACGCCAGGAAGCGCGCGAACGGATCGGTCGAGAGCACCGCCGCCCTCATCCCGCGATAGCCCAGGAACACAAACAGCGCCACCACCGCCAGCGCGCCCACCAGCCCCAGCTCCTCGCAGATGTTGGCGAAGATGAAGTCGGTATGCGGCTCCGGCAGGTAGAACAGCTTCTGTACGCCCTCCATCAGGCCGCGCCCCCACACTCCGCCCGTGCCCACCGCAATCAGCGACTGCAGAATATGAAAGCCCGCGCCCCGCGGGTCCAACTCCGGGTTCACAAACGCCAGCATCCGCGCCCGCCGGAACGCCACATGGAACAGCATGTAGTACAGCACCGGAGAAGCTGCCGCCGCGGCAATGAAGAAGTACTTCAACTGCGCGCCTGCGAGATAGAGCATCAACGCGGTCACGCCCGCGCACACCAGCGCCGTCCCCAGGTCGGGTTCTTTCAATATGAGCGCAATGAACACCAGCGGAGGCAGGGCAGCGCGCAGGACCGTTCCCTTCACGTCGTCCATCGCGTGGATGCGCGTCTGCAGAAAATACGCCAGGAACAGCACGATCACCGGCTTGGCCAGCTCCGAGGGCTCGAGTGTCGTCCCCGCCACCCGGATCCAGCGATGCGCCCCATTCATGCCGTGCATCAGGAACACGCCCAGCAGCAGCAGCGTGGTCACGGCGACCGACCCCACCACCACCGGATAGCGGTTGTAGCGCCGGTAGTCCACCTGCATCAGCAGCGTCAGCGCACCCATTCCCAGCAGGGCCCACAGCGCCTGCATCCTGACATACGCATACGGCGACCCCACCGTCTCCTTGGCCATCACCGCCGACGCGGAGAACACCATCACCAGCCCGAACAGCACCAGCAGCAGCACGGTCCCGAACAGCCATTTGTCGACCCCAACCCGCTTCGCCATCCCGCTCCCACTCTGGGTGTCCCATGATCACCGAGGCGGTCAGGCCGAGGTTATCGTGGGGCTACTCTCTTTCTCTCCAACAATCTTGCCGACGAGCTCCTTGAATACCCGTCCCCGCTGCTCGTAGTTCTCAAACTGATCGAAGCTCGAGCAGGCCGGCGCCAGCAGCACCACATCGCCGGCCACCGCGTCCTCCGCGGCCTTGCGCACGGCCACATCCAGCGTGCCCGCTGAAACTATCTTGACGACTCCCGCCAGATGGCGCTCGATCTTCTCCGCCGCCGAACCTATTGTGTAAACAACTTTGCACCGCGCGCGCAGCAAATCGCTCAATTCCATGTAATCCGAGTTCTTGTCCCTGCCGCCGAGGATCAAGTGCACGCCGCGCCTGAACGCCTCCAGCGCCTTCCTGGTTGCGTCCACATTGGTCGCCTTGGAGTCGTTGTAGAACTCCACGCCGCCGACCACCGCCACAAACTCCAGCCGGTGTTCGACCGCCTTGAAGCTCTTCACGGAGGCGCGAATCGCCTCCGCCGCCACTCCGCCCAGCCGCGCCGCGCACACCGCGGCCAACACGTTCTCCACATTGTGCGCGCCCTTCAGCGGAATCTCCGCCACCGGCAGGATCGGCTCCGCCTTCGCTCCCTCGCGCGGGATGAACAGAACGCTCTCGCCGTGGACGAACGCGCCCTGCTTGATCGGCCGCCGCCCGCTGAACCAGAACACCTGCGCCCTGGTCTTTCCCGCCAGCATCTGCGTCGGCTTGTCTTCGCCGTTCAGGACGAGAAAATCCTCCGCCGTCTGCCGCGCCGTAATCCGCGCCTTCATCGCCGCGTAGTTCTCAAACGTGCCGTGCCGGTCCAGGTGGTCGGGCGTGATGTTCAGCACCACCGCAATCTGCGGATGAAACTCCTCCACCGTCTCCAACTGGAAGCTCGAAACCTCCAGCACGCTCACCGTCTCCGGCGTGCTTGGCGCAATCAGCTCAATCACCGGCGTCCCAATGTTTCCACCCACCAGCGTCGGCCCGCCCGCGTCCGCGAAGATCTTGCCCAGCAGGGAAGTGGTCGTCGTCTTCCCATTCGATCCCGTAATCGCCACCACCTTGCCCTGCAGAAACCGGCTCGCAAGCTCCAACTCGCCAATAATCTGCGGCCCGTCTTTCCCATAGGCCCGGACCTGTTTCAACTCCGGCGTGTCGTACGGCACCCCCGGCGACACCACGATCAGGTCCTGCCGCCGGAACGTCAGCAGCCCATGCCCGCCCGCCTCGACCATGATGCCCGCATCCAGCAGCGTCGGAATCTCCCCGGCGAGCGCCACCGCGCTGCGTGTATCCGACACCGTCACCCGCGCCCCCTGGTCGCGCAGAAACAGCGCCGCCGCCATCCCGCTCTTCCCTAATCCCACCACCAGCACGCGCTTATTCTTCAGTTCCATTAAATAACACCTTCGCTAAATAACCAGCAGACAGATCAATACAAAAGCTACGAACCACACCAGCGCCACCAGAAACCACCAGCGCGATCCACGATATCCGGCATGACAGAAAAATGGTATGGTCGGCGACTGGATAAAGATGGCAACGACTTTAGTTCGCGCGCTCGCATGCGGGATCAAAAAGATAATGGCCGCAATTCCAAGCAGCCCTAACGATAGAAACCCGACGCGATTTCCCGATCTAATCAAGGCCTGATTATTTGGTGTCATCGTAGTTTTAGTGTAGTCAATGCGAACAGCGCGAACACCAGCGCCATGATCCAGAAGCGGGCGATTACCTTGGACTCGCTCCACCCCAGCAGCTCGAAGTGGTGGTGCAGCGGGGCCATGCGAAAGATGCGCTTGCCGCCGCGCAGCTTGTAACTGCCCACCTGCAGGATCACGCTTGCAGCCTCCAGCAGAAACACGCCGCCGATAAACGGCAACAGCAGTTCCTGCTTGATGATCACCGCGACCGTGCCGATCGCGCCGCCCAGCGCCAGCGATCCCACGTCCCCCATGAACACCTCGGCCGGATGCGCGTTGTACCAAAGGAAGCCGATGCTGGCCCCCATCATCGATCCGCAGAAGACGGTCACCTCGCTGACCAGCGGCATGCGGTCGAGTTCGAGGTAATCCGAAAACACCACGTGGCCGGACACGTACGTCAGCACCGCCAGCGCGCCCGCCGCGATGATGGTGCATCCGATCGCCAGCCCGTCGAGCCCGTCGGTCAGGTTCACCGCGTTGCTGGTCAGCGTGATCACCAGCATCACGAAGACCACGAAAGGCAGGAACGCCAGCCAGTGCATATGCGGAATATGCCCCATCCATTGCCACACCAGGTCCGGCCGGAACTTCTTCACCACGGGTACCATCAGCCGCGTCGAATAGCTGCCATGCTTCTCCAGTCGCAGCAGCGCCACCGCCACCGCCGCGCTGGCCAGAAACTGCAGGCCCAGCTTCTCCCACGCGGTCAGGCCCATGCTGCGCTTCTTCACCACCTTGATGTAGTCGTCGGCAAACCCGATGGCCCCAAACGCCAGCGTCGACAGCACCGCGATCCACACCGCCGGATTCGACAGGTCGGCCCACAGCAGCGTCGGCACCAGGATGGAAATCACGATCAGCACGCCGCCCATGGTGGGCGTGCCGCCCTTTTTCAAGTGGGTCTGCGGCCCGTCGTCGCGCACGTACTGGCCGATCTGGAACTCACGCAGCCGCTCGATGACGAACGGCCCGATGAGCAGCCCGATCAGCAGCGCCGTCATGCTGGCAAACGCCGTCCGGAACGTCAGATACCGGAAGATCCGGAACACTCGAAAGTAGGGAAACAGCTTCTGATACAGCAGCCAATAGAGCAATCCGCGCCCGCCTTTACGCACGCTTGCCGTCCCGGCCGCGCACTGATGGCTATGTTAACAGGCTCTCGGGATCGCTCGCCGATTTACGCGATGGTCGTATCCGCCCCGGCACGGCTCCACAGCACGCGAAGGTCGGTCGACTTGTTGAACGAGAACGCCGCCGGCGTGCTGGGCGCGGTAATCGCGAAGAAGTCCGCGCGATGCACGTCGTCCGTGTAGATGCACGGCCGCGCATCGGGCGCCATCGGCTGCACCTCCACGTGGCTCATCTCGATCCGATCGACATGGCGCAGATAGAACCCATGCGCCGGCAGCGTGCCCAGCATCCCCGGCTCGGGATACTTCTCCTCATACTCCGGCACTACGATCTTCGCCTGTTCCGCCGTGCCTCCACCCGCGTGTTGCACGAACACATCTGAGATCTTCACGTCCTTCACGTTGAATCCCGGAATACCCGTGATATTCGATCCAAACTTCGCGGCCGAGTTATAGCAGTTGATTCCCGAAATCAGCACACGCTGCAATGTCCCCACCACTGTACTCTGATCGCCTGTGCCCTTCGGCCCGCGCAGCCGCGCGCCCAGCCGCAGGAAGATCGGGCAGCTGATGATGTTGCGCATGGTGATGTTGGTGACGGAAATGTCCTCCAGCAGCGCGCCGTCGACCGTCTCCAGCGCCAATCCCTGGCAGCCCTCGAAGACGCAGTTGGAGATGGAGAAATTCTTGAAGCCGCCATTGGACTCGGTGCCCAGCTTGATCCGGCCGGTGCCGCCCACCTTGCGGTCGGCCTCCATGGTGAACTTTTTCCAGGTGCCGTCCAGCACCGTTCCCAACTGGTAGCAGCCGCTGACGAAGCAGTTGGTGATGGCGAAGTTCTCGCAGGAGCGGTTGTAGCCCAGCGCGAAGCTCGACTTCGGCACAATCGCGTCGTCCCACGGCGAGTTCACGGTACAGTTGGACACGCGCACGTTCTTGCAGCAGTCGATGTCCATGCCATCGCGGTCGGTGTCGATCTTCAGGTTGTCGATGGTCAGGTTGTCCACGCCCGTCACCAGGATGCCGAAGTGCCCGCCCTTTAGCAGTGAGAAGTCGCGCAGGGTGACGTTGCGGCAGTTCTTCAAGCCGATCGTCTTGTTACCCACGCCGGGCTGTTCGGCCTGGAACTGGGGATAGTTGCCGCGCCCCGGCCGCGCTCCTCCGCCGAATCCGCCTCCGCCGCCGGCCGCACCTGCTCCGCCCGGCCTGGCCGCCGCGCCCGCTCCTCCAGCCGGCGCACCTGCGCCAGCCGCGCCACCCGCTGCACCGGCACCTGCAGGCCTGCCCGGTCCAAAGCCCGGGCCCGATGCCCCTGCGCCCGCCGGAGCGCGTCCGGGTCCTGCGCCGAAGCTCAGCCCGCGGCCCCAGATCAGCCCCGGTCCCGTGATCGAAATGTCGCTGATGCCTTCGCCCCACAGCAGCGAATTATGCCAGTGGTTATGGCCATAGTCCTGGTACGCGTCCCACCCGGTCTTGGGCTCGGCGGCGTCGTAGGTCCCGCCCATGTATCCGGTGGTCTCGCCGGGCTTGGGCGAGTCCGCCGCGACGATCGCCGATCCCTGCGAAAGGTAGAGGTCGACCTTGCTCTTCAGCCGGATCGAGAACGAGATGTAGCTCCCCGCCGGGAACACGACCGTCCCTCCGCCGGCAGCCGCAGCCGCCTCTATCGCCTGGTTGATCGCAGGCGAGTCGACGGTCTTGCCGTCGCCGGTCGCGCCGAACGCACGCACGTCGAACTGCATGGGCGACATCGGCGGCGCAGCCGCTTTCTTTGCAGCACCCAATGCAGGGATGGCAGATACGGCGGAGGCGGCAAGACCCATGCTGCTGAGTCTCAAAAGGTCGCGGCGGGCGGAGTCGAAGTTTTTCATATCGCCCGCCATCCTAGCAGAGCGGATGTATGGATTGGAAATATTTCACTTGGGAAACGTGGGTCCAGCGGGCTTGCGCCGAACGATCTTTGCGAGCAATGTCATGGGTGCGTCCCGAGGTTCAGCTCCTCCCACGCCCCCGCGCGGACGACGCGCCCCTCCTCCAGCTCGAAGATGCAGTCGGCGCGGCGGATTGCGCTCGCCCGGTGCGCGATCATCAGCACGGTAAGCGCGCCATGCTGCCCCCGCACCACGTCGCGAATCGCATCCAGAATGCGCGCCTCGTTCTCCACGTCCAGCGCATTGGTTGCCTCGTCCAGGATCAGCAGCGCCGGTTTGCGCAGCAGGGCGCGCGCCAGCGAGATGCGCTGCCTCTGTCCGCTGGACAGCAGAATGCCGCGGTCGCCGGCGATGCTCTCCAGGCCCCCCGGCAGGTCGTACACAAACCCCGCCGCGGCCAGCAGCAGCGCCTCGCGCAGCTCCTCGCCGGTCGCCTCCGGCCGCGCCCACAGCAGGTTGTCGCGCACGCTCTGGTGAAACAGGACCGTATCCTGGCCCACGTATCCCACGCGGCTGCGCCACTGCCGCATCGCGGCCGGGTCCAGCGCGCGCCCGTCCAGCAGCAGGCGTCCGCGCGTCGGCAGCAGCAGCCCGTTGGCCAGGTCCGCAATCGTGCTCTTGCCCGCGCCCGAAGGGCCAACCACCGCCGTAATCCTGCCCGCTGCAATGGTCAGATCGATCCCACGCAGAACGAAGTTCGGCTCGCGGTCCCTCTCCGAACTTTGATACGCGAACCACACGTTCTCCAGCCGCAACTCACGTTCCAGGCCCAGCGCAGCCTCCGCACCGGAATCCACAGCGATCGCCTCCGGCTCGGTATTCGCCGTGCACTCCGCCTCGATCGCCAGCACGTGGTCGTACGACGGCAGAACGCTCGCCACCTGCTGGACCTCGCTTTGCAGGCTGGCGAGCTGCGGCATCAGCCGCGTGAATATCGCCAGCAGCAGCAGCATGGTGGCCGCCTGCACGTGCAGCACCCTCAGCGCAAGAAAGATGACTGCGCCCAGCGCGGCCAGCGATCCCACCTCGAACCAGGAATCCGATGTTGCCTGATGCCTCGCGGCGCCTGCGGCATGCCGCGCCACATCGTCGCACAGCGCGCCGAACAACTGCACGTCGCGGTCCTCGTTGTTGTAGGTCTTCACGCTCTTCAGGTTCAGCAGGTGTTCCTCGGTCGCTGCATAGACCTCGCCCTCTCATAGAGTTTCTCCCCGCTCCTCCGGGTCCGCTCCAGCGAGCCCCGCTGCAGCAGCATCAGCGCGCCGCCCAGCACCAGCACCAGCAGCGTCATCGGCGCGGAGAGCTTCAGCGCGACCGCCAGATACAGCAGCGTCAGGCAGCCCAGATTGACTAGCGACAGCAAGAGGCTGATGGCTTCGGCAACGCGGCGCAACTCCTCGGTCAGCAGATGGGTCAGCCGGCCCGCGCGCTGGCGCACCAGGAATCCCCACTGTGCCTTCACCACTCGCTCGTACACGCGCCGGCTCAGCGCCAGCTCCGCCCGCGTCATGGTCGCGTACGCCATCATCGACTGTGTTCGGCGCAACATGGAGCGCAGTGCTCCCGTCGCCAGGAAGACGCCCAACACCACCGGCAGCCATAGCCAATGCGGCACGCCCGCGTCTGCCAGCACCCGCTGCGACGCCGCGCCCAACCGGCCGGCCGCCGTCGAGCCGGTAAAGTTCATGCCCGCAACCGCGAGCAACGGCAGCAGCAGCGCCAGTCCCACACCCTCGGTGAGCGAGCTGGCCAGCGCCATCGCAACAGTAGCCGCAAACGCGCGCGGGTCCACTCCGGCTGCGAAGCGCACCAGCCCCCAGGCCGTCTCCCAAGTCGAGCCGGCATCCGCGGATTCCCGCGGCGGGCCCTCCCCCGCGCTGCGCACGGGCCCGGAGCCGGAATTCGACGCGACACTCGAGGGCATGGTTGCTACGTTACCAGACCGGCGGCCGGGCCACGCCCGCGCGCTGCCCACCCGCGCCCCTTAGCGCACCTCAAACGTATACTGCCGCACCCAGTCATGCCCCTTCATCGCGAACATGCTCCCGTCCACCTTGTCCGCGGGCTCCAGCGCAGTCACGTCGATCCGCATCCCCACCTTGCCCTCAATCAGAATCTCCACCCGCCGCGCCACCTTCACCCCGTCGAAGTCGGCGAAGTCCTCTCGCCGCGTCTCCAATCCATTCCCGTAGGTCTTCACCAACTGCCCTGAGTCATCGAACCAGAAGCCGTTGAACTGCTTCGGATCGGGCGTCCCATCCGGGTTTTCGCGTCCGCTCGCAACCCGTGTCGTCGCCACTCCATCCACCGCGTCGCGCTTCACTCTCCAATCCGACTCCGTGAAATACGCATCGGTCGCCGGCAGCGGCTCCATTGCCGTCAGCACAAATTGCAGCAGCGCCGCGTCCGGTCCCTCCGCCACGCGATACCGCTTCTTGCCATTCCGGCTGCGCGCAAACCGGCTCTTGCCCAGCGTGGCTTCCCGCCGCCATTTGCTGTCGCTCACCCAGGTGTCGGTGTACGTCCCCGTCTCCACCACGCCCGAACTTCCGCGCGTCGTAAACTCTGCCTTCAACACATACGGCGCGTTCTGCCCCGCCGCCGGAAATCCCAGCTTCCTGGCGCGATCGAAGTAGGTCTGCGCGCTGGCGAAGCTCTCCGCCGCCGCGACCTTCCCTCCGCTATCCGCCTGCTTCACCCGGCCGGTCGAATCCGCGGCCTGCAGCCCCACCGACCAGGCCATCACCGCCGCGACCACCGCCGCTGTCAGCCTCACCTGCATGACCGCACCCTACACGCTCCACTCATCCTGGACGCAATTCTAGTCCGCAACCGCTGCCTGGCCCAGCCCAAATACCCGCAGCGCAAACCGTCGTGCGCCCGGTCACGGCGTCGCGATCGTCCACAGATGCAGATCGTCGCGGACGAACGTGGATAGAAACACGGATGCGCCATTCTCAAACAGGCTCCCGCCCGTCTTGTTGCGGATGCGCCAGCCGCCATCGGGAAACTGGTCCAGATGCCACATCTGCTTGTCTGCACCGGTGTACGGCGCCAGTTCGACGGCTATCCCAACCCCGTTTGTGAATCCGTCAGCCGCGCCCAGAGATTCGCCCGTCCCCGCATTCACAATCTTCGAGAACCCTCCACCCGCCGGCGCAATCGTCCACTTCTGGCTATCCAGCGTCAGATACCGCGACAGCCGCGGAGCAGCCGGCCCAATCGACACGCCCGGCACATCCTGCACCGGACCCCTTGGCGGAGGAGTGCCTGCCGGAGGCGGTGGCGGAGGCGCCGTCGGCACATGCGACTCCAGCGTGTTTTCGCTCTGCCGCGACACAATCTGGTACGTTCCCTCGGTCAGGTTGTCACCCGCCACCGGCCATCCATCTACGCTCCACAGCAGCGGCCGAATATCCAGCACGCTCCGACCACCCCGCGTCATGTCGGCCTCATAGTGCACGCTGAAGCGCTCCGCGCCCACCGCTTCGCTTCCTTCAGCGCCTCCCGGCGCATTCGCTGTCTGGGTGTCGTAATCCCTCACCAGCCCAAAGTGTCCCGGCCCGATCCGGTGGTCGTGCGCCGCCAGAAACAGCGATCCTCCGCCCTTCTCCATCGGATCGCCATGCTTGTCCAGGTACGGCCCCGTAATCGCCCGCGCCCGCCCCACGCGGATGTTGTACTCGCTGTCCTTCCCCTTGCAGCAACTGTTGTGGTTCACAAACAGGTAGTAGTACCCATCGTGGAAGATGATGTCGGTCGCCTCGCTCTCGCGCGCGGTCGCCACCGGCGCGCCCAGCTTGCCCGGAGCCAGCGCCAGCCCCGTCTTCGGATCGAGTTGCGTCACCCGAATGCTGCCGTGGTACGACCCATAGCAGATCCACAGGGTCCCATCCGGCGCGAGAATCACTCCCGGATCGATCGCGTTCAGGTCCTCGTTGCCGTTCGAACTCACCGCGATCCCGCGGCTTGTCCACTTGTACGCCGGGTCCTTTGGGTCGAGCACCGGGTTGGTCGCCAGGCCGATCGCACTCTGGAACGACCCCCAGTTCGAAACCGCGTAATACAGATAAAACTGCCCATTCATGCGAATAATGTCCGGCGCCCACACATCGTACCCATTGTTCTTCGGCACGCCCGCATGCACATCGTCCGGAATCGCGCCCTGATATCCGTCCGCGGCAGCGCTCGCGCCCGGCTGAAACACGCTGCCCTCGCGCGTCCACGTCATCCCGTCCGGCGACGAGTAGAACGGCGCACCCCGCCCCGTCGAAAACACCCAGTACTTCCCGCCGAACCGCACCACCGTCGACGGATCATGCACAAACGGCATCCCCACCACCGGTACGCCCACCGCCGCCATCTGCGGCCGCCCCTGCCCAGCGCCTTGCACCGCACCCGGCGTGGCTCCCGCCGCAGGAGCAGTCGGCGCACCCGCCGCCGGCGCAGCTCCAGCCCCTGGAGCCACCTGCGCCAACGCCGCCATCCCCGTTAGCAACCCCACCGCCAACCCAACCACGCCGAAACTCTTCGTGATTCTCATGCCGCCTCCTCGCCCGATTCCTCAGCGCGACCAGCATACCCCGAAACCTCGGGCGCCCGAACTCAGGAGATTTGTCATTCCCGGAGGGAATCTGCTTCTGCCTTTGAGATGTGGGCGTACACTTCCACCAAATGCGCACGGCCCTCCTCCTCACCGCTCTCCCGTCCGCAGTGAATTCAAGGTCTGCGGTTCGCAACTGGCGACCCTTGAAGCCGAGCGCAAGCGAGGCCCCAGACATCGGCCGCCTCCGCCCCGACGCGCTTAACTCCGCTCCACAAACACCCGCTCCCACCGGAGCGAAGCCTTGATCCGCCAGCCCTGCACGAATGTCCAACCGTCTTGCTTAAGGGCACGGCTTCAGCCGTGCCGTAAGAGATTCGCCGAGGTATCGGCTTCAGCCGCTGAGGTGCGCTTTCGTTATGCGTCCAAACGCCGAAACACGTCGGCCACGCAGAGTCTGATGTCCGTGCCCGGCACGCTCAACTCCGGTTCGCGCACCGCATGCAGCCCGTCCGCATCGAACCGGTGTGCCAGTCGCTCCTCCGGCTCAAAGGCCCAGATATTCCTCACTCCCATCGACCAGAAATCAGTGATCAGCGTCCTTAGCCGCCGCCACGTATCGTCAGGCGATATCACCCCAATGCAAACAATCGGCGCCTTCGTCACGATCTGCTCGGCATCGTGGTCCGCTGAAATCACCATCACATCCGGGACTCGAATCCGTTGCTCCGAAACCCGTAGCCGACACGTCGGCAAAACCTCGACGTCCCATTCGCTCTCGTGCTTTCCAAGCAAAAGCATCGCCTCGCCCAACACCACGCTATGGGCAAGCTCCCCCACATTCCGGTTCTCAGTCCATCCATCCACAAAGTCCACATCGGGCCGAAAGACGCTGCCGATATATTCCCTGATCGTTAGAAACGCAGGAATCGGATCTTCCGCCGACGCCAACCCTTTGTACGACATATCGAGGTACGGTCTCATCGACTCAGTATCCTCTGCATCGCGCTAACGCGCTACACACAAACGCAGAAAAGGCACCCCCGGAAGGGTGCCTTTGGTGCGAAATCTGGTGAGTCGGTTAGACGCTGAAGCTCGATCCGCAACCGCAGGTGCTCTTCACGGCGGCGTTCTCAAACTTGAACCCGGCTGCCTCCAGCGTCTCCACGTAGTCCACCGTGCAGTTGTTGAGGTACATCGCCGAGGTCGCGTCCAGGAACACCTTGAGGTCGTCGAACTTGTACACCTTGTCCATCATGCCGCTCTGGTTCTCGAACGACATGGAGTACTGGAAGCCGGAGCATCCGCCGCCGACCACGCCGATCCGCAGCCCTGCCGGGACCGGGTCCTGCGTCGCCATAATCTCCTTCACCTTGGCGATTGCCGCCGGCGTCAACATCACCGGCTGTGCCTTGGGTGCTCCGGTGACGACTTCAGGGGTGGGGGTAACTGCTGCGGTGGCCATAGTGAATCTCCTTTGAACTCCTGCCTCTCCAGTATATGCGACCAATTCGGTCGCGGCAAGCAAACTCGTACGCATCGGTTAGATGGGCTGCGGCCCTGGCTGGATGCAGCCGGCCGCCGCCAGAATGGCCAAATCCCGAATCCACGCCCAGTGCTGCATCATCTGAAACCATGTGAATCCGCTCCGCCTGCTGGTCGATGCCTTCGTCAACACCTTTGGCATCACCCAGCCCTCGCCCGAAGCCGAAGCGCGCGCCGGCCGCTATATCGCCCTGATGCTGGCCGCCGTGCTGCTCTTTCTCGGCCTGGCTGCGTGGGTGCTGCGCGCCGCCTTCACCCGCTGAAGCGGGCACCTCCCTCGGCAACACCTGTGTCCACCGTCACAAAAATTGGTGGAATGCCGCCAGCGCTCGGGCGTATCATCTTGATCGGCGGTGTGGTTAAGCCCTCCGCCCAGGCGGTTCCGCTTCTCAGCGGAAGCGATCGATCGCTCCATGGTCCCAGAAGGGGAGGCCTCCCATGATGAACGCACTACCTGTCTTGATCGTCGTTTGGGCCGTCTTTACGGGCTTGTTCCTGGCGTTGCTTGCCTATAACGCGACCCTGACCCGGTACGAGGAGAATCAGCTCTTCCTGGACGAAATCAACCTCGGCGAAAAAGAGCAGCAGTCCGCGATCGTCCGCAAGATCTCCAAGATGACGCCCTACATTCGCGCTCTCGGCTCCGTGTCAGCCTTGATGACCGTGGTCATCATCGCCATCTACACGTGGGATGCCTGGCAGAGAATCCAGGAGTAAGCCGCCGGCGATTCCAGGCTTCGAGAGTTTCAAGCTGAGATCGACCTAACCGAAGAGTGAAAGAGCCAGCTTCGCGCTGGCCCTTCCGTTTTTGATCGTCTTGGGAAGTTATGCGTTGTAGGTCGAGGAAGAAACGCGTCCTCCGCGACCGGTCCAGTTGGTGTGGAAGTACTCGCCGCGCGGCGAGTCCACTCGCTCGTAGGTGTGCGCGCCGAAGAAGTCGCGTTGTGCCTGCAAGAGGTTCGCCGGCAAACGGGCTGTTCTATAACCATCGTAGAACGCCAGCGCGGTGGAGAACGCCGGAGTTGGAACGCCGATCTCGATTGCATGCACGATCGCGTTGCGCCAGCTCGCCTGATACTTGTTGAGCGCGCTGGAGAAGAAGTCGTCCAGCAGCAGGTTGGCGAGGTCCGCATTCTTGTCGAACGCGGCCTTGATGTTGCCCAGGAACACGCTGCGAATGATGCAGCCGCCGCGCCACATCAGCGCGATGCCGCCCATGTTCAGGTGCCAGCCCTGGTCCTTCTCCGCCGCGCGCAGCAGCATGTAGCCCTGCGCGTAGCTCACCATCTTGGAGCAGTAGAGCGCCCGCCGCACATCCTCGATAAACTGCTTCTTCTCCGCAACGGTCTTGGTCTTCGGCGGCCCGTTCAGCACCTTCGACGCCTGCACGCGCTCATCCTTCAGCGCCGACAGGCACCGCGCAAACACGCTCTCGCCGATCAGCGTCAGCGGCATTCCCAGGTCGAGCGCCGAGATCGCCGTCCACTTGCCCGTGCCCTTTTGCCCGGCCGTGTCGAGGATCTTGTCCACCATCGGCTGGCCATCGTCGTCCTTCTTGCCGAAGATGGTCGCCGAAATCTCGATGAGATAGCTGTCCAGTTCGCCCTGGTTCCATTCGGTGAAGACCTGGTGAAGCTCGTCCGCGCTCAGGCCGAGCGCATCTTTGAGCTGTTGGTACGCTTCGCAGATGAGCTGGATGTCGCCGTACTCGATGCCGTTGTGGACCATCTTGACGTAGTGGCCGGCACCGTCTTCGCCGACCCAGTCGCAGCATGGAGTTCCGTCCTCGACCTTCGCGGCAATCGACTGGAAGATCGCCTTCACATGCGGCCACGCCTCGGGATTTCCGCCGGGCATAATCGATGGGCCGAACCGCGCTCCTTCCTCGCCGCCGGAAACGCCGGTCCCGATGAAGAGGATTCCCTTCGCGGCCAGGTCCTTCGTCCGCCGGTTGGAGTCGGTGAACAGCGAGTTGCCGCCGTCGATGACGATGTCGCCTTTTTCGAGGTACGGCAGAACGCGATCGATCGTCTGGTCGACAACCTCGCCGGCCTTCACCATGATCATGACCCTGCGCGGACTCTTCAGCAGGCCGCAGAACTCTTCCATCGAGTGCGCGCCGACAACTTCCGTGCCCTTGGCCTCGTTGTTGGTGAAGTCATCCACCTTCGAGACCGTACGATTGAACACCGCTACTTTGAATCCATGGTCGTTCATGTTCAGAACCAGGTTCTGTCCCATCACGGCCAAACCGATCAAACCTATGTCGCAACTTGCCTTTTCCATCGAACCTCTCCAAATCGTCGCCGCGCACGGGACGTGTCCATTATTTTTGAACCCTTCCAAGTATTTCACCGATCTGCCTCGAACGGCAGCATTGCTCGCCCAATCGACCGTCGCCGCTGTTCTATCACAATCAAGCCAGGGCGCGCCTTTCCCACGCGCTGGCGCAGTTCACCGGGCGCAAGCTACTCGACTGCATAGACGGTTGCGTATAGACTTCACCTGCGATTTGAGACGGTTCATCCCGTTGCTTCCGATCGATTCCATAGGAGTCTGCGTTGATTCACAACAGTGCGGTCCTCGGCGCCATTTCGCTGCTTCTGGCCGCGCAGCCGGCGTGGGCGCAGGTCAAGCCTGCGCAGGCTGGTCCGGGCATCGATCTCGGCATCGACCATCGCTACAGCAATACCGATGCGCAGAGCCTGATCGGGCTGCCGATGGGGTCGCATAAGACCACGGTGGAGAAGAGCGGCTGGCTGCGCTGGTCGCAGTGGTCGCTGAAACGGAGGCCCGCGGATTCGCCGATCGGTTTCTCCAGCCAGATGGATGGGGCGCTGGCGATTGAGCCATTCGCGGTGATACCTGGCGGCAACATCGCGCTCAAGATGACCTCGCAGACCCTCTACCAGGGACGCTATCCCTTTGTCGTAACAGCTCTTTCCGGCGAAGGCGCCGCGGGCAAGGTGGGTCTGGAGGAACTGGCCTTCTCGGTCGACCCCGACGCCAATCCCGCAGCGCTCCCGGCGGCAACCTCCGGCGCCAAGGGGCTCGGCGTTGTGCGCCTGGTGTTTACCAATGACGGCGCGACCACGCAGGGCTTTCTGCTGAAGCTCAGCGGGCGTGAGCGGAATCTGCCGGGGCATGCGCAAGGCCATGCGCTGGTCACGCACGCCGGTGAGGATGTCGCTCTGATTTCAGACACCGGCGGCGCAGCACAGTCGGACGACGACGGCGGACTGACGCTGGCGCTGCGGGCGAATCTCCCTCCGCATGCGTCGAAGACGATCTGGCTGCGCCTGCCGTATGAGTGGACCGCCACGCGAAATTCCGAGCTATCGCCTTTGAGCGGGAGTGCGCTGCTGGCGAAGGCCGCCGCCCAGTGGGATGCGATTTGGGAGCGCGGCGCGCGCATCCACTATCCCCAGCAGGCGCTGAACGACTTCTTCGACTCCTCCATCGCGTACGTGCTGATCCTGACCGAGTACGACGCCAAGGGTGATCTGTGGACGCTGGACGGGCCGGACGTGTACCGGCAGTACTGGGGGCGGGGCGAGTACTTCCAGGCGCGCGCGATGGAGGTGGCGGGGTATCTCGCGCCCGCGCGCGAATCGGTGGAGCACGCGTTCCACACCATCAACGACGACGGTGAATGGGACGGCCCGCCAGTGAGCGGCTGGCCGGCATGGGACAACATCGGCGGCAATGCGGGCGCCGTGTGGGATTACTACCTCTACACCCGCGACAAGGCCTGGCTTGCGCGGGCGTATCCGTTCCTGTTGCGGTCGTCCGAGTGGGTGCGCGACCATCGCGAGGAGACGACGCTGGAGGACGCGACGGGCGTGCCGGCGGGCGCGCGGCCGATTCGACGGATGCTGACCGGGTCGAAGTGCAGAGCGGAGATTGTGCCGGAGCTGAAGCCCGGCGAGAAGGCCTACTGGTATGGCCTGCTGCCGTGGTCGTACGGCGATTCGGGGCTGCCGGAGGGGCATTCCTACTCCCACAATTTCCTGGCCGCGTACGGCGTGCGGGTAAGCGCGGAGGCGGCGCGTGTGCTGGGCAAGACCGAGGACGCTGCGTGGCTGGACCAGGAGTACGCGCAGTATACGGCGGCGATTCGCGAGTCGGTGGAGCGGTCGGTGAAGCTGGAGAAGACGGCGGAGCCGTATCTGCCGGCGCAGCCGACGCGGCCGGAAGCAGCGTACTCGCAGACGTTCCTGGCAATATGGCCGACCGGGCTCTACAGCCCGAACGATCCGCTGGTCAGCGGTCTGCTGACGCGCATGGAGGGCGAAGAGTCGCAGGGCCTGCCGACGAATGTTGCATGGGCCGGGCCGGCAGGGACCTGGCCGGGCGAGTCGATGAACATGAGCGAGACGTATCTGCTGCGCGACGACCCGGCGAAGAACGCGGCGATGTTGCTGGCCGCGCTGAATCACTCCTACACGACCAATGTGTTCAAGGAAGAGATTCTGACGGACGTAACCAAAGATCGCGCGTGCGACGGGCCGCATAGCAGCCGGGAGAACATGCAGGGAACGGGCGATATGCCGGAGGCGTGGGGCAACGCGAACGCAGTGGACCTGCTGAGGGACATGCTGGTGGAGGAGCGGGCCGAAGCACCGGCGACTATTGGTGGTAAGCGAACGCTGCATCTGCTTGCGGGCCTGCCCGCCGAATGGATCGCCAGGACGGGCGAAGTGGTGAGCGTGGAGCGGACGCCGACAACGCTGGGCACGGTGGTTTCGTTGAAGCTGACCCGCGCGTCGCCAACGACGCTGCATCTCGAGTTCAACCCGGGCACGCGGGCGGCGGAGACGTTTGTGCACGTACCGATGCTGCGCGGTGCGAAGCTGGCGGAGGCGAAGGTGGATGGCAAGGCGCTGCCGACAAGCGCGATCACGATCTCCGCGAATGGGCAACAGGCGATCGTTGCTGCCGGGGAACTCGCGCATCCGGTGACGTTCGACTTTACGCTCACACCGGGGGCTGCGCGATGAACCGCAGGCATTTTCTTGCGCGGCTGGCGGCTGCGGGGATGGCGACTTCGCTGCCGAGCTGGTCGCAGGAAGGGGCGAAAGGGCAAGGGGCGACCAAGGCCAAGCTGGAGATCGACGCGAGCAAGATGGGGCCAACAATTCCGCGAGATTTCACGGGATTGTCGTATGAGTCGGCCCAGTTGGCGAATCCGGCGTTTTTCTCCAGCGCGAACAGGCAATTGATCGAGCTATTTCGCGGCCTCTCGCCCAGCGGGAATCTGCGGCTAGGCGGAGGGTCAAGCGAGTTCACGACCTACTCCGACGCGGACCCGGCTGGCCCGCCGCCGTTCGAGGTGTTTGGGCCGGACACCAGCAAGACCGCGAAGCATGGGACGGTGACGACGGCACTCGCGCTCAGGAATCTGCGTGGGTTTCTGGATGCTGTGGGGTGGAGCTGTCTGTATGGACTGAACCTGGGGCAGGGAACCAAGGAGAATGCGGCGTCGGAGGCTGCTGCAGCGTATCGCATCCTTGGTCCGCGGCTGCTGGCATTGCAGATCGGCAACGAGCCGGACTCGTTCCGGAACCGCTATCGGCCGGCAAGTTATGGACCGGCGGAATTCATCGCGGAGTGGGGCAGTTTTCATGACGCGATAGTCGCGAAGACCCCGGAGGCGAAGTTCGCCGGGCCGGACATCTCGAACAAGCTGGCGTTCCCGACTGCTTTTGCGGAGGAGGCGCCGAAGCACAAGGACGTCATTCTGCTGACCGCGCACTACTACGCCATGGGGCCGGCGGGGAGTCCGGGAGCGACGCTGGAGCAGTTGGCGGAGGCGGACCCGAAACAGGCCACCATGCGCGCGAGCGGGTTTCCTGTGGTCGCGGAGGCGATGAAGACGGCGGGGCTGCCATTCCGGATGAGCGAGGGGAACTCATGCTGGGACGGCGGGAAGGCGGGCGTGTCGGACACGCTGGCGTCGGCGCTGTGGTGCGCGGACACGATGCTGCGCTTCGCCACGCTGGGATGGTGCGGAGTGAACCTGCACGGCGGCGGCAACGGCTTCTACACGCCGATTGCGGGCGCTCCTGCAACGGGTTTTACGCGCAGGCCGGAGTACTTTGGCATCGAGTTTGGGCAGAGTTTTGCTGGAGCGACGTTTCTGGCTGCGACGTTGACCGGCGCTGGGCCGCATGTGACGGCGTATGCGCTGGAGCACAATGGGCGACGGCGGTTTGCGATCGTCAACAAGGACGACTCGCCGGTGAGGGTGGAGTTGCCTTCGCCCATTGGCACGAATGCGATGAGGTTGAGTGGGCCGGGACTCGATAGCAAAGAGGGCACGGTGTTTGGCGGGGTGCGGGTGGCCCGCTCGCGCGACGTCGCCATGCCGGGCCACACTGCGATGATCTATGAGATATAAGCTTCGGGCCCGTTCGGAACGTCCAACTTCAGGCGAGTGAAAGGCAGTGCAGCATGACGATTTCTACGTGTCGCGTGAGCCGGAGACGCTTCTTGACCGGGACCGCGGCGCTGGCAGCGACGCTCAAGAAGCAGCGCGCGTGGGCCGGTGCGCCCGACGCCGCAGCCGGCCAGCCCACCCGGTACGTGCTGCACTTCGCGCAGCCCGCGGCCGAGTGGCCCGACGCGCTGCCGGTAGGCAATGGGCGGCTGGGCGCGATGGTCTTCGGCGATCCGGCGCTCGATCGCGTGCAATTGAACGAGGAATCGATCTGGGACGGAGAGCCGCGCGACCGCAACAATCCGCGTGCCGGCGAGGCGGTGGCGAAGATTCGCGAGCTGCTCTTTGCCGGCAAGATTGCAGAGGCCGAGGCATTGTCCACCACCGACATGCTGTCGATTCCGAGGCGGATGCCGTGCTACCAGACGCTGGGCGACCTGCGCCTGGATTTTGCGGCAAGCGGCTTGACCCTGGATGCGAAAGTTGAGAATTACCGCCTGGAGTTGAACCTCGACACAGCGGCCGCGACGACGAGCTTCACGCACGCAGGCACGAGCTATGTGCGCGAGGTGTTCAGTTCGGCCCCGGACCAGGCGATTGTGGTGCGAATGACGGCGCAGGGGCCGGGGAGGCTCAGCTTTGCTGCGCGCATGGACCGGCCTGCGCACTTTGCGACGAGTTCGGAGGGGAACGACCGGCTCATCTTGGCGGGCGAGGCGATTCCGGTGAATGACAATCCGGGACAGCCGGTAAAGGAGAACCCGGTTGGGATCCGCTTCCACAGCGAGTTGCTGGCGCTGGCCGAGGGCGGCACGGTGAAGAGCGACGCAGGCGTGTTGACGGTCGCGAACGCGACGGCGGTGACGCTGCTGATCGACTGTGCCACCAGCTACCGCCACCCTGCAGGCGAGGCAGCGATGCGGGCTGCGGTGGCAGCCAATCTGAGGGCCGCCAGCGCGCGGCCCTACCGAGAACTGAGAGCACGGCATGTGGCCGACCATCAGCGGTTCTTTCGTCGCGCGGAGATTCGGCTCGGCGACGATGCCAACGCAGCCGTGCCGACGGACCAGCGCGTGCAGCACATCAAGGATGGCGGCGAGGATGTCGCGCTGCTTGGGATCTACTTCCAGTTCGGCCGCTACATGCTCATCTCCAGCAGCAGGCCGGGGACGCTGGCCGCGAACCTGCAGGGAATATGGAACGAGTCGGTTGACCCGCCGTGGGGAAGCAAGTACACGGTGAACATCAACACCGAGATGAACTACTGGCTGGCCGAGCGCGCGAACCTTGCGGATTGCCACCTGCCGCTGTTCGATCTGGAGGACGCGACGCGCGGGCCGGGAGCGGTGACGGCGAAGAAGTACTACAACGCGCGCGGCATGGTGGTCCACCACAACACGGATATCTGGGGCGACTCGGCGCCGATCGACGGGCTGGGCGGAGGAATATGGGCCATGGGCGCGGCCTGGCTCTCGCAGCATCCCTGGGACCACTACGAATACGGCGGCGACATTGGATTCCTGCGGACGAGGGCCTATCCGCTGCTGCGCGAGAACGCGCTCTTTCTGCTGGACTATCTGACTGCGGCGCCCCCGGGAACTCCGTACGCGGGCCAGCTTGTGACTGGGCCGTCGTGCTCGCCGGAGAACAAGTACAAGCTGCCGGACGGAAGATCTTTCAACCTGTGCATGGGGCCGACCATGGACATCTCCATCACCAGAGCGGTGCTGACGCGGCTGATCAAGGCGTCGGAGCTGCTCGGCAACCCGCCGGAGGACGCCGAGCTGATTGCGCGGGCGAAGTCTGCGATCGAGCGGCTTCCGGCATTCCGCATCACCCACGATGGCCGCCTGCAGGAGTGGCCCGAGGATTACGCCGACTTCGAGCCCGGCCACCGGCACATCTCCCATCTCTTTGGGCTGTTTCCGGACGATCAGATCACGCTGCGCGGAACACCGGAACTGGCCAGGGGGGCGCGCGAGACGCTCGACCGGCGGCTGGCGGCGGGTGGGGGAAGCACAGGGTGGTCGCGCTCCTGGATCATCAACTGCATGGCGCGGCTTGAGGACGGCGAGGCTGCGTACGCGAATGTGCTGCAACTGATCCGCCAGTCGACGCGGCACAATCTCCTGGATGTGTGCGGGCTCAAGGCGAACTCGCCCTATCAGGTCGACGGCAATCTTGGCGGGCCCACCGGCCTGATCGAGATGCTGCTGCAATCGCACGCGGGAGTGGTTCGATTGCTGCCGGCGTTGCCGAAGGCGTGGCCCGAAGGGAGTTTTCGCGGCCTGCGCGCGCGCGGCGGCCTGGAGGTCGATCTGGAGTGGAAGAATGGACGCGCCACGAAAGCCACGCTGCGGGCTGCAACCGATCATGTCCACCGCATCGCTGCTCCGCGCAACCAGACCATCGCCCCTGCTGCGCCGGGAACTCGCAACCGCGTCGACGCGGAAGCCGCACCGGAGATCACCCTCACGATGAAGGCCGGCGAGGCCGTCACGCTCCACTTCACCTAGAGCAGAACCACAGTAGGCGTATCCGTTTTGGGCAGTATCCGAGGGTGGATTTTTCTTGAGGAAAAATCCACTCAGCGGTTGAGGCTTCGGGGTACTGTTACTGTGGTTCTGCTATAGCCGCAATGCCTCGGCAGGCGATTGCAAATAACTTTCATTAGCCGCTGTTTCCGGCGGTGAAACCCAGGTATCCGCCCGGCTAAGAGGGAAACGAGAGGGCGCGAGCCGAGCCGGTGGCAGTTTGCGAAAGTTCTGCAGTCAGAGCGATCTATTCTGAAGCGCCTGCGGTGCCAGCTTCTTTCAGTTGATTGGCGATACGCTCCGCAGCGACCAGGATCGCTGCCTTGATGTTCTGCTCCAGTTCGCTGGTCATACGCGTGGTCGGTGTCGATATGCTGATGGCCGCGACGACCGGCCTGCCCTCGGACCGCAATGCGGCGGCAAAACAGATCCCGCCGCGAATCGATTCCTCGCGGTCCGCCGCAATGCCGGTTCGGCGTATTTCATCGAAGTCCTTGAAGAGCTTGTGGCGATCGATGAGGGTGTATTCGGTCCGCGCAAACAGTCCATACACTTCCAGGATGCGGTCGGCCAGCGCGCGCTCCTGAAAGGCGGTAATCACCTTGCCCATGGCGCTGCAATGCGGCGGCAGCACGCGGCCTATCTTGTTGGTCATCCGGATCTCGTGAAAGGTCTCGATGCAGTCCAGAACATGGATGCGGTCGTCGTAGAGATACGAGAGGCTGACGGTCTCGTCGAACGTGCTGGAAAGGCGTTCCAGCTCAGGCCGAGCGATGGTGCGCACCTGGTCGGCGGCCTGCACCAGCCAGCCGAAGATCAACTTGGGAGCGAGTTGGTAGGCGCCGTCGCGATGTTGCTGCAAATATTTGTGCTTCTCCAGCGTCAGCAGCACGCGGAACAGCGTAGTTTCAGGAAGATCGACCCGGGTGCCGATCTCCTTCAGCGAGAGGGGCACCTGGCCGTCAAAGCAATCGAGAACTTCGAGCGCGCGGCCGATGGTGCGAAGGTAGTACTGCTGGCCGGTCGAGCAAGCATCGGACTGCATCGCCCACTTTGGAATGCGCCGCCGAACCGCCTTCTTCGCGCCGGTCGGGGGCGCCTTCATTGTTTCCGTCGTCATGTTCCCCTCGTGCCGTTTCGGATTGACTATAACAGCAGGAAGATGGAGTTGTTTCAGGTTTTGTCCTTAACTTCCATAATGACGTTGACACACACAGCTTTGGTTGGGTAGAACGGAGGCTCTTCGATCCGACCGCGTCGATCTGAAACGTGGCCGACGCCCAACCAGTTGCGAATCGATTCCGGGAAGATACCGGGAAGGACTCCATGCATCGTAGAGATCTCATTCGCTTCGGCGCGGCGACCGTGGCAGCCAGCCTGCAGCCGGCGCTGCTCTCCGCGGCTGCTCCCGGCAAGCCTGCGCCCATTGCCGGAGCCGCGCCCGGATCGGTCGCGCCGGCCAAAGCCGAGCAGTGGGGCCTCTTCGAGCTCGCGCTCCCTGGCCCTTCCAGCGGCAACCCATACAAAGACGTTACGTTTACGGCACGCTTCACCATGGAGCATCGCAGCGTGCAGGTAACCGGCTTTTACGACGGCGACGGCACCTACCTCGCGCGGTTCATGCCGGATGCGCCCGGCCGCTGGACCTTCGAAACGCAGAGTTCCGCGCACGAGCTGGCAGGCCACGCGGGTGAGTTTGAGTGCACTTCGCCCACGACTCCCGGCAATCGCGGACCCGTCGGAACGGCGCATCAGTTTCACTTCCAGCACGCCGACGGAACCCCGTACTTCCCCTTCGGCACGACGACCTACGCGTATCTGTTCGCGGCCGACGACAGTGCGAAGGCGTCCTTGCGCGGCATGCAGGAAGCGCGCTTCAACAAGAGCCGGGTCTGCGTGCTGCCCAAGCCTCTGGGCAACGGTCCCAAGCTGCTGCCGTTCCCCAACCCCACCGCCGATGCGAACGGCCGCGGCGGCGCTCCCGATCTCACGCGCTTCAATCCGGCGTACTTTCAACAGCTCGAACGGCGCCTGCTGGACCTGCAGAACGCCAACATCCAGGCCGACCTGATCCTGTTCCATCCCTACGACGCGTGGGGCTACAAAGCCATGGGCGCCGAGGCCGACGACTTCTACCTGCGCTATGCAATCGCGCGGCTTTCCGCGTTCCGCAATGTGTGGTGGTCGATCGCGAATGAGTACGACCTGGTCCGCGCCAAAACCATGAGCGACTGGGACCGCTTCTTCCGCATTACCCAGGCCGAGGACCCGTATTCGCACCTGAGGTCGATCCATCACAGCCGCGTCATCTACGACCATTCGAAGCCGTGGTGCACGCACGCAAGCCTGCAGAGTTACGACTTCGAGAAGTCCGCGGAGCGTCGCGCGGCGTGGGGTAAACCGATTGTTTACGACGAGATTCAGTACGAGGGCGACATCGACCGCCGCTGGGGCAATCTTTCCGCCGAGGAGATGACACATCGCTTCTGGCTGGCAGCGGTGCGCGGCGTTTACGCAACCCACGGCGAAGTCTTCAACTCGGACACGGGCGAGTCGAGCTGGTCCGACGCCGGCCGCCTGCGGGGTGAGTCCGGCCCGCGCATCGCTTTTCTGCGCGCACTGATCGAGCGCATCACCAAAGTCGGCCTCAACGAGTACGAGGGCGCATATTATCTCTCAGCCGGCGCGCCGGGCGAGTTGTATCTCTACTACCTCGACTACCACCGGCCGGCGCGCTACGACTTTCCGCTGCCAACGACGGCAAATTTCTCGGCGACCCTGATCGATCCCTTCTCGATGACGGCGACTCCGGTGCCAGGATCGTTTACCGGAACGTCGCGGCTTCTGCTGCCGGGCAAGCCGTACTGGGCGGTGCTCTTCCAAAAGACCTCGGATGCCAAGGGCAGGCCGGCGCCCGCCGGTGGGCCGCAGGTCCCTGCCAACGAGCCGGGTTGATTCCGATGAGACTCCAAACCGCCGTTCTATTCTTATCCGTCGCATCGACAGGCGCTCTGGCAGCCCCGCACATTCGTGTCTCAGCGAATCCAACTCCACGCGAACTTTTCGCCGAGCAGCGGCTGCAGCAGGCGGTCGCGGGCCTGCCGGGAGAGGAGCAGATTCTGCTCGCGACCCGGCTCGATCCGCTGCTCAAGCCGTATGACAAGCAGATTCCCGCCTTTGGGGCGGACGCGAAGGAAGCCTTTCTGCTGCGGCGGCTGCCCGGAACGCATCCAGCCACCATCCTCGTCGCCGGATACGATCCATCGGGCGTGCTGTATGGCGCGCTGGAGTTGGCAGATCGCATCCGCGCGGCGCACGCACTGCCTGCCACGCTCGACTTCGAAGACCACCCCCAACTGAAGCTGCGCGGCACTGCAATCGGCATGCAGAAGCCAGAGATCACCTACGAGGGCGCCGAGTACGACTATCGCTACACGCCCGAGGAGTTCCCCTGGTTTTACGACAAGGCTGAATGGACAAAGTATCTCGATCAACTGGTGGCGGAGCGCTACAACACGCTCTATCTGTGGAGCGGGCATCCGTTCACATCGCTGCTGAAGCTGCCGAAGTACCCAGAGGCCCAGGAACTGCCCACGGCGCAACTCGAACGGAACATTGCGATGTTCCGCTGGCTCACCGCCGAAGCCGACAAGCGCGGCATCTGGGTGCTGCAGGGCTTCTACAACATCCATCTGTCGCACACCTTTGCCAAGGCCCACGGCGTGCCCTTTCATCTCTCGGCGCCCACACCGCTGGCCAGCGAATACACGCGTTACTGCATCTCGGAGTTCATCCGCCAGTATCCCAACGTCGGGCTGTTTATGACGCTGGGCGAAGCGATGGGCCCGCACTACGGGCCGGAATGGCTGACCAAAACCATCATTCCCGGCGTAAAGGACGGTCTCGCCGAAGAGGCCAAAGCGCTGGGCCATTCGGTTCCCGAGCCGCCGATCGTGGTGCGCGCGCACGCCACCGACATTTACGACGTGATGGCCCAGGCCAGCCCGCTCTACTCCAACATCGACACCATGTTCAAGTGGAACGGCGAGTCGCTGACCTGGACCAATGTTCGCGGGCCGGTTGAGGACGAGTTTGACAAGCTCGTCGCTGCTTCCAACATCGAGATCGCGAACATCCATCTGCTCTCCAACCTCGAACCCTTCCGCTGGGGCGATCCGGACTTCATTCGCCAGACCGAATCGAACTTCGTGCGCATCGGCATCGAAGGCCTGCACCTCTATCCGCTGCGCTACTGGGACTGGCCCTACACCGCGGACAACACCACGCCGCGCCTGATGCAGACTGGCCGCGACTGGATCTGGTACCAGGCCTGGGCCCGCTACGCCTGGAATCCCGAGCGTGACCCCGCGAAGGAACACGCCTACCGGGTGAGCCAGTTTGCCCGGCGTTTCGGCACCGCGGAGGCCGGAGAACATCTGCTTGCAGCGTATGAGCTCTCCGGCATCTGCGCGCCACGACTGCTGCCGCGGGTCGGCATCACCGAAGGCAATCGCGAGGTTCTCTCGCTAGGCATGACCATGCCGCAACTGATCGACGCGGCACGCTTCGCCCCCGCGCAGACGCTATGGACCGGCGACGCGCCGGACGGTGAGCGCCTGGATGAGTACGTGGCCAACCAGGTCAGCCACAAGCCGCATCACGGCGAGACCCCGCTGGGTGTCGCCGCGGAAGTCGCCGCGAGTTCCGCGAAAGCCGCAACGGAAGCCGAAGCCGCCGCGCCCGGCATCGGCGCCGGTGCGCGGCCGGAGTACGACCGCATCGTCAACGATATGCGCGCGATCGCCGCGCTGATGGCGTACTACAACCACAAGACGCAGGCCGCGGCGCTGGTGATGCAGTTCGGCTACGACCACACCCCGGCCGACCTGGAGAAAGCTGAACCGCTGCTGGCGGCAAGCGTCGACGACTTTGCCCGCCTCACGCAACTCACCGAGACCGCCTATCGTAACGCCGCCGGCATGCAGACCTCACAGCGCCAGATTCCTGTGCGCGGAGGGCCCACCACGAACCATTGGCGCGACCTGCTGCCGGTCTATCAAGCCGAGCTGGCAACTTTCCAGAAGCGAATTAAGACGCTTGGCCCGGCGCAACCCGCGAGTGCCGGGACGACTCCTGCGCCGCTTCCCCAGGTCGCGTTTACGCTTGCGCCGGGCGCGGGCGAGACGTTCGCCGTGCGCCCTGGCGAAAAGCTGTATACGGATCGATCGACGCCAATCGTGAGCGTTGCGCCCGAGATCGACGGACTGACAGGCATTCGCGTCTCCACCCAGCAGGAGACGCCGATCCATTTCACGCTGGCGCAACCGGCACAAATTCTCGTCGGCTTCTTCAAGTCTTCCTCCAGCAAGGCAATCAACGTCTCGCCCGCGACCGAGCAGTGGAACATTCTGCTGCCCGACGCGTTGACGACAGAAAAGGGGCTGCCGGTGACGGTCTGGACGAAGCCGCTGCCGGCAGGCCGGAACGACCTCGACCTGGGCAAGGGTGCTTATGTCGTCGTCGGATTCATCCCTGAGGACGCCCACGTTTCACCGCACATCGACTTCAGCACTACTGGCGCCAACGGCCAGCCTCCCAATCTGGACTGGCTGTTCGAGAACTGATATGGAGTGACGTGTCAACTTCTGCACATCGATGGGGCTGTTTTTGTCGTTGTCTTCGCTTTTGTTGTTTTTCAAGGACAGGGCGAGCAGCAGCCGGGGCGGGTTTTGGCGACGATTG
>Ga0224555_1001770_pt1 | contig 28116 bp, 22 predicted proteins | sample 714S23034metaG_FD_180687 | JGI IMG/M metagenome (GOLD analysis project Ga0224555, IMG submission 180687) | Peat soil microbial communities from Stordalen Mire, Sweden - 717 S2 30-34 | ecosystem: Environmental > Terrestrial > Soil > Wetlands > Peat | place: Sweden: Norrbotten County, Stordalen...
GTCGAGCTGACGGTGCACAAGGAGCCGGCCCACCCCGGCGAGGTCACCCTCGAGGTGGAGAGCCTGCGGGTCGAGAACGCCGCAGGACGCGCCGTCGTGGACGACATCTCGCTCGAGGTCCGCAGTGGCGAAATTGTCGGCATCGCGGGAGTTCAAGGCAACGGCCAGACCGAGCTGTGCGAGGCGATCATGGGCCTCCTGGCGGTGAAGGGAGGCTCGATTCGTGTCGCGGGCAAAGATTTGACGGGCGCTCGGACACGCGTCGTGCTCGAGTCCGGCGTTAGCTACATCCCAGAAGACAGACAGGAGGACGGCATCGTCGAGCGTTTCTCGCTCGCCGACAACCTCGTTCTCGATGTGTACAACCGCGAGCCGTACGCGTCCGGCATCTCACTCCACCTCGACGCCATCCGGGAAAGCGCCGCCAAGCACATGGACGAGTACGACATCCGGGCGACATCGATCGACACGACTGTGGGCACGCTCTCGGGTGGAAACCAGCAGAAGGTCATCGTCGCCCGCGAGCTCGGTCGCGAGGTGCGCCTGCTCGTCGCCAACCAGCCCACGCGCGGCCTCGATGTCGGCTCGATCGAGTTCGTGCACCACCGGATCGTCGCAGCACGGGACCAGGGCTCGGCCGTGCTGATCTGCTCGACCGAGCTCGACGAGATCTACGCGCTCGCGGATCGGATCATCGTCATGTACGAGGGGCGGATCGCCGGTATCCGGCCGCCAACCGTCTCGATCGAGGAGATCGGGCTCTTGATGGCCGGCGCCGGCGGACGCGACAGTGTCCCGGAGGCACAGCCGGCATGAGCGAGAACCCGACAGGCCCCGGCGGGAACGGACCGGCACATACCGCCGACCCGGTGCAAGAGCCGTCCGGCGTAGAAGACCTGCCGGACGGAACCGGGCAGGAGGCGGCGAAGGCGGCTCAGCCGAACGTCGCCTCCTCGCTCTTGAACGCGGTGCTGGAGGGCAATTCGGCTGTCGTGACGTTTCTTGCGATCGTCACCGCGATCGTCATCGGAGGGCTGCTCATCGCGTTCTCGAGCCCGACGGTGCTGCACGCCTGGAGCCACCTGTTCTCCGCCCCCGGTGCAGCGTTTTCGCAGGCCTGGGATGTGGCGGCCTCTGCGTTCTCGGCGATGTTCGAGGGCGCCATATTCAACCCGCACACGATTGCGGCTGCCTTCCACGGGGGCTCGATCGCGGCGATCTTCAACCCGTTGTCGGAGACCGCTGTCAACGCCACCCCCCTCATCCTCTCGGGCCTTGCTGTAGCGCTGGCGTTCCGAGCGGGCCTGTTCAACATCGGCGCCACCGGGCAGTTCATCGGCGGGGCCTTTATCGCAGGCTGGATCGGCTTCGCCGTCCACATGCCGATGATCCTCCATGTAGTTGTCGCCGTGATCGGAGGCTTCGTCGGGGGTTCCATCACCGGGGGGTTCGTCGGTTACATGAAGGCGCGCACGGGCGCCCACGAAGTGATCGTCACGATCATGCTCAACTACGTGATGGAGTTCTTGCTCTTGTTCCTTCTCGGTCTGGCGGTATTCCGCGCACCGGGCCTGCCGAACCCGGTCAGCCCGCCTGTCGCGAGCAACGCCACGTTGCCCCATCTCGCCGGCGCGAACTTGCGGATCAATGCCGGATTCCTCGTTGCCCTTGCAGCCGCGGTCGCCGTGACGTGGCTGCTCAACCGGACGACGGTGGGCTTCGAGCTTCGCACGGTCGGGGCCAATCCGAATGCCGCCCGCGCGGCGGGGATGAGCCCGGAGCGGACCTGGGTGGTCGTGATGCTGATCTGCGGCGGCCTCGCGGGCCTGGCCGGGGCGAGCGTGATCCTGGGGACTGACTTCGCCCTCACCCCGCAGATCTACGGGACCTACGGCATCGATGCCATCACGGTCGCATTGCTCGGGCGCGCCAAGCCGGGTGGCGTGGTGCTTGCCGCGCTCCTCTACGGTTCGCTCAATGCCGGTGGTGTCACGATGCAGGGCCTTACGCAGATACCCGTCGACATCACGACAGTTATTCAGGCTCTGATAGTGCTGTTCGTGGCCGCGCCGCCGCTTGTCAGGGAGATCTTCCGCCTTCGGCCCCGACGCGCCGGTGAGGAAGGCCAGCTGCTCGCGAAGGGGTGGAGCTCATGATGACGGCGACCATCCCTGTGGTGCACCACCAGCGGGCCGCGATCGACCGGAAGCAGGCCGTTGCCGGCATCTTCGTCATGCTCGGCCTCGTCGACATATTCGTCTTCGGCTTTCTTGCCGACAAGGGCGACGCAGTGTTCACCTTCACTCTCAATGGCGCCGCGGTCAGCGTCCCGAACCTGAGCCTGCCGCCCGGTCCCGTCTCAGAGGGTCTGGGTGCCCTCTCGATAGTGCTCGGCCTGCTCTATGCGGGACTCAAGCTCGCGAAGCTTTCGCGGCGACTGGTAGCGACCGGCGTGATGCTCGCGTTCATCGTGTCCTTCTTGTGCTGGTCCGACGCCGGCCGGATCCCGCTTCCGTTCGTGTCGCTGATGCAGACCACCATGTTGGCCTCGATCCCACTCGTCCTCGGTGCGCTCTCGGGCTGTCTGTGCGAACGGTCGGGTGTCATCAACATCGCCATCGAGGGCCAGCTGCTCCTCGGGGCCTTCGCCGGAGCTGTGATAGCGAGCGCGTTCGGCTCGATCTGGCTGGGCCTTGTCACCGGGTCGCTCGCGGGCGGCCTTCTGGGCGCGTTGTTGGCGGTGTTCGCCATCCGTTACCTGGTCGACCAGATCATCCTCGGTGTCGTCCTCAACGTCTTCGCGTCAGGACTGACCGGTTACCTCTACGACCAGGCACTCGTCCCGTACGAGAACCGGCTGAACTCGCCGCCCACCTTCAACTCGATCAAGATCCCGGTCCTCGGTGACATACCGATCATCGGGCCGATCCTGTTCGACTCGACGATCTTTCTTTACATCACCTACGCCGCAGTGGCCCTGGTTCACATCGGCCTTTTCAAGACGCGCTGGGGACTTCGTGTCCGGGCAGTGGGCGAGCACCCGACGGCGGCCGACACTGTCGGGATCAGGGTGCTCTTCACGAGGTACCGCAACGTGATCCTGGGCGGTCTCGTCGCCGGGATCGGCGGCGCCTCCCTCACCATCGGATCGGTCGGGTCGTTCGGCAAGGACATCTCCTCGGGACAGGGATACATCGCCCTGGCGGCAATGATCTTCGGCCGTTGGACCCCGCTCGGGGCGACCGGTGCCGCCCTGCTCTTCGGCTTCTCGGTGGCTCTGGCGAACGTGCTCGGCACGATCGGCTGTCCCATCCCCTCCGACTTCCTGCTGATGCTTCCCTACGTCGCCACGATCATCGCCGTCGCCGGATTCGTGGGCAGGAGCCAAGCGCCGAAGGCCGACGGCCAGCCCTACGTGAAGTCGTGACGGCGGGCTGAGCCCGGGCTGGACCGCAGTGACCCGGCGTCTCAGTGCCCTCCGGCCGCGCCGCTAGGACGCGCTCGGGGCAGGTGGCGGCACATGACCGACCTCGGCATCGGTGCCGATCTCGATGACCGGATGATCCGCAGGATCGAGCCAGCGCAGCACGTCCAAGAGCTCCGGGACCGGCAGGGCCAGGCATCCCTGAGTCGGGCCGGACATCCAGGCGTGCAGGAAGATCCCCGAACCGGGCGCGTCCGGGCCTTTGATGGTCGGGTTGTCGTTGAAGCCGATCACTGCGAAGTACCGATAGGAATGGGTATCGGTCCAGAGCGCCTCGGACCAGGAGGCAAAGGGCGGCGTCGACCCGCACGCGACGTGCACGAACCGGTTGTACTGGCTGCTGTAAGGATCCTCGTCCCACCAGTCGCCGCACACGAGATGTTGGTACGCCTCGTGCAGCCCGCCGGGGTCCGCACCGTTGCCGTACACCGTGAGGCCGAACGAGAAGACCCCTGTCGGAGTCGCGTGGTCGCCCTCGCGGCGAACGTCGCGGAAGTCGCCTGAGCCGGTCTCGGCCTGCCACGCCGGGAACACGGGCTTCCACGGAGATGAGGCGCTCGTCCGACGGAAGGTCCTAAGACCTGCGAGATAACCGGGCGGCGCCGGATCGTAGGTCGGGCTCGAGACGACGACGAGCTGACGTGCCGACGCCGGGATCGCAAAGCCTGCGTGCGAAGCAAGGGCCGCGGCGGCCGGTGCCGGGCGACCGGCCCACGTCAGCGCTGCGACGGCGAGAACACTCGCGGACACAGCCGAGCATGTCCGGGCGCGCCGGGCACGAGGCCGGGCGGCCGGCCGGAAAGGCGGCATAACACAAGTCTTGCATCGTGCTCAGGTGCGGACGAGACCGAGGTCGGATGCTCTCCACATCTCTGCATAGCGGCCACCCGCGGCGATGAGCTCGTCGTGCGTGCCCTGTTCGGCGATGACCCCGTTTGCGAGCACGATGATGCGGTCGGCCATCCGGGCGGTCTGGAGGCGGTGCGCGATCACCACAGTCGTCCGTCCCCGGGCGACGCGGCCGGTAGCCGAGGCCACGCGGGCCTCGGCGGCGAGGTCGAGATTCGAGGTCGCCTCGTCCAGGAGCAGGATCGCCGGATCGACGAGCTCGGCACGTGCGAGCGCGATGAGCTGGCGCTGACCCGCCGAGAGGGAGCGCCCCCGCTCGGAGACCGCGGTCTCATAGCCGCTCGCGAGCTCGGCGATGAACTGGTCGGCACCGACGGAAACTGCGGCGGCCTCGACCTCGTCGTCGCTCGCGTCGGGGCGTCCATAGGCGATGTTGTCGTGGATCGAGCCCGTGAACAGGAAGCCCTCCTGCGGCACGTACCCGAGCTCGCGCCGATAGGCGGAAAGGTCATATTCACGAAGGTCGGTCCCGTCGACTAGAACGGCTCCTGCGGTAGGGTCATAAAAACGGGCCAGGAGCTTGACGACAGTCGACTTCCCCGCTCCCGTCTCGCCCACGAGGGCCACGAACTCACCCGGGCCGATCTCGAGGTCGATCCCGCGCAGTGCCTCGATCGCCGGAGCCCCGGTGGCGGCGATCCCGAGCCTGCCCGTCGGGTACGCGAAATGCACTGAGTCGAGCCTGACTGCACCGCGTAGCCGGGCCGGCGTGACGGGGTGGGGCGCCTCGGGGGTGAGCGTCTCGAGCGCCATCAGCTCGCCGACGCGTTCGACCGACACACGGGTCTGCTGCCAGGAGTCGAACACCTGAGACAGCTGCTGTATGGGAGAGAAGAAGAGGTCGAGGTACAAGATGAAGGCGATGAGCGCGCCGGTCGTGAGGTGGCCGCTCGCGACGAGCCTCGCGCCGACGCCGAGCACGATCGCGTCCCCGACGTCGCCGAGGAACTGGACGAAGGGGAAGTACGTACCGACCATCCGCTGCGCACGGACTCGAGCTTCTAGATAGGAGAGCCCGAGGCGGCGGAACCGGGCGATGCTCGGCTCCTCGTGAACGAAAGCCTGCGTCTCGCGGATGCCGGAGAGACTTTCCTGGAAGTTCGCGTTCACCACTGCGATGCGGTCTCTCGCGAGCTCGTAGGTCCGTGCGGCCTTGCGCCGGAAGACCACGGTCGCCACAGCCAAGGGCAACATCACACCGAGGGTCGCCACCGCGAGCTCGAAATTGAGGAAGCAGAGTGCGATCCCAACCCCGGTGAACGTGCAGAAGCTCACCACCGCCGAGAGGAGCCCGGTCTCGAGGAGGGTCTCGAACGAGTCGACGTCGGTGGTCATCCGCGTCATGATCCGGCCGGCCATCTCGCGCTCGTAGTAGTCGAGTGACTGCCGCTGGAGCTTCGCCCAGATACCGATCCGCAGCGCCAGCATGAGGCGCTCGGCGGTGCGGCCGGTCACGAACGTCTCCGCGACCGAGTCCACCAGGTCCGTGAGCGCGACAGCCAGGAAGACGGCGGACGCCACGACAAGCGCCGAGCGCGAGCCCGCGACGACACCGTCGTTGATGCCGGCACGCACGAGGTAAGGCCCAGCGAGCGAGGCGAGCGAGTCGAACAGGACGAGTGCCAGCCCGAGTCCGAGCGCGCCGCGGAAGCGGCCGAGAAAGCGCCACAGCGAGAAAGCGGTGCCCGTCGCCGTCTCTTGTTCGAGGTCCACCGTAGGGACATCGCGGACGGGCTTGAGTGCCGCCACCTTCGCGAGCAGCTCAGGCGTTGGGGCAAGGCTCGCTCGCCAGCCGCTCCGGCTGCTGCCTCCCCGCCCCCCGAGCCCAGGTCCGAGCGAGGCAGGCGCGAACGAGACCCGGGCTGGGGCCGCCGCTGCCGTGATACTTCTCGCTGCCGCGCCCGCCTCTGTGGTGATCTTGCCCGCCTGCGTAGCGAGAACCTTGGCGGGAGTCTCGTCCTTGCCCGACGAGATCGAACGGTACAGGGGACAACGCTCGAGCAGCTCCGCGTCGGTGCCGTGGTCCACGACGCGGCCGGCGTCGACGACGACGATGCGATCGGCGAGGTGCAAAGTGGAGCGACGGTGAGCGACCAGCAGCGTCGTGCGGTCGTGCATGATCGTACGCAGTGCCGCGTGGATGGCCTGCTCCACCGTGGCGTCGACCGCGCTGGTGGCGTCGTCGAGCAGGAGGATCTCAGGATCGCCCAGCAGTGCCCTGGCAAGGGCGATCCGCTGGCGCTGTCCGCCTGACAGGGTGAGGCCACGTTCACCGACGACGGTCTCGTAGCCCTCGGGCAGTCGTTCGATGAACTCGTGCGCACCTGCCGCGCGCGCCGCCGACTCGACCTCGTCAACCGACGCGTCGGGGCGGCCGAACGCGATGTTCGAGAGCACCGACGCGGAGAACAGGAAGCTGTCGTCGAAGACGACACCGACCTGTCGGCGCAGCGATGCCCGGGTGACACCCCGGACGTCATGACCGTCCAGACGGACCGATCCGGCGCTCACGTCGTAGAGACGGGAGACGAGTGCCAGCACGGTCGACTTGCCCGAGCCGGAGGGCCCGACCAGGGCGACGATCTCACCCGGCGCAATGTGAAGGTCGAAGTCTCGCAGCGCCTCGCCACCGTCGGAGTAGGTGAAGTCGACATGGTCGAAGGTGATCTCGCCTCGAAGTGGCGGCAGCTCGGATGCCGCCGGCCCGTCCGTGATTGCGGGCCTGAGATCGAGCAGCTCGAAGATCCGCTCGATGCCGGCCCTGGCCTGTTGGGCGGTGGTGAGGATGCCGGCGAGCATCCGGGCCGGGGAGACCAGCTGGGCGAGATAGGTGGAAAAGGCGAGGAACGTGCCGATCGTGATCCGGTGATCGAGCGCGAGCCAGCCGCCGAGCGCGAGCACCGCGACCTGACCGAGCGTCGGGATGGCCTGCAACAGCGGCTGGTAACGCGCCTGCAGCCGCACCGCCCGCAGGTGTGAGCCGTAGAGGGTCTTGCTGGCCGTGACGATCCGACCGAGCTCGCGCTCTTCCTGGCCGAATGCCTTGACCACACGGACGCCGCTCACGTCTTCGTCGACGATCTGGGCGATGTCGCCTTCCTTCTGCTGACCGTCCCAGGTTGCCGGGAACATCTGGGTGCGCATCCGGTAGGCGACGACGAGCAGGGTCGGCGTCACGACCAGGCTGACGAGCGCGAGGAGCGGCGACAGCGCCAGCATGATGGCCAGGGACACCACCAGCAGCAGGATGTTGCCGCTCATGATGGGGAAGAAGCTCAGCAGCCCCTGCACGAGGGTCGAGTCGGAGTTCGCCCTCCCGACGAGCTGACCGGTCGGCATCTGGTCGTGCTGGGCGAAATCGAGCTTGTGGAGGTGCTCGTACATCGCGTTGCGCAGGTCGTACTGGATGTCCAGCGCGACCCGGCCCCCTCGGTAGCGGCGGAGATATGCGGCTGCGAAGGTCACAACGCCGAGACCGACGAGCAGCGCCAACCACGGAGCCAGTGGCGAGCGGTGGTGCAAGATGACGTTGTCGACGATCTGACGCTCGACCAGAGGCACGACGGCTTGAGCGGCACTGCCCACCAGCGCGCCGCCGAGGGCGATCTCGAGGTTGCGCCGGTGCGCCATGAGATACGGCCACATCCGGCGTACCCAGCCGGGTCGGCCTTCGGGAGCTGAGTCTGGCTCCGGACCGGAGAGCGCGCTCACCTGCGATCACCCAGGGCTCGTCGCTCGGCGAGATCGCGGTCGACCGCCTCGCCGAGAGCAACGAGCGCATTCATCGTCGCAACGGGGTCGTCGGTGCCGTCCATAAGCTCGCAGAGGCGGGCCGCCATGGCGGCCTCGGTCCGGGCGAGAACCGAGCGCCCTTCGTCGGTGAGCTGGAGGCGAATCGCCCGCTGATCGCCGGCCACGTCGTCGCGTGCCAACAGGCCCTGTGCGACAAGCGCGCCGACGGTGGCACTGACCGCGGGCTTGCCGAGCGCGAGACGCTCCGCGAGCCGGGACGCCCGCTCGTCGCCACCGGCGACGAGCGTGAGGAAACGATAGTGAGCGAGACCGAGCTCACCACCGGCCTTGTCGAGGATCCGCGCGAGCCGCGCGGCGGCGAGCACCGCCATTTCGCCGGTCGGCACCTGTGCGGGTCGCTCGCGGGACTTCACCCGGGCAAGGATAGCGAGATGGTTCGATTATCGAACCATCTCTCCGTGCAACCGGGCACACCGGTTCGAGGGGGTTCCTCGACGTCGGACCGGTGTCTTGCGGCGCCGGACGCGCAAGGAGCCGCCCGTTTGGGACGGCTCCAAACGCCCAGTCGCCATCACGACTGGAGGGCTGACAGGAACTGTAGCCCCTCATGTCATGGGGCGCCACAACCGAAAACGGCCCACCCGAAGCTCTGCGCCGGGCGGGGTTGATGGCCCTAGGCCAGGACGAGCCTGTCCCCTTCGACTTCGACTGTGACCGTGTCGCCTTCTTTGTAGCGGCCTTCGAGGATGGCGATCGCCAGGGGATCGCCGATCTCGCGTTGGATGACCCGGCGCAACGGGCGCGCCCCGAAGTCAGGGTCGTATCCGTGGTCACCGAGCCACATCTCGCCTTCGGGCGTGACCTCGATGGTGATGCGCCGGGCTTCGAGCCGCTCCTTGAGCTGCCCGAGCTGGATCCCGACAATTGCGAACAGGTCCCCTCGCCCCAAGGGGCGGAAGCGGACGATCTCGTCGATGCGGTTGATGAACTCCGGCTTGAAGGTGTTGATGGGCTCTCCCCGCAAGTTGGAGGTCATGATCAGCACGGTATTGGTGAAGTTGACAGTGCGTCCTTGGCCGTCGGTCAGGCGCCCGTCGTCCAGCAGCTGCAACAGGACGTTGAACACGTCCGAATGCGCCTTCTCGATCTCGTCGAGCAGCACGACCGCGTACGGGCGCCGGCGGACCGATTCGGTCAGCTGGCCGCCCTCCTCATAGCCGACGTAGCCGGGTGGGGCACCGACCAGGCGGGAAACGCTGTGTTTCTCTTGGTATTCGCCCATGTCGATCCGGACCATCGCACGCTCGTCGTCGAACAGCACCTCGGCGAGGGCCTTTGCGAGCTCGGTCTTGCCGACCCCGGTGGGGCCGAGGAACAGGAACGAGCCGATCGGCCGGTTGGGGTCCGACAGCCCCGCCCGGCTTCGCCGGATGGCGTTCGCGACGGCCCTCACTGCCTCGTCCTGGCCGACCACACGTCGGTGCAGGGAATCTTCGAGCTGGACGAGCTTGCGGACCTCGCCTTCCATGAGGCGTGAGACCGGGACTCCTGTCGCCCGGCTCACGACTTCCGCGATGTCCTCGGCGTCGACCTCCTCCTTCAGCATCCTCTGGCCGGACTGGAGACTGGCGAGCTTGTCGGTCGCCGCCTGAATACGCCTGTCGAGGTCCGGGACCCGGCCGTAGCGGATCTCCGAGGCCCGGCCGAGGTCGCCTGCACGCTCGTAGCGCTCAGCTTCCTGCCGCGCAGCTTCGAGCTCGCCTTTCAGCTGGCGGATCGCGGCGATGGCGTCCTTCTCCGATTGCCAGTGCGAAGTCATGGCTGTCTGCTGCTCGCGTAGATCGCCGAGCTCAGCCTCGAGCCTGGCGAGCCGGACGACTGACGCTGCGTCGGTCTCTTTCTGGAGGGCGACGCGTTCGATCTCGAGCTGGCGGACCCTGCGCGCGACGACGTCGATCTCGGTCGGCATGGAGTCGATCTCGATACGAAGGCGGCTCGCGGCCTCGTCGACGAGGTCGATGGCCTTGTCCGGGAGGAACCGGCCCGTCACGTACCGATCCGACAGAACCGCGGCGGCGACCAGCGCCGCGTCCTGGATGCGCACGCCGTGGTGGACCTCGTAGCGCTCCTTCAGCCCGCGCAAGATCGCGATCGTGTCGGCGACCGAAGGCGGTTCGACGACGACGGGCTGGAAACGGCGCTCGAGCGCGGCGTCCTTCTCGACGTACTTGCGGTACTCGTCGAGTGTCGTGGCGCCGATGAGACGCAGTTCGCCCCGCGCCAGCATCGGCTTGATCATGTTGCCGGCGTCCATCGCACCTTCGGCGGCGCCGGCACCGACGATCGTGTGCAGCTCGTCGATGAAGGTGACTATCTCGCCTTCAGAGTCCGAGATCTCCTTCAGCACGGCCTTCAGGCGCTCCTCGAACTCTCCGCGGTACTTGGCGCCGGCTACCAGTGAACCGAGATCGAGGCCGATGACCCGTTTGTTCTTCAGCGATTCGGGAACGTCGCCTTCGATGATGCGGGTGGCAAGGCCTTCGACGATCGCCGTCTTGCCGACCCCGGGCTCGCCGATCAGCACCGGGTTGTTCTTGGTGCGCCGCGAGAGGACCTGGATCACGCGACGGATCTCGTCGTCGCGCCCGATGACCGGATCGAGCTTGCCGCGCCTCGCGAGGTCGGTCAGGTCACGGCCGTAGCGTTCCAGCGATTGGTACTGCTCCTCGGGGCTTTGCGAGATGACGCGGTGGCTGCCGCGGACGGTCTGCAACGCCCGGAGAAGGTCGTCGCGGCTGACCCCGAGACGGTCAGGGAGAGCGAGCAGCAGGTGCTCCACCGAGAGGTACTCGTCGCCCATCTCCTTGCGAGCGACGTCTGCCCGGTCGAAGGCTTGAGACAGTTCACGGCTGAGCGACGGCTCGGAGATGCCGTAGGCCTTCGGGATCTTGGCGAGCGACTCGGCGATCCGGTTGCGAACCGACAACGGTGCGATCCCGAGACTGTCGAGGAGGGGAATCGCAACCCCGCCATCTTGGGACAGTGTCGCTGACAAGAGATGGTCCGGGGCGACTTCCCCGTTGTGCGAGTCCCTCGCGAGCGCGATCGCTTCCCGTACCGCTTCCTGGGTCTTCAAGGTCCAACGGTTCGGGTCAAGCGCCATTTCTCTTCTGATCCTCGGATCTGCTCGTGTGCGTCCCGCACGGCTCGGTGCGCCGCGGCGGCTACCTGCCGGTCGTTCGCCGGGCCGGCAGGTAGCCGGTCGAGACCGGTACGAGATCGCGCCGGTACTGGCGGTGGGTCTGCTCGATCGCCTCGCGCGCAGCCTCGCGGGTCACTTCGAGCTCGGCGCGCAGGCGGCTGATCTCGATCTCGAGCGCCATCACGCGCCGCACGCCTTCCAGGTTCAGCCCGGCAGCGGTGAGCTGTTGGATACGCCGCAGGTGCGCGATGTCGGCCTCGCTGTAACGGCGGTTGCCCCCTCCGGTCCGGGCCGGGTCCAAGAGACCTTTGCGCTCGTAGATCCGGAGCGTCTGAGGGTGGACGCCGGCGAGCTCTGCCGCAACCGAGATGACGTAGACGGCGCGCGTCGAGCGTTCTCCGAAGCCTTCTGACGACGGGTCGTAGGCCATGTTCACACCCCCAGGTGGTGTCGAGGTGAGGAGTCAAGCGTCTTTGCGAGCGCCTCGACGGCATTGCGCTGGTCCTCGGTCAGATGAGCCGGGACGACGACGTCGACGGTGACGAGGAGGTCGCCGGTCGACGACCCGCTCGTGATCCCTCTGCCCTTTACCCTGAAGGTCCGGCCTTGACGGGTTCCGGGCGGGATCTTGAGGGTGACGGGCTCAGTAAGCGAAGGCACCGTGATCGCACCGCCAAGCGCCGCCTCGGGGTAGGTGATCGGGACCGTGAGCGTGAGGTTGCGTCCCTTGCGCCCGAACAGCGGGTGCGCTGCGACGTGCACGACGACGTAGAGATCGCCCGCCGGCCCATTGTTGGCCCCCGGCGCGCCGCGTCCTTTCACGCGGATGCGTTGGCCGTCTTCCACCCCGGCGGGGATCCGGACCTTGACCTGTCGTTGCCTTTGCTCGAGACCCGTGCCGTTGCAGGCCGGACAGGGATCGACGATGCGGGTCCCGCGGCCCTGGCAGTCCGGGCACGGCGAAGACAGCGAGAACATGCCCTGGTTGTCGTTCAGCACGCCGAGCCCGTTGCAGCGGGGGCACATCACGGGGGCCTTGCCCGGACGCGAACCTGAACCGTTGCAGTTCGAGCATCGTGTCCCGCTCGCGACGTTGACAGTCGTGACGACCCCGTCGACCGCCTCCTGGAACGACAGGTGGAGCTCGGCCTCGAGATCGTGGCCGCGCCGCGGGCCGCTGCCGGACGTGGCGCGCCCGCCGCTCGCGCGCCCCGCCCTGCCGAAAAGGCCGCCGAAGATGTCCGAAAGGTCATCGATCCGGAAATTGAAGTTGCCGCCATCACCGCCGCCGGACCCGCCGAAGCCGCCGAGGTTGCTCAAGGGACCGAGACGGCGGATCTCGTCGTACTCCTTGCGCTTCTCGGGGTCGCCGAGGACGTCGTAAGCCGCTGAGATCGCCTTGAAGCGCTCCTCGGAGCCCGGGTGCGAATCCGGATGGAACTCCTTCGCGAGCTTGCGATAGGAGCGGCGCAGCTCCTTGTCGGTCGCCTTGTCGGAAACGCCGAGTGTCTTGTAGTAGTCGGTCGTGTACCAGTCCCGCTGGGGTGCCATGGCGGTGCTCCTCAGCCTCCGACGAAGACCATCGCCGGCCTGAGGACCTTGGACTTCAACCGGTACCCGGCCCGCATGACCTGGACGACGGTCGGCCCGTCGCTATGGGCGGCCGCCTTGGCCGGCTTGCCCGCCTTGGCGAGCTTGGCGGTGTCACCCCGGCTCGGTGCGTGTGCGGCAATTGCGGCCGGCGGCGGCTCCGTCGGGAGGGTGCCGACGGCGTCGTGGATCGTGGGGTCGAACGGAACGCCCACGGCGTCGATCCGTTCGACGCCCTCGCGGGCGAGGATGTCGCGAAGTAGCGAGTCGATCTGCTCGAGGGCTTTGTCCGAGTCACTCGGTTCCGCCTGGCTGCGGACATGAGCGATCGCAAGGTCCAGTGCATCGAGCACGGGAAGCAGCCGCACGCACAGCCCTTCGGTGGCGTGCTCCAAGAGGTCGGTCTGCTGGCGCATGGAGCGCTTGCGGAAGTTGTCGAAGTCGGCCTGCAGCCGCTGGAGAGCTTCGAGGTACTCGTCGCGCTCTGCGGCCACGAGGGCTTCGGCAGCCTGGGCTTCCAGCTCCGATTCGGCCTTGTTGGGATCGGTTCCCCAATCCAGGATCGCGTCGAGTGGCAGGTCCAGTTGCTCGACCGGCTCGTGGTCGTCGCCGGCGGGGGCGGCCTCGTCCGCGCTGAGCGGACCGGAGATGTTCTCCGGAGCATCCGGCGCAGTCTCGACCGCGTCCGGCGACGACCTCGGATCGTCTGCTTTGCGGGTCACGAAGCCGCCGTGCCCGGATCGTCGACGATCTCGGCGTCGACGACCTCGTCGTCGGAGGGCCCGCTCGAGCCGCCGGAGCTGGATGAGCCGCCCGAGCCGTCGCTGCCCGAGCCGCTAGCTGCCTGCTGCTGGGATGCCTGCTCGTAGAGGCGCTGACCGAAGGCCTGCGAGGCGGTGCGGAGCGTCTCGGTGTCGCGGCGGATCCGCTCGTAATCGGTCCCGGCGCTCGCCTCGCGCAGGCTCTTGAGAGCGCTCTCGACCCGCTCGCGGTCTTCCGCGGGGACCTTGTCGCCCTGGTCCTTCACCAGCTTGTCGGTCTGGTAGACGAGAGCGTCCGCGTTGTTACGGGTCTCGGCCTCTTCCTTGCGCTGGCGGTCCTCAGCAGCGTGCTGCTCGGCGTCGCGCACCATCCGCTGGATGTCGTCCTTGGGGAGCGACGTCTGGCCGGTGATGGTGATCGACTGCTCCCTCCCCGTGGCGAGGTCCTTGGCGGAGACGTGGACGATCCCGTTCGCGTCGATGTCGAACGCGACTTCGATCTGCGGCACGCCGCGAGGCGCCGGCGGCAGGTCGACGAGCTGGAACTTGCCCAGCGTCTTGTTGTACATGGCCATGTCGCGCTCGCCCTGGAGGACGTGGATCTCGACCGAGGGCTGGTTGTCGTCGGCGGTGGTGAACATCTCGGAGCGCTTGGTGGGGATGGTCGTGTTGCGCTCGATGAGCCGGTGGGTGATCCCGCCCTTGGTCTCGATGCCGAGGCTGAGCGGAGTGACGTCCAGCAACAGGATGTCCTTCACCTCGCCCTTAAGGACGCCGGCCTGGATGGCAGCGCCGACAGCGACGACCTCGTCGGGGTTGACGCCCTTGTGGGGCTCCTTGCCGGCGAGTTGCACAACGAGGTCGTAGATGGCGGGCATCCGGGTGGATCCTCCGACCAGAACGACATGGTCGATGTCGCTGGCGGCCAAGCCCGAATCCTGGATGGCCTGCTGGAAGGGTCCCTTGCAGGCATCCGCGAGGTCGGCCGTGAGCTCCTGGAACTTCGCCCGGGAGAGCTTTACGTCGAGGTGCTTCGGGCCCTCGTTGGTGGCGGTGATGAAGGGGAGGTTGATCGTCGTCTCCTGGACGGCCGAAAGCTCGATCTTGGCCTTCTCGGCCGCTTCCTTGAGACGCTGCAGGGCCATCTTGTCGTTGGAGAGGTCGACACCCTCGGTGTCCTTGAATGTCTTGACCAGCCAGTCCATGACGCGCTGGTCCCAGTCGTCCCCGCCGAGATGGGTGTTGCCAGAGGTCGACTTCACCTCGAAGACGCCCTCGCCGATCTCTAGGACCGACACGTCGAAGGTGCCGCCACCGAGGTCGAACACGAGCACGGTCTGGTCGGAGCGCTCCTTGTCGAGGCCGTAGGCGAGTGCGGCTGCCGTCGGCTCGTTGATGATGCGGAGAACCTCGAGCCCGGCGATCTGGCCAGCCTCTTTCGTAGCGGTGCGCTGGGCGTCGTCGAAGTAGGCGGGAACCGTGATGACGGCCTGGTTGACGGTGTCTCCCAGGAAGGCCTCGGCATCGCGCCTCAGCTTCTGCAGGATCCTCGCGGAGATCTCTTGGGCCTTGTAGGGCTTGCCGTCGATGTCGATCGACCAGCTCGTCCCCATCTGACGCTTCACAGAACGGACGGTCCGATCCGGGTTCGTGATCGCCTGTCGCTTTGCGACCTCGCCGACGAGCACCTCACCGGACTTGGCAAATCCCACGATCGACGGAGTAGTCCGCCCGCCTTCTGCGTTCGGTATAACCGTGGGCTCGCCCGCCTCGAGGAATGCGACCACCGAGTTGGTCGTGCCGAGGTCGATTCCGACGGCCTTGGACATTTTCTGAAAGCCTCCACTTCTAAGGATGCGACACGTGTCGGCACCCGCACGTCCTTCGTACAGGGGAAAGTATAGCAAACTTGAGTGTGCGATTGTCAAGGTGTCGGCTAAGCGGGCGCAACGCCTCCTCGATGGCGAAGATCGCTGGTCAGAGCGGTCGAGGGCGGCCTTCACGGTGTGCAGCGACCCGGATTCGTGTCGCGAAAGAGGGGGAGGATAGCCTCGGGACATGTCCACGATGATCGTTTTGCGCCATGGCGAGAGTACCTGGAACGCCGAGAACCGCTTCACAGGCTGGACAGATGTCGACCTGAGCGAGAAGGGCGAAGCCGAGGCCTGCTCTGCCGGGCAGCTGCTGGCCGAGGAGACCGAGCTGCGCATCGACACCGTTCACACCTCGGTGCTGACCCGGGCGGTCCGCACGGCGAACATCGCCCTCGACGAGATGGGCCTCTCGTTTCTCCCGGTACGGCGGAACTGGCGGTTGAACGAACGCCACTACGGGGCCCTGCAGGGCGGCAACAAGAAGGAGGCGGTGACCGCCTTCGGGCCCGAGCAGGTAAAGCTCTGGCGCCGGAGCTACGCGACGCCGCCGCCGTCTCTGGAACTCGGCGACCCGCGCCACCCGGTGCACGATCCCCGCTACCGCGACGTCCCCCCGGGCGCGCTGCCTGCTGCCGAGTGCCTGGCAGACGTGGTGGTCCGAATGGTGCCCTACTGGGAGGACGTCCTCGGGCCGGAGCTGCTGGCGGGGATCACGCCCTTTGTCGTCGCCCACGGCAACAGCATCCGGGCCATGACGATGTTCCTCGAGCACATCTCGGAGGACGACATCGTCGACCTGGACATCCCGACTGGGTGGCCGCGGATCATCACGCTGGACGACCAGCTCAACTTTGTCGAGGGCCGCTACCTTGGTGACCCCGCCGCGGTCGCGGCAGCAGCAGCAGCGGTCGCGGCTCAAGCGGGACCGGTTACGGCGAAGTAACTGCCGACCCCAGCCTCAGCCTGGTCGGGCGACGGCGGCGGCTGGACCGGGTGGCAGGATGAACGAGATGGGAACGTTCAAGCTTGGCAGCCTCTCGAGCGTCCCGGCATCGGGCCGGCCCGATCTGTTGGCCGAGCCGACCCTGAGGGCACTGGCTGCGGCGGGCTTGCTCGACGATGTCGGGGTCGTCGAGATCGATCCGGCCCTCTCCGACACGGTCACGACACAGCAGGAGTTCGGAGTTGAGCCCGACTCGCTCGCCAACTGCGTCGTCGTCGGCGGCAAGCGCGAGGGGATCGAGCGGTTGGCGGCCTGCGTCGTGCTTGCCACCACCCGCGCCGACATCAACAAGGTCGTCAAGAGGCTCCTCGACGTACGCAAGGCGTCGTTTCTCCCGATGGCCCGCGCCACGGAGCTGACCGACATGGAATATGGCGGGATCACGCCCATCGGCCTTCCGTCCATCTGGCCCGTGCTCGTCGACCGTAGGGTTGTCGAGACCGATGTCGTTCTCATCGGGTCCGGGGTGCGCCGCTCCAAGATCCTGCTCCCCGGAGCGCTGCTCGCCCGACTACCAGGTGTCAGGGTGATCGACGGGCTCGCACAGTAACCGTTCACGCGGACAGTCGCCGGTGCGGGGAAAAGGCGCCGGCTTGGACAAGCGAGTCGACCTGATCGAGCGCGTTCTACGGGTGGCCGTAGCGCGCCCTCAGCTTTGCTTGACCAGCTCGCGCCGTGGCACGAACCTGCCGGTCTCCCGCACTGTGTCCGGGGAAGGCCAATCCGCGTCGGGCGAGGGGCTGGGCAACCCGCAGAGGGGTTTCCAGTCACGCCCGTCCCGGCTGTCCGCACCGAACAGCAGGGCCGCCAGGGGCAGGCCGACAACCACGAGGGCAACCACCAGCCAGATCATGCCAGCAACTCCGACAACGCTCGCGAAGACTCCATATGGCCATTATGGGCCGTCCATCCTGAAGAACAAGCAACTAGTTGCGAATGACACTTCAGTATGGCTTAATTGTTCCATGATCGACGTCCGTCGTCTGAAGGCCCTTCAAGCCGTCGTGGAGACCGGTTCGGTGTCGGCTGCCGCGGCGCTCCTGAGCTACTCGCCCTCGGCTGTGAGCCAGCAGATGAGCGCGCTCGAGCGAGAGACCGGCGTCCGGCTCTTCGAGCGGGTGGGCCGGGGGGTGCGACCGACAGACGCCGCACTGCTGCTCTGCGAGCACACGACCCGCGTGCTCGCCTCGATCCAGGACGCCGAGGACGCCCTCGCCGCGCTGGCCTCCGGCCATAGCGGCCGGATCCGGCTCGGTGCGTTCCCGACGGCCGGCTCCTCGCTCGTGCCCGGCGCGCTTGCCGCCTTCCAGGCACTGCATCCCAACATCGCCCTCGACCTTGTCGTAGTAGAGGGCGACGAGGCGACCACCAGCCTGCGGAGCGGCTCGATCGACGTCCTCGTGGCAGTGGAGACGAGATCTCCCGGTGACCCCGTGGACGACGATCTCGTCCACCGGCACCTGCTGGCAGATCCCTTCCGGATCGTGCTGCCCCGCTCGCACCCGCTGGCGGCCAAGCAATCGGTGGACCTTGCACTTCTCGCCTCGGAGCGCTGGATCGGGGTCAGCTCCTGTCCGGGCCACTGCCAGCTCGTCATCGAGGCCGCCTGCATGCGGGCCGGGTTCCGGCCCACGTACGCCATCGACGCGGACGAGTACCCGACCGCCCAGGGCTTTGTCGCTGCCGGCCTCGGGGTGGCCTTCGTGCCCATGCTCGCGCTCGGCTCCTCGCTCCATCCCGGTGTCGCCGTCCGGAGGCTCAAGGGCGCTCAGCCGGCGCGCCAGGTGTGGGCGATGACCAGGCCCGCGCTCGCCGAGCAGGTGCCCGTCCTCGCGATGCTCGCCTGCTTGGAGAGCGCAGCGAACGAGTTCGTTCGTGATGTCGTCGAGCCCGCTCCGGCGAGTCTCCAGGCGCTACTTAGCGACGCCGAGAGGTGAGCGCCTGCACGACCGGTTCTCAACGAAGAAGGGGTCGCCGCGGCGCCATGCCCGATTCGACGATCGGTGCTGACAATTAGGACGTGGGCTCAGGTTCCGTCGATGGCGGGTCGCCAGGGGCGAAGTGACCCATCTCTGCTCCAACCTTCCGGCCGATGTTGGCCACGTGCAGATGAATCTCGTCGAGAAGATCCGTGTTCTTCTTCACCTGGGAGGTAAGGGCCGTGTTCTCCTGGATCAGTGTCTTGATGTCGTCCGTGTTGCTCGCGGTGTGAAGAGCCACCTCGGAGGAGATTGCGTCAGCTCGCTTGGCGGCGATCAGAAGAGCTGCAGCCTGGACACCGGCCATCATCGAGAGGAACAGGTTCAGCAGGATGTACGGGTACGGGTCGAACGCCTTGTGGTGAAGGACATGCTCGAAGAGAAGCGTGTTGACAAGAGCCCACGCGATCATGACCGCGAAAAAACCGAACACGAAGGGCCAAGACCCCATCATGTTGCGCATGCGGTCGGCCGCTCGCTCGCCGCGAGAGAGCTGAGCACCGGATCGCACGCCTGGGTGCTTGTGCCAGTGGCTCTGCCAGGCAGACCTAGCCATGGCGGTCATTGTCGCGTGCATCAGCCGCGAGGAGACGGATGACCTGGAGCGCCGATACCCAAACGGCAGGACTAGCTGATAGCAGGAACGTCCATCGAGCGCTCGAGGAGCTGGGCGACGTCGAGGACCTTGACGTCTTCTTCCCGGCCGCGCGCTTTGACGGCGTCGTCCAACATGATCATGCAGTAGGGGCAGGCCGTCGACACGACGTCCGCGCCCGTGGCGATCGCCTCGTCGGTGCGCTCCAGGTTGATGCGCGTGCCCTGGGGCTCCTCGAGCCACATCCTGGCTCCTCCGGCTCCGCAGCAGAGGCTGCGCTCTCGGCAGCGCCCGATCTCGACCGGGCTGACTCCGGGCACCGAAGCGATGACCGAGCGCGGCGGGTCGTAGATCCGGCTGTGGCGGCCGAGATAGCAAGGGTCGTGATAGGCGACCTTCGCGTCGAGGCGTCCCGGGCGCAGCTTTCCCCCGGCCACGAGCCTTTCCAGCAGCTGGGTGTGGTGGATCACCTCGAAGTTGCCGCCGAGAGCCGGGTACTCCTTTGACAGCGAGTTGAAGCAGTGCGGGCACGAGGCGATGACCTTGTGCGCGCCGGCAGCCGTCAGCGTCTCGATGTTCCGGTGAGCCTGCACCTGGAACAGGTATTCGTTGCCGAGCCTGCGAACCGGGTCACCCGTGCATGACTCGGCGGGACCGAGGACGGCAAAGCTCACGTCGGCCAGGTGCAAGAGGCGGGCGATCGACCGGGTCGTCTCGCGGGCCCGTTCGTCGAGTGCCCCGGCACACCCGACCCAGAAGAGGTACTCGACGTCGTCGGGGATCGAGCCGGCCACGACCCGGACCTCGAAGTCCAGGCCGGCGGTCCACTCGAGCCGCTTCGCGGCCCCGAGGCCCCACGGGTCGCCCCGGCTCTCGACGTTGCGCAGCATCGACGCGGCCTCGGACGGGAAACGGGCCTTGTTCAGGACCTCGTAACGGCGCATGTCGATGATCGCGTCGACATGCTCGATGTCGACCGGGCACTCCTCGACGCACGCGCCGCAAGTAGTGCAGGCCCAGAGGACGTCGTCGGCGATGACGTTCGGCACGAGTGCCTGCTTGGTGCCCCTGAACAGCTCCTCCCGCAGGTCCATGACGAGAAGCTTGGGAGAGAGGGGCTTGCCGGTGTTCCAAGCCGGGCACTGGCTCTGGCAGCGGCCGCACTCGGTACAGGTCACGAGGTCGAGGAGCTGCTTCCAGGTGAAATGGTCGATCCTGCCGGCACCGAAGATCGTGTCCTCGTCCATCGCCTCGAGGTCGATCTCGGGGGTCTTGTCGAGGGCGCCGAGGCGTGAGGGCTGACGCGTGAAGGCGACGTTCAACGGTGCCATGAAGATGTGAAGGTGCTTGGAGTACACGACCAGCACCAGGAACGACATGACCACGACGACGTTCAGGTCGACGAAGACCGTCTCGATCGTCCGGTTGGCCGGCACGCCGAGCGGCCGCAGTGCCTGCCCGAGGCCGTGGGAGGCGAAGGCCCACCAGCCGTAGGCGAAGTCGCCCGTGTTGGTCTGAGCCGCGCGGTACACGAGGAGGGTGATGACCACGAGAGCGATCATCCCGAGCGTGATCCATGCGGTGGCCGTGCGCGAGCCGTAGAAGCGGGAGGCGCGACCTTTCCGTTTCGGGGAAGAGCGGAGGCGGATGATGCTGAACACGCACACGGCGACCAGCACCGCGCAGGCGAAGAAGTCCTCGATGAAGCCGATGAAGGCCGCGTGGCCGATGCCCGGGACCGCGAAGTTGTGCCGGAACAGCCCTCCGTAGACCTCGATGATCGTGAGGATGAGCACGCCAAAGCCCCAGAAGGTGAACGCGTGCGCCGCTCCGGGCAACGCCCAGCGCAGCAGCCTGCGCTGCCCGACGACCTCCTCCAGCTCGAGCTTGGCGCGCCTTGCCCTGTGCGCCAACCGGCCGGTCGCCGGCTTGCCCGAGGTGACCAGCCGGAAGATGTGCGAAAGGCGCGAGCCCGCTATCGCCAGCGCGACCGCCGTGGCGGCCAAGCCGATCGGGTACCTCGTGAGCACACGGCCTCCCGCTGGTCAGGCCTGGCGGTCGCGGAAGTTCTCGAAATAGCGGCTCGGGGTCGGCCCGCGTTGATGCTGGTACTTCGAGCCGAGCACGGCGGACCCGTAGGGTATCGCAGCGGGAGTTGTCATCTTGAGGAAGCTGATCTGGCCGATCTTCATTCCGGGATACAAGGTGATCGGGAGGTTCGCCACGTTGGAGAGCTCCAGGGTCAGATGGCCGTCCCACCCCGCGTCCACGAAACCGGCCGTCGAGTGGATCAGGAGCCCCAGCCTCCCGAGGCTGGACTTGCCCTCGAGGCGGCCGACGAGGTCGTTCGGGAGCCGGACCCGCTCCACCGTCGAGCCGAGGACGAACTCGCCCGGATGCAGCATGAGGACGTCGTCCTCGGAGATCGCGACCAGCTCGGTGAGCTCCTCCTGGTCCTCCTTGACGTCGATTGCCCGCAGGTTGTGATTGCGGAAGACGCGGAAGTAACGGTCGACGTGCAGGTCGACCGAGGAAGGCTGGATGCAGCCCTCCCCGAGCGGGTCGATGCCGATCCGGCCGCAAGCGAGCTCTTCACGGATCGTCTGGTCGGAGAGGATCATGGCCTTGAGCAGGTTAGTCGCCCGTGGGGCAAAAATCCCCGTGACAACCTTATCATCATTGTGGTAGGGTTGGGGATGTGGCTCCCGACGGGCTGACGATTCACGAGGCGGCGGCCACGACAGGCTGGTCTGCCCGGATGCTGCGCTACATCGAGGATGCGGGCCTCGTCGCACCGCGCCGGTCGCTTTCGGGCTACCGCCTCTACGGCCCGGCCGAGCTGCAGCGCCTCCGTACGCTAAGAGAACTGCTCGGCGCCTTCGGTATCGAATTGAGCGACGTCGGCTTTGCGCTTCGCCTCCGGGACGACGGTCGGCTCCGCGAGGGGCTGGAAGCGTGGTTCAGCTCCAAGGCCGTACGGCCTGTGGAGGTGGACCCGGGGGAGTGGCTGGCCTTCGAGCAGCAGAAGCACACACAGTTGCTGGCCGCTGACGCGGCCGGCTGGAACAAGGAGCCGGCTGCCGCAGCCGGCCTGAGCAAGGAGATCGCATGAGCTTCGACTTCAAAGTGGCCGACCTCTCCCTGGCCGGCTTCGGCCGCAAGGAGATCGAACTTGCCGAGCACGAGATGCCCGGACTGATGGCGATCCGCCGCGAGCAGGCCGAGGCCCAGCCGCTCAAAGGAGCCCGGATCTCGGGCTCTTTGCACATGACGGTTCAGACGGCCGTTCTGATCGAATCGCTCGTCGCTCTCGGCGCCGAGGTCCGCTGGGCGTCCTGCAACATCTTCTCCACCCAGGACCACGCGGCGGCGGCAGTGGTCGTGGGCCGCGATGGGTCGTCGACCGAGCCGCGCGGCGTGCCGGTGTTCGCCTGGAAGGGTGAGTCGCTCGAGGAGTATTGGCACTGCACCGAGCAGATGTTGCGGTGGCCCGGGGGAGCGGGCCCGAACATGATCCTCGACGACGGCGGGGATGCGACGCTGCTCGTGCACAAGGGAGTCGAGTTCGAGAAGGCGGGCGTCGTGCCGGACCCCGCGGGCGCGGAGAGCGAAGAGCTCGCCGTGATCCTTGCTTTGCTCCGGCGCTCGCTGGCGGAGGACCCGCGGCGCTGGACCGATATCGCCAACAACATAAAGGGCGTGACCGAGGAGACCACGACAGGCGTGCACCGGCTCTACCAGATGCAGGAGAGCGGCGAGCTCTTGTTCCCGGCCATAAACGTGAACGACTCGGTGACCAAGTCGAAATTCGACAACAAGTACGGCTGCCGGCACTCGCTGATCGACGGCATCAACCGTGCGACCGACGTGCTCATCGGGGGCAAGGTCGCGCTCGTCTGCGGCTACGGGGACGTCGGCAAGGGCTGCGCCGAGTCGCTGAGCGGCCAGGGCGCCCGTGTGGTCGTGGCCGAGATAGACCCGATCTGCGCGCTCCAGGCGGCGATGGACGGCTACCAGGTAGCGACGGTCGACGATGTCGTCGAGACGGCTGACATCTTCGTGAGCGCCACGGGCAACAAGGCCGTCATCACTGCCGCTCACATGAGCCGGATGAAGCACCAGGCGATCGTCGGCAACATCGGCCACTTCGACAACGAGATCGACATGGCCGGGCTGGCCAAGGTTCCCGGCATCGAGCGTGTGAACATCAAGCCGCAAGTCGACAAGTGGGTCTTTGCCGACGGCCACTCCGTGATCATCCTGGCGGAGGGCAGGCTCCTGAACCTCGGATGTGCCACCGGCCACCCGAGCTTTGTGATGTCCAACTCCTTCACCAACCAGACCATGGCGCAGATCGAGCTCTTCACCAAACCGCAGGACTACGAGCCCAAGGTCTACGTGCTGCCGAAGCACCTCGACGAGAAGGTCGCCCGCTTGCACCTCGACGCCTTGGGCGTGCATCTCACGACTCTTACCACCGAGCAGGCCGAGTACATCGGCGTGCCGGTCGAGGGCCCGTACAAGTCGGACGCATACCGGTACTGAGCGGCCGGGCCGCCGTGGGGGCGGTTTTCCGCGGAACCTCGGCCCCGAACCCGGGGCCGGGCCGTTCAGCCGCCCCGAAGGATCTTTGCGAAACGGTCCGCCGCGATGTTGCGGCCCGTGACCACGACCACGAGCCGCCCGGCGATGTCGACCTTGCCACCTAGCACCGCCGCGATCCCTGCTGCGCCAGAACCCTCGGTGACAAGGCCGTGATTGGCGAACAACCAGCGCATCGCGGCGCGGAGCTCGTCGTCGTCGACGGCGACGAGCTGTGCTCCGGCGACCAGGCCAACAGTCACCGAGCCCGGCTCGAGGTTCCCCGCCAGCCCGTCGGCGATCGTGCCGCCCACCGGCACGTGCACGATGTGGCCGGCGGCGACCGCGGCGGAGATCCCGCGGGACTCGCTCGACTCGACGCCGGCGAGCCGGACTCCCGGACGCGATCGTGCCCACAGCGCCAGCCCCGCGAGGAGGCCGCCTCCGCCGACAGGCGCGACGACAGTCAGCTCGCCAGGTGCCTGGCTGTCGAGCTCGCGCCCGATCGTCGCCTGTCCGGCGATGACAAACGGGTCGTTGTAGGGAGAGACGAACGAGACCCCCTCGGCTGCTCCAAGTTCCAGCGCGTACTTCTCGGCTGCCTCATAGTCGGCGCCGTGCTCGACGAGCTCGATCGGGTAGGTCCGGAGCGCCGCAAGCTTCGCGGCTGAGGAGTGCTCCGGCACGACGACGGTCGCCTGACGGCCGAGACGCGCCGATGCCCACGCGACGCCGAGGCCGTGGTTGCCTGCGCTCGCGGTCACCGCCCGCTGATCGTGCGGCAAGGCGGAAACCCCGGCGACACCGCCACGCACCTTGAACGAGCCGGTCGGCTGGAGGGTCTCGAGCTTGAGCGAGCCGGTCGGAGCGATCGGGCTCGCCACGAGCGGCGTGGGCTCCAAGACCGAGTGCACGGTCTGCCATGCCGATTCCAAGTCGTCGAGGGTCGGGGCGCGTACCGGGCGGACCGGCTCGGCACGCTCGTCGTGGGGGGCATGTCTCATTGGCGTGTCAGCGGCTTGTAGGCGATGCGGTGCGGCTGGTCCGCGTCGCTGCCGAGCCGCCGGTGCCGCTCGGCTTCGTAGTCGCTGAAGTTCCCCTCGGACAAACGCACGACGGACTCACCCTCGAACGCGAGCACGTGGGTGGAGATCCTGTCCAGGAACCACCGGTCGTGGCTGATCACGACAGCGCACCCGGGAAATCCGAGCAGGGCCTCCTCCAAGGCTCTGAGCGTGTCGACGTCGAGGTCGTTCGTCGGCTCGTCCAACAGCAGCACGTTCCCGCCGCTCTTCAGGACCTTGGCGAGCTGCACCCGGTTGCGCTCGCCACCGGAGAGCTCACCGACCTTCTTCTGCTGGTCGCTGCCCCGGAAGCCGAAGCTCGACACGTAGGCACGGGCGTGCAGCTCGCGGTTGCCGACGACGATCCGTTCCACCCCTCCCGTGATCTCGTCGAACACCGTCGCATCCGGGTCCAACGCATCGCGGGACTGCTCGACCCAGGCGAGCTCCACCGTCGAGCCGATCGACAGAGCCCCGGAGTCCGGCTTGTCCTCGCCGACGATCATGCGAAACAGCGTCGTTTTGCCGGCGCCGTTGGGCCCGATCACCCCGACGATGCTGCCCGGGGGGAGGAGGAACGAAAGCTCGTCGATCAGTAGGCGGTCGCCGAACCCCTTCACGAGCCTGTCCGCGTCGACGACCCGGTCCCCGAGCCGGGGGCCGGGCGGGATGGTGATCTCGAGCTTGTCGGCACGTCTCTCGGCCGCCTCGGCCTCGGCGACCAGCTCGTTGTACGCGCTGATGCGGGCTTTGCCCTTCGCATGGCGGGCTTTCGGCGCCATCCGGATCCACTCGAGCTCTCGGGCCAGCGAGTCTCGCCGGGAGTGATCAGCGTTGTCCTCAGCCGCGAGCCGGCTCTGTTTCTGCTCGAGCCATGAGGTGTAGTTGCCCCGCCAGGGGATTCCCGCTCCCCGGTCGAGCTCCAGGATCCAGCCGGCCACATTGTCGAGGAAGTACCGGTCATGTGTGACGGCGACAACGGTGCCGGGGTACTCCTGCAGCGTGCGCTCGAGCCATGCCACCGACTCGGCATCGAGGTGGTTGGTGGGCTCGTCCAACAAGAGCAGGTCGGGCCGGGACAACAGCAGGCGGCACAGGGCGACTCGCCGGCGCTCTCCTCCCGAGAGCTTCGTCACGTCCATGTCGGGGGGCGGCAACCTCAGCGCGTCCATCGCTATCTCGAAGGTGCGCTCGAGGTCCCATGCGCCCGCCGCGTCGATCTTGTCCTGCAGATCGGCCTGCTCGGCCAGGAGGGCTTCCAGATCGGCGTCCGGATCGCCGAAGGAGGCACACACCTCGTTGAACCGCTCGACGAAGGCCTTCGTTTCGCCGATGCCGTCCGAGACGTTGCCGAGCACGTCCTTGGCCGGATCGAGCTGCGGTTCTTGAGGAAGGAAACCGACAGAAAAGCCCGGGGTCAGCCGCGCCTCGCCGGTGAAGCCGTCGTCCACGCCGGCCATGATCCTCAGCAAAGACGACTTGCCCGAGCCGTTCGCCCCGATGACGCCGATCTTCGCCCCGGGGAAGAACGACAGGTTGATGCCTCGTAGCACCTCACGATCTGGTGGGTAAAAGCGCCGGAGGTTGTGCATCGTGTAGATGAACTGGGCTGGCATGGCCTCCAGTGTGGCCCGGACCGGGGAGTGCCGGGTCAGCGGGCCGGGGCGGCTCGCTCGCGGCGGCGAAGCGCCTCGGGCAACTCGGTGTGGATCAGCGCCTGTCGCCCGCTATGAGGACGCGGTCTTGGTCCGGCGGACCGAGGGGGTGGCGGACTTTGCGCTTGCGGCAGCGCGAGCTCGCTTGGCGGGGGCCACATGGTCGTGGACATGAGCCTCGCCGAGATGCTCCTGTTCGAAATTCTCATGCGGGGTGTGCGAGTGCCGGAGCGCCGCATGATCGTGCTCGTGCTCATGAGAGGAGCTCAGGTGCTCGAAGGCACCGGACTGATGGCTGCGGTTGTGGGTCACGTGGAAGTGCTCATGGGTGTGCACCAACTTCTCGTGGTCGTGCTCTTGCGCCTCGCTCATGTCCAGTCCCCTGTTTGTAGTGCGGCCCCGAATTTCGACGCCTGCAGTAGCCCTTGTGCCCGTGGCGAGCAGCTTCTGAGCTCCCTCGTGACTCCACCTTAGGGGCGTCATCGAAGACGGCGGGCCACGCTCTCCCGAGGCGCTCACGCCCCAGCGTCACTCCGAGTGCAGCAACAACGCGGTCGGAGTGCGTGCCACCAGTCGGCCAGGCACGGCGGCTACCACGTTGGCGAGCACGAGCGCGCCGAGGGCTCGCAGAGATTAGGTCGTGTCGCTAGCAGGCCAGCACCCCTGGGCCTAGGTGGTGGCTGCAACCTGTCCCACGGCCGGCTCCGTCTTCGCCTCCATCTCCCCCGGCTGGTCCCGGGTCACGCGTGGGGTGGTGCGAGCAGAGGACTAATCTGAGAGCAATTCGCGGGCGTAGTTCAGCGGCAGAACATCAGCTTCCCAAGCTGAGAACGCGAGTTCGATTCTCGTCGCCCGCTCTAGAAGAAAGACCTGATCAGCCGGGGTTTATGCCCCGGCTGGTTTTGCGTCTGGGGCACTGTCCGAACCTTCCATCGCGCGTGCATCGCGCGGGTGGATGCGCGTCACGGGTGCGAGCTCTGCCAGTGCATCAGCAAGGGCCCGGTCGCGGTCCTCGGTAGCGTGCTGGTAGCGCAAAGCAGCGGCAGGACTCGCGTGACCGCCACGGCGCATCAGTTCGGCGACGCTGGCGCCGGTGGCTGCGGCCCAGGTGAGTCCGGAGTGCCGAAGGTCGTGCAAGCGGAGATCGGGGCGGCCGCTGCGGAGCCGGGCCTTATCCCATCCGATCCCAAGCGCGCGCGAGGTCACTGGGAGCACCAGCGCGTCAGGCTCGAGAGCGACATAGTGAGCGAGGTGGTCCTCGAGCACTGGGAGGATGTTCCCCGGGATCGCAACCGTCCGGCGACCCGCGTCGGTCTTCGGTTCCTTCTCCACCGTCTTGCCCGCCATCGTCGTCGTTCGAGTGACGACTATCGAGACGGCGCCCCGCAGTATGTCTATGTCTCGCCGGCGCAGCCCGAGCAGCTCACCACGGCGGAGCTGGCACCAGGCGGCGAGCAGCACCGCGACCCGGAGGTGCTCGGGCATGGCCTCGGCCAGAGCCTCAACCTCGGCGGTGCTCACGACGGGGCGCTCGGGTGCCTTCTCCACGGCAGCGCCCTTCACCTGGCAGGGATTCCGCGTGATCACCTCGTCGGTGACCGCGGTGCGCAGGATCGACGAGAGGAGCCGGTAGGCCTTTGCCGCGGTTGTCGGGCGATCCACAGCA
>Ga0224555_1001771_pt1 | contig 28114 bp, 16 predicted proteins | sample 714S23034metaG_FD_180687 | JGI IMG/M metagenome (GOLD analysis project Ga0224555, IMG submission 180687) | Peat soil microbial communities from Stordalen Mire, Sweden - 717 S2 30-34 | ecosystem: Environmental > Terrestrial > Soil > Wetlands > Peat | place: Sweden: Norrbotten County, Stordalen...
CAGGATCGCCGAAATGGCCACCGGCGAAGGCAAGACGCTGGTGGCCACCATGCCGGTCTTTCTCAACGCCCTGAGCGGACGCGGCGTCCACGTGGTTACGGTCAACGATTACCTGGCCGCGCGCGACAGTGAATGGATGGGGGCGGTGTACCGGTTCCTGGGGCTGACGGTCGGCTGCATCCTGCGCGACCAATCGCCCGCCGAGCGCCGCGCCCAGTATGATTGCGACATCACCTACGGCACCAACGCCGAATTCGGGTTCGATTATCTGCGCGACAATGGCATGGCCACGCGCAAGGAGGAACAGGTGCAGCGCGGCCATTACTTCGCCATCGTGGATGAAGTGGATTCCATTCTCATTGACGAGGCCCGCACGCCCTTGATCATCAGCGGGCCGTCGCTGATCGTGGCGGAGGACAACCAATACGACCGTTTCAAGCCCCAGGTCGAGTCGCTGGTGCGGACGCAGGAGCGATTGTGCGGCCGTTATATTTCCGAGGCGGAGGACCACCTCAAAAAGCTCCATCCGGCCGACGGCTCCAATCCCGCCGATCCCGCGGCCCTGGAACACGAGATCGGCCTGCTGCTGTTCCGCGTCAAAAGCGGCTGCCCGCGTTCGCCCGGCTTGATGAAGCTGATGGAGAACCCGGAGAACATCCGCATGATGAACAAGGCGGAATTGGAAATGCATGCCGACCAGAGCAAAAAGGCGCTCTACGCGGAGAAGGAGGAATTGTTCTTCGCCATGGACGAAAAAACGCACGAGGCCGACTTGACGGAAAAGGGCCGCAATTTCATGCGCCCCGACGACCCGGACGCCTTCCTGCTGCCGGACTTGACGGTCAAGTTCCACGAGATTGATTCCGGGCCGGAAGCCGATCCGCGCAAACGGCTGGAGCTGAAAACGGCGGTGCAAACGGAGTTTGAAACCAAGGCGCTGCAAATCCACACCATCTCCCAGTTGCTCAAGGCCTACAGCCTTTACCAGCTTGACGTTCATTACGTCATCGAAAACGGCAAGGTCATCATCGTGGATGAACACACGGGCCGTCCCATGTATGGCCGGCGCTGGAGCGATGGTTTGCACCAGGCGGTCGAGGCCAAGGAAGGGGTGGAGATCGAGCGGGAAACGCAGACGCTGGCCACCATTACCATTCAGAATTACTTTCGTCTTTACAAGAAACTCGCCGGCATGACGGGCACGGCGGAGACGGAGGCGTCGGAGTTTCTGGACATCTACAAGCTGGGGGTCATGGTCATCCCGACCAACAAACCGGTCGCGCGCAGGGACGCCAACGATTCGGTCTATAAGACCAAGCGCGAGAAATTCACGGCCGTCATCAACGAGATCACCACCATCCACAACCTGGGCCGTCCCATCCTGGTGGGCACCGTCTCGGTCGAAACCAGCGAGCACGTGTCGCGCCTGCTTAAGAAGGTGGGCATCATCCATTCGGTTCTCAACGCCAAGTTTCACCAGCAGGAAGCGGAGATCGTGGCCCGCGCGGGCCAGCGCGGTTCGGTCACCATCGCCACCAACATGGCCGGGCGCGGCACGGACATCAAGTTGGGGGAGGGCGTGCCCGGCGTGGGCGGCCTGCACGTCATCGGGACCGAGCGGCACGAAGCGCGGCGCATTGACCGGCAGTTGCGCGGACGTTGCGCCCGGCAGGGGGATCCCGGTTCGTCCCATTTTTTCATTTCCCTGGAAGACGATCTGATGCGGCTGTTCGGCTCGGACCGGATCGTCAAAGTGATGGAGAAAGTGGGGTTGGAAGAGGGCCAGGAACTGGAGCATTTCATGCTCAACAAATCCATCGAGCAGGCCCAAAAGCGGGTGGAGCAGCAGTACTTTCAGCGCCGCAAACGCACCCTGGAGTATGACGACGTGATGAACAAACAGCGCGAAGTCATCTACGGCTTCCGCGACGAAGTCATCAACGCGGCCGAGGTGCGCGACCGGTTGATGGACATCATGGAGGAGGTGGTCATTGAGAAGGTGCGGGAATTGACGACCGACAGCACGGACCTGGCGGATTGGAAAGGCCGCCCGATTACCGAGTGGGTGGCGTTGAATTTCCCGCTCCGCATCCCGGAAGAGGAGATTATCAAGGCGGCCAAGTCGGGCCAGGACTTGCCGGTGCCAGGCTCGGCCTTCGAGGGCTTGAGCGCGGCGCAATTTGCCGTCTGCCAGTTTATCTGCAAAGCGGTGCGGGACGCCTACGAATTGAAGATCAGCTTCGAGCAACCCGACGCCCTCAAGGTGGTGGAGCGCTACATCATCCTCAAGGCGGTGGACACGCTCTGGCAGGAGCATCTCTACGGCATGGATTCCCTGCGGGACAGCATCGGCTTGCGGGCCTACGGCCAGCGCGATCCGCTCATTGAATACAAGGCGGAAGCGTTCAAGGTCTTCGAGGAATTGATGACCAACATCAAGACGGAAATTTGCCACAACATTTTCCGCAGCGCCTCGAGCATGATGGCCTTTGACCGCTTCATGCGCAACCTGCCGCCCACCACGACCCTGCAGGCGCCCGAACCCCTTGGCAACGCGGCTTCCGCGGCTGTCTCGGCGGAAGGCAAGAAAGCCAGCGACATGGTCAGGCAGGCGACCGAAGCGATTACCAAAGCCAAGCCGGTTCGCAGCGGCCCGAAAGTGGGCCGGAACGACCCCTGCCCCTGCGGCAGCGGGAAAAAATTCAAGCACTGCTGCGGAAAGAACGGCTGATGCCTTTTCTTAATCTTAATCTCTTCCGCGCTAACTGATTACGGTTTGGATAATGATTAAGAAAAGAAGCGGAAAATCACTCCACCCGCAGCCAGACCGTCTTCAAATAGGCCGGCTCCGCGCGCTCAATGGGGAAATCCGGCGGTTGCGGCCCATAGTGCCGCCGCGACACGCTCCGGCCCGCCCGCTGGATCGCTCCCGTGACCGCTTCCAGGAAATCCTCCGGCGCGAAGGCCGCCGCGTTGGTCGAGGCCAGCAGCGCGCCGCCCGGTTTGAGCAACGGCAGCGCGGCGGCAACCAGCGCGCCATAATTCTTCTCCGCTTGAAACACCCCGCTCTCCTTCGAGCGCGAGAACGTCGGCGGATCAAGCACCACGACATCAAAGAACCGCTTCTTCCGGGCCAGACGCCGAAACCAGGCGAAGGCGTCGCCAAAAATGAAGTCGTGCCCGGCGGGGTCCAAGCCGTTGAGAACGAAGTTGCGCCGGCCCCACTCCAGGTATTTCCTGGACAAATCCAGACTGGTGACGCGCCCGCCGCCGGCCGCCGCGGCAACGGAGAAACCGCAGGTGTAGGCAAACGCGTTGAGCACTTCCGGCGCGGCGGGAAGCTCAAATCCCGGCGCGACATAACGCTCTTGCAAACGCCGGCGGTTGTCCCGTTGATCCAGGAAAAGCCCGGTGGAGCCGCCTTCGTCCAGCCGCAGTTCGAAACGCAATCCATTTTCGCGCGCGAGGATTTCGTTGGCGGCGGGCGCGCCCCACGGCCATTGCGGCGGCGGGCGCCCCTGCCGTGGCAGAAGTTGATGATAGACGGCGCGCGCTCCGATGCGTTCGATATGCCGGCGTTGCTCGGCGGTCAGTTCGCCGGCCGACTGCGCCAGCAAATCCTCCCCCAGGCGGTCGAGATAAAACCCCGGCCAGCCGTCCGCCGCCCCATGAACCAGGCGGCAGGCGTCCGTCAGCGCGGGATCCATCAGGGCCGCGCGCAACGCGAGCCGGGCGTCGCGCGCAAAATCCGGCGGCGCAACAAAGGAGAGCGGCTGGCCGGTGACGGGATGCTGGAAGCGCAATTCCGCCGAGTGCAGGCACAGGCGCGCGGCGGGCGCGCCGCCGTAAAGTTCATCGCCCAGAATGGGAAAGCCGTGTTCGGCGGCGTGGACGCGGATTTGATGCGTCCTGCCTGTCAATGGAACGGCTTCGAGGACCGCGCCCGCGGTCACAAACAGCGTCTCCGCCAGCGGAGCGCCGGGCTGGAGCGGGCGGCTGACGTACTTGGGGCCGGCGCGCGCCAGCACGGAGCGCGCGCGCAGTTGTTGGAAGGAGGGCTTGCGATCCGTCAAGAGAACGTATTTCTTCTCCACCCGGCGCCCGTCGAATTGCCGCGCGAGCGAGCGGTTGGCCTCGGCGGTCTTGCCAAAGACCATCAACCCGGACGTTTCCTTGTCGAGGCGATGCAGGATGGAAAGGCCGCTCCAGCGCGGGCGGCGGTTTTTGAGCCATTCGTAAAGGCCCTCGCCGGCGAAAGGCGCGGGGGAATGGGTGTTCCAGCCGGCGGGCTTGTTAACCACCAGCAAGTGCTCATCTTCAAAAACGATCAATTCGGTTTCCATCATCCTTCTCACCTGATCATAGAGAAATGCCGGGATAATGAAAATGATGTTCCGCGCTTGAGCCCGCGCCGGCAATGGGTTATCAATTTCACGTTTCCCAGCCGCTGAAGGTTGTGCTACATTGTGATGCCATGAAAGAAGAAGACCCTGATGTGCTGGATCGTTTGCTGGATCCGTTTAGCAGATGTTTTAACGCGGAAAGCGCGCGCGCGTTGGTCGCACTGCGGGCCGATGCCGTTGCGCAGGCTCGAATCTCAGAACTGGCCGACAAGTGCCATGAAGGCACTCTTTCAGAGCAAGAGCGGCAGGCGTACGAAACGTACGTCCACATTGGAAACTTGATTGCCATCCTTCAGGCCAAAGCGCGGTTATACTTGAAGAACGCCGCCACTTGAGGGTTGACCTTTCAAGGCGTGAGGTAGTTCGGCAACGCGCGGAAAATCGGTGCGAGTACTGTCGGCTGCGTCAGGAGCACGACCCCTTTCATCCCTTCCAAGTGGAGCACATTATTGCCCGACAACATGGCGGCACGGACGATTTGGCGAATCTGGCGTGGTCCTGCCACAATGGCAATCTTCACAAAGGCACAAACCTCACCAGCCTTGATCCCGATACCGGGGAAATGTCGCGGCTCTTCCATCCGCGACGGGACCGATGGCACGAGCATTTCGTTCTCGCCGGCAACACAATTGTTGGGCTGACTTCGCTTGGCCGCACAACCGCATGGCTGCTCAACATGAACTCCGAAGAACGAGTCGAGTTGAGAAGAGTGTTGTTAATGCTGGAAGACTTGGACTGACCAGACACAACCTACTGGTTGGTAACCGAGGCCCACGGGACGCCGCGCTGGTCGTAGGAGAAGGTCATGTCGTTGGTGCTGAAGGCGCGGTAATTGGCCACGTGGCCGTCCGCAAAAAACACGTTCAGCCATCCGTTGTGCGCCTGCGTCGGCAAATATAACGGGGTAAACAACGTGTCTTGCGTATAGTTGTCCGGGTCCGCGTCCGTCACGTCAAACGGGTAATTGCAGTCCCCGGACAGAATGAATTGCGCCGGCAGAAGGATGCTTTTGAGAGACACGCTGGCCTCCGTGTCGCCCGCCACGACGTAGGCCGCGCGCGATCCCATGAAATAATTGTAAGGCGATTTGTTGAAAAGCTGGCACAAGGCCGGGCAACAAAGAAGGTTGGTGTTGTTGTAGTAAGCGACCAGCGGCTGCGACCACGGCGGCGGATCGTTCGCGTTGGTGACGGCCGCGTTCCAGGGCACGGTGCCGTGCGCCATGGGCAGCAGCGCGCCATTATCGTCGCCGTACATTTGCATGGCCACGCCAAGCTGTTTGGCGTCGTTGACACACTTCAGCCGAAGCGAGTCCTCCTTGGCCCGGCCCAACACCGGCAGGAGCATGCCCGCCAGGATGGCGATGATCGCAATGACCACCAGCAACTCAATTAACGTAAACGCGCCGCCGGCGCCCGCCTGATGTGTGTGTTTTTGGATCACGGTTCTTGTCCTTGTGAGATAGACTCCCGCGCGCCGGAAAAAATTCAAAAAAGATGTTCGCCGGCCTAAAGCAGATGCGCCGCCAGCGCCGCCAGGACGCCTCCGCCGACGAGAATGCGGTAGCAGCCGAAGGCGTTGAAGGTGTGGGTCTGCACGTAGCGCAGAAGCCACTTGACCGCGATGAACGACACCACCGCCGCAATTATAGTTGACAGAATAACCATGTGCCAATTCTCCGGCGCGGCCCCGGCCCTGGCATGATGAAAGGCCTCGAAAATTTTGTAGCCGCCGGCGGCCAGCATGGTCGGGATGCCCGCCAAAAAGGAATACTCCGTCGCCAGCGGACGGCCCAGGCCCAGCACCAGCGAAAAGATAATGGTCGTCCCGGAACGCGAGGCGCCGGGGAACGCGGCGGCCACTAATTGGCCGAGGCCGACGGCCACCGCCACGGTCCAGGTCACGCTGCTCAAATCACCGCGCTCCTTGTCCTGGCCGCCCCCGCTCGCGGCCAGCCAGCGTTCGACGATGAGAAAGAGAACCCCGCCCACCAGCAGCGCGATGGCGACAGGCAAAAGCTGTTCGGGCAGCTTGAATCCCTTTTTCTCCATGATATATCCGCCGGCGCCGGTGATGAAGAACGCCAAAACGATTTTCAGGAAGTAATCGCGCACCGCCTTTTCCTTCCAGTTGAAAATGAACTGATGGAACCGATGGTGAAAAAGCGGAATGACGGCCAGCACCGCGCCGGTTTGGATAACGACGTTGTAAAGATCGTCCACCCAGGCCGGCTTGTTCCCGCCGAACATGATGCGCTCGGTGATGAGCAAGTGGCCGGTGGAGGAGACGGGCAAAAATTCGGTGATGCCTTCAACGACTCCAAGGACGGCGGAAGTAATGATGTCAGTCATGGGATTTTGAGTTCGGGTGACCGGCGCTTATTTCTTTTTTGAAAAGATGGACAGGACGGATTTGTTTTCCAACTGGCGCTGCTGGACTTTGAGCTGGCCCAAAATGGCCTGGAACCCGACATAGACCTTGTGCCAGTTGTTTTCCAGGCCGCGCAGATTGCCCTCGTTGCTCTCGCTCAAATACCGGATGGACGGGGCGGAGCCGATCAACGCATGCACGTCCTCGCGCGAGGGCGAACTGCATTCCACCGCCGCCGTGATGAGTTCCAATTCCTGGATAATCAGGGACTTGACCTCCAAAAACTGGTTCTCGTCTTCCTCGCTGAATTTTTTGCCGCGGCCCAGGTTGATGAAGTAGTTGAATTGCTTCCAACACTCCAGATAGTTCTCCAATTGCACGATAAGTTGGTCCAATTTTTTGTTGTGCATAAAGCGACCGATCACCTGGGTAAAAACCAGTGGGGGGCCTTGGGCGAGAGAAAAATGATGGCCCCGCCGCGCATCTCACGGGCGGTGATCTTAAACGCCGCGTATTGCGCGACCATCTCCGAAAACGACAGGTTGGCCTTGCGCGCCCCCTGGAAGACCGCCACCACGCACTGGCCAATCTCCCGCACCACCGCCGCCGGCACGGCTTGCGGCACGGTGGAACTGACCACCTGGCCCTGGGCGTCCACAGTGAACGAGCCGGTGGGCAGGCGGCGCAACTCGCCGGTGGCTTGCTTGTTCAAGCTCCCCATTTGTTGAAAATGTGTTTCATGGTTTCCTCCACCTTCTCCTTGGGCAGCGTCCGCCGGAATCCCGCGCACAACAATCCCTTGTGCGGGCGCGCCGACAACCCCCAGTGGCGCTGCAATCCGAATCCCGTCACCTGCGCCAGCTCTCCGCCGCCGATTTTCTCCTCCAGCCCGCGCAGGCGCTTTTGCGTGGCCCGCGCCCAGGCGGCCACTTCGTTGGCGTTCTCCAGCCCCCAGGAATCGCACGGCGCCTTTTCGTCCTCCGGCATCGTCAACAAGAACTCAACGCCCTCGAACCGCGCCAGCGGCGCCAGCGCCGAATTGGCCGGGGCCGCGCTCCCCGCTTCCGCCGGGGCGGCCGTTCCCGCGCCGGTTTGCTGGCCGCGCTCCTCGTCCAGCGCCTGGGCCGAATCCAGCAGCAGCCCCTGCGCGGAGTTGTGGATGGCGCGCGGATGCTCCGGCTCCGCCGGCTTGATTTCAAAATTGCCGCTCTTCCAGGACAGGATTTCCCTGAAGGCTTCCTCCCCCGTGAAACTGGCCGCCGCCGCGTCAATAATCTGCCCCTCCTGCACCCAAATCCTGCCCGACACGGCCCCCTGGCTGATGTGCAGCACGGCCGAACTTTGCGACAGGCATTCCAGTTGGATCAAATCCACCAGGCTTTTGCTTTGCATGCCGCGGAAGCCGCCTTCGCTCTGGACCTCGCGGTCCAGCAGCGACTCGATGCAATCCTTGAACAACTGAAATTCCTCCGTGTTGGCGGGTTTTTGCCAGAACATGTCCACCCCCAAGGCGTAGGAGCGCGAGCGGTATTCCTCATCCAGCACGCCCGTCAGCACGACGATGCGCAAATGGGGGTACTTGCGCCGGACGATGGACAGCACCTGCAAACCGTCCATTTTGGGCATGCGCAGGTCAGTGATGAGCAGGGAAAACGGCTCGGATTCCAGCAGCGCGATGGCGCGTGCGCCGGAATTGGAGACATGGACCTCCGGCTGGCTGGGCAAGGTCCGCAGCAATTCCTGGTACAACTCCAGGATTTGCTCATCATCATCCAGCAACAGTATTTTATGTTGGTGCGCCATTCGGTTGCCGGAGCTTAAAGCCAGGACCGGGCCGATGCAAGCGGACTTGCAACGACGATCAGCGCCCGGGGGGCGGGACAAATTTCTTCCAGCCGTCTCCATCTGCCGGCAAAAACCTGCTGGCGGCGGGAAAAAATAAAAAAAATCGGTCATATTTGGTATGATTTAGTGCGCTTGGGTGCGATTTAGTCATATTTTTTCAAAAGCCGCGTTACTCGATTCCGTGGATTTATTTTTTTGTCATAGGTCGGATTAGGCCGGATTGGGTTGGATTGGGTTGGAATAAGGCCGGATTGAGGTTGGATTGGACGCGAGGTCAAGGTCAGATTGGCTGGAAATGACCAGCCCAATATTTCATGGTTCGGGAGGGCGAAGCGGCCGCTTCGCCCTGATATTTGGGCGGCGCGGCCGCGCCCCCCTGCCAACAAAAAGGAGCCGGCAGGTTTTGAAACCCGCGCCACGAACCCCATCGTATCCAGAGTTTTTTCAACTCTCATACGCTAACATTACCAGAACCCGCAAAAAACAAAAACCTACGGTAGGTTTTTAGTACGCTTTTTTTGCATAAAAATGCAATTTCGCACGTTTTTTTGGGGATGATGGCGATCCCGGCCGCGGAAGTGGCGCGCCCTCAAGCACTTGCGGGGCGTCTCAAAATCGGCTCGTTTATAAAACAGACGTGTTTTTCGCGCCGGGGGCCTGGGCGGTGCTTTTCGCCGCAACTCCCTGGGCATCAACAAGATCGGAGTCAAAAACGCCCCGGACGGATACCCTCCGTTTTCTGTCAAGCATTTTTGCAGGCCGTTTTCAAAACGCGAAAAACAGCGGTTTTTCAGCCTGGCCTCGGCGCCACGGCGGAACTGGCGTTCCGCGGTCCAAGACGCTTCGCGCGCAACGAGCGCGGCCGATGAGCCGGCAGGTTTAGTCCAGCGCGCACGGTCACCACACTTTGAGTTTGATTTCCTCCTGGCCGGGATTCTCGAACGGTCCAGGGATGGGATTGGATTTGTTCCTGCTCCGGCCCAAGTCATCGGTGTTGACGCGAATGCGCGAGCCGTCGGGTTGTTCAAAGGTTTCATTGGGAATGACAGCCCGGCCCAACAGCTTGGTCGTCACCATTTTGCGTTTTTGTTCCGTGCTCCAGGCCGGGTCATGCTTCATGCTGATCCAGTCCAGCCAGAGTCCAAGGCAGGTCCGGTCAATGTGGTTATGGGTGATTTGCACGTCCATGGCGCCATGAAACTTGATGCCCGCCATCTCCGCGCCGCTTAACAGCCGCCGGACATGGATCAGGCCGATTTGCTCCGCCGTCGGCGGGGCCCAGGGCGTAGCCGCCTGCCGCAGGGCGAAACCGCGCACGGTGATAAAGTTAATAAGTGTTTCCGCGTCTTTTATCCTTGCTTTCGCGGCGGCGGTCAAATTTGCTGGGGGCCATTTATGCGCCAGATTTTCCGCCGCAAATCCCTGGACCGCCTGGTGGGCGATACCAACGAACCGCAGCACCAACTCAAGCGGGCGCTGGGCCCTGTTCATTTGACGTTGTTCGGCGTGGGAGCCATTGTGGGCGCGGGGATTTTTTCCACCGTTGGCACGGCGGCGGCGGGCGGCGCGGACCACACCGGGGCCGGCCCCGCCATCGTGGTTTCCTTTCTCATCATGGCGCCGATCTGCGCCCTGGCGGGTCTGTGCTACGCGGAATTCGCCTCCATGGCGCCGGTGGCCGGCTCCGCCTACACGTACGCCTACGCGACGCTGGGGGAGTTGGTGGCGTGGATCATCGGCTGGGACCTGATTCTGGAATACGCGGTGGGCAACGTGGCGGTGGCCATTTCGTGGTCGGGCTATTTTCAGGCCCTGCTGCATAATCATTGGCCGGGCTGGCTGGGGGTGGATTTTCGCTCCGCGTTGCGAGCGGCCAAAGCGGTGGCGGACGCCGGCGCGCGGCATGTTGGCCCCGCCACCTTGGATGCCAGCGTATTGCAGGCCGCCCAGGCCTGGCATGACGCGCCGCGCCTGCTCGGTGTGCCGCTTGTTTTCAACCTGCCCGCTTTCGGCATCGTCATGCTGCTGACCTGGCTGCTGGTCATCGGCATCAAGGAAAGCGCCTGGTTCAACTCGGCCATGGTTATCCTGAAACTGGCCATCCTGTTGTTCTTTCTCATCATGGGCGCGTTCTACCTCAAACCGGAAAACTGGACCCCCTTCGCGCCGCATGGATTGAAAGGCATCGCCAGCGGCGCGGCGGTTATTTTCTTCGCCTACATCGGATTCGACGCCGTTTCAACGGCGGCGGAAGAAACCCGCCACCCGCAGCGTGACATGCCCATCGGCATCCTCGGCAGCCTGGGCCTTTGCACGGTCATTTATGTCGCGGTCGCCGTCGTGCTGACCGGCATGTTGCCGGCGGCCAAACTGGACACCGCCGAACCGCTGGCCACCGCGTTCAGCGGCTTGGGCTTGAATTGGGCGGTGGTGATCATTTCGGTGGGGGCGCTGCTGGCCACCGCGTCGGTGTTGTTGGTTTTTCAAATGGGCCAGACGCGCATTTTTTTCAGCATGGCGCGGGATGGGTTGCTGCCGCCCTGGGCCTCCGCCGTGCATCCCCAATACCGCACGCCGCACCTCTCGACCCTTTTAACCGGCTTCCTGGTGGCCGCCTTCGCCGGCGTGATGAATATAGATGAGGTGGTGGACCTGTGTAATATTGGCACGGCCTTTGCCTTCATTCTCGTGGCGGCGGGCATCATTATCCTGCGCAAAACCGAGCCGGATCGCCCGCGCGGTTTTAGGACGCCGTGGGTGCCGTGGGTGCCGCTCGGCTCGATCCTCACCTGCGGTTGGCTGATGTCCGCGCTGCCGCGGGTAACGTGGCTGCGCTTCGTTGTCTGGTTGGTAGTGGGACTGGCGCTTTATTTCTGCTATGGCTTTTGGCGCAGCAAGCTGCGGGAAAGGGGCTGGGGATAAAAGTCTGGCAGCGAGCATAATTTTTGCAAAGCAGTTCGTGAGCGGCTGTTGAAAGTCTCCTGGCGCAGCCTTCAGTGCGCTCCACTTGGGAATTGCTTGCGAACTTCGCTTATTGACGCCCGTTTCCAACTCGCGTATGTTCCCAGTGTGAGCGCTGATGCCGAAATCGTCTTTGAGGTTGAACCGTGCGCGGCGACCGGAGGTTATGTGGCGCGCTGGGACGCCCCCGGCGGTGGCGGCATCACGACCCAAGGCGATTCTTTCGGAGAATTGGATGCTATGATCGCCGATGCCGTTGCGGGCTATTTCGACCCTGATCAACGTCCCAAGAGCGTCCGGTTGCACTTCTCGCAAGACCCAATCCTGGCGGTGTTGTGAAAATCCCGCGCGACGTCAGCGGAATGGAAGCAGTGCGCGCGTTAAAACGGTTTGGATTTGTCCAACTTCGACAGACAGGCTCCCATCTTATTCTGCGCCACGGACCGAGGACAGTCGTCGTGCCGCAACACAAACCTCTCAAGCCCGGAACACTTAAAGGAATCGTCGAACAGGCCGGCTTGTCGCTGGAGGAATTCACCGATCATTTATGATGCCTGCCCCGACAATACCGCCTCACACTCACGGGTTCTGGCACGCCAAACCCAATTGCTCATGCGCCTGCCGGATGGATTCCTCTTGTTGACTACGGTAGATGGCATCGGAGTCAATGATCTTTCGGCCCAGAATCTCTTCCAGCATTTCACCCGTGTAAACCGGCTTGGCCGCGGCCGTGGATTTGGTCCCGTATTGGCCCAGGTTGGAGGCGAAAATGCCCGCCGCGCTGACCGGCAGAAAATCCTCGTAACGCAACCCGTCTCCGTGAACATAACCGAGGCGGATCAATTCGTTCAGGTCCCGGGTCTGAATCGTTTTCGACGCCTTGGCGGCGAGGCCTTTGGAGGTGGCCGTAAACCGGCCATAAACAAGTTTCTTTTCCAGCAGAGCCGGGAGCGTTTTGGGAAAGGCGGCGAAACATTGCGCATATTCCTTTTGGCACGCGGCGTAGTCCTGTTTGATCCAATTGGGATTTTTGGCCCGCATCTCTTCCGCCGCCGCCAGGCATTGGTCATAAAGCCGCCGGCCGGCCGGAGTCGTGGCGTAGAATCTCTGCTCGATTTCGCCGAAACGCGCCGTATGCGCCGAATTTATAGTTGACCCGTCCGGCTGATGAAAACTCACCGGCTCGGTCAGGGCTTTGTAGGCGTCCTGCCGCAGCAGGATCGGCGTATCCTCGGGCGGCCCTTCGGTGAAATCCTTGAAGCCGGCATGATTCCATTGGCCCAACTGCAAATCCGCTTGTTGCAGGCGGCTGGTCAATTGGCCCGCCAATTCGTGCGTGAACCCTTCCGGCACACTCCCGCCGCCGTAACTGTCAATCACCTGCGCGGGCAGATGTTTGAAGTGCAGTTTCATGTAGTCCTTGTCCGCGAATTGTTGCAGCCGCTGCAGGGCGCGTTGCGCGCGGGCCTTATGGGCGCCGGCCTCCATTTCGCCCAGGCAGAATTTCATCGCGCCGGTGTAAAGGTCCATGCACAACGTGTTCGGCGTGAGATGATTGAGATGATGGTATTCAAAACAGGCGATGTCCGCCGCGATTTTGAACCCGGCCTGGCACAAGTCCTGGTAAAGCTGGTAATCCCTGGCCTGCCCGGTCCATTTGAAAATCCGGGTCACGCCTTCCCGGATCAGTTCCCTGGCGTCCTCCCCATTCAGGCCGTTTTGTTCCTGGTTTTTGAGGATCAATTCCTTCGCCCGGTCGGAAAAGACCTCGCGGGACTCCAGCAAGGCTTCAATGCGTTGGCGGATGCCTGCGTCAAAATAATCCGTCATCAACAGGGAGCAGAAAATCCGGTGCTCTGGATTCAGGGAGGAACGAAAGGCGGTGGCCACGATGGGCTGGCTCCTGGCGCCCACGTTGGTCATGTCGTAGAAATTGTGCGGCTCCAACCCGAAGGCGGCGAAGAATCCGCCCACCCAGCGGTATTCCGAGGGCTTGCCGATGCGGATGGCGCCGTGCCGTTCGCCGCTGGTTTTGTCCAGTTGCTCGTCGGACAGGCTGAATCCCACGTGAACGCGGGACAGCAGCGCGCGCGCGGCCTGGTTGCAAATCTTATTGACAAGCAGGGATTTGTCGTAGAGGGGAACCTCCCGTCCGAACATGGCGGACAGCTCGGCAAAGAGCCTGTTCTGCATCTCAATCTTGTTGGCAAATTCGCGGCTCATGCGCGGACGATCAAAGCTTTGCCACGAGCCCGGTTCGGATGGATTTCTCCTCGGCCTCGCAGATTTCCAGCGCCGTCAGGCCGTCGCGGGCGGTGACCATGGCCGGGCGGCGGCGGTTGGCCACGCATTCGACAAAGTAGCGAATTTCCGCGCCGTACCCGTCCGGTTCATCGAAATGAATGGAGCGGGTGTCCTGGCCCGGTTCGCTGATCTGCAGGGCGTCGGCGCCGCGCGCAAAACTGAAATCCAGGGTGGCCCGTTCGCAATGAACCGTGAACGCCATGTCGAATCCCTTCGTTTGCAGCCAGCTTCCCTCCGCGTAAACCGCCGGGCCGCCGGGATAAATGTATTGCGTCACCACGTGGTCAATCGAACCCGCCGCGTCCATCACGCCGGTGGAAAAAACGGCGTCCGGCCGTCCGCAAAGAAATTGCGCGAAATCCGAGTCGTGAATGTGCAAATCGAACAAGGCTCCGCCCAGGTCCATGCCGCCGGCGTAGGTGCCTTGCCCGCTCCAGCCGGGCCGCTCCGACACGCGGCGGAAACGCGCGGCCAGCAACTTTCCGTAGGCGCCCTTTTCGACCGATTGCTTGAGCCAGCTCCAGCCCGGCCAGAATCTCATGCACATGGCCGGCATAAAAAATCCTGGCGATGACTCCGCCACGTTCACAATCTCGCGGGCCGCCGCCGACGTGCGGGCCAGCGGCTTTTCGCACAGCACGTGTTTGCCGGCCTTCAGCGCGGCGACGGCTTGTTCGGCGTGCAGCGGCGTCGGAGTGCAAAGGTCAACCAGGTCCACTTCCGGGTCGGCCAGCACCTCCTCCAGTTTTCGAAAAACTTTGACCCGCGGGCCAAGGTCAATATCGCCGGATTTCTTGATGTTGCCCGCCACCCCTTGCAAAACGCCGCCGACCGGCAGCCGCACCGCGTCGCACACCGCGGCAATCCGCGCCGAGGGCAGCGCCAAATAGGCCCGCAGATGCGTGACACCCATGAAGCCCAGGCCGACGACGGCGACGTTTACGGCAGGCGAGGTTTTGGCATTCTTATTTTCAGATTCTGTTGTCATGATAAAATTAAGTTCCGGCAAAATTCTTCTCCACCACCGCCCTGGCCAGGATAACGTCAGGCACGCGCCGCGTCCCGGCTTCGCGCTCGATGACGAAATTGCCCTTGAAGTTCAGTTGCGCGAGGGTGGCAAAAAAGGCGCGCCAATCCACGTCGCCGGCGCCCGCCGCCACTTCTTCGCCCCAGGTCCCGGCCACCTTCGTGCGCGTCGCGTCCTTGATGTGAACCTGCCGAATCCACGGGGCCAGCACGCGCAGCGCCGCAACGGGATCGCCCTGGTCATAGAGAATCATGTTCGCGGGATCGAAATTCACGCCCACGTTCGGCTGGCGCAGCCGTTGCAGCAGCGCGGCCAGCGCGGGCGCGGCCTCCTGTCCCGTTTCCAAGCCCAGAGCAATGCCCGCCCCCGCGAACATCCCGGCCACGCGCGCCAGCCGGCTCAACATCCTGGCATAATCCGGGTCTGTTTCCAGGTGCGGAATAAAGCCGGCGTGGAAGGTGATCAGTTTCAAACCCATCCGCGCCGCCAGGCCGGCGGTCTCCTCGATGTTGCGGCAATTCCGCTCCCAGGTCGCCTCCGGCGCGATGCCGCCGGTCCGGCGGATGGATTCCAGCGTCGTATAATCTTCGCCCACGCAACCAAACATTCCCGAAACGATGGCGATGTTGTTCTGGCGAAGCAGAGTTTCGGTCCGGTTCCAGACTTGCGGCGATTCGCGCAACGGGTCCAGCGCGAGTTGAACGCGGCGGAGGCCGCCGGCGAGCAATTTTGCCACAAGGTCTTCCGGGTCCGCCGGCTGCAACGACCAACTGCACACGGCCAGACGATCCGCCAGAAAATTGTTGTTCATGCTGATTTGTGTTTCATAACGGGCTAAAGCGTCAAAGCCCCCGCGTCCCGGCTAAATTGAGCGAAGCCACAGAAGGATGTCAATCGTTTCCCGCAACCGCCGGGCGCGGCTCGAATCACTAGCGTTCCGCTTGTCGGTTCACCCATACGGTGATTTCGATGCTCAATCCCATGACCTTGCCTTGCCGCCCGCCCTCTAGGCCGCCTTTTCCGTTAAAAATCGGAAGGCGTGTTTAGCTTCGTTTAATTTGCCGAACCCGGCGGAAAATAACAGGGAATGGATGCGCCCTTGGCAAATGGCTTTGTATGCCGCTGCCAAACTCATTTACCTGCGGGACCGTTGTTTCTTCAGTTGGTTCAATTTTCAATTGTGTCCCGTCGGAAAGCGAAATCCAGTGGACAAATGAGGAACATCGTGTTATGATGTTTAATGCGAGAAATTAACGACCGTTATTAGTACAAATATAAAAGGCCATTTTCGTGCATCCACGTCAAGGTGGCGTCCAAGCTCTTCGTTTGAAGTGACTGGCAGCCATGCCCACGCCGATGGGGGGGATTTATCCCTAATTGCCTCTCCCTGCGCAACGAATTCCGTTCACCTCTGCCGCCTGCAAGCGGCCCCCTGGCTCTTTGCCCATGAACCCCCAACACAAAGTGATAATGAAGCCCCTCCAACTCTGTATTTCAACCGCCGTTCTGCTGGCAGCCGCGGCCATGCCAAGCCGCGCCAGTTCCATCGCCTGGACCAACTCCGGCGGCGGAAACTGGAACAGCCCCGTCAACTGGAATCCAAACCAGGTTCCCGGCTCGAATGACACGGCTGTCATTACCGCCGCAGGCAATTACAGCGTCACGCTGGATGTCAGCCCAACAGTGGCCGGTCTGGTCCTGGGGGCGGGCAGCGGCGGCGCCACACAAAGCTTCTTCACCGCCGGGCAAACCCTGACCGGCAAGGGGCTGATCCAGGTGAACGCCCAAGGCCAATTCAACTTCAATGGCGGCACTCTTGCCGGGGCCATGACTGTTGCCAGCAACAGCGTCTTGAACCTTGCCAGCGGGGGCGTCAACAGCTTGTTTGCAGGCCTTGTGTTGACCAACTATGGGACGGTCAACTGGACCAACACCCCTTTGTATGGCGCATCCGGCTTGAACGCGCAGATTTACAACTATGGTTTGTGGAACGCGCAAAGTGACGACGGCTTTGTCGGAGGCTACAATGGCGGCACGACCCTCTTTGACAACTTCGGGACGTTTCTCAAGTCGGGCCATACAGGCGTAACTACTCTTGATGCCAATGTCGTGTTTAACAACACTGGGGCGGCCAATGTCGAGAGCGGAACACTGATCCTGGACGGCGGGGGCACGAGCAGCGGCGGAGCCTTTGCCACTTCCGGTGAAGGGCTTCTGGGTTTCAACGACGCGGTTTATAACTTTACCAACACCACGACGTTTAGCGGCATCGGCATTTACCTGGGTGGGGCAGGGGCGACTTTTGGTGGAACCATGGTGGGAATGCTTAATTGGAATAGCGGTTATTTGTCCGGCATCATGACTGTGGCCAGCGAGAGCGTGTTGAACATTGTGGCCGGAGGCGGCGCTTTTGGCGGCCTGGTTTTGACCAATAAGGGGACGGTCAACTGGACCAATACGACTCTCTATGGCGCATTGGGCTTGAACGCGCAGATTTACAACTACGGTGTGTGGAACGCGCAAAGTGACGACGGCTTTGTCGGAGACTACAATGGCGGCACGACCCTCTTTGACAACTTTGGGACGTTCCTCAAATCGGGCGATGCAGGTGTCACCACGCTTGATGCCGGTGTCTTGTTTAACAACACTGGCGCGGTCAATGTCGAGAGCGGAACACTGATACTGGATGGCGGGGGCACGAGCAGCGGCGGTAGTTTTACAACCTCCGGCGACGGGCTTCTCGGCTTTACCGGCGCGGTATATAATTTCCCCAACACCACGACGTTTACCGGCATCGGCAATTACTTGGGGGGCGGCGCGACCTTTGGCGGAACGATTGTGGGGACGCTGACATGGAATGGCGGCCTTCTGTCTGGCGTCTTGACTTTACCCAGCAACAGCGTCTTTAATATTGCAAATAACCAGGGCCTCGCCTTTAACGGCCTCGTCTTGACCAACTATGGGACGGTCAATTGGACCAATACCACACTCTATGGCTTCAACGACAACAACGCGCAAATCTACAACTACGGTTTGTGGAACGCGCAAAGTGACGACACCTTTGTGGGTGGCGAAAATGGCGGAACCACACTCTTTGACAACTTCGGGACGTTCCTCAAATCGGGCAATGCCGGCGCCACCGCACTCGATGTCAACGTTGTGTTCAACAACACTGGCACAATCCACGTCCAAAGCGGCACGCTGGCCATCAGCGGGGGGGGCAGCAACAGCGCCAACGGCACTTTTACGGCGTCCAACGGCGCGGTGCTTGACCTTAACAACATGACCTTTGCCAACGCCGCCTCCCTCAGCAGCAGCGGAGCAGTGGCGCTGGGAGGCAACACGACGATTAACGGTGAGTTGACAGTTCCCAATCTGCAACTGGTGAGCGGCGCGCTCAGCGGCACGTTTGTATTGAAGGGGACGCTGACATGGACCGGCGGTTTAATGGAAGGCGTCATGACAGTGGCCAGCAACAGCGTCTTTAACATTTCAAATTACCAGGGCCTCGCCTTTAGCGGCCTCGTCTTGACTAACTATGGGACGGTCAACTGGACCAATACCACACTCTATGGCTTCAACGGCAACAACGCGCAAATCTACAACTACGGTTTGTGGAACGCGCAAAGTGACGACACCTTTGTGGGTGGCGAAAATGGTGGAACCACACTCTTTGACAACTTCGGGACATTCCTCAAGTCGGGCAATGCAGGCAACAGCCTGCTTGACGCCGGTATCGTGTTCAACAATACCGGCGCCGTCAATGTCGAGAGCGGAACGCTGTTGGTGGCCGGCGGGGGCACGAGCAGCGGCGGCGACTTTACAACCGCCAGCGGCGGCTTTCTCGTTTTTACCGGCGCGGTCTATGACTTTACCAACAGCACGACGTTCACCGGCACCGGCAGTTATTTGGAAAGCGGCGCGGTTTTTGGCGGCGCCATTGCCGGGACGGTGACATGGTATGAAGGGCTTTTGTCTGGCACATTGACTCTGGCCAGCAATGGCATCCTTAACATCTCAAATTACCAGGGCCTGGCGTTTAACGGCCTCATATTGACCAACTATGGGACAGTCAACTGGACCAATACCCCTCTCTATGGCTTCTACGGCAACAACGCGCAGATTTACAACTACGGATTGTGGAACGCGCAAAGTGACGACACTTTTATAGGAGCCTACCAGGGCAACACAACCCTCTTTGACAACTTCGGGACGTTTCGCAAATCGGGCAATGCGGGCGTCACCACGCTTGATGCCGGTGTCGTGTTCAACAATAGCGGCGTTCTGGATGCGCAGAGTGGAACGCTAAGTTTGGGCACTTACGATCTAACTGGCGGCACGATGAATTTCGGCATCGGCAGCCTGAGCAACTCTGCGCAAATTGCTCTTGCCGGCAACCCCGCCACGCTCGACGGCGCGCTGACCGCCCACTTCAATAACAACTTTGTGCCCGTGTTGGGCAATCAGTTCCAAATCCTTTCCTGCGCCAGCCTGAGCGGGACGTTTACCAGCGCCAGCGCGCCTGGAGGCGTCGTCGTCGTTTATACAAACAACGGCGCGTTCCTGCTCGTCACGAACCCGGTGGTTGGGCCTTTGGTCAACTGGACCCAGCCAACCGCCATCACCTATGGCGCACTCCTGAGTTCCAACCAGTTAAATGCCACGGCCAACTTGCCTGGCACCTTTGCCTACGCTCCGACCAACGGCACCTTTTTCACCGCGGGCACCCATTTGCTTTCCGTCGTGTTTAGCCCGGCCGACACGGTCCATTACAGCCCCGAGTCTGACACCCTCAGCCTGCTGGTCTTGCCCGCGCCGTTGACCATCACGGCGACCAATGCCAGCATGACCTACGGCGGGAGCGTGCCGGCCCTGTCGCTCAGCTACAGCGGCTTTGTCCACAGCGAGACCCCGGCCTCGCTCACCACTGCGCCCACTTTCTCGACCACCGGCACCAGCCTCAGCCATGCGGCGATCTATCCGATCACGGTGGGCGGCGCGGTGGACACCAATTACAACATCGCTTATGTCGCGGGCACGCTGACGATCAACCCCGCCCCGCTGACCATCACCGCCAGCAACGCCAGCAAGACTTACGGGCAGACGGCGACGCTGCCGGCCACGGCGTTTGGCAGCGTTGGTTTGCTCAACGGCGACACCATCGCGAGCGTGACATTGACCAGCGCCGGCGCCACGCCCGCGGCAGGCGCAGCCGCCTACCCCATCGTTCCCAGCACGGCCAGCGGGCCGCGAGCGGGCAACTACGCCATCACTTACAACAACGGCACGCTGACGGTGAACAAAGCGCCCTTGACCATCACCGCCACCAACGAGAGCAAGTATTTCGGACACGCGATGGTTTTCGCGGGCACGGAATTCACCAACAGCGGCCTGCAGAACGGGCAAACAGTGGGTTCGGTCACGCTGACCAGTTCCGGCGCTGTCTCCACGGCCACGGTCGCCGGCTCGCCTTACCCCATCGTGCCCACCCTGGCGACGGGAGGGACTTTCGCTCTGACAAATTACTCCATTACTTATGTCAACGGCTCGTTGACGGTCCTCGCGGTGGGAGCGCTGCCCGCCATCAGCTCCGTTCTTCCAGGAGCCAGTCCGAACACCGGCGGCACCACCGTGGCCATTACCGGCACGGGTTTTGAGAATGGAGCCGTCGTGAAGTTCGCTTCGTCCTCCGCCGCCTCGGTCACGGTGCAGAGCGCGACCAATCTGACGGCCGTGACTCCGCCGTCGTCCTCCGGCACGGTGGGCGTGAGTGTCAACAATCCCGATGGGAACAGCGTCACCAATCTCAACGCGTTCAAATTTGGCAACGGGCCCGTCATCACGGCGCAGCCGACAAATCTGGCGCTCATCCAGGGCCAGACCGCGCAATTCCAAGTCCAGGCGACAGGCGATGCGACGCTGGTCTATCAATGGCAGTTCAATGGCGCGGGCCTGCTGGAGGGCAGCCACACCACGGGCACCAAAACAGCGACGCTGACGGTCAACAGCGTTAGTCCGGGCGACGACGGCTTCTACGTTTGCATCATCACCAATCTCTACGAGTCGGTGTCAAGCACCTCAGCGGTGTTGAGCGTCATCGTCCCTCCCAACTCGGTGGCCGTGTCGCCTGCCAGCGCGGCGTCCGGCGCTGGCGGAAGCGTCAGTTTCAGTGTGACAGCCAGCGGCACGGCGCCGTTCGGCTATTTCTGGTATCAGAACGGCAGCCTGTTGCCCGGCCCAAGCGGGTCGGTCTTGGACATCGCCAACGTGCAAGCCAGCGCCAGCTACACGGTGGTGGTTTCCAACGCCGCCGGCTTCGTCACCAGCGCTCCCGTGGCGCTGACGCTGCTGGCCTACTGCGCCAGCGCGCAAGCCGCCCAGGCGATCTATCCCGAAGGAACGGTTTCCATTCCGTTGAGCGTGCAGTCGTTCAATTGCGGTTCGAGCGCGCCCATGCCCAACTCGCCCTTGGCGCTGTGGATTTACACCGGCGGCACCAGCCAGTCGTTGCCGGTCACGACCGACGGTTCGGGCCACGGCACGGTGTTGTTCGCGCCTCTGCCGGCGGAGGTGGGATTGGTCCAATACGGCGTCGCGCTGCCGGGGCAGGGGCCGCCGACGGCGACAGGGTCGTTCACAATCATCGGCATGAATCTAAGCGCACAAGCGGAGTCGCCGAAACTCATCACGGGAGTGCCGCAGACCAACACGCTCCTGCTCAATAACCTGGCCTCTGTGCCATTGACAGGCATCACGGCCACTATTTTGGGCGCGCCTTCCGATGTCAACGTGCAGGTCAGCGTGCCGTCGTCCTTGCCGGGCAACGGCTCGGTGCCAGCCACCTATATCGTGGAAGCCACCGGCGCAACGCCCCCGCAAGCGCAGTTCTCCATCCAATTCACCAGCGCGGAAGGGGCGACTGTGACGCTGCCCTTCAGCGCCACATTGTCGCCGTTGACCGCCCAATTGTCCACCAGTCCAGCCTCGCTGGCGGCAGCCATGCTGGAAGGCGGCCAAACGCTGGTATCGTTCACCTTGACCAACTCCGGCGGGAGCGCGAGCGGCCCGCTGCAAGTCAATCTGCCGGTCGGCGCGCCGTGGTTGTCGGTCGTGACGGCGCAACCCATCCCCTCGCTGGCGTCCGGCCAGGGCGGACAGATCATGTTGGCCTTGACCCCGACCAACGGACAGCTTTTGGGCGCGTATTCCGGCGATCTTGTCGTGCAAGGCTCCAATGCGTCGGTGACGGCTCCCTTTGTGTTCACGGCGGTTTCATCGCTCAATGGCAATTTGCAGGTCACGGCGCAGGACGAGTTGAGCATTTACGCCACAAACAACCCCAATCTGTCCAACGCCACCGTGACCGTCACCGACTTCTTGACGGGAACAAACGTGGGCCTCCAAGTGACCGGTTCCAATGGCATCGTGACCTTCAGCAATCTGACTTCGGCCTACTACACGGTGACGGCGGAGGCGCCCGAGCACGGCACTTCCAGCACCACGCTGCTGGTGGCCGCCGGCACGACGACGCCGTTGACGGCCTTCCTGCCGCTGAGTTTGGTGGATTACACCTGGACGGTCACGCCGACGACGATGCCGGACACGTATGATTTCACCTTGACAACGGTGTTTGTGACACAGGTGCCCTGGCCGGTGGTGATTGTGACTCCCGGCTCCATTGACTTGTGCCAGGCGGCGGGAGACACTTCGCAGGTCAATCTGGTCATCACCAACGCCGGGCTGGTCGCCGCGGAAGGGCTTCAGCTCGCCTTCGACCAATCCAACCCGAACTGGTCCATCGTGGCGTTGTCCACCAATCTGGGCAGTCTGGCAGCCGAATCGAGCATTGTCGTACCGGTCACGCTGACGCGCATGGGATCGTCCACCAACGCGCCGACCTCGATTGCGGCGGGAGTCAACTGGTACGTGGCGGCGCTGAACAGAACCGAGTACAACACCACGCCGATTTTCATCTACAACGCCAACCCGTTGAATTGCGAGCCGTCCGTCGGCAGCAGCACGCCCGTGGCCTTGGTGGTCGGCGGCAGTACTCCCGGAACCGGCGGCGCCGGCGTCGGCGAGGCCAGCGGTGTGGGCGGCGGTTCCAGCCCGCGGCAGCCGGTGGTTTCGCAACCGAGTTACACTTTTCCGCCGCCAGCCGGCGCGGTGGTGGCGGTGACGTTGCAGATCGACCAGACGGCCGTCATTGCGGCCAACGCCTTTCACGCCACGCTCACTTTGGCCAATAACTCCGGCGCTCAAGTCACTGACTTGCGAGTGACGATCAATCCCGTGGACGCCCATGGCAATCCCGCGTCCAACGCCTTTTTCATCCAGCCGCCGCTTTTGAGCGGAGTCAACGCCGTCGATGGGACCGGCTCGCTGGGCCTTGGCGCCTCGGCCCAGGCCAATTGGACCATCATCCCGACCACCAACGCCGCGCCGCTGGGCACGATTCCATACGCCATCGGCGGCGCCATTTCCTACGTGCTCAACGGGGAACAGGTGACCATCCCGCTTTTCGCGGTGCCCATCACCGTGTTGCCTGACCCGCAATTGTATCTGGATTACTTCCTGCAACACGACGTGTACAGCCAGGACCCGTTCACCAGCGTGGTGGAGCCGCCGGTGCCCTTTGCCCTGGGCCTGCGGGTGCGCAATCTGGGCTTGGGCGCGGCCAACGATTTCACGATCACTTCATCCCAGCCGACCATCATCAATAACGCCAACGGCCTGCTCATCAACTTTGAAATCATCTCCTCGGAGGTCGGCGCGAGCATGACCCCCGTGCCTTCGTTGACGCTCAATCTGGGCAACATCAATCCGGGCGCCAACGTGGAGGGGATTTGGTTTATGACCTCCTCGCTGGAGGGCGATTTCACCAACTTTCAGGCCACTTTCCAGCACAGCGATGCTTTGGGCGGGTTGGAGACTTCTCTGGTCCAAGGCGTCAAAATCCATGAAATGAACCACGTGGTGGAAATCGCCTGTCCCAGCGACGACGGCATCCCGGATTTTCTCTGCAATGACACGACCAACGTGGACGCCTTGCCCGATAACGTCTATTCCAGCGACGGCAATGTGTACCCCGTGACTTCCCTGGCCGGGGCGGTGTCTAGCGGCGTGGTTTCCGGTGTCAATTCCAGCATCACCGTCAACGACGCGGCGGACATTATTCCCGCGGGCTTTGTCTATTTCCAACTGCCCGATCCGTCCGGCGGCCAGTACGCCATCGCCAGTGTCAAGCGATCGGACGGGACCGAATTGCTGGTCGGGCCTGATGTTTGGCAGACGCCCTATCGGCCGAACATGGTGCCGCCGCAACTGAACAATCTGATCCACATTTTCGACTGCAATTCCACCGGTTCCTACACCGTGAGCTACGGTTCGCCCTTCGCCCCGCCGGCGGCGACGACGCTGGCGGCCCAGAACGTGACTTCCACGAACGCCACTTTAATGGGAACCGTCAATCCGGGGGGTGTCGCGACTAAGGTCTATTTCGAGTGGGGCCTGACCACCAATTACGGCCACTTCACCCCAACCAACACCTTGTCAGCCGATTTAAACTCGACGCAGACCGTGACGGCCTACCTCGACAACTTGTCGCCCGTCACGACCATTCATTATCAAGTGGCGGCGGTCAATAGCGCTGGAACAAATTATGGCGGCGACCAGCCCTTCAACACGCCAGTTGTGCCGGCGCCGATGATCACGCAAATCGCCAATCAATCCCTGATGGCCGGTCAAACTCTGGACCTTGCCATCAGCGCCGTGGTTGCCTCAGCGCCGGTCACCTTCAAGTTTGGCGGTTCCGCGCCGGCTGGAGCCACTCTCACCGCCGACGGCGTTTTTAGTTGGACGCCCACCTGCGCGCAAGGCAACGCCACGAATGTGATTACGATTTGGGCTACCGACAGTGGCACCCCGCCGTTGAGCAATTCCATGTCCTTCTCCATCGCGGTGGGCGAGTGCGTCCCGGCAGGCGTCCAACTGGGCATTGGGTCCACGGTGCTGCAGGTTCTGCACAGCAGCAGCGTCTCCCTCACTTTGTTATCCAGCGCGGGCGTCACCAACTTAAGCTTCGAGCTGGCGGTTGCGGCCAATCAATTCACCAATTGGACGTTTGCGTCCAGCAATAGCGCCATTGCCGGCGCCACCATGCATGCGGTGGGATCATCGCCGCCCGAGTTCACCCTGGTCACCCAGGCGGGCCAAACCTTGCAGAGTCCTTCCTTGCTGGGAACCATCGGGTTCACCGCGCAGGCGGGTGATTCGGGTTTCATACGGGTGACGGCGACGAACATCATCGGGCTTGAATCCGGCGGCGGCGCGGTGGGCAACCTGGTCAGCCTGCCTGGCCAGGTGACGGTCATCGGCCGGCATCCGCTGCTGGCCGCATCGCTCGGCGGCGGTTCAACGCGCATCCTCACCCTCTTTGGCAATCCGGGATCGAACTATCAAATGGCCTTCAGCACCAACCTGGGCTCGACGAACTGGCAGCCAGGAGCCAACATGCTGATGACCAATTTGCAGCAGAATCTCAACGTGAACCAAGCGGCGCCGCAACTCTTTATTCGCATCCAACCTTAAATTCTTGCGCCACCGGTTTTAACCAGTTGAAACCCGCGGCCCATCGAACTATGAAAACGCCAAGCGCCCATTGCAGCTTGCTGCTGTTGATTGCTCGTTACGAGGGTTCGATTCCCTTCACCCGCTCCAACCACGCCTAACTACTCGTATTGCAAGGCTTTACGCAACATTCCATTTATGGCCATTGCGCTTTTACAACAGTTTTTTACAACAAGTTCACCTTTATTCAAGTTTGTTCAAGGGTGTTCACCAGTGGCGCACTTGCCCGATTGAATGGCCACTTGGCAAAAGATTTTAAGGGTGTTTGTCCTAAAATCATATCCACACACACACATGGGAAACCTTGCAATAACGCAAGCTAAACTGTGAACTTGAAGACCACCCACCACTCCCCCCGGAAATGCTTTTGAGGACTCGGACTATACCCCTCTCACAAATTTTGAATTTTGAGGTTTAAGGTTTTTAGTGGTTTCTCGACTGGAAACGGCTGGAAAGCGCACTTTGGGCATGGATGGCCCAAGCAATTCATGGACGCCAATACCGTATGCACTGGCCAGCTTTTCCAGCGTGGAAAGGCGAAGATCAATCCGTTTGCCAATTTCGATCATCTGATAATACTTGTATGACACGCCTGAAATCTCGCTAAACTGCTCTTGCGTGAGAGAATGGCGTTTCCACAATTCCTTCAATCTCGCAATCAAAAACTTGCCGGTTGTGCATTTTGCCACTCTGCCAGCGTATCCACCGCCAAAGGGCCTAAACACCCAAGGAATGATGGTGTTATTGCCCTTGTCAACCGATCTTCATACCGTTAAACTAAAGCAGAATCAAACATCGGATGGCCCGTTCTCTTGAAAGGCCACCAAAACTGCAAATAGAAAGGCTAATATATGAGATTAAAAACTCAGTTTAAGGCTGCGATTACGGCAACCCTGTTAATGGGCCTCTGCGGATGCGCCAGCATTGTCAGTCATTCCAAATGGCCTGTCACATTCAATAGCAATCCAACCGGCGCAGAAATCACCGTCACCGACTATGTAGGCAATCAGCAGAAAGGAACCACGCCATTGAAGCTGACTCTAAAATCCGGCAAAGGGTTCTTTTCAGCAGCCTATTACGACATTGAAGCCAAAATGGACGGGTATTCAACCGCAAAAGTCCGTCTCCAGGCAGACCTCAATGGATGGTATTGGGGGAACTTTGCATTAGGTGGCCCTTATGGGATGCTGTTTTTCGGGTTATGGGTCGATCCTGCGACGGGCGCCATGTGGAAGTTGCCCCCGCAATACACGGTTAATTTGAGCAAAACGACTGCCGACAACTCAGAGCACAGGAAACAAATGATTTCCATTGACAGCATCCCAAAGGAATTGCTATCAAAAATAGTTGCGATCAAGTAAAGCATGGCACAATCAACCATGCCCATAATCCGACGTGTGCGGAGATTCGAGGTCAAAATGCAATTATTTGGAAATGTGCCATATAAAATGCAGTTCTTAATCGTTTTGCTGTTCATTACGCTGGTTTTGGGGACGGGTTGTTCTTCTCCTTTAACTGGCTGCTCTTCAAATCAAATGTGGTATCAGGAAGGAAAATCCCCAAACCAAACAATGCGCGATTTGGCAGCTTGTCAAAACCAAGCTTTGGTCAATGGGCAAAGTTTCTCTATTGGAAACACCGATAATGGCACGGGGAGAGCGGTTGCGGTTGGGATGATTGACGCTGGCTTTGAAAGAAAAAGGGAAAACCAAATTGTGAGGACTGGAATGCTTGCAAAGGGATACACTTTGGTTGATAAAAATTCACCGTTGCTATCAGAAAGCCAATCGTTATCTTACCCAAATCCTTCGAGTCAGCAGGATGCCAGAATCACCGCAATGCTGCTCGGTCACTGGGAAAGTGTTTCTATTACTGGAACTCAAAAAAACAACCCAGCAGCAGGGGCTTATGTCCATACTCCTCAAAACATGTTGAAAGAGATAAATGCTTTGCAGGTTAAGAATGGTAACAAGCCATATCCTGATATAGCGTCGGCCATTGCAGACGGACAAGACCCTAAAATAGCTATGCCAATTTATATTAACCCACATACTGGAAAAGATGTTACAAAATATGCCCTTCAACCATCACTCGCATCGGATACGGGTGGCCTTTCAAAGCTGGAGGTTAAATTCATGGAGCGAAATCAGCTTATCGCACGAATGACAAAGAATGGAACGGCAACTGCCGAGAATGGTAATTATCGAGTACAAGGCGACAAGTTGACAATGTGGGTGCCTGCCGATGACTCAGACCCAGATAAAGTGACCTTGTCTTTTACAAACGATGGTCTTATCATGTCTTTCTCGACTGGTGTAACAGTAACCTTTCAAAAACATTGACACGCGAAGCGACTTCCCACGATGCGTTGAACACGCCAGCTTTAAAGACTACAATATCAGGACTCCTTACAGTTATAGACCAGTGTGCCTCATAGGGCATTCTTATACTAGAGCCCGTCCCAACGCAGCTTTCCGAGGGGGATTTTCTTTTTGGTGCGCCGCATGGCCGGCTGATTTTGCCCAAAAACGGCAAAATCTGCGATTATAAGTCGTCCCGGAGGTTCAGGTTTTGC
>Ga0224555_1001773_pt1 | contig 28091 bp, 22 predicted proteins | sample 714S23034metaG_FD_180687 | JGI IMG/M metagenome (GOLD analysis project Ga0224555, IMG submission 180687) | Peat soil microbial communities from Stordalen Mire, Sweden - 717 S2 30-34 | ecosystem: Environmental > Terrestrial > Soil > Wetlands > Peat | place: Sweden: Norrbotten County, Stordalen...
GCGACGCTCAGATGGAGCGGCGGAGTCCGGACATACCTTATGCGCCTCGAGCGCGAATAGAAGCCTGTCCGCAGCGCCGCAAAAAATACCTGTGGACAGGTACGCCTATTTTCATAGAAGGATGACAATTTAGTTTTATATGGCGGAACTTAGTGGGCGCGCAGCTAGCGCAGCACCGGTTCTTTTTTCAAATCCGCGGTTACTGGGGCTGCGTCTGCGTTGGCCCGCACCTGTCGCGCGCGTTCGTAGATCTTGCCGTACTCGCGCGCCGACGCGCCCCAGGAAAAATCGCGGCTCATGCCGTTGCGCATCAGCATCTGCCACGACGAAGGATCGCGGTAGGCAAGCAAGGCTTGTTTGATGGTCGCGAGCAGTGCCTCGCCGGTGTAGTCGGTGAACTTGAAGCCCGTGCCCTTGCCGGTGCGCGCGTCCCAGGGTTCGATCGTGTCATCCAGACCGCCGGTCGCCCGCACGATAGGAACGGTCCCGTACTTCAGGCTGTAAATCTGGTTCAACCCGCAGGGCTCGTACCGGGAAGGTATGAGGAACATATCTGCGCCGGCTTCAATTTTGTGTGCGATGGCATTGTCGAATGCGACCTTGGCCGCAATCTTGTTGGGGAACTGCTTGTTGAGCCGCTGGAACATTTCTTCGTACGGTTTGTCGCCCGTCCCCAGCGCGACCACGATCATCTCTTCGAGCGCCAGGCGGTCCATGATCTGGGCGATGAGATCGAAACCCTTCTGCGCGGCGAATCGCGAAACGATGCCGATCACCGGCACTCTGGAATCGGCGTTCGTGACTCCGAAGGCGTGCAGCAAGTCGTGTTTGCATTTCAGCTTGCCGCTCAGATCCTGCGGCGAATACTTCGCGACGGTGAATTTGTCGGTCTGCGGGCTCCACTCGTCGTAGTCCACGCCGTTCAGAATGCCGGTCACGGTCGCCGCGCGGTCACGCAGCACGCCGTCCAGGCCAAATCCATATTCGGTGGTTTGGATCTCCTGACTGTATTTCTTGCTGACCGTGGTGACGAAATCAGAGAACACGAGCGCGCCCTTCAGAAAATTCACCTGCCCGAAAAATTCCATCTTCGAGATGGTGAGCAGGTCCCAGGGCAGAGTCAGCAGCGGCAAAGTTTCAGGCGGGAACAAACCCTGGTATCCCATGTTGTGGATGGTGAACACGGTAGCGACTTCGCGAAACGCGGGATCCTCGGCGTAGAGCGTGCGCAGCATCACCGGCACGAGCGCGGACTGCCAGTCGTGACAGTGGAACACTTGCGGCACGCCTAAAATCTTGGAGGCCTCGAGCACCGCCCGCGAGAACAGAGCGAAGCGCTCGGAGTTGTCCGGATAGTCGCCGGCCGGGGTGCCATAGAGCGCGTCGCGGTCGAAGTATGGCGGATAATCCACAAAATAAAACTTAACCCCGGCGCTTGACCCCGCCGTCACCACCGAACAGAAGCGATACTTGTCGTCGAAAGGAATGGTGATGCTGCGCACCACGGTTTGCGGATCGTCCAGTTTGGTTTGCCGATAGCGCGGAACAAACACGCTCACCTGATGTCCCAGAGCGGCCAGTGCGCGCGGCAAAGCGCCGACCACGTCGGCCAGTCCGCCAGTTTTCGAAAAGGGAACGCATTCGGATGCGGCGAAAGCGATATGCATTGCGAACAAGCCTCCTGAGCTAGAACTCTCGATATGCCCTGCTCAAGTTATGATTATTACCGTAGAGACGCGGATGGCCATTTGTAATTTGCGATTTTTGATTTGTAATTGAAAATCGTCGAATAGGTTCTTTCAATTGCAAATTACAAATTGCCAATTATATATTCACTTCAGTGTAAAGCCGGAAAGAAAGAGGGTCAACGTGACTAAGGGCGCTAGCGTACTAACGAGTCCACGCAAACCCAAACTGGGGCAACATTTCCTGACGAGTGAACCGGCGGCTCTGCGCATTGTGGAAGCCTTGGGCGACGTTTCCGAAGCTACGGTGCTGGAGATCGGCCCGGGCCGCGGCGCCATCACCGATTTGCTGGCACGGAAGGCGCGGCGGCTGATCGCGGTGGAATTGGACCGTGTCCTTTCGGCCCAGCTCCGGATGAAATTCTCCATGCAACCCAATGTTGAAATCATCGAAGGCGATATCCTGACCATCGAACTGGACACTGTCTTCGGTGCGAAGCCGGGCAGCCTGCGTACCGGGCTGAACTTCGCGCCGGAACCGGCCCGCGTCATCGGTAACCTGCCGTATTACATTACCTCCGATATTCTGCTGCGGCTGCTGGAATATCACCGCTACTTTTCGACGATTGTCATCATGGTGCAGAAAGAAGTTGCCGACCGCTTGGCGGCCTCGGCGGGAAGCCGCGACTATGGCTTGCTTTCGGCAACGGCGCAACTCTACGGCCGGATCGAGCAACTCTTCACGCTTCCGCCGGGAGCGTTTTCTCCACCGCCCAAGGTGCATTCCAGCGTGGTTCGCATTACGATCAAGCCTCGGCTGGAGTCGCTTCGCGTTCCCGAAGCCAAGTTCATTGCATTCCTGAAACTCTGCTTTGGGCAGAAACGAAAAACTCTCTGGAATAATCTGAAGACGCGGTACGATGAAGATGCGCTGCGTGCCGCGTTGACGAAAAGCGGGGTGAAACCTGCGATCCGGGCGGAAGCGCTGCCGCTCGAAAGAACCGCCGCCTTGTTCCGCGCGCTCGGCGACGGCGGTTCATAGTTCTCGCGGGCGGAATTTTTGCACGCTGACTTTTCGCGGGCGAGGGCGCCCGCGCCACACGTCTCCGCCAGGAGGCCACTGATGACTTCCGCTGTACGAACGCCCGCCGTAGCCGGCAGGTTTTATCCGGGCCGCGCTGAAGAATTATTGCGTGAAGTTCGGCAATACTCTTCTGCTGCTGAGATTGCGACAGGCCGCGTAGCAGCCATCGGATGCGTCGCTCCCCATGCGGGATACATCTACTCCGGCGGCGTTGCAGGCGCCGTGTATTCGCGCCTGGAGATCCCCAAGCGCTGCGTGATTCTCTGCCCTAATCACACCGGCAAGGGACGTCCGCTGGCGGTCATGGCCAACACCACCTGGCAGACTCCGCTGGGCGAGGTCGCGGCGGACGCGGAAATGGGCGCTCGGTTGCTGCGCTGCTGCCCTGCGCTCGAAGAGGACAGCGCCGCGCATCGCGCCGAACACGCCATCGAAGTCCAGCTTCCTTTCCTGCAGGCGCAACAGCCGGAATTGAGTATCGTTCCGATCGTCGTCGGCACCAGCAATTTCGATGTGCTCCGCGGATTGGGCGAAGCGCTGGCGGATGTGATTGCCGATCGTCAGGAAGAGGATCGAGAAGAAGATCACGAAGAAGGTCGCGAAGAGAAAGTCCTGATCGTCGCCTCCAGCGATATGAACCACTACGAGTCCGACGCGATCACTCGCGTCAAAGACCAGAAAGCCATTGAACGCGTGCTGGCCATGGACGCGCGCGGACTCTGGGAAGTGGTGATGAATGAAGACATCAGCATGTGCGGGTTCGGGCCGACGGTTGTCATGCTCACGGCGGCAAAGCTTCTGGGAGCGGCTTCGGCCACGCTGGTCAAGTACGCAACTTCGGGCGATGTTTCCGGCGATTACGAGTCGGTGGTGGGCTACGCGGGAATTGTTGTGTACTGAGGAATTATCGTGAACACAACTGGATTGTCATCCTGAGCGCAGCGAAGGATCTATGAATTTGAATCCGCCCCTTGCATAGGTCCTTCGCTTCGCTCAGATGTAATGAAAACGAAAAAGGCGTGCCTCCAAGGGTAGAGTACGTGCTCGAAGCACAAGCCCTGAAGGAGGCACGAGATGATCCACGTTGGCGTAGATCTTCACCAGAGATTTTGTTACATGACGGCGATGGAAGCAAGAGGGAAAATCGTACAGAGCGGGCCGGTGACGAACGAGAGGCTGGCGCTACGCAGGTATTTCCGGCAGTTTCGCGGGAAGGAAGTGCAGGCGGCGGTGGAGGCGTGCGGCTTCTGGCCGGCGTTTCGGGAGGTGGTGGAACCGGAGGTGAAGCGGTTGGTGCTGGTGCATCCGCAGCGGGTGAAGGCGATTGCCTCGGCGAAGTTGAAGAATGATCGGGTGGATTCGGAGACGCTGGCGCATTTGTTGCGTTGCGATTTGTTGCCGGAATCGTGGAAGGCGGACCGGGAGACGCAGGCGCGGCGGCAGCAGGTGCGGTTGCGGGCGACGCTGGTGCGACATCGGACGCGGCTGAAGAACCAGGTGCACGCAGTCTTGCATCAGCAGGGGCTGCATTCGCCGGTGACGGATTTATTCGGCAAGCGCGGCCGGCTGTGGCTGGCTGGGCTGAAGCTGCCGGCGGCGGCGCGGGAATCGGTGAGCGTGTGTTTGCGGCTGTTGGATGGTTACAACGAAGAAGTGCAAAGGCAAAATCTCCAACTAAGTGAAAAAGCAAAAGGGGACGAGCGAGCGCAGTGGTTGATGACGATTCCGGGAATCGGCGAGTGTTCGGCAATGATGCTGCTGGCCGAGATCGGAGACCTGAGACGATTTCACGATAAGGAAGCGCTCTGCAGTTACGCCGGGCTGGTGCCGCGGGTGCGGGAGTCGGCGGGCAAAGCGGCGCGGAGCGGGATCACGCGACAGGGCTCGCCCTGGGTGCGCTGGGTCATGGTGGAGGCGGCGCAGGTGGCGACGCGTTGTTCTCCGGCGGCCAAGCGGTACTATGAACGGTTGTCGCGCAAGAAACATAAACACGTGGCGCGAGTGGCGCTGGCGCGCAAGTTGCTGATTGCGGTCTACGCCCTGCTGCACGATGGCGTGGCCTTTGACGAAGAAAAGTTTGCGGCGGTGTAAGGGGAATCCGTCAGCTCGAAGTCATCCTTGCTCTTCGAGAGCGACGCTCAGATGGAGCGGCGGAGTCCGGACATACCTTATGCGCCTCGAGCGCGAATAGAAGCCTGTCCGCAGCGCCGCAAAAAATACCTGTGGACAGGTACGCCTATTTTCATAGAAGGATGACAGTGTGCGCCTCGGTTACAGTGTGTCGCCTCAGTGAGGACGCGTTGGCGTCGCGGCTGCTCGGTGCGGCGCTGCCGTCAGCCCCGTTGAAGTCGTCGGACTCGCGCCGAAGCTGGTTGCCGGTGCGGGCGGAAACGTCGCGACTACGACCGGACGAGCGGTCCGCCCCATTGTTTTCGAGAGGCGATCGAGGTGGTTGATCGATCCGCGCGGCACTCCGAAACTGGCGGAGCCGGGATTGATGGTCAGGCGATGCGTCGCTCCCATGGCCGGATTTGCCGCGAGGCCTCGTCCCACCATCACCGTCTGGCGACCACTCACGGGCGGCGTCGGCACTTTCATTGTGACCGGCGCATTCACCACCACCGGAAGCGCATTCCACGAATTCCAATTGCCCGGCTGCCAGACATATCCGAAGCCGGGAGCGAAGGCCCAGTTACCGTAGTTGTAGGGCATCCAGCCCCACGGATAGCCTGATACAAACATGTAGCCGGCGCCGGGATAGAAAGCCCAGCCGCCATCCTGGAACGGGCTCCAGTTGGCGCCGATGAAGTAGGGCTGCCAGACGTTGCCGTAGCCGGGGACGGTCATGAAGTTGCCGTAATAATTCAGGTCGCTCATGCCGTAACTATACGGCGACGAAATGCTGGAGCCGCCGGCGGGCGCGTAGCGGTCGTGATAGTCGGTCTGCTGGCGGTCCCAATCGTCGGAGGATTCCGCGGCGTAATTTTTCGCGATCACGAAAGTGTCTTTCCTGGCGGGACCGTCTTTCGTAAGTTCGTTATTTCCCAGATCGATGGTCGCGCTGTGCTTCTCGGCAACCTCAAATTGTCCGGACGACGTGGTTGCGCTCAACTTGCCTTTGAACACGGCCATGGTCGCGGTCGCGTCGGCGAGTTCCACGCGAAAATGCGCGGCCTCGGACACGGTGACGGATTCGCGACCAAAATTCAGCAGGAACTGGTCACTTTTCTCGCGTGCGTTCTTAGGGTGAAGATTGGCGTAGACGGTGCCGGAGACAAGTTGCACGGTGCTCAGCTTCTGGCCATCTTCGCCGAGCGCCAGACGAGTGAAGTCCACTTCGCTGTCGGGCGCGAGACGCAGCGCGCTGCCGTCTTCGAATTCCACTTCCGCACGGCCATCTTTGCCCGTCTTCACGCGTGCGCCCTCGATCACAGGCAGGTTGAGAAACGCCTTATCAAAACCGTCGCCGGCGGCGCGGTCGATCTTCACCGTACCCTGCACATCGCTCAAGCGGACGATGCGCGCCTTGGACTCGGCCGACGCCGAGACCACCAGAAACGCCGCCGCGAGCGCGGCCCACATTGCCAGCATCTTTCCGAGTCTTGTGATTGACATATGCATCTCCCGGGACTGCTCCCTAAACGACCTGTTCCATGAGTTTGTGAGCGTGAAGCGCTTAAGTCAAGGGGGATTTGGACAGTGCGTTCCCTTGGGCCTCGGATCGGCTGGGCCCCGGATCAGTTGCGTCCCGGATCACTTGGGCCTCAGATCAGTGAGCGTCGGCCCGCTCCAGTAATTTTTGGGCGCGGGCGCGGGTTACGTTGATCACGGAGGGATCGGCGACGATCTGGTCGAGGATCGACTGAATGGCCATGATGTCGGCCAGTTGATTGGTGCGGGCCTGTTCCTCCATGCGCTTGAGTTCTTCGTCGAGCGCGAGCTTCTGGTAATGGTGATCGTACTGGAGGCGATGTCCGAATTCGAGCGTAACCGAGAGGCCTTGCATCAGGCTGGTCAGTTCCTGCACGGCGGGGATGGGAGAGTAGTTATAGGTAGATTCACCGCTGCGCTGCGCGTCCTTGTAGCCGAGCGTCTTCTTTCCGGTAAAGGCGATGTGCTTGTGATGGGAGTCGACGTCCTTCTGAAAATAGTCGGCCTTTGCCGCCAGTTCGAAGATCTTCTGGCGCGTTTCTGGAGCCAGGGTGAAGTCAAGATCGAAGCTGTCGGCGTCGTCGGAATCGGGCGACAGGCGGCCGACGGAGTGATAGCGGGCCGCGCCATTGGATGGCACGCGAATCGAGTAATGTTCCGGCTGGGAGGCGGGGAAATCGACGGTGAAGGTGAGAACGGCCGGGGCTTGAGCTTCGGTTTGCGAACAGGCGAGGATCGGAGAAAAGAGGATCGAGGAAAAGATGAGCAGGCGGACAATCTGAAATGGGCGTCGCATGGGCCGCTGTAATGATTGGGGATGGCGGCGAGGAGTGTCAAGTCAGATCGGGTCATCGGGCCATCGGATCATTGAAGGTCAAAGGCTCAGTGGGGCTCGCACTTCAATCACCCGATCACCCGATGGCCGGATGGGCCGATCTGGCTTGCAGCCTGGCGGTCCTTCTGCCGTTCCTGGGTGGCGGCGGTGTGGAGATGGCAGATGGCGATGGCGAGCGCGTCGGCGGCGTCGGCGGGTTCGGGAATCTGATCGAGATTCAGAAGGCGCGTCACCATTTGCTGGACCTGATGTTTTTCGGCGCGGCCGTATCCGACCACGGCGGACTTGATGGAGAGTGGCGAATATTCGGCGACTTCGAGTCCGGCAGAAGCGGCGGCCAGCATGGCGACCCCGCGCACCTGTCCCAGTTTCAAGGCCGACTTCACGTTGGCGGCGTAGAAAACTTCTTCGATGGCGACCCGGTCGGGCCGGTGCTGGGAGATCAGCTCCTGCAGGCCGATGGAGATGCGCGACAGGCGCGTGGGCATGGGGTCGCGCGGGGAAACTTTGATGGCGCCGCAGACAATGCACACCAGGCGATCGTTGTTGCGTTCATCGGCGAGCAGTTCGACTATGCCGTATCCGGTGTATTCCGTGCCGCAGTCGATGCCGAGGACGCGCATGGGGGAAGTGTAGCAGGAGCGCCTTCAGCTCTCAGCTGTCAGCTTTCAGTTGTTGGGTCGAATCAGAGCGGATGTCCTAGGCGCGCTTGCCAAAGCAGCGTGATAACCTAATACTATCCGGCCACTGAAACATGCGGTATGGGCGGATTCCATCCGCTCAGGGGCGGATTCATAGGCGTACTAAAAAATCATATAGGGAGCAGGCGATGAAAATTGGAGTGCTGACGGGCGGGGGCGACTGTCCGGGGCTGAATGCAGTCATTCGGGCGATTGTGCGTAAGGGCACCTTTCACTATGAAGACGAGTTCGTAGGATTCGTGGAGGGCTGGCGCGGGCTGCTGGAAGACAAGACCATGGATCTTGGCCTCTCGGCGGTGGGTGGCATCCTGCCGCGTGGCGGCACCATCCTGCGCACATCGCGCACCAATCCGGGCAAGTATGAGGACGGCCTGCGGCGCTGCGCCGAGAACCTCAAGAAACATGGTTGTGACGCATTGATCGCCATTGGCGGCGATGACACGCTCTCGGTGGCGCAGAAACTTTTCGCCAACGACGTAAAAGTGGTTGGCGTTCCGAAGACCATCGACAACGACCTGGCGGGCACCGACTTCACCTTCGGCTTCGACACGGCTGTGAATATAGCTACGGAGGCCATCGACCGCGTACATACGACGGCCGAGGCGCACAATCGCGTGATCGTGGTGGAAGTGATGGGACGCGATTCCGGCTGGATCGCAACTTATAGCGGCATCGCCGGCGGCGCCGACGTCATACTGGTCCCCGAAGTTCCGTTCGATATTGACCAGGTGGCCGAACTGATTCGGCAGCGCCACTCCCGCGGAAGATATTTCAGCATCGTGGTGGCAGCCGAAGGTGCGAAGTTTGCCGATGGCAACGAGAAACACTGTGGCGGGTCCCAGCAAGCGGGGCGCGATGACTTCGGGCATCTTCGGTTGGGCGGAATCGGTTCGACGGTGGCGAGCGAGATCGAAAAGCGGACAGGCTTCGAGTCGCGGTCGGTGGTACTTGGCCACATTCAGCGGGGCGGGTCGCCCAGCGCTTACGACCGCGTGCTGGCCACGCGCTACGGGCTGGGCGCCATCGACATGGTGCACCGCGGCGAATTCGGGCAAATGGCGGCGTTGCGCGGCAACAAGATTATTTCCATCCCGCTGGCGGAAGCCATCGCTTCGAACCGTAAGGTGGATAAGGAAATTCTTGACGCCGCGATTGGCATTCTGGACAAGCTCGACTATAAGGTTTCGAAAGTCTCCTGAGATGGGAACAGGCAGAAGAAGTTGCGGCCCAGCCGCGGCAAAAGCTCCAGCCAGACCGGGATTTGCTTGGCATGGGCGCGGGTTTGGGGGCATACTTACTCAGCACTAGCTCAGCAGTAGCTCAGCGCTCCCGCAGACCAATTACGATTCCGGGGACGCTCCGGCGCCTATGTTTCAAGACGAAAGCCAGTCCGAGAACCATCTGGAGCGGTCGACGCCGCACCCTTTGCAGCCAGCTTTGCCGAATGTGGAAGTGCAGCGGAAGCGGATGCTGGTCGCGCTGGGGATACTGCTGCTGGCGCTGGTGGCGGTGGTTCTGAAAGACTGGGATTTCTGGTTTCCGCCGAGCACTGAGGTCCAGGAAGCCAGGGTTCGAAGCAAGAATAAGAGTGTGCCCGCGGCAACTGCGAGCACGCCGGCCGCGGCGCCCGCGCGCGAACGCAAGCCCGCCAAGTCCCCGGCACCCGCTGCCGCCGAAGTCCCCTTTTCGGCAACGACTGAGCGCGCAGCGCTACCTCCTCTGCAAGTGGAAGTCGTGGCCGGAAACCGCCACATCAACGTGCCCGCGAAAAGCAATGCCATCCATCTGGATGTGAACTCGGGCGCGACGTCTTCCGCATCCGGCGCTGCCGCATCGGCGCCGAATGGGCCGGTGAGTGCCGGCGATCGCGTGCAACTCTCGCCGCAAACGACGCAGAGTGTGAGCGTTTCGGTGGCGCCGGATTACCCCTTGCTGGCGCGGCAGATGAAGGTGCAGGGCGCGGTCAGTTTGCAGGCGCTCATCTCGCGAGAAGGCACCATCCAGGAGTTGCAGATTCTCAGCGGCCCGAGCATTCTGGCTGCTGCCGCGCGCGAGGCGGTGAAGCAGTGGCACTTCAAGCCCTACCTCCAAAATGGGCAGCCGGTGGAAACTCAGGCGCGCATCACGGTGAACTTCACCATTTCCACAAATTGAGTCATTGAGTCATTGAATCATTGAGTCATTGAATCATTGGAAGGGCAACCCCAGAGACTCTTGATCTTTAAATGTCTCAATGACTCAATGATCCAATGTCTCAATGATCCAATTGACGCAATAAATTAAACGGGCGTCCGAATTCTTTCGAATCCAGGACGCCCGGGCAGCCCTCCCCCAGAACTGCTCAATTGGGAATGTAAGACTAAGCGGCGAATCTGAAAATGGCCCGCGGGTGCCAAGCTTGTTCCACTAAAGTGCCACCCTTTGAAGGGCACATTACTTCAGCCTGAATCCAAAATCGAAGGCCCGCTTCTACTCTTGAACCACCATCTTCCCGGGCGGTGATCCAGTGGAAAAAGGCGAGTTCGCGATAGCCGTGGGAGCGCCGGTCGATGAATTGTAGGTGTAGCCCGCAATTCCAGTGGAATTTCCGATATAGAAAAAGTTGCCGAGGGGATCAATGAGGGCGAACAGCGCGCCTGCGGCTAAGCTGAAGGGCGAGCTCGTTACGGCCACCAGTTGTCCGTTTGTGGAAGTGATGGTGAAACACCAGACGGAGTCGCTCGATCCCGAGGTCAGAGCATAAAGAAACGTGCTGTTGGGATCGATGGTGAGCGTTGTGGGGCCGGCGCCAGCCGTGGAGGTAAACGGCGAGCCCAGCATCGGGCTTAGTGCGCCGCTGACGGAGTCGATGTCGAACCCGGAAATGTTGCCGGTGGTGGCCTGATAGGGGGGAGGATTAATTGCCCCGGGATTCGCAACGTAGAGGAATCGTCCAGTCGCATCCACTGCCATACCGAAGGCTCCCAATCCGGAAATGAACGGCGACCCCGGCACCGGAGTAAGCACGCCGTTCGAGAAAGAAAAAGCGGTAACCATGCCGATGCTCGGATTCGTCACGTAAACGAACTTGCCGGAAGGCGTGATCAGAATCTCGGTTGGATTCGCATTCGCGAAGAAGGGCGACCCTGCGACCTCGGTCAAAGCGCCGCTGTTGGAATCGATGGAGAAAACGGAAACGTTGTCGGAAAAATAGTTATTGGTCACCAGCAGGTACTGGCCGGAAGGGTCGATGACCGCCGCCCAGGGACCGGAACCAGCCGCAGTCGGAGCGCCACTGAGCGTCAAAGTGCCGTCGAGAGCGACGGTGAAAATCGAGATCGTGTCGCCGCGGGAATTGGCCACGTACAGAAACTTGCCAGACGGGATCAACGCCAGGCCGGTGGGCGAAATGTTCTCCACGGGCGTCGTTTTTTGTCCCAAGGTGATGGCACCGGTCGCGCCGTTGATGTGCAGCAGGAGCACCTGACCAGTCGATGGCAGGGTTACGTAAGCATTATGGCCAGGCACCGTGCCCTGACTGCCGCTGCTGCCGCAGGAAAGAGAAAGTCCAGCCAGAATGACGATAACGACAACGGCCAGAATCCGGGGAAGAAAACTTTGACTTGCCAGTGCGGCCCGCGCCGCCCTTTGAAAGCTCATTTGCGAACCCGCTCCTCAATATCCAAGATGAACCGAAAAGGTCGTGTCCACTATCGTGCACGAGAAGGCGGGAACAACGCAACTGCATCGGGTGATCGGGTCATCTGACCATCGGGTCATCGGGTCATCTAAAGTCAAAAGCCTTTGAACCTCGATGGCCCGATGACCCGAGGGCCCGATCACCCGAGGGCCCGATCAATTCAAACGGGATGTGTTCTAATCGAGTTGTAAATCATGTGTTCCAAGTAAAGACTACGTCGTGATCGACATCCACTGTCATCTTCTGCCCGAGGTCGACGACGGCCCCAAATCCTGGGATGTAGCCGTCGAAATGTGCCGCATGGCAGCGGCCGACGGCATTACCCATGCTGTCGCCACCCCGCACGCCAACGATCGTTACGCCTACGATCGCGCTTACCTCTCCGGGCTTCTCGGCCAGCTACAGGAAAAGATCGATCCCGCGCTGCCCTTGCGATTAAGTCTCGGCTGCGATTTTCATCTCTCGTTCGAGAATCTGGAACGCGTCCTCGAGCAGCCGCACACCTACACCATCGGCGAAACCAACTATCTGCTGATTGAACTCAGTAACTACAGCGTGCCGACCCATCTCTCCGGGTGCTTCACTCGCCTGGGAGATCGCGGGCTTACGCCGATCCTGACCCATCCCGAACGGAACCCGATCCTGCAGCAAACGCCGCAGCGCATTCTGGAGTGGGCGGAGCAGGGCTGTCTTATGCAGGTCACGGCCTCGGCGCTCACGGGGTTCTGGGGCGAGCGGCCGGAAATCGTCGCCCGCTGGCTGCTCGATCGCTCAGCCGTCCACATACTTGCGTCGGACGCTCACGACACCAAGCGCCGCATCCCGAATCTTTCGGCAGCTCGCGCGGTGGCGGAAAAAATCGTGGGAGCCGAGTATGCCCAAGCGCTGGTCGAGGGCAACCCGGGCGCAATCGTCAACGGACAACCAATCCCTTATTGCCCGCGGCCGGTGCTGGATTAACGCGAATTCGAACTACGAGCTGCCAGCTATCTCATGAAATCCCGGTCAGAATGGAGGCGGTATGAGCCCAGCAACAATCGTGACAGAAAAGGTGGAACTGGCCGTTGCAGACGGAACCCGGATGGCAGCCTATGTGGCTCGTCCGGAGCATCGTCCAGAGGACCATCGTCCGGAGCAAGGTGGGCCGCATCCCGGGCTGCTCGTGTTCCAGGAAGCATTTGGCGTCAACCATCACATCCGCAGTGTGAGCGAGCGGTTTGCCGCGGAGGGATACGTCGTGATCGCTCCGGAGCTCTTTCATCGCACGGCCCCGGGCTTTGAAGGCAGCTATACTGATTTTCCTGCCGTGATGCCGCACTACCAGGCAGTGACCACAGAGACGGCGGAGATGGACATACGATCGGCCCATGCGTGGTTGCGCTCGAATGCGCAAGTAAAACCAAACGAAATTTCGAGTGTGGGATTCTGCATGGGTGGCCGCGTTTCATTTCTTGCCAACAGCGTGGTTCCGCTGCGGGCCGCAGTATCGTTTTACGGAGGAGGAATCGCTCCCGGATTGCTCGACCGGGCGTCGAAGGTGCAGGCGCCGTCATTGCTCATTTGGGGTGGATTGGACAAGCATATTACGCCCGAGCACCGAAAAGCGGTGACCGACGCCCTGAGCGCGCAGCAGAAGATTTATGTGAATGTAGAGTTCTCCCAGGCCGACCATGGATTTTTCTGCGATGAACGGGCATCGTATGAGCCGCGCTCGGCGCGGCAGGCGTGGGCATTGACCTTGGAGTTTCTACGTTCGTGAAGATTTCCCGTAGAGACGCGGCTTTGCCGCGTCCGCGTCTGAGACGGGGCAAGCCCCGTCTCTACAGGACAGTTTTCGCGGCCGTGATCTCTCTCCTGGATTGGATTTGCGAGTGCCGTTTACCGCTGGGGAAGGTTGTCATCCGCGGGCGTTGGTTTCGCCCCGGCCCCTGGATCGGGCGCGCCGGGCGTCGGCGTCGGCGTCGTCATTGCGCTCTCCGGATTGAGCAGGTGATCGTGGCTGGGGCCTAATCCGAGTTTGATCAGCGCTCGCGAATCGGGAGTCGTCTTCGACTGCCATCCCTGGTCTGCCTGATAGCGCTGCATTGCGGCCTGCGTGGCGCTGTCCCACTCGCCCGAGGGCTCGCCTTGCATGTAGTGCTGGCGGATGAGCGCTTCCTGAATTTCCCGGGCACGAGCCGAGTCAATCGCCTGCTGGCCGTGCTTCTTCGCAACCAGCTTGGAACCCTTCTTGCCGTGGGAGCTTTTGCTCTTCTGCGATGAGGTGCTCTTCTGCGCTGAGCTGCGCTTGTGAGCCGAGGTGTGAGCGGAGGTCGCATGCGCGGGCGTCGCATGGGTGGTGGTCGCGTGCCCGCTGCTGTGATGCGCTGATTTCTTGGCTGGCGCCGTGGCCGCCTTCGCCGGCTTCTTTGGCGGAGTCCTCGTCTCTGTTTGCGCGACGGCGAACCCATGCACGGCCAAGCAGAGCAGGCCGCAAAGGCCGATCCGTCGCCAACGCGGAATTTGAGCAGTCACGTGCATGTTTCGGATCTTCAATTTTTCGTCAAGCGGCCGCCGGTGACCTCCAACCCGGTACCGCCCAGCCCCTAAAGGGGCGTCTGATCTCGACGAACTTCTGGTATCGCTAAAGCGATACCCTGATACGGACCGTACCCGTACCACAGGGCCGATAGTCTTGTGCCCAACAAAAAACCGGCGAGACCAGCCCACCTTAATGGTCCCCGAAACGGGGACGGAGTGCCAGTCTCGCCGGAGTTTTTATCGGTTACGGAAGTGTACCTGCCAGGAAAATCGTTCCATCCTGCGCCCTTGCGCCTCGCGGACGCACCAGGAACACGACATCCTGCCCGCTCTTCAGCGACGACTCGATCTTCGAAAAGTCGTCCGCATTGCTCACGGGCTGCTTGTTCACTTCCAGGATTACGTCGCCGCGATTCATACCGAGATCCTCGGCGAACGATCCCTGCTTCACGTCCTGCACCACCACGCCCTTGCCCGCGTTAATGCCCAGGCGGTCAGCCAGATCGGGAGTGATGCTGCGAACCGTAATCCCGAACTTGCTGGCCTTGGGTGCTTCCTCACTCTGGCTTTCGTCTTCTTCGCCCAGACGGGCAGCGAACAGTTTCGAGCGATCGGCGATGGTCACCGTCGTGTCTGCCTTCTTGCCGTTGCGCACAAAGGTGAGCTTGGCCTTCGAGCCCGGCTTGCGGGAAGCGATGTCAGCCACCAGATCGTCGCCGCTCTTCACGTCTTTGCCGTCCACGGAGGTGATGGTGTCGCCGATCTTCAGGCCCGCCTCTTCGGCCGGGCTGCCGGAGACCACGTTCGACACCGTCACACCCGAACCGTAAATGCGCGCGATGGCCGGGTTCGGCTGCCCTGAGAACTCAATGCCGATGGACCCGCGCGAAACGCGGTGTTCCGGCCCGATCAACTGGTTGTAAACCTGCGTCACCGTGTTCGAAGGCATGGCAAATCCCACGCCCGCGTACGAACTTGTCTCCGTAAGGATGGCAGTGTTGATGCCGATAACCTCACCCGCCATATTCACCAGCGGTCCACCGGAATTGCCGGGGTTGATGGCGGCGTCGGTTTGAATAAAAGACTGAAACTGCCGGTTAGGAACGATGTTGCGCCCCTTGGCCGACACGATGCCGGCAGTCACGGTTTCCTGCAGTCCAAAGGGACTGCCGACGGCCAGCACCCAGTCGCCCACTTCCATGCCGTCGGAGTTGCCCAGTTTCGCGGCGGGCAACGGATGATCGACATCAATCTTGATCACCGCCAGGTCGGTCTCCTGGTCCATGCCGATCAACCGGGCATCATGTCCGGGAGAAGCCGGGTTTTCATCCTGCAACTTCACCCGAATGCGATCGGCCTTCTCGACCACGTGCCGGTTGGTGACGATGTAGCCCTTGGAATCCACGATCACGCCGGAACCGAGCGAGCGTTGGCGGATGGTGCCCGCTTCTCCGCCCTGACCGCCCTGGCCGCCGAAGAACTTGTCAAAGAAATCCTGGAACGGAGTGTCTTCCTCGCCGCCCTGATCCTGGTCCGGATCGGGATGCACGGAACGCCGGTGGTGCGGGTTCTTGATGGTCGACTCAGTGTTGATGTTCACCACGCTCGGCTCAAGCTGCTTGGAAATCTGGGAGAAGGCGGTCGAAAGCTGTTGCGGAGCGGGGATGGTCAGCGGCGTCGCATCCGACGACTTCTGCCCCTCTTTGCCTTTCACTCCATAGGAGACAATCGTGCCAATCAGAATTCCAACCGCCAGCGTAGCCAGAATCGTAAAAGTGTACGCCCAACGGTTGGCCTTAAGCCGCACCCAAAAGGCGCCTTCGCGCGAATCCATTTCCTACCTCCTGAAACTGCCTAATTTTTTATTATACCTTCGCCCCAGGCAGGGATCGGTTCGAAGGGCGCCAAATCATTTAGACGCAGAAAACCCAGTTCGGGTTGGGCGTTCTTTCCTGTAGAGACGCGGCTTGCCGCGTCTGTGCCCGCCGCGGAGACGGGGCAAGCCCCGTCTCTACAGTTTCAGCGTCATCAGCGCCAGGAACAATCCGGTATAGCCGGCGATGACCAGCAGCACCAACAGCGCTCCAAAACTCAGCACGTTGAATATTCCCCACGGCTTCTCGACCGCGCCCAGCGCCAGCTTCCACAGTCCGAAACTCCCCGTCAGCGCGCAGGCCGGCAACACCAACAGCCCAATTGTCCGCCCGTGCGCCACCTGGGGGAAGACGATCAGGAACATCACGGCCGGAAGAAACGCCAAAGCCGGGACAATGGCCAAGGGGGCGCCGATCAGGAACGCGCGTTCGCGCTCTTTATATTGAGTCATTGAACCATTTAGGCATTGAATCATTGAGGCATTGAATCAGCAAAGGGTCACCCAATGTCTCAATGTCTCAATGATTCAATGCTGTACACGGTCTTGCCGCCGACCACCGTACGCAGAACTTTCGTCTCCAGGATTTTCGGCGGCAAGACGGCGGTGATGTCCTGATCGAGAACGACAAAGTCGGCGAGCATGCCCGGCTCCAGTTTGCCTTTTTGCTTTTCGGCGAACTCGGCAAAAGCGCTGCCGGTCGTGTAAGCCGCGATCGCCAGCTCGATGTTCAATTTCTGCGCGGGATAGTAACTTTTCTTTCCGTCTTCGCTCATGCGGGTAACCGCCGCGTAGAGTCCGCGAAACGGCGTAACCGGTTCGACCGGATAATCCGTGCCAAAGGCCAGCACCACACCGTGGTGAAGGAACTCCGCCCACGCATAGGAATGCTCCGCGCGCTTCGCTCCCAGACGCGACTCGGCCCAGTTCATATCCGTGAGCAGGTGGCTCGGCTGCATGGACGCGATTACCTTCAGATACTTGAAACGCGAAATCTGCTGCGGCGTGGTGACCTGCGCGTGCTCAATGCGAAGCCGGTAATCGTTGTAATTGCCGTCGCCATTGCTACCGTCGGCCGCTTTGACCTTGCCTTCTTTCGCCGCTTTCTCCGCCTCGGCAAACGCGTCGAGCGCCAACTGCACACCCTTGTCCCCAATGGCGTGGAATCCGATCTGGTATCCCGCCAGCACCCGCTCCCTGGTCATCGCATTCAGCTTGGCCGCTTCGTATTGCGGCAGGCCGCTGTTCTTTGGATCGGCGGGGTCGTCGCTGTAGGGCTCAAGCAACGCGGCCGTTTTCGAGCCGAGCGAACCATCCAGGAAGGCCTTCAGCATTCCGGTGCGGAGCAGGTTGTCGGACGCGGCATGCGAGTTGCGCTTGTTGTTCAGGTCTTCCAGCGAGTCGTCGAAAGTCAGCCACTCTGAAATTCGCGCGGTCAGCTTTCCCTCGCGCTCGATTTCCTCATAAATCTGAAAGTCTTCCCACTGCGAGTTATCCTGCGCGGAGGTGACGCCGTGGCTTGCCAGATCCGCAAGCGCGAGTTCGATGGCTTGCCGCCGCTTCTCGTGCGTTGGTTTGGGAATCACTGCCTGCATCGTAAGCGCCATCTCGCGCAGAATGCCGTTGGGCGTGCCGGTTTCATCGCGGTCGATCTTTCCACCCTTGGGATCGGGGCTGGCGATGATGATGCTGGCCAGTTGCAAGGCGCGCGTGCTGGCCACGCCAATGTGTCCGTCCACGCGTTCGAGGTAAACCGGGTGGTCGCCGCTTACTTCGTCCAGATCCCAGCGTGAGGGCAGGATTTGGACGGGCCACCGAGTCTCGTCCCAACCTTCACCCACCACCCATTCCCCGGGCTCGGCAGCTTCGCACTTGGCGCGCAAGCGTTCGCGGAACTCGTCGAGAGTTTTGGCGCCGACCAGGTTGACGTTCAACTTTTCCAGACCGGCGCTGGCCAGGTGCATGTGGGCGTCATTGAATCCGGGCATGACGAAGCGACCATCGAGATCCACGATCTTCGTCTCTGGCCCTTTCAACTTCATGATCTCGTCGCGCGTCCCCACGGCGAGGATCTGGTCGCCGCGCACCGCCAGGACCTCCGCGCGCTTGCCAGACCCGAGCGAAGACGCCGCATCGACCACCCCGGTGTAGATGTTGGCGTGGGTAAAGATCAGGTCTGCTTTCGGCTTCTGAACGCTTTGCGCCGACGCGCCAGAGGCCACGGCCAACAATAGAATTGGAGCGATTCGCGCCATCATTCTCCTGCTCCCGACAATGTCAGCATGGTAAGCAGAATGCGCTTTAGTCCGAGGTCACGTCCATTGCAGTCGAACCATTCTTGCAACGTGTGCGCGCCGCCCCCGGAGCCGCCCGCACCGATGGCGATGGCCTCGCGGCCGAGCGATAGCGGAATGTTGGCGTCGGTCGACGCCCTTTGCACCTGCGCCGTGTTGCCCAACTGAGCGTCCACGGCGCGAATCACCTTGAGAAGCCGCGCATCCGGCGCCAGTTCGCCCGCCGGCCGATTCCCGATCTCCACCACTTCGCTCTGTACCACCTGCGGCTTTCGTATTCCGCGCTGAGCCGCGGCCCGATTCTCAAATGCCAAGGCGTGGTCCAGCGCGACGCGCAGCGCTCGCTCCAGCCGGTCAATCTCCGCCGTCGAGGTGGAGCGCAGATCGACCCGCATGCTGACGGATTCTGGAATCGAATTCACGGAAGTCCCGCCGCGGATCACGCCGACATTAAATGTCGTTTTCGGCGAGGCCGGCACCGGCGTTTGACTGAAGAGCTCGATCGCACGGGAGAGCGCAATAATTGGATTGGGCGCGCCGAAGTCGCTCCACGAGTGTCCGCCCGGACCGCGCATGATCACTTCGAAGCGGCGGCTGCCCAGGGCCTCGGCCACCACCGTGTCCACTCCCGCGCCATCGACAATCACGCTGTAGGCAATCGCATCCTGCCAGCGCGGCGTCGCGAAAACGTGCCGCATGCCGCGCAGATCGCCTTCGCCTTCTTCCCCGACGTTCCCGATGAACACAAAGGGCAGCGCATGCGAAATTCGTCCGCTGCCGAGCACCCTGGCCACGGCCAGCATCGCCGCTATGCCCGCGCCGTTGTCGGCGACTCCCGGGCCATACAACCGGCTGCCCTGCTGGCGGATGTGCAACGGCGTTGCCGCCGGAAACACCGTATCAATATGCGCGCTGAGCGCCACGAAGCGGCTGCCGTAGCCGGGACGAACGCCGAACACGTTGCCCACCTGATCCACCTGCACGTCGACGAGCCCGAGCTCGCGAAAACGTTCAGCCAGCCAGGCGCCGCGCGGCGCCTCTCCGAATGGAGGCGCGGCCACCCGCGTCGCCTCCATCTGCCACAGCGCAAACTGTGATTCCTCGGAGCGGAACCGGTCGAATGCCGCGCGCACTTCCGGCAAGCCGGCGAGCCGCGCCACTTCCTGCTGCAATGAGGGATACAAATCAGAAGCTGCCACTGGCCGAATTCACTCCATCCTTGGTGCGCCTATCTTATAACGTCAGAGTGTAACGTCAGAGCGTAACGTCAGGGCGCGGAGGCAAAGGCAATCCTTGTAGGCGGGCCTTTCAGAAAGAAGAAACCTAATTAGCGTTTCAGCGAACGCCGCGGAGGCCTGTCTCGACGGGACGAGCTGAGAGCGTTTTCATGCCGTGCAGAATCATGGCGATTACGTTCTCGTCCCCGACGACCGTGTTGATCATCAGGTGATAGAGGGCGCGCGTCGGCCATTCGGCATTGAAGTAGTGTTTGATGTAGGCGCGCCGCTCCTTGTCCACGTTCTCCACCAGGTCTTCTGCTTCTTCGCGGCTCTTGCCCATGGCCACCAGACGGCGAATCTTCTCGTCGGGCGGAGCATAAGTGAAGACACGGAAGGTATCCTCGCGCTCGCGCAGGAAAAACGGGGCGCCACGGCCAACAATCACCGCATTGCCTTCCGCCGCAATGGTGCGCATGATCTCCCCTACCATGACCATCATGCGATCCGTATCAAACGCATGCGAGTCGGCTAGAGGAATGCTGCGTTCGTAACTGCCCCGCCAGAAGGCTTTCGCTAAACGGTAGAGACGGCTGTCGACCCGCTCATCGCACAAGGCTACCGCCGATTCCGTCACTTGCGCGCGCTGGGCAATCTCGCTGGTCAGTTGCTGGTCCCACAGCTTCCACCCCAATCGGCGGGCCAGTTCTGCGGCAATGCCTCCGCCCCCGCTGCCAAACTCGCGTTCCAGAGTAATAATGCGAAACATTGCGAACCTCCTTCGGTGGACGCAGCCCCTAAAGGGGCTTCATGTTTGACGGATCTTACGGTATCGCTAAAGCGATACCCTGATACGAAGCGCGAGTATTTCAGCAGCCTGTGAAGGCGTGCCCCGATAGGAACTTGCACCACGGGCTGTCAATGAGCTACGATCTCGCCTCCCGGTTTCGACTTCTTGATCAGGAACGCGCACGGGATTAAACAAAAGACCAGCACCCCGAGAATCCAGAAATTATCGATGTAGGCCAGCATGGTCGACTGCTGGATCACATTCGCCTGCATCAGGGCGTAGGCATGCTGCTGCGCGGAAGTGCCTCCGGAACCGGGACCGGCGCCGCCGCCCGAAAAAGTTCTCGTCATCCCGTGCAGCGCCGACTGAAACTGCGGATTGGCGGCGTTCAGCTTTTCCACCAGCCGCACCTGGTGAACCTGGGCGCGGCGAGACAGGCCGGTGGTGACAAAAGAAATTCCGAAGCTGCCTCCAATATTTCTGGCGAGGTTCATCAAGCCGGACGCGGCATTGTTTTTCTCGCGCGGCAGAGACGCATACGCGGCGATGTTAATAGGCATGAACAGGCAAGCGAATCCGGCCGCTTGGTAGACGCGCGCCATAACCATAGTGTGGAAATCCACGTTCAGGTCGAACGTCGTCATATGGAACAGCGAAAACGAAAGCATCGGCAAGCCAAAGAGCAGCACCCAGCGCGGGCTATAGCGCGAAAGTAGAAATCCAACGATCGGCATCATCACCATGATCGCGAAACCGCCCGGGGAAAGCGCCATCCCGGAGCGTTCGGCGGTGTAACCGAGCATCGTCTGCATGAACAGCGGCAACAGCAAGGTGCTGCTGAGCAGGACAAATCCGACCATGAACATCAGGAAGTTGGAGGCGGCGAAGCTGCGCTCGCGAAATAAGTGTAGGTCGACGATCGGGTCTTTATGGTTCCACTCCCAAAAGACGACGAAGATCAGCGACGCGGCGGAGATCACGCTCAGCACTACGATGAAGTGCGATTCGAACCAGTCTTCGCGCTGTCCTTTGTCGAGGACCACCTGCAGCGTTCCGAGGCCGAGCGCGACCAGGCCCAGTCCGATGTAGTCAATCCGGGTTTCGCTCAGCTTGCGGCGCTTCATGTAGGGAGGATCCTGGATGAGCCGTGAGGTTAGCAAAAGCGAAAGCATGCCGACTGGGATATTGATGAAGAAAATCCAACGCCAGCTAAAGTTGTCGGTAAGCCAGCCTCCAAGCGTGGGGCCGATGGCCGGAGCCATGACCACCGCGATGCCATAGACGGCGAAGGCCATGCCGCGCTTGGCGGGAGAAAAGGTATCGACGAGGATGGCCTGCGAACTCGGTTGCAGTCCTCCTCCGCCCGCACCCTGAAGAATGCGGAAGACGATGAGCATGGCGAGATTGGGCGCCAATCCGCACAGAAACGAACTGAGCGTGAAGACTACGACACAGCCCATGTAAAAGTGCTTGCGACCGAAGATCGAAGACAGCCAGCCGCTCAGCGGCAGCACGATGGCATTCGAGACCAGATACGACGTCAATACCCACGTGCTCTCGTCTTGACCCGCCGAAAGACTGCCGGCGATGTGGGGCAGCGCCACGTTGGCGATGCTGGTGTCGAGCACCTCCATGAACGTGGCCAGCGTCACCACCAGAGCGATAACCCAGGGATTGACCGGCGAATGCCATTCGGCGGCCTCATTCATGGTGATCGCAGCAGTGCCCATTGTTGTAGAAACCCATGTTTCAAAGTTTCAAGGTTTCAAAGTTTCAAAACTAACTCCAGCGAAGGTTCTGACTTTGAAACCTTGAAACCCTGAAACCTTGAAACGCTGAAACCTTGCCCTCACTTAATCCAGACCTTCGGTTCTACCGACATCCCCGGACGAAGTTCATGGCTCTTGATCACGCCCGGATTGAACACAATTTTCACGGGTATGCGCTGCACCACTTTGACGAAGTTGCCGGTGGCGTTTTCAGCCGGCAACAGGCTGAAGCGATCTCCACTGGCGCCGGCGATGGAATCGACATGCCCCTTGTAGGTCCTGCCGGTGGCATCCACATCGATCTCCGCCGACTGGCCCGGTTTGATGTTCCTGAGTTGCGTCTCCTTGAAGTTTGCCGTGACCCACAGGTCGGCCTCACCGAGCGGGATGATTTTCATCATCTCCTGGCCGGGCTGCACGTTTTGACCAACCTCGACGGTGCGGTTGCTGACGGCTCCGCTGACCGGCGCAATCACTTTGGTATACTGGAGGTTCAGTTCCGCCTGGTCCAACGCGGCCTTTTTGCGATCGGCATTGGCTTGGGCGGAAAGAGCGCGGGCGCGCGTGGCGCGCATCGTTTGCGGCGCGGTGTCGGCGGTGCGAAGCTCGGCGCTGGCCTGCCGCAGTTTGTCCTGCGCCTGTTCGATCTGCGCCGCGAGAGCGTCGGCGCGGGCGCGCGCCGCTTGCACGGTTGCGGCGGCGGCATGGGCGCTGGCGACGGCTTGATCGTACTGTTGCTGCGAGATCTCCTGCTTGTCGATCAGTTCCTTGTAGCGGACAAGATCACTCTGCGCTTTGGTGTTGTTGGCTTCCGCCTCCACGATCTGCGACTTGGCCGCTTCAAGTTGCTGGCGGGCAGCCGCGATGCCAGCCTGCGCCATGGAGACGCCGGCCTGTGCTCCGCTCACCTGGCTCGAAGTGCTCACGTTGGTGATGGGGACGTTGATGCCGGCGGCGGCGGCCTGCGCCTCAGCGTCGGCGTAGTCGGCGCGCGCCTGCGCCACGGCAACTTCGTAGTCGGCAGGGTCGATTTCCACCAGCACCGTTCCCTTTTCCACGTACTGGTTGTCTTCGACGTTGAGCTTCAGCACATGGCCGCTGACGCGCGCGCTCACCGAGTTCACATGCCCGTCAATCTGCGCGTCGTCGGTCGATTCGTAGCTTTCGAGGTAACGCCACAGAAAGAAAACGGCGATCAGAATCACCAGGCCGGCGAGAATGAGTCCCAACCTCGTGCGCGGTTGACTCAAAAACGCGGACCGCCGCTGATAGCGAGATTCGCTGTCAGGCTGGGCCGGAGACGGCGACGACGGAGACTGCGGCGCGCCGGTTTCCGGTTGCGGTTTGGGCTCGGCTACAACGCTGCTGGGTTCTTCCATTTGGTTACTTCCCTTTCAAATATTCGCGAACGCCCTCTTCGGCGCGCCCCAGGGCGCGGGCATAGGAAACCTTGGCCAGGTTGTGCAGGTAGAGGCTCGAAATCAAACTCTCGTGCGCCGACGCCACTGCTTCCTGCGCCTGCACCACTTCGAGGTTGTCGGTGACCCCGGCGGAGAAACGATCCTGCGATTGGGTGAGCGCCTCTTCGGCAAGATTCACCGAACTCTGGGCGACTTCCACCTGATCGGCAGACGACTTGAGGTCGAGCAGCGCGTTGCGGATATCCTGATCGATCTGACCGCGCACGTCCGCCATCTGCGCCTGCGCCTGCCGCAAACTGGCTTCCGCCTTCAGCACATCTCCATGGACTTTTCCACCCTGGAAGATCGGAATGTTCAGAGTGCCGACGACCGCATACGTAGGCAGCACACTGGCGGGAGCTGCGCCGATCTCGCCGTAATTTACCGCCATATCGAGGGTAGGAAAATATCCGGCCGTGGCTGCGCTGTGCTCCAGTTGCGCGGCCACCAGGCGATCGCGCGCTGCTTTGTAATCGGAGCGCAGAGAATACGCGCGCTGCAAGCTGGTTTCAAGATCGGGGATGGGAAAAGCCTCGTAAGGAGCTTTGTCGGCCAGTTCGAATTCCTGGCCGGTCGCCAATCCAATCACGCGCGCCAGCGAAATTTTCTGCTTGGCGAAATCGTTCGTGGCCGCGATCAGTTGCTGTTGCCGCGTCTGGTATTCGACCTGTGCCCGCAGCGTGTCGATGGCTGGAGCGACGCCCGCCTGCTGTTGTGCAACCGCCTTCTTATAGAGCGCGCGCGCCGTCTCCACCTGCGCTTGCGCGGTTTCCACCCGGGCTGCCCCGGCAATCGCCTGCAGATAAGCGCTGCCGGTCGCGAGCACGACCAGATCACGTGCGTCCTTCAGATTGAACCGGGCCACGCCTTCGCCAATCACGGACGAACGGTATTTCTGGATCGACTTCCAGTCGAAAATGCGCTGCGTGGCCGAGGCGCGCAAGTCAAAGTAGGAGTAGGGCCCGATGATGGGAGGAATGCCAGGAAGCAGCTTGGCAGTAAATCCTTCCGATTCCGTGCTCAGTTTCTGTGCAACCTCCTGTACATCCCCGCTGATGTTCGGAAGCAGGGCGCTGAGCTGCTGCCATTTCTGTCCCCGGGCCTCGATGGTGTTGTACTCCGACAGAAGGCCAGCCAGATTCTGGCGTAAAGCCCGCTCGATCGCGTCGCTGAAGGTCAGTTGCAGAACTCCGGGGATGGGCTTCGCATCCGGCACGCTGCCAAACACTGGATTCTGTGCCGAGGTTGGCACTTGTGAGGTTTGAAGCTGCATAGACCCGCCCGCCGAGCCTGCGGTGGAACCGTAAGTCGAAGTCGAACTTTGGGCGCAAAGCGCCGCTGGAAAGATGACGATGGACACGATCGGCAAAACCATCCGAAAAACGGCACATCTCTTCATTGTAATTAACCAGTTAGTTAGATAAAGTTAGTTAGATTCTACCCGACCCCCATCTCGCGAATCAAGCCACGACTCGCGTAAGGTACGCAAGCACCGCAATGGGCGGGTGGGACGCTCCGAAGAAGCCATGGGACCGGGATTCTCTCCTTGCGGGCTTCAAAACAGAAATCATAAGTCTTTTGGACTCTTTTTGCTGGAGATGCGATGCAAATTGTTGAACCGCCTCGCGATAGAGCGCCGACCCATGCGTTTTGCAGGTGCGCGCGCACTGCCGAGAGTGACCTTGGTCATCTTGTGTTAACCCCCGTCCGAAGTTCAATCTATGAAGCGAGTCAAGCACTTCCCTGCGGCTGACATTTTGCGTGAGGGAAGTCGTACGTATGAGCGAAGCCACGAAACCATCGCCCAAAGGGTCGGACTGGACGCGCCTGCTCACCGATCCCGACCTGGTCAGCCACCTCGGGAAGCTGCTCCAAACCTACCGCGAGGTGCCTCCAGAACAACGCGAAACGGCTCTGCTGCAGGCCATGCGCGAGATCAAAGACGCCGCCGTGAAAGTCCGCCAAGCACAGAGCCGAGCAGAGAATAATGTGCCGTCCGTTGCCGCGGCGCCGGCGCCGCCTGCCGTGCTCCCCCATCCCGAACCAGTAGATAAAACGCCTCCGTTCGAACCGGATTTGTTCACCCCGCAACTGGGATCGGATCGCCGCCGTTATCACCGGATCAAGTGCTACGTTGCGGTGGAAATTCACATTGAGGGCGTAGAAGAGCCGGTCTGGGGCAATCTGGCGAATGTGGGCCGCGGAGGCTGCCTAGTCGAGACCTCCGGCGCCGTGCCTGCGGGCAAGGCTCTGGAGATCGGGTTGTGGGTGGCCAGCGGCAAGATCTGGGTAAAGGGCGTCATCATCAGCGGAGTCGCGACGCACAGCGCGGCGTCCTTTGGCGTGCGGGTGAAATTCTCCGAGGCGCAACTGTCGGAAAAGGAACACCTGCGGGAATTTCTCAAATTCGTCGATACCACCACCCGCAAGTCGCAAAGCGGAAAAGCCTATGTGGCGCAGTTAAAGGGCTAGGCCGCTCCCCGTCCAACTTGACCTTGCCAGCAACTTTTCCTGCCGTACGGGTTCATTCTTAACGAGGCCAATCAGGATGGAAATGCCTTTGCGCCGACGCCGTTTGCTGATGGCGGCTGTGTTGCTTGCAGCGGCCGGGCTTACGACGCAGTTCGCTCTCGGCCGCAAGAAAGACAAGGCCGCCGGAGCGACGATGCGGATGGACGCCCAAAAGCGCGCCATCCACGCCCTGAACCGGCTGACGTTCGGTCCGCGGCCCGGCGACGTGGAGCGGGTCACCCAGATGGGCGTTGACAAGTGGATCGAACTCCAACTTCATCCCGATAAAATTGATGACTCGGCGCTCGAGGCCAGGCTCGGTCCGTTCCGTACGCTGCGTATGGACACGAAAGAGATCGTCGAGAATTTTCCTCCCAATCAGTTGATCAAGCAGATCGCCGACGGGAAAGCCTCGCTGCCGAACGATCCCACCATGCGCGCGGTGTACGAAGCACAACTCCAGCGTTACGAAGACAAGCAGGAACGCAAGGAAGAAGCTGCCAAAAGCGATGCCGCCCCCGTCGCGGGCAGCGCATCCATCGGCAACGCGTGTAGAGACGGGGCTTGCCCCGTCTCCGGCGAAAACGACAAGACCACCGACCCCGACGAGACGCGCCGCCGCGAAGAACGCTGGCTCGCTAGTGTCAAGACGCAGGAACTTCTCGATCTGCCTGCCGACGAGCGCATGCAGGAAATTCTGAAAATGTCGCCCGAAGATCGGCGGGCGATCGCCGCCACAACCAAAGGCGCCAAGGCAGGTGCCCTCATGGCAGGAATGAGCCCGCGGCAAAAAGAGACAATGATGGCGCTCAATAATCCCGAGCAGGTGGTGGTCGATGAGTTGATGCAAGCCAAACTGCTGCGCGCGATCTATAGCGAACGGCAGCTCGACGAAGTGATGACCGATTTCTGGTTCAACCACTTCAACGTGTTCATCAACAAGGGAGCCGACCGTTACCTGCTGACCAGCTATGAGCGCGACGCGATCCGCCCGCATGTGCTGGGGAAGTTCGAAGACCTGCTGGTGGCCACCGCGAAGAGCCCGGCGATGCTGTTCTATCTCGACAACTGGTTGAGCGTCGGGCCGGACTCGGACATCGCGCTCGGCATCGCGCCGCACCAGCGCGGTGATGGGAGCGGTCTGAATAATCGTCCGCCGCGACCGCGGGGGAAGAACAAGCATGCCAGCGGCCTGAACGAAAACTACGGCCGCGAGCTGCTGGAGTTGCACACTCTCAGCGTAAACGGCGGCTACTCGCAGAAAGATGTCACCGAGGTTGCCAAGGTGTTCACCGGTTGGACGCTGGAGCAGCCGAATAAAGGTGGGGACTTCCGCTTCGAGCCGCGCATGCACGAGCCCGGCGACAAAATCGTGCTCGGACATCGCATCCAGCAAAACGGTGAGAAGGAAGGACTGGAAGTGCTGCACCTCTTGGCGCACAATCCCAAGACGGCGCACTTCATTTCGCAAAAACTGGCGATGCGCTTTGTCTCCGACGATCCTCCGCCCGCGCTGGTCGATCGCATGACCAAAACCTTCCTGAAGAAAGACGGCGACATTCGCGATGTGCTCCGCACCATGTTGAAGTCGCCCGAGTTCTGGTCGTCCGCGGCCTACCGCGCCAAAGTGAAAACGCCGCTTGAGTTCGTGGTCTCTGCTGTGCGCGCCAGCGGCGCCGAGGTTGACGACGCTCGCGCCCTCATCGGCACGCTCAACAACATGGGCATGATGCCCTATGGCATGATGCCGCCAACCGGCTTCTCGATGAAAGCCGACACATGGGTGAACTCCTCGGCGCTCCTCGGACGCATGAATTTCGCGCTGGGCCTGGCCGCAGGAAAAATAAGGGGAGTCAAAATCGATTCCGCCAGTCTGGCAGCCGGAACCGCGGCAGGAACGACTGACGCAGCGATGACCGACGCGCAGCAGGTGCTAGCGACCTTGGAAAAGTCGCTGCTGTCAGGCGATATTTCGAAGCAAACGCACGATACCATCAGCAAGCAACTGGAGGACCCGAAGAT
>Ga0224555_1001777_pt1 | contig 27990 bp, 12 predicted proteins | sample 714S23034metaG_FD_180687 | JGI IMG/M metagenome (GOLD analysis project Ga0224555, IMG submission 180687) | Peat soil microbial communities from Stordalen Mire, Sweden - 717 S2 30-34 | ecosystem: Environmental > Terrestrial > Soil > Wetlands > Peat | place: Sweden: Norrbotten County, Stordalen...
GCGGGCCGCGGCAGGCAGACATCCTGAGCGTCGAGGAGGGGACATTCCACGACGGGGTCTGGGTACCGGGCCGGCTGCTGAACGGCGATGAGACCAACGGCAACAACTATCTGATCTTCCGCGGAAGCACGCCGACCATCCAGAAGGTGAAGCTGTACCGGCACGACTGATTTGCGGGAGACTGTTTTAACCCGGATTTTTCATTTTGAGTCGTAGCCGTGAGTCCTCGGATCGTCGTCATCGTCAATGTTTATGAGGGCGCGAACGTGGTGCATGGCGGGCGGTGCTGAACATGGACAGCACCGAGATCCCGGTTTACGGAGAGCAGGAGCAGAGTGCCTACAACAAACACGAAGATCCGGGATTGCGGCGCGGCGCTTCCCTGCCGGCTGCATTGGTTTGAGACCGAGGTGCTGACGCAAGCTGCGAACCTGCGCGGTCTGGCGTTGATGAATCGGGAACTGATTGCAAAGGCCGAACGACAGGAGTGGAAGGAGATTCCAGCTAGCAATGACAAACCCAAAGCACGTCAAATCTTATTGGGTCTGTTTTAGACCCGATTCCGAGGACAATGCGCCGCCTCGTTACGTGGTGTACGTTTCCACATCTGAAAACTCCACTTCCCTTCACTCAGCGACAGTGATGGCGATGAACACCGATGCACCTACTCCGAGAGACGGCAGCTCACTCGGCTTCTGGAACCGTACCGCACAGACAAGTCCAGATGATCTGATCGTCGATGTAAACAACGAGCTTATGGAGCTGAACCATGGAAAAGAGATTCAACGTTCAAAGGTCCGTTGGATCTAGCCGAAAGCGACGATACCCCATGAAGGAAAGACGCTGATGTCGGAAGAAAACTCCGTAAACTCTGACCTTCAGAGAACCATAGAGCCATTCTTGAAAAGCCTGGGGCTCAATGTACCCACCATTCTGGACGGTTTGGCCATACTACAGGCTGCTTCTGGTTGCTGCTTTCGATTGGCGCGCCCATTGGCAGGATGGAGCCGGCGCGCACCAAGAGTGGAAGCGTATCGATCGGGGTTGAGACTAGTAAGGGTGGGCCAACCCTCGCGGTTGCATTGTCTTTCAGCGCGCTGATTCTGACGCGCACGACGTTGTCGGCCTACGATTCGACCATGACGGTGGTGTCGTCGCGCTACACAATCATCGGCTGCTCCGAAATCGAGGGCGTAGTCGCCAAAGAAGCCGCACGCGTCACCACCGTTGCATATCGAACAGCAATCATTCGCATCTCTTCCGGACTCAACATTGGTTTGTCATTCGCCAACTTTGATCTGCTTGTGCAGCGCGATTGCGTCGGAGGATCCGCCTACTCGGATATCGACATTGTCGCTCTCGACAGCGAAGGCTTTTCCGTCCCAATATGCCAGCGAACTCGCTTTCAGTGGAATCGTCACGGTACGGATCTCGCCGGCGTGGATCATCACTCTGCGGAAGCCCTTCAATTCCTGCCGCGGACGCGTAACCACTGAACCCACGTGCGCGACGTATAGCTGCACAACCTCGTCGCCGTCTCGTGCGCCTGTGTTCTTAACGTCCATGCTGACAGTCACGGAGTCGCCCCTGACCAGGTGCACGGTAGTGACGCGCAGGTTTGAGTAGGCGAATTTCGTGTAACTGAGGCCGTAGCCGAATGCATACAACGGCTTGGCGGAGAGATACATATAGGTGCGTCCATGGCGGATGTCGTAGTCCATCATGGGCGGCAACTGGTCCATCGATGCAACCCAGGTCTGAGTCAGGCGGCCCGCCGGGTTGTAGTCACCAAAGAGAACGTCGGCCAATCCATCGCCCTGCTCTTCGCTGTTGTGGGTCATCTCGAGGATCGCGGGGGCATTCTCCTGAGTCCAGTTCGTCGTGAATGGAAAGCTCGCCTGCAGGACCACTATGGTCTTTGGATTCGCGGCGAGGACAGCTTTCGCCAGTTGCTCCTGCTCGAGAGTGAGGCTCTTGCGGTCAATCGCCTCTTTGCCATCGCTCGGCAACGGACACTTGGCCCACCCGGCATCGCAGGTTGGATGATTGCCGATGATGACTACCGCGACGTCGGCTTTACCTGCCAGATCTGCCGCCGCTGCATAGTCGGAGCCGTCAGAATATGTAACCTCCGCAGTCTTTCCCGCTCGCGCGCGAATCCCCGCCAAAGGCGTGATGGCAAACGGCGGCGTTCCGCTGTACCAGTCGAGCGCAACCTTGTCGGCCAAAGGCCCGATCACGGCGATGCGCTTTAGAGCCGTGGCCTTGAGCGGGAGAAGGTTGCCCTCATTCTTCAGCAGCACGATGGATTCATCCGTCACCTTCCGCGCCAGCTCTTTGTTCTTGTCCCACAGCCATGGGTCATCCACACCGGCGATGCCGGCTGGCGTGTCAAAGCCGATATGTGCATAGGGCTCGTCCGCGCGCGGATCGAGCATGCCCAGGCGGATCATCACGCGGAAGACGCCGCGTAGGTTCTCGTCGATGTCGGATTCCTTGATGAGGCCCTGCGTCAGCGCGTCCTGCACGGGCTTGGTTGCGTTTTCCAGGAATTGATTGATGCCGGCGTGGATGGCTGCGGCGGCGGCCTCAGGCATGGTCGCGTAGGTGTGATGCGCGCGCACCATGTTGCCGAGGGCGCCGGCGTCGGTGCAGATGATGCCGTCGAAACCCCAATCCTTCATCACCACATCGCGCAGCACTGGATTGGCACCCATGGGCACATGGTTCCAAGCGTTGTAGGAGGTCATCATGGCGTCGGCGTGACCATCCTCGATCGCCATGCGAAACGGCACGGCGTAGTACTCGTGAAAGAGGCGGTCGTCGAAGTTGGAGCTGGAGCCATCACGGCCATCTTCGTTGCTGTTTGCAAGGAAATGCTTGAGGAGTGATGCGGTCATCCATGTCTTCGGGTTGTTGCCCTGCAGCCCCTCGGAGAATGCCGTAGCCAGCGTCCCGACGAGATAGGGGTCCTCACCATAGGATTCTTCGCTGCGGCCCCAGCGTGGGTCGCGGCTCAGGTCTGTATTAGGAGCGCGTACCACCAGCCCCCCCTTGTGGTACTTGTTGAAGGCCCAGCGCGTCTCATACGCTTCTTCGGCGGCGGCCTGACGGAGTAGGTCGGGATCCCAGGTTTGCCCGAGCCCGCGCGACTGCGGAAACTGCGTGGTTGGCGTGACCAGGCCGCGGCCGCCCCATCCTCCCGGGCCGCCAAGCGCAAGCCCGTGCAGTCCCTCGACGTGGTTGGTTCCCACGATGCCGAGCCGCGGCACAGTGGGGTCGGTCCCCAGCATCGCGAGCTTTTCCTCGATGGTCATGCGCTGGAGCAAATCGGTGATGCGCTGCTCCGTGGGAAGATGTGGATCCTGATACGGCAGCAGCGTATGCGCCGGAATCTGCTGCGCACGCGTAATCCCAGTCACCAGGACGAGTGCCACGGTTACGGTTTCGATCAGTTTCACTGGGGCCTCTTCAGTCGAGGCCCACTATACACAATCAGGACTTCGAACAGAAGAACTCCACCCAGGTGAGAGACGAGGAGCTTCTCGGCTAGTCTGACAGAGTCGGATAGTCGGGTCTTTGGCTGTCGGGGGCAATGGGGTAGGGCTTGCTGCCATCGTTAAGCTCGAGGCGGAGGTAGTCCCAGACGACACCGGTGGTGACATCTCCGGCGGGAACGGTGAACGTTATCTCGTTGGTGCCGGGTTTCAACAAAGCGGCGTCGAACTTCTGGATGTACTGGTACCAGACACCTTTGTTGGTGTTGTAACGAAGGGCGTTGGTGGCCACCGGATGGATGGTGCCGACGGTCTGTCCGTTGACGCCGATGGCCAGGCCGCCCTGGGCATCCGAGCCGACATAGGCTGAGCTGCCTCCGCCGGGACGCTGCCCGCCGGCACTGGATGACGGATTGGCTCCGCCGCCTGGGCGCTGTGGACCGGAACCGGGGGCGCGGTTGCCTCCTCCGCCAAAAGCTACGTTGGCTGCGCCGCCGAGGGCGCGATTGCCGCCACCGTCGGCTCCGGCGAGGGACACGCGCAGAATGGCTGTGCCTTGCGAGGCTTTGGGCATGTTGAACTTCACGGTCCAGGTGGTGACGCGGCCCTGACCCCACTGCGGCCATGGGTCAGCCTTACTGGGTGGAGTGGCAACCCAGCCGAAGCGCTGGTTGTAAGGATCCTTGGCGGCGGGATTGAGCCACGCGGTAGTGGTGGAGTGCGGGACCTCCTGGAAAAACCAATCCTTGTGGTAGTCGCTCTTGCCGATGGTGTAGGTGATGTCGTTGGGGAAGAGGCCGCTGTAGCGGAGGCCCCAGCCCCAGAGCCAGTAGTTGTCGGCGTCGCCCTTGAAGAATTTGTCGCCGGTGCGGTCGGGATATCCGATGTCCCAGATCTGCTTGCCGTAACGGACGGGCTGCCAGGTGATTTTGCCGAGGTCGATCTTCATGCCTGCTTCGACGGTGATGTCGGCCTTGGCGAATTCGCCGAGGACTCCGTTGGCAAAGGCGTGGAGGGTGTAAGTGCTGGGGCGGACGTTGGGAATGGTGAAGCGGCCGTCGGGGGTGCCCTCGGTCCAGAACTGATAGTAGTTTCCGTCGTGCGGCCACGTGACGATGGGCCCGTTTCCCGCGAGCAGGGTGTAGCCGCTTTCAGAACCCTTGAAGTTTGCATGAGTGAGGCCGACGTTGAGATTGGGGAGAGTCTTGGATGCGGCCTGAGGATCGTCGAGGACGAGTTGCCCGGTGACTGTGGCGCGCTCGGCCTTGTGCGGGTAATCGACGCCTTCGACCCAACTGAACGGCCAGGCGGCTTTGACGGCCTTCGACTTTTCGACTGCGTCGTTCCAGAGTGCGATGCTGTTGTCGTGCCACTCTGCGGGCACAGCGGGCATGCCGCTGCCGGAGGTGGCGGTGAGCTTGTCGAGTTCGGCCTGGGAGGGATCTTTGGGATTGGCAAGTGCGTTGAAGTAGACGAAGATGGGGCCGACGACGCGCTTCCATTCCTGGCCTGCGGGGATCTCGGTGTTATCGCCTGCGCCATAGTGGCCAGAGGTCCAGTAGTCGAGGATGATGCCCTGGTAGGAGGGAGAGCCGGGCGCGGTCATGTGATCGATGAGGTCGAGTTTGTCCGGGCCGCCACCGATGTACTCGTTGGATGGGTTGATGAAGTAGACCCCGATGTGATCCTTGGTGCTGGACCAGCCCCAGGCCTGGAGTTTGTACATGAGTGCGTTGTAGCTGTACTTGTGCTCGACGGAGTTAGCGTAGATGCCGGAGGTGTAGATGCTCTGCTCCTTGGCGTGGATGGTGTGGTCCTCGGGCTCCTTGCTCATGAGCATGTTGCGATCTTTGTCGACGGAGAGCCAGTCGAAGTCGGGGTTGATGTCTTCAAGGATGAAGCGGTTTTCGCCGACGTGGACGAAAGGGTAGGAGGCTTTGTGGGTGTACTCGTCGTAGGTGTAGAAGCCGCTGGTTCCGCGCTCCATGGTGACGCGCGTTTCGATGTCCATGCCGCCGCCGCGACCGCCGGTGCCTCCGGAATTGACGCCCTTGACGGCGACTTCGGCGCGCTCGCCGCCGTTTGTGGTGGGGTCAATGGTGACGGTTGAGGTGACGGCGCCTGAGGGTGTTTGTTCCCACTCCCTGCCGCGGGTGATGATGCTGACTCCGTGATAGACCAGCGAAGAGATATTGCCGTCGCGCTTGGCGACGGCCAGGCTAACGATGCCGTTGTCGAGGGTCCAGCTCTCGCCGTTGTCCGTAAGGGTGACGGGGTGTTTACGTTAACTTTTTCGATCTTCGGCAGAACGTGCGAAGGCTGGTGTTGGGCTGAGGCGCCGGATGCGAGGAGGACTGCCAGGGCAAGAAATGTGGAGTCACGGAGGCGCATTGCTTTTGTCATGACTCAACCTCTCAGAATGAACCTTTGGGTGGACGCTGATCTTGCTTGAATGGACTCAATTGAATTCCGTGCGAATGTGATTGCAGAACTGATATGCTGCGAGCGTGCATTTGGCATGCCTTCGTGTCGAGGTCCCTGGACTGATTTCTCATCGATACACCTGGCGAATCGAATAGTTCATGACACCATCGCCGGATGTCGATTGCTTGTAAGCCCCGTATTGCCGAGCGGTTTGCGCAGCTGCGGAATTACTTGGCTGCGTTGGGCGACAGGGTTACCTGGGCCTCCTGCGATAGGCCGTCAGTGATGGTGACGGGGCTGGAGGTAAAGGTGACGGTGGCAGGCTTGAGGCCGTCGCGGGTGGCTGTGACCTTAATGGTTCCCGCGGTGAGCGTGGAGCGGATAGCGACGCGGTTGATGCCGTCCTCGGTGTTGAGATAGAGGTTGTTGGTGGTGTTGGTCTTGCCGGAGTTATAGCCGCCGCGCCAGATGGCAGGGCTGGGACCGGCGGCGCTGGTGGCGTCCATGGTGAAGTCGACGCGGGCGTCGTCGGTGGGGCAGCGCTCGCCCTTGGCATCCACGACCTCAAAGTCGATGAGGGCGATGTCGTCGCCGTCGGCGCGCATGCCGCCGGGCGCGGTGTGGAGGGTGAGTCTGATTGCGGCTGGTGGGCCTGCTGTGCGGAGTTCATGCGTCGCGACTACGGTCTTGGCCTGATAGCCGACGGCCTTGATGGTGCCGGGCGCGAAGGCGATATCCGGGAAGGTATAGAGGTAGCCGTTTTCGGGTGTCGTGAGTTTGCCTTTGGATACGCCGTTGACGAAGAACTCGACTGCGTCGACGTTATTGGCGACCACGTACATGGGCTTGACGGTCTTGGAGCCGTCGGGTTGAGTGAGCGGGTAGCTCCAGTGGCCGATGATGTGGATGTCTGGCTTCTCGTTCTGCATCACGCGCTCGACAAAGTAGACCTCCTTGGGCAGGCGCACGGCATCGACTTTGCCGCTGACACGAGCGACTTCGCTGGAGTCCTGACGACCGTCCGCATTCTCGTCGGTGAAGTAGATGGAAGCGTAGGCCGCGTATTTGGAGTGGTCGGGATCAGTGTTGGAGATGCGGTTGGAGTAGAAGTTCCAGTAGCGCTTGATCTGCGCGAGGGCGAAGGTCTCGGAGTTGTAGTTCCAGGTGTCGGTGGGACCCTTCTTGAAGCCATAGTAGGGCGGGGAGTAGTTATCCCAGAAGCGGCGCGCGCCTTCGTCGCGGAAGTCTTCGGTCTCGATGATGGGTTCGCGATCGCGGATGTCGTCGTTATACGGGCCACCGAGCATGGTGCCCCACCACTCGGCTACGGCGACCGCTCCGGGTTCGCGGATGGAGCGGCAGCCCATGACGCGGCCACCGTACGGATCGAGCTCTTTGCGGAGGGCGACCATTTGTTCCATCTGCGGGCCGGTGACTCCGGTGTTGCCGGCCTCCCAGAAGAGGATGCTAGGGTTGTTGCGCAGGTAGATGATGGAGTCGCGCATGACCTCGGTACGCTGGTCCCACTGGCGGCCCATTCCGTCTTCTTCTTTGTCGGCGGCGGGCGCGACCTCGACGATACCCATGCGGTCGTAGGATTCGACGTCTTCCTTCTGTGGAGTGACGTGCATCCAGCGCATGTAGTTGGCGTGGTCGTCGCGGATCATCTGCGCGGTGAAGTCGTGCATCCACTCGGGGTAGCCGACGCCGACGCCGGCCCATTCGTCGGCGGAGCGCTCGGAGAATCCTTTGAGGTAGACGAACTTGTCGTTAATGTAGACGCCGCCGGTGCCAACGCCGCCTTTGAACTCAGTCTTGCGGAAGCCGGTGGTGGTCTTGGTGACGTCAACAACTTTGCCGTCCACGGTGAGCATGGTGTAGACGTCGTAGAGATTCGGCTCGTCAGGGCTCCAGAAGCGGGCGTTGGTGAGCGGGCCGGTGGCGGTGAGGACGGTCTTCGCGCCCTGGAGCACATCCGTATTGGTGCCTTGCATCGATGCCCGCACCACGCCGTCCCTATCCACCACAACCGCCGACAGCGACACCTTCGTACCGGGCGCTCGCCGGTCGGCCGTCGCGTTATGGACCTGCGACTCCACCGTTACATCGCAGCTCTTCCCCGCAATGTTGTAGTTGGTGCAGTAGATGTATGTGCCGGTTGTGCCCAGGCCGTAGTAGAGAGGCAGCGTCTGATAGATCTTCCCCGTCACATGCAGCCACACCCGCCGATTGATGCCGCCAAAATCGGGGTTGAAGTCATTGGCATTCCACCGGTAAGGGACGTCCGTCGCCCGCTCGTGATAGGTCGTCGTGTTGTCCACACGCACGGCGAGAACGTTGTCCTGGTCGCCGAAGTGGAGACCGGACGTGAGATCGATGCCATACGCGGTCACTCCGTTCTCATACAGTCCATAGGGTCTGCCGTTCAAATAAATCTCGCCCGCCTGCCGCATCCCTTCAAATTCGATAAATACCTTCGAGCCTGCGGCCTCGGCAGGCAGCTTGAAGTGCTTCCGGTACCAGCTGATACCCTTGTAGGTTCCGCGATCGCCGCCGCTGTGGTCGATGATGACGCGGAAGGAATCGACGTCGTTCATGGTGTGCGGAGTGCTGACGGTCTCCCACTTCGAGTCGTCAAAAGCGACCTCCTGCGCCCCCACGATGTCGCCCTTCGTGAACCTCCAGTTCGCGTTGAAGTTGTAAGTCGTCCGCGCCGTCGCGGGCGTGGCGAACTTTGTGCCGACAGCCGGTGGCGGTGGTGGGGGCAACGGAGCCGGCGCCGGCTCAGCGGCGGGTGGGGGAGGGCGCCGGGCGCGAGGCTGCGCGGGAGCCTGACCGGAGGGCTGCGTGCCAGGAAGGGTGTCAGTCTGACTGGGAGCCTGGGCGACGGCGCACGCGGCGAGGGCGAGAGCGAGGAGGGGCAGTAGGGCGGGTGGCTTCATGGCGGGCGAGTTTATCCGGGGAGAGAGATGCGTGTCAAACTGAGCAGTCCAGTCAGCGCACGATGGTTGGGAATACGGGTGAGGTACGCAGGAAGTTTCCGCTGCCGAGCCTCACAGAATGGGCAATTATTTATTTGTGGGAACCATACTTTAGTCGGTTTACAGCCTCTCGCTCACTCGACTATCATCCGGCGAAGTCAACATAATCCACACGCGGCGGTTTGACAACTTTCAACTTGTATCTGCGTACTCTTTGTTTCCGACAGCCCAAAACAGGTCCGATTTAGGTGCTGATCACAAAGTACTCTCTGGAGATTCCACATGATGTCACGCAAGCTGTCAGTACTTTTCAGTTCGGCAAAGCAAATCAATGCGACCGTAACCATCGTTGTGGGTTTATTCCTTGTTGCCGGGGGATGGGCATACGGGCAGGATGTGAGAGCCTCCTTGGGAGGCAGGGTTACCGACCCACAAGGCGCCATTATCCCCAACGCGACAGTCGCGGTAACGTCGGACGAAACGGGCGTGGTTCAGACAACGAATACGAACAGCTCGGGCGACTGGATCGTCCTGACGCTACTGCCCGGCCACTATCATTTTGAGATGAAGGCGCCTGGGTTCAAGACCGAGGAGCGTACCTCCATCGAGTTGCAAGTTGGCGACAAGAAGTATGTCGACACACAAATGCAGGTCGGTAATGTAAGCCAGTCGGTGACCGTCGAGGCAACGACTCCGTTGATCGACCTCACCTCATCGGCCTCGGGCTCGGTGGTCACGCAGGCAGAGCTTGCGGAGATCCCGACCCAGTCGAACGCTCCGACGATGGACGAGTCGTTTTTGCCCGGCGTTACGGTCAACACTGGCGTTGGCGGGGGTGTGTATCTCTGGTCGGGCAGCGCCCTTTCCAGCACGACTGTGAATGGAACGGGGGGGAGCAGCCTCCCTGGAGCCCTCTCCTATACGCTGGACGGCGGATCGGTCAACTACAACTCGAGTGGATCTCAAGCGAACATGGGCCGCCTGGCGTTTGAACCGCCCATGGACTCTGTCAACGAGTTGAAAATGGTCACCAACGGTTACGATGCGTCGCTCGGCAGGGGGTCGGCAGCGAACGTGATGCTCTCATTTAAGTCGGGCGCCGAAAAGTTTCACGGCGACTTGTACGAAACCTGGCAGGGCACTGCTCTCAACGCAAACTCCTTTCAGAACGATGCATTAGGCAAGGCCCAGGCCCCGATTCATACCCACGAGTATGGCGGTTCCGGCGGCGGTCCGGTATGGATTCCCAAGATCTATGACGGCCGCAAGATGAAGACCTTCTTCTATTTCAGCTATGCAGGCATTCGCAACATTGGGCCTGAGGACTTTGGTTTGGCGACGGTTCCGAGTCTGTTGGAGAGAAAGGGCGATTTCAGCCAGTCCTACAATGTGGTCTCGGGCGTTAAATATCCAGTCCAGCTCTACAATCCTTATTCGTCGACCACGGGCAGCAGAGTGCCGTTCTCGTGTTCCACCTACGGCACTATGGCCCCCGTCACCAATACCTGCGAAGCGATACCTTCAGGGAACTCAGTCACGACAGCAGGGGCAACAGTTCCTAACATGGATCCAATTGCCCAAGCCTATTACTCGATGATGCCGGCGCCCGATGTCCCCACCGACAACGCGGTTAGCAGCGACAGCGACAACTTTCAGAAGATAGCGGTGCAGAGCGACAAGTTCCACGGCTATACACTGCGTGTGGACCAAACCGAGAACAACAAAAACCACACCTATGTGGATCTGTATTACAACACTTTCAACGAACTCAGCTACACGGGTTTCGGCACCGCGGTCACCACGACCGCGACCGCGGCGGGTTTAACCACCGGGAACCCCCTTCCTATCCAAGGGCGGTACCAGGTCCGTACGAACAAAGGCCTCACCCTCGACCACGACATTACCCTGAACGAGAGATTGCTTCTTGACCTGAACTACCATGCAATGAGTTATTTCTCCGCACCTACCCATGCTCCGGGCCTGGGGATAAGCCCCACCACGGTGGGATTCTCGTCAAGCTACGCAGCTCAGATGCAGATTCCCACGATTCCAGAAGTCACCGGCTTCACCTCCTCCTTCGCCACCGGTGCTATGGGAACGGATGGCTCCGGTGGAATAAATGCTCCCCTCGACATCAATCAGGACATCAACGTGAGCCTCACGCAGACCCACAAGAACCACAATTTCCACTACGGCGTGGAATACATGATCCAACAGGAGGGCAACTCCAGTTTGGCTACCCCGGGTGGAGTGTTCGCATTCCCCGCCGTCGGAGCCAACGGAAATTATACGTCAAAGTGCGGTACCAGCGTCACCGGCTGTACGACGAGCGGCAGTGGCTGGGGCTCCCCCATCGCCGATTTTTATATGGGGCTTGCTGGCACTGGCAGCACCATGCCAATTAGTGCCACCTCTTTCTTTTCGCAGCACTATACCGCGTTCTACTTCCAGGACGACTGGAGATATACGCCCAAGCTGACCCTGAACCTGGGCCTGCGCTGGGATTATGAGCGTCCAACCACCGAGAGATTCAACCGTTTCTTCAGCCAATACAATCCCACCGCCCCGCAAACTGTCGCAACCGCCGCGTCGGAGCCGACCTATGCGACAGATCAGGCCGGCACCAGTGCAGGTTCCGTCTTGCTTCAGACGTGGGGGGTCCAGCCTGGCGCATTCCAGGTGATCGGTGGACCTGAGTATGCGGGCCTCAATGGAACCAGCCGCTATGAGACTGCCCCACGCTACAAGTACTTCCAGCCGCGCATCGGCTTCGCCTACCAGTTGATGCCCAATACCGTGCTTCGCGGCGGACTGGGACGCTTTGTGCAGGCCGACTTCAGTCCGTCTTTCAATCAGACCGGGTACAGTCAAAGCACCTCCTACTGTCCAGGTGCCTGCCTCAACTACCTTGGCGTGGGCCAGACCTGGGACAATCCGTATCCGGCTGGGCTGGTACAGCCCATCGGCAACTCGTCGGGACTCCAGACCAACATAGGTAGTGTTGGGCTTAGCACCTTCACGAATTTCAATATTGGCCGTATTTACGTGGACACAGCCACTCTTGGCGTGCAGCGACAGTTCAAGGACTACCTGTTTGAGGTAACCGGCCTCTTCAACGCAACCCATGGTCTCGCTCTGTCCATCCCCATCAACACTCCGAGCGCCGGGGCCTGGTATGCAGCAAACACGCCATCCTTCGCAACATCTGGTGCAGTGGTTACTACTCTGCCCGGCAATGTGACCCTCCCCAATCCATTCAAGGGTGTTGCAAACATTAACGCTACGTTGGCCGCCGCCTCAACGGTAAGCGCATACCAATTGCTTCGCCCCAACCCCACCTCCGGAGACCTTTACTTGAACTCGGGCGATGGCAAGAGCTTCTACTATGCGCTGAACACGAAGGTGGAAAAGCGGTTCAACAATGGATTCAGCGTCCTGCAAACGTTCAGCTATTCAAAGCAGATCTCGGAGAACAACATCTACAACCAGAACGGTAGCCAGGCGGTCGCTGTGAAGATTGAGAAGCGGCTGGCCACTGGCGATCAGCGGTTCCACTATCAAATCGCACCAATCTATGAATTGCCTTTCGGGCGCGGACATCGCTTCCTGAACAATAACGGATACATAATGGAGGAACTGGTTGGCGGCTGGGAGTTCTCGGGCATCTATAACTTCCAGTCGGGCGTGCCCGTCGTTTTCCCAACCAACAGCGCATTCTTCCAAGGCACGGATCCGAAGCCAGTCGGCCAAAAGTCACATTCGAATTGGTTTGACACGACCAAGTTCGCGGCCTTCCCCACAAGTTCCGTATCCAAGGCAACGCTTGCAAATACTACGATATATCCCGCATGGACAGGTGTTACAGGCATGCCCGGCTATAGCTATTCACCGGCTAGCGGCAACAATATTTACAATGACTTTTCCACATGGAACACATACAACCCGACAACTTTTGGGGATATCCGGCAGCCATACACAACCGCGTTCACTCTGGGCGCCCGGAAGAGCTTCTTGCTTGCCGGGCCTGTTCACTTCCAAATCCGGATGGATGTGTTCAACGCACTCAACCACCCGCTGTTCGCCTCTGTCAATTCAACCGTCGGCAACACCTACTTCGGAACGCTCAGCTCATCGGCGATAGAGTCGCAGACCAACTCCCCCCGGCAAGTGCAGCTTTCCGGAAGACTGACCTTCTAGCGAGTTTCTACTGTTGAGCCCAACAACCGACAGGCCACTCCCACCTGGAGTGGCCTTCTTCTTTGGCTCGCCAGCACAGTGTGCTGTTCCATGGTAGAGACAAGCGTCGTGGCGGATGGCTTTGCTCTCTCGTATACTTGCTAAATGGACGGTTCATAAGACGATTCGCAACGGTCCATTCCGCGCCATGACAAGGAGCGTGCCAAGCATTCAGAATTGCATCAATTCGTTTCGCGCGCTGTCCTGGTTTGCCGGAGTATTGCTGGTTCTGTTCGCTTCGCCACTTTCCACATCGGGCCAGGCCACGCACTTCACAAGAACCATCTGGCGTTCGAGAGATGGTCTTCCGGAAAGCAGCGTTCAGGCCCTCGCCCAGGATCGAGATGGTTATCTATGGGTGGGCACCACGGGCGGACTCACTCGCTTTGATGGTGCACGGTTCAGCCCACTGATCGACGGAACAAACCAGACCCCTTCTATCAACAGCTTTGATTGCCTCCTGCTTGCGAGGGACGGTACTCTGTGGGCGGGGACTGACGGGGGTGGTTTGTTGCATATAACTGGCCCCGGAGTGAGCAAGACTTATGCGGCCCCCGATGGACTAACTGGCGCGTTTATTCATAGCATCTATGAGGATTCGAGGAACCGACTGTGGGTGGGAACCGACAGCGGCCTTTTCCTCAAAGAAGGAGAACAGCTGGTCCGCGTCGATCAACCTGCGGCAAACGCGGCTTTTGATGTCCAAGCTATTGTGGAGGATCACGAGCACCATATCCTGGCAGGCGGCTCCCGCCTGATCGCGATAGACATCGGACAAATCCGGAATATCTCTATGCCGGGCTCTCAGCGCCTGAACCAAGTGAACGCCATCCTGGAAGCAACAGATAGGACACTATGGGTCGGCACCGCCAGCGGCCTTTTGCATCGAGTGCATGGAGGATTTCAGCGTGTTCCAGAGATCGCTGCCGCGGTGCGTGCGCTGCGACAGGCAAGTGATGGCACCGTCTGGATAGGCACCATAGGTAAAGGCTTGTGGGCCTATCGGAACGGGATATTTACGCGAATCGGTGACAAAGGCCTCTATCCGATCGATACCGTGCGTAGCATATTCGAGGATGCCGACCATCGCCTCTGGATAGGAACGCAGAACGGGTTGGTGCGCCTGGTGAAGACCCAAGTTAGCGTTGTACCTCTTCCCGATTTTGGAAAAGCCAATAACTATGGCACTGTATCGGGTGCCCCGAACGGCGATATTTGGATCGTCGCTCAGAAAGCCTTCCGGGTCTCTCGTGCGACGGCAATTCCCGTAACGTTTCCTGGCTTGCGAGGCGCGCCAATACGCAGTATTTACAGCGCGAAGGACGGTTCCACCTGGGTGGGCACAAAGGGGCGCGGTGTCTATCATCTAGCCGGAAGCGCGACAACACCCTTCTCCAACCTTCCGCGGCACTTCGCCATGAGTGGCTTTATCCGCGGCTTTCTCGAGAGCAGCCGTGGCGAAATGTGGATTGCTACGGATGACGGACTTTATTGCATTGGCACCAAGGGTATGGCCCACTACCGAACTGCTGACGGTCTGGCCAATCTAAGCGTCAGGAGCCTCTTCGAGGATCGCGACCATGATATATGGATCGGCACCGACCACGGATTGAGCCGGTGGCACGCTGGAGCTTTTGTACAAGACGCAGCGACCGCTGCCCTTAGCGAGGAGAAAGTATGGTCCGTCCTACAGGACCGGCGTGGAACCATGTGGTTTGGTACCAGAGATCACGGCCTCTTCCGGTATCGAGATAACTCCATCGATCATTACTCTACCGCGCAAGGCCTGATGAGTAATACTGTCTACCAGATACTACAGGACAGGACTGGCCGCTTCTGGATATCATGCGAGGATACAATCTCCTCTGTGCCCGAGGAGGACATGGATGGTGATCCTCCAGGCCACAATCGCCTTCTCAGTGTCACGCTCTATCGCATGCCCTACGAAGCGGATGGGACCCAGTTTTCCGGAGGTCGATACCCCTCAGGTTACCTCGCTCCAGACGATACTGTGTGGTTCCCCAGCAATGGCGGGGCCGTCCATGCCATTGCCAATAGCCTAGACGTTGAGCGGGCACCTGCCGTCAAAATCACAGGCATAACGCTGGATGGTGAGAATATCCCGGTGAATGACGATCTGCAGTTGCCTGCCGGAAGCACACGTCTCACATTCTCGTTTGCCCCACTCTTTCTTGGCCCAGAAGATGGGACGCGTTTCTCTTATAGGCTCGATAGCTTCGATCATGCCTGGATTTCCGGGGGTTCCAGTCAGACCGCTACATACACCAAGCTTCCCGCGGGGACCTACCGCTTCCGCGTCCAAGCCTTTAATACTGGCCATCCCGACCTTACTACCGAGGCGGCTTTCAGCTTTAGGCAAAGGTCCTTCCTGTATCAGACCTGGTGGTTTCGTGTTGTCTGCTTATTGGCTCTGCTGGGGTGCGGCATACTCGCCTATGCCGTAAACCTCAGAAGAGTAAGAATGCGTTTTGCAGCGGTGCTCGAAGAAAGACGCAATCTCGCAAGGGAGATGCACGATACCCTGATTCAGGGATGCACAGGCGTATCTCTGCTGCTGGAGGCAATTGCGACGCAGCGACAGGACGCACCCGAGGATGGTGACCTCCTCGATGTAGCCAGGGCACAGACACTGGCTACAATCAACCAGGCCCGTCACGCTATCTGGAACCTTCGTCGCAAAGAGGAGGAACAGATCGATCTCCCTTACTCACTGGCCGCGCTTGCGGAACAGGCTGCAGGGGCTTTCGGAATCCCGGTTGTGTGTGAACGAGTGGACCCCATCAGCGGCATCTCCGGATCGACCGGCCATGAACTGCTCATGGTCGCCCGTGAAGCCATTGCAAATGCGGCGACGCATGGACATCCGGACTGGATCCGAATCTCCGCTTCGCTGGAAGGTATCGATCTGACTCTGACCGTTATCGACAACGGCAGCGGATTCGTCGAGACACCGCTGTCCGACGCCACTGGCGAGCATTTTGGTTTGGTTGGCATGCGCGAGCGCATGCGCCGGATCGGCGGTACCCTTCTTATCCACAGCGAATCCGGTAGAGGAACCGAGGTCGTGATGAGGCTACGGCACGCACCCCGATGGTTCCGTGCTCTCGGTCGGAGATCAAAAGGAATATTACAGTGACAGCTGAAGAAACCATACGCATTCTTGTGGTGGACGATCATCCCATCACTCGTGCCGGCATCGCCGCCATCTTGCAGGCGCAACCGGGAATGCAGGTTTGTGCCCAGGCTGGCAGGGTGGCCGACGCTGTAAGGTTGTTTGAGAGACACTGGCCCGACATCACGCTCATGGACTTGCGTCTGCCGGACGGCAACGGTGTAGAGGCGATCCGGTGCATTCGTCAGAAGAACCCGTCAGCGAAGATTATCGTCCTGACAACCTATGAAGGCGACGAGGATATCCACCAGGCGCTGCAAGCTGGAGCCATGGGGTACCTCATCAAAGGCATGACCCACAATGTACTGGTGCAAGCCCTACGAAGTGTGCATCACGGGCACCGATTCTTGCCTCCACCAATTACGCAAACGCTCTCCCTGCGACTGCCAAGCTCAGAACTGAGTCATCGGGAGCGCGCGGTTCTGAAGCTGATGGTCGCGGGCAAGAGCAATCGTGAGATCGGCGAAGAACTCCACATCAAGGAGGCCACAGTGAAGTCGCATATTACGTTCATTCTGATGCGCATGAAAGTCACAGACCGAACCCAGGCTGTCGTTGAAGCGCTGAAACGCGGCCTAGAGCATCTATAACTTTGCACAGCTATGGCAGCGAAGATGCAATATACCCCGACCCAGAAGCGCCAATCCTTGTGCGCCGTCTCCAGTAGGGAATCGCGTCTTTATGGTCAACCTGCGGATGCGGTCCATCGTCAGGGTGATGATGGTGCTTGGTTTCAGTCATTCCTTGCGTCCCTTCAGTCCGGTTCAGCCGCCGCACTCGCGCCCACCGCGTAATAATGCACCATGGGGCGGCGCAGAAATGGCAGAACAGGCTTGCTCTTTTGTGAAGATGGGGTGGACTTGATCATACTGCTGCTCCATGGTGCCAGCCCCGCTAGGGAGCATCCCCCGCGATGACGTCCAGCCTTTTCTCGGCCGCGCTTGAGTAACCACGGGCTGATGCTTGTGGAGTATGGGCCAGAGCGTGGCCGACCTGGGTTCCTTGTGCAAGAACGTGAGAGAGTGTTCAGAAACGGCGACGGATCTCGCGGTCCGAAGCAGCAGTAGAGGACATTCGACGAGCTTGATTACCTTCTCGTGAGCGTCCTATCTTTCCCTCTGGCATGACGTCGGGTATGAGTGCGACTATATTGTCATGGTGGATGCAGAGGGAGCGGTAGCGGAACGTCGCATTCGCAGATGGCGGTGGGTGGCGGAGACTTGCGTGGGCTGGCTGACGTATACTCCCTGTCGAAGAGAATAGACGGTTACCCTGGAGTGGTTGCTTATGAAGTTTGCCCTGAAGCTTTGCCTCGTCTCGCTGTTGGTCCCGATGTCGCTTGCCCCGATGTTGCTTGCGCAGGAGGCACGCCCGTGGCAGCAGGTCACCGTGCCGTCGACGCGCGAGGTGGCGGCCGACTTCAAGGCTCCACCGCGCGAGTATGGCGCCATCCAGCCCTTCCAAAGCTGGAACGGAACGGACCCGGCGGAGGTACGGCAGCGCATCTCGCGCGATCTGGACCGGCTGGCTGCGAATGGGATTTTCATCGTCAATCTCTCGCCCGGCCGGCGCGATATGGCCCACGGCGAGCCGGCGTATCTCTCGCCCGGCCACATGGACCAGGTGAAGTACACCGTCGCCGAGCTGGCCAAGCGCAACATGCGCATGTGGATCCAGGATGAGAGCGACTACCCCAGCGGCTTTGCCGGCGGCTACATCACGGAGCGCTACCCCGAGCTTGGCATGCAGGACATCGTCTCCGACATAACGGTGCACGTCGCGCCCGGCCAGACGCTGGCCATGCCCATCCCGCCGGACACGCTGGCGATCTGGGCAACCGAGACGGACGCGCAGGGCGCGGTCGAGAAGGTCATTCCGATCCCCGTGCCGGCGGACATGCAGTTGAAGTACCTCACTCCGGCCGAGGGCACCACGCCGAACGAGCCGCGGCATAGCTGGCAGGTGCAGTTTATGCGCCATGTGTACCTTAGCTCGCCGACGCGCAACTTCAATCGCGCCGACGGCACGCGCGCCAAGGACGGCACTTACACCATTATCGACTACCTGGATCCCAAGGCCACCGACGCGTTCCTGCACACCGTGCACGAGACCTACTACGGCGCTGTAGGCGATCAGTTTGGCAAGATCGTGCTGGGCACCTTCGGCGACGAACCGGACTACAGCAGTGGCATTCCGTGGACGCCGAAGCTGCTGGAGATCTTCAAGGCTCAGAAGGGCTATGACCTGGCACCGTACATTCCCTCGTGGTTCGATCGCAAACCGATTCCGGGAGCGGACCTCGCGCGTGCGGATTATTACGATGTGTGGAGTGGCATCTTCCGTGACTCGTTCTTCGGTGAGCAGGCCAACTGGGCCAAGGCGCACAACGAGGAGTACCTCGTCCACCTCAACCACGAGGAGACCATGCTCGCGTTGGAGCGCAGCGAGGGCGACTACTTCCGCGACGAGCGCTACGTGCAGGTTCCGGGTATCGACAACCTGAACCAGCTGATTCCCAGCGCGGTGCACACACCGGACGGCACGTGGAACATCAACAACAACTTTCCCAAGCTGGCGAGCTCGGACGCGCATCTCTTCGGCAAGCCCAAGGTGTGGGCGGAAGAGGGCGGCGGCACCGGCATCGACGGCAAGTACCAGCTCGACTTCCAATTCGTCCGCGGCGTGAACGCGATGCAGATCCGCGTGCCGGTCACGCGCTTTGGCCAAGACGCCAACGCAGCCGCGCCGCCTCCGCCCGCGCCGCCTGAGGCTGCGATGATTGCCTGGTACACCAACCGCGGCGGCTATCTGATGGCCATCGGCCGTCCCGCGGCGCAGGTTGGTCTCTATCATCCCGGCAACACGATCTGGCTTGGCGGTGACGCGGCCACCGAAGCCGACCGCAGCACCACCAAGCTCGGATGGCAGCTCTTCGAGCACCAAGTGGACTGGGACTACTTCGACGAGCAGTCGCTCAGCTCCGTCGCGAAGCTCGAAAACGGCGGCTTCACCAACCTCAGCGGGCAAACCTACAAGGCCATCGTCTTCCCGTCGATGACGGTGATTACGCGCACCGGCCTCGACCGCCTGCGTGAGTTTGCAGCGCAGGGCGGCAAAGTCATCTTCGTCGGCAAGACGCCCTCGCTCATCCTCGACAAGACCTTTATGGACGCGAAGGAGAAGCCGGATCTCAGCTTTGCCACGCTGATCGAGTCCTCGGGCGACATTACCCCCGCGGTGCTCGCGGCGCTGCCCAAGCCGGATGTCAAGCTGGACTCCGATTTTCCTCGCCTTACCTACACTCACCGCCAGTGGACCGACGGCGACATGTACTACTTCTTCAATGAAAGCAACAAGCCCGAATCGCGCACAGCTACCATCGCGGGTCACGGTACCGCGCAGTCTTGGGATCTCGCCACCGGCGAGATCCATCCCATCGCTGCCGCAATTGCGGCAGGCGCGGACGAGGTGAAGATTCCGCTGGTGCTCGCTCCGTATGAGGCGAAGGTCATCGTCGTCGGCCCATTGCCGAAGGACGCTGCTGCGCCCGAGCCGTCCTTTGCCGCGGGCACCACGCTCGCCGAACTTACTGGCGACTGGAGCATGACACTGAACGGCAAGCCGATCACCACCGAGCTGAAGCCGTGGGAGGAATTGGGTACGAGCGGATTTGCCGGACCGGCCACCTACCGCAAGCGGTTCACCGCGACCGCCGCGACCAAGGGCAAGCGCGTCTATCTGGAGATCGCCGATGTGCACGATTACGCCAAGGTGACGCTGAACGGCAAAGAGTTGGGTGCGGCCGGCTGGCAGCCCTACCGCTGGGACGTCACTGGCGCGTTGAAGAAGGGGGCAAACGATCTGGTCATTGAAGTCGACGCGCTGGCCCAAGGCGGCTTCGGCGGGCCGCCGCCTGCAGCCGCAACTCCGGCCGCAGGTGCAGCGCCGAGTGCAAATCCTGCAGCACGCCGCAGAGCAGGCGGTCCCGGAACTCCCGGTGGCGGAGCCGGTGCTCCGTCCGCGGGAATGGGCGCAGGAGGCCGTCCATCCGCACCGGCCGCGCACCAGACCTCCGGGCTGCTCGGCTCAGTCAAGCTGGTGGCATATTAACCTTTCACCCACCAAGACGATGCCGGATGTGGCCAGGGCAAGCAACGGCCCGTGGTCTCACGCTCGTCTACATAAGGCTACTTGAGAAACCGTGGCAATGCTGAAGCAACTTTCGTGATGAGGCCTCCTGATGAAGACGAACGCCATTTTGATAGCAGCTATGGTACTGATCTCCAACGCGGCAATCCCGCAAAGCAATGCGAAGCCTCTACGTAGGTATGTGGTCACGGATTATGGCGCGGTCGCCGATGGGAAGACGGTCAACACCAAAGCCATTCAAGCCGCGATCGACAAATGCGCCTCGTCGGGGGGCGGTGTGCTCGTTATCCCCAAGGGGACATTTCTCAGCGGTGCGATCTTTTTGAAGCAGGGGGTAAATCTGCTGGTGGAGAAGGACGGCGTGCTGAAGGGCACTACCAACATCGATGACTATCCGGTCATTCAGACCCGTTGGGAGGGTACGGAAGAGCCATGGACTTCGGCGTTCGTCAATGCCGAAGGCGTCACAGGTCTCGAGATATCTGGCGAGGGTATGATCGATGGCTCAGGAGAAGAATGGCTGCAGAACAACCCGCCTCGCAGGCCTCGTCCGGCCCCTACGGCGGGGGACGCTGCGGCTGGGGCCGCTCCTACCGCACCGCCGCCGGGCCCACAGACCTCTGGCCCGCGGCGCGGACGCCCGCGCCTTATCGGGATTCAGAACTCGAAGCACGTTCGTATCGCGGATCTCAACCTGCACAATCAAGCCGTATGGTGCCTCTTCATCCTCTATAGCGAGGATGTTACGGCAGAGGGACTGCACATCACGGCGGAACATAATATTCCTAGTTCAGACGGGATCGATATCGACTCCTCGAAGCATGTGGTGGTGAACAACGTGTACATCGACGTCAACGACGACTGCATCTCCATCAAGTCCGGCAAAGATGCGGATGGTCTGCGCGTCAATCGTCCTGCGGAAGATATTCTCATCGAGAATTCTCATTTTGCATATGGCCAGGGCGGCGTCGCCATGGGTAGCGAGACCTCAGGCGGAATCCGCAACGTGGAGGTGCGCGACTCGGTCTTCGATTCTGGCAACTGGGCGCCGATTCGATTCAAGTCGCAGCCCAGCCGCGGAGGAGTGGTTGAAAATATCACCTATCGCAACATCAAGCTGAACGGCACCAGGCAGGCCTTCGAATTCAACCTGGAGTGGCGCATGGTGCCGCCCATCGCGCCGCCGGCAAAGGTCCTTCCGATTGTGCGCAACGTAAAGATAATCAACGTCTCCGGGGACGTTCAGTCGGTTGGGATCATGCACGGCCTTGCGGGAAGCCCCATCGATGGCGTCTCGTTTGAGGATTGCAAGATTACGGCGGACAAAGGCTTCAGGCTCGATCATGCTCGCAACGTCGATCTGAAGGGATTGACCCTGGACGTGAAGCAAGGCGATGCCATCACCAAGACGGATGTCGAGTAACGAATCGTTCGATAAGCGATTCGATCAAGGTCTTTTTGTAGGCACAACGACGATAGTCGCGGTGATACTTTCCGGCAGCGCCGTATCGTCTGCGGTGAACTTGACCGAGTAGGCGCCTGCCTGGCGCGCGGTAGGCGTCCACGAGAATGTTCTGCTTGCCGCATCGAATGTCGCGCCGGAGGGTAGGTTGGCCGCGGAATAGGTCAGCTTCGCCCCTGGGGCGGGCGTTCTGGCAGTGAGTTGGAACTCCAAGAACTCTCCTGCGGAGATTCTTTGGGGGCCGATCAAGTCAAAGCTGGGCCTATAAACTGTCAAAGGCAGCGGGTATTTGTCGTCAGCGATGGCATAACTGTACGGGTGGTCCCTGGAGGGCGCGGTTGGATAGGAGTAGAGGGTGTCTGGCGGTGTGCCCGGTGAGGGGCGATCCACTTCGACAGACTCAACGGGTAGAGTGGGCGAACTGGCAAGGCCTTTCACCTCTGTAGTTTTGTAAGGTAGGTCGGGGATGTATTCCTCGTCGGGGGTTCGTTTTTTCGTATCTTTCACGCAGACGATCGCTGGAACTCCGGCGGCAGTTACAACATTGACCCCGGTGAATCGCACCGACTCGGCGTCATCCAACACAATCGGGGGGCGTCGATCTTCGATCTTGTACTTCAAGGTGACATCTCGGAGGGTTAGTCCCTGGATGTGCCTTGCGTACATTCCATAGGCCGGGAGGATACCCAACATACTGGGTTCCGGATATTCACGAGTCATTTCTGGAATATTGTAAGGATCGTTCGCCCAGCCACCTTTGCCTTCATTGAGCGACGGATCCCAGCTTGCTCTGGGTAGCAGCGCTTCGTTCTTGCTGAAGAACGGGTTTACCAGCCAGGGCAGTGATTGATTCGCCGCGGAAGCTCCATAGGGAGTCGAGGTGTAGTTACTGGTAAGCTGCCTTTGGTCAATTGCGTCCTGCATTGTTAGACCGCCACGATATTCGACGACAATATTGGTCATGCTAACATTTTCGATGGGGTGATCGACCATGCCGTTGAGCAAGATGGGATAGCGAGGGTCGGCATCTTCGACCACGACGTTGCGGATTGCGATATTTCGAATCTGCGCGAACCCGACACCTACTGCATTGGCGGAGAGTGGGTCTGTAGGCTTGCTGGAGTATGGATTGAGCCTTGTGGGGGCCTGGGGATTGACAATGGTGACAGGCCGGCTTGCGCCGCCGATGTTGACCCCCTGCGATTTGTTATAAGAGGGGATAGTGCGCACTGGCGGATAGCTGTCATACGTGGCGGGCTGGTTAGGCAGGATCCAGCTTGTGTCATTCAGACGCAAATCTTTTGCCGGACTGACGTCGTCGCCGGTGGTGGTGCCGGTAACCGGCGCGCGACCGCGGTCGCCGATCACGATGAAGATCGGCGAGCTGCTGGTGTGCTTCATCTGGATATCGCTGAAGAGGACGTTCTGCAGGGTTGCCCCATCGACCGATTCGAGAGCGAATCCGCGGGAGCGATCGAAGAGGATGTTGCGAATAGTTACGGTGTCGAGGCCGCTGGTGCCTTCGGTGCCAAACTTCACTCGCCCGGTGGGGCCATCGCGATCCGACGCGACCAACCTTTGCGTGGAATAGACTCCATCCAGAACGGACCCGGCATCGTACCCGCTTACAATATCCTTCTCGATGAGGATGTTTTTAGTATCGCGATAGCGGCCGATCCCGAACGATCCTTTCAGCACGATGGCGTCGTCGTTCACCGAATTAAAGGTTGAATTGCGAATAGTCATGTTCTGGGTTGTGTCGATATCGATGCCATCGCGATTGGTATCAACCACAATTCCGTCTATCGTCCAGTCAGTGACTCCTGAGCCAAGAATGGCAAAGTGTCCGCCGTTACGGATATGAAAGTCGCGGAAGATAACATTCGAGGCATTCTTTAGGGCGACCGCTTTATTGGCGCCGGCCGGCGTGCCTGCGGGGGAAGTTCTGGACGCGGGTTCGCGTGGATCGCCTCCGGATAGCACGTTGACGGTGATCCCGTTGTTATCGACGTAGCTCCCGTCGATGAGCCCCGGACCGGAGATCATGACGTCTCTGACATCGATCCCATAGATCAAAGTATTGGCCCAGTGAGAGTGGCCGGAGTCCTGGATACCGACGAAGAGATTTTCTTCCGGGGCGTCATAGAAACCTCCGTCCTGGCGGTCGCCAGTGCCGGGAATGGCGGCTCGGAGGACCGAGTTCTTCGATGCGAAGTGCAGGCCGACGCGACTTTTCAGGCGAATGGAATAGGTTTTGAAGGTGCCTTCGGGGATGAGGACGGTACCGCCTCCAGCTTTCGCCGCGGCGTCAATCGCGGAGTTGATGGCAGCTTGATTTTTGAGCGCGGAGCCTCCGGAGACGGCGCCATACGACACGATATTGAAGAAGGGTGCCTTCGGCTCAGGCAGTACGGTGACACCGCTTCCGGTGGCGAGTTTGATCTCCGGGTGGGCCGCGGGTTGCGCGATGGCCAGACTACCGGGGAGAACCCCGATGGCCAAGTAGCTCCCTGCAAGCAGAGATCGTAACAAGATGCCTCGACTGCGATTCAATCGGCCTCCTACGGTTGGGCGCTCTAGCAGCTTACTCTCGCGTGTTCTGCCCAAGCGGTCAAAACGGATACCCCAGAGCGGTAAGTACGTCACTCGGCCGCCGCTGACATCGTAGCATTGCGCGGTCACGAAGGAGCACTTTGCTCCAGACGCTCCGAAGGCTCTTGTCCGAGAGCAGGACAACCACAACTGAAACCAGGGAAGAGCGAGTGGAATCAGAGCCTCGCTCCTAGGACGGCGCCGACGACCACCCATGGTCGGCTTCAGCCTGCGGATGGGCATCCTGCTTCCTCCGAAAGCAAACGCGGATAAAAACTTCTCTGGCCTTGTCGCGAAAATAACCCTCTATCGCCACTACATATTTAGCTGCTTTCGGGTCGGCTGGCGAGGGAGGCGTGAACGAGACTGACGCGACCGCTCTGGTGACAGAGCTCTTCGATCGCTGGTATACGCCTCTCGTCCGGTATGCCATCCGGTCAATGGCGGCTCACGACCACGCGGAAGATCTCGTGCAGGATGTTTTCATGCAGCTCTATCAGGCTTTGAGGTCTGGCAAGTGCATCGAGTATCCAAAGGCCTGGACGCTCTCCGTACTCCGCAGAGCCGTGAGCCGGCAGTTGCAAGAGCGTTTCCGGTTTGAGCAACTAGACGATCTGGAAATTGCTCACGTTTGGCCCGAGGAGGTGGCTGACTTGTCAACTGTTCAGACTCTCTTAAGCCTGCTCTCGCGGCGGGAGGAGGAGGTCTTGTTGCTCCGACTGGAAGCGATGAAGTACCGGGAGATCGCCGACCATCTGGGGATCAGCATGAATTCTGTGAACACCCACTTGGCTCGAGCGCTCCGTAAGCTACACGAGGCCACCGCACAACACGCAGTCAAAGAAAGCGCAAACGTGCATGAAAAGAAACCTCGCCAAAGAGCATCCTGACGACGTTGCGCTGCTCGGATATCTCGACGCAGAACTTTCCAGAGTGGCGATGCGCAGGACGGAGGGACATTTGCAGAGCTGCTGGAAATGTCGGTCCGCTCTGGCGGAGCTCGAAACTCAAGCACAGAATATTTCCAGGCTCCTGTCCGACCAGGACGATTCCGATATCGCTCGCATGCAACATGCGAAGGCGAAATTTCTGAACCTGAAGAGATCTCTCGAAACGCTCCGCGACGAGCCGCCGCGGAAAACGAGCTCCACATTCTTCAAATGCGAAACCGCCGGGACGGCGGTTTGCAACCATACGTCCCGGTTGCTATTCGTTTGGCAACGTCAAGAATCGAGGCTTGTACACGTTCAGTTACGGCAGACACTTGCGCTCGAGGGCGACTTGGTTCTCAATCCGGTTCTTGTGCAGGCAGCAAGCCAAACGGATCATGCTCTGTTTGGATGGTTCTTGGCTGGGAGCAAACCGGTTGCCCGGCGCCCCGTCGCTCTGTCCTCAGTTGGTGCAAAGCCGCCATTTCACGCATCCGGGAGAACAGGCACCGCTGCGTGCCCTTGATTTCGAGTTGCGAGAGGTTGACAGCCGTCCCGGGCTTCCCAGCCAACCCGGGGGAGGGCACTCTGGCACTGGAGCTGAAAGCCCAGTTACTTGCGTGTCACACCAGAGGCTGTGTCAGCTCTGGCGTTCATGTCCACTGGAAGGGTGCGGCACAAGCTTGTCAACTGCGGCGGCGTTGTGAGCAGGTGCGAGATGCGCATAGCGTATCGTCATTGCCAGGGTCTTGTGGCCGAGGAGCTCTCCCACAGTGCGGATATCTACTCCGGCCATCACCAGCCTGCTTGCGAACGTGTGCCTGAGACAATGCCAGGTGAAGCCTTTAATCCCGGCATCTTTCAACGCTGGCTTGAACCAACCCCGGGCGCTGACCAATGCCGCCCCGTCCTTGCGGTTACTAGGGAAGACGTCTTCGCCGCGACCGTTCTTCGCCCGAAGCTCTGCAAAGGCAGCCATAGCGACGGAGTTGAGCGGGATGTGGCGAACGGTCCCATTCTTAGTCTTGGGCAGCGTCAGGATCTTGCGCTCGAGATCGGCCTGAGACCACTTGAGGCTGTGCTGCTCGCTCGCCCGCATGCCGGTATTCAACGCAATGTCCAGAGTCGGCAATTGGGCAGGGCAGCGCTTCAGGATGGCCCGGCGCAGATTAGTTTCCTCCTTGTCGGACAAGAAACGCACCCTGCCGTTGTTCTCCGTCGTGCGACGGATCTGTGCGGCTGGGTTCCGGTCGATCCGTTCGTTATCGATCCCCACACGGAAGATAAGGCTGAAGGCAGCCTGCCAGCGGTTGCGGGTGCTGGCAGCCCAGCCCCGCGTTTCTGCCCGTTCCGTCAACCAACGAACGACATCCTGCTTCGAGATGCTGGTTGCCGCAGAGGGGCCAAAGATCGGCCGGAGCTTGTTGATCTTTAGCTCGAGATCGTGAGTGACCTTGCCGTCGTTGGTGGCCCTGCTGTGCTCCAGGGCGTCGTCACACAGGCTGTCAAAGGTGACTTTGCTGTGGAACTGCTCAGGAAGCTTCTTCTTCTGAAGGGTCTCAGTCCGGCGTTTGGCAATGAGCGTTTGCGCGTCTGTGCGCCGGCCGGCCTTCTCCCGGTGTAGTCTTCCGCGAGCGTCAGTCCATCGAATCCACCAGACATTGGAGCCTGGTTTCTTCTCATAGACGCCCCTAATCGGTGTCATGTCGGTCCTCTGCTGGGACTTGGTCTTTCGTTCCGTCAGGTGCAACTGCATCATGGTCCTTCCGCGAAAACTTGAGTAGTTCATTGTGGGGGACGAGAATCTTCCTCCCCATTCGGCGAACAGCTAGTTCTTTCTTTTCGATCAGGTAATCAAGAGCTCTGGTCGAGATGCACAACTGATAGGCCGCTTCGTTGCGGCCGTACAGCATTCGTGGCGGCGGCATCCCGGCGAGTCCAGTTGCAGGAAATGTATTTGGGGAATCGTTCATGGTGGGCCCTTTGTTCTCGGCTAAACTGCGCGGTTGAAGTTGACGCGATCGAACTGACGATTGTCGTCGCGGTGATGCTGATTGTTCTGAAAGTAGACCGGCGCTGGGCACATTGCATCGGCACGAAGGTACATTGAACTGAAGTACCCTCAGGCTCCTGAATGCTTACTTGCAGGTTCCCACGGCGCCGGCCATGTACCAAAGCGTTCCTCCACACCATCGAGATTCACCGAAGTTGATCTCGCATGCCGGGGTTGGCAAAGCGACGCCGGCGAGGCAGGCGGTTCGGTCACTTCCTCTTGAGGAAACCACGCAAGCGCCGAAAGATATCAGGAGGCGGATGATAGCTGCTGCCGACGATGAATCGTATGCCGCTTTTTGAATTTGAGTATCCGAGCATTTTCATCATCTCCACATAGGCTCCAACACTAGTGTAGTGCGTCGTAAATAGTAACGAATATGCGCGGTGTGCGTCCTACAATGGGAGGACGACACGATGCGGGTGGCACGGCTGGTCAGACTGAGTTCGGAGCAAGGAAAAGCACTGAAGCAGT
>Ga0224555_1001781_pt1 | contig 27922 bp, 18 predicted proteins | sample 714S23034metaG_FD_180687 | JGI IMG/M metagenome (GOLD analysis project Ga0224555, IMG submission 180687) | Peat soil microbial communities from Stordalen Mire, Sweden - 717 S2 30-34 | ecosystem: Environmental > Terrestrial > Soil > Wetlands > Peat | place: Sweden: Norrbotten County, Stordalen...
ACTGATTTCCACATTCCCACCGCCACGACTACGGCGAGATATCTATGAAAAAATCCCAAAAAGGAGCCACCCGCGCTGCCCGCCTCAAACAGACTCCTTCAGGCTCATTCTTGGATTGGAAAAGACTCATGAGCCCACTCGACGATCTCCAGTTTCATCTCACGACCGATTACTCCCAGGGCTTTCCAGCCGCCTCACCAGGTTTAGAGGCATTCGGACTTAAGTTCTCGTCCGGCGGCGCACACATCAGCCGGACGATGATGCTTGCGGAACTCGGGGACGTACTGGCTAACGTTCCCCAGTTCTCAAGCGCCGGAGCTTACCGCGAGGCGATTCTTCAGCAAAATGTCCTGCGCAAGACCACGGACAGCACCCGCCAGAAGTCTCTGCGGCACTTGCGTGAACTCTATGCGCTCGATGAAGGCACCCCCATTTTTGGCCTTCTGCGAGCGCTTTACGCAATGGACGCCGCTTGCCTCCCGCTGCTTGCAGTGCAGGTGGCTTGGGCGCGCGACCCCCTTCTTCGAGCCACGAGCGCCCCTGTGATGGACGCAGCAGAGGGCGAACGCGTAGAGACGGCCAGTATGGCGCACTCATTGGAAGCCAGGTTTGCCAGACAGTATTCGGAGCTGAACCTGAATAAGATTGCGCGGAATGCTGCCTCATCTTGGACGCAATCCGGGCACCTCGCTAGTCGGACGAACAAGACTCGCCAATTGATCAAGCCGACGGCCGTCGCTGTCACGATGGCCTTGTTCTTGGGGAACATCGCCGGCTACCACGGAGCTGAGGTATTTTCTAACCCATGGTGCCGTCTTCTCGATCTGAACTCCGATCGCGCCAGGGCTTTCGGCTTCGAAGCCCATCGGGCTGGATTGCTCAACCTGCGTGCCGTGGGTGAGGTCATAGAATTGAGTTTCCCGCTGCTAGCTGAATTTTCGGGTCAACCATCATGAGCGCTGTGGACCATCTTTTTGCAAACTACTCCCGTCAGGTGCGCCTCCCTTGGTCGCCGAACATGGCAGGCCCGCAACGCGTCTGGTTCGGCGTCTATCCGCCGGAAGAGGAGCGCCGGCTGAGGGCACGCTTGCCACAGTTCGAGGCCACCACTCTTGAAGCAGGTCACACTTGGAATGTTGTTGATTTAACACGCCTCATGCCGGATTTTCTAGCCGCGCACACATACCGGGAGCAAGTCTTCAGTCAGCCCCAGCATTTGCGAGTTGGAAATGCCATCGAAAAGGGTGCCGCTGCCCTCGTTAAAGAAGCTTGTGGTGCGGTAGAGACACCGGCGAGTAGTGTCGTTGCCCTAGCGGGTCTTGCCTCTCTGTTTGATCTCGTGCGCGTATCCAGCTTGATCGAAGCCATCGAAGACAGTATCCCGGGTCGTCTGCTCGTCTTGTTCCCCGGGGAGTACTCCGGCAACGTCTACCGCTTTATGGATGCACGCGACGGCTTCAACTATATGGCTGTTCCCATTACCTCGACGGAGAGCTTCATCAACCCATGATCAATCGTGAAATTTACTTCCGTGACCCGACCACCATCGAGCTTCTCAATAATGGCGTCTCGAAAGTTTCGGAGTTTGGTGATGACCAGCGCCAGCTTCGGACCCTCCGCTTCGAGTTGGAGTCATTCGTCTGCGATGGCGAATACGCGCGGGGAATGGAGCGGATTCTCAAGGCGTATCTCGACGGTCTCGGTCGCGAAGAACAGAAGGCCGTTTGGGTCAGCGGATTCTTCGGCAGCGGCAAATCACACCTCGTCAAAATGCTCCGCTACCTGTGGACGGACTACACCTTTGCCGACGGAGCTACTGCTCGTTCTCTAGTCCGAGTTCCCTCAGAGATTGCCGACCTCCTGAAGGAGTTGTCTACTCGGAGCAAGCCCCTCGGTGGTCTGCAAGCCGCTGCGGGCACTCTTGGCGCTGGCTCCATGAACAACGTCCGGCTCGCCTTCATTCAACTGATTCTTCGGTCAGTTGGCCTACCGGAAGACCTCGCCCACGCCCGATTCATGCTCTGGTTGCGTTCAGAGGGATTGGAAGCAGTGGTCGCCAAAACACTCCAAGACGCTGGCTGCGATTTGTGGGACGAAGTCGTAAATATGAACTACTCCGTCAAGTTGGCTGAAGCTCTGCTCTCTGCTGCCCCAAAGTATGGGACTGTACCGAACGTTCAGGAGGCGATACGCGCCGGCTTTCCCGAGGTCACCTCACCGACCATCACCGAAGCTCTGGATTTTCTGAAGCAGGTGTTTGGTGACAGGCACGGCCTCCCCTGCACCCTGCTCGTAGTCGATGAAGTCCAGCAGTTCATCGGCGAGAACATCCAGCGTGCGATGGATGTCCAGGAGATTGCTGAGCATTGCTGCACCGAGTTGAATCAGCGTCTTCTCCTGATCGGCACTGGCCAATCGGCTCTAACCGGAACGCCTAGCCTTCAGAAAATCCAAGCACGGTTCGCCGTGCGAGTTCAACTGTCTGACACTGACGTTGAGAGCGTCATCCGCAAGACCGTCCTGCGTAAGAAGCCCGAGGTCGATCCCGTCATTACCCAGATCCTTGCCGCCAGTCAAGGCGAACTTGCTCGACATCTCCAGAACACCCGCTTTGCGGCCAATAGTGAAGACAACCAATTCCTCGTCGCTGACTATCCTTTACTGCCAACTCGCCGGCGCTTTTGGGAAAAAGTGCTTCGCAACACCGACCATTCCGGCACCAAGGCTCAACTTCGCTCACAATTGCAGATCGTGTTCGAGGCGACAAAGCAAACGGCGGCCGCTAACGTTGGCACTGTCGTATCGGCGGACTTCATTTACGACCAAATCTCTACCGACCTCCTCAATTCTGGTGAGTTGGAGCGCGAATACGACGAGATCATCCGCAAGCAGCGTAACGGAACTGCGGACGGTGATCTTCGTTCGAGCCTCTGTGCGTTGATCTTCCTCATCGGGAAGCTTCCCCGCACCCCTGGTGCAGATGACGGCGTACGGGCGAACGCAGAGACGCTTGTGGATCTCCTCGTGAGAGACCTGAAGACCGATCGCCCGCGATTGGAGCAGCAGGTTCCAGGCCTACTCAAGCAGTTGGTCGATTCTGGCAATCTGATGGCGGTCGAGTCAGAATACCGCCTCCAGACTCGTGAAGGGGTGGTGTGGACACAAGACTTCAATCGCCGCCGTACAGCGGTCCTCAGTGACGAGCAACGCATCAACTCCAGGCGAGTTGAGTTGCTCCGCGACGCTGTCAAACTGGCTCTCAGGCCCGTCTCGCTCCAGCAAGGGACATCTCGTCAGCCGCGCAAACTCATCAGCGAGCTCTCATCCAGTCGTCCGGGGTCGAATAGCGATGAAGTTACGCTCTGGATGCGGGATGGCTGGAGCGACGAGCCCGCGTCGGTGTTGAACGATGCACGTGGCGCTGGCGTCGACAGTGCCTTGCTCTTCGGTTTTCTGCCACGTCTCCATCACGAGGAGCTTCGTCAGGCCATTGCAGCTCAGGTTGCCGCACAAGAGACTCTCGATGCTCACGGCCCGGCGGGAACTCCAGAGGCGATCGAGGCTCGAAAAGCGATCGAAACGCACTTGGCCGTCGCAGCGCATCGGATCAAGGAGATGCTTGGGTACATCACCGGGGGCGCCAAGGTATACCTTGGCGGAGGCGACGAGGCTGATGGCATTGAGTTGGCTGATAAGGCTCAGCTCGCCGCCAACAATGCTCTGGAGCGGCTCTTCCCTCAATTCTCTGAGGCGGACCATGCGAACTGGGGCCAGGTGGTCACTCGCGCCCGCGCGGGCGATCCCGGCTCACTCTCGCAAGTCGCCTATGCCGGCGATCCCACCAAGAATCCTGTGTGCCGCCGTGTCCTCGATCAGATCGGAGCCGGCAAGAAGGGGAAGGATCTTCGCGATTACTTCGGGGGCGCTCCATTCGGGTGGCCCAAGGATGCGATCGACGGCGCCCTCTACGTTTTGCTGGTTGCCGGGAACCTCCGTGCGACTCTCAACGGTCAGCCGGTTACCGCTACGATTCCCCAGAACCAGGTTGGGGTCGTCAGTTTCTATGTAGATGTACCGCCTCTCGATGTATCACAGAGGCTCAACCTGAAGGCGCTCTTCCAGAAGGCCGGCGTCACCACACAGAACGGAAAAGAGTCCGACGCTGCCGGCCAATTTCTCCTGAAACTCCTGGAGTTGGCAGCCGCTGCCGGCGGCGTCGCCCCGCAGCCTGAGTCTCCCGACACCAAGGAGGTCAAGGCGCTCCAGGCGCTCAGCGGCAACGCGCAATTGCTGAAGATTCATGAGCAGAAGGACGCCCTTACCGCCGCGCTGGCGGCGTGGAAGAAGAAAGCAGACGCGATCGCGAAGCGTTGGCCGGCTTGGCAGCGGCTGTTGGAGCTCTGCAATTTTGCCAAGGGCCTCCCGGAAGCCGACGCATGCACCGTATCCATGGACGCGATCACCACGGGCCGCTCGCTGTTGGCTGATCCTGATCCCATTCCCGAGCTGACAAAGCAGCTTGTCGCCGCGCTCCGGACCGCAGTTGGAAAGCTGCAGGACGACCTCGCGGCGGCCTTCACTGCTGGCGAGGCCAGACTCAGCGATTCGCAGGCGTGGGGCAAGCTCACGGAGGAGCAGCGCACCGGCCTCCGTTCGACCTGCGAACTCAAGCCGCCGGCCAAAGAGCCTATAGGCAGCGAGGACGAGGTTCTCTCCGCGCTTTACTCTCGGACGCTACCGTACCGGCGCAATCTGCTCGACGCGGTTCCGCAGCGGTTCGCCCGCGCGCTGGAGGAGGCGAGTCGCCTCATCGAGCCCAAGGCGCAACGCGTTACCCTGCCTGGTGCGACCATCCATAACGCAGCCGAGCTTGAACAGTGGCTCTCCGACGCACGGACTCGCGTAGAAGAGAAGCTGAAAGAGGGCACGGTCATCCTATGAGCAGTCTGCCTACCCCGCTACGCCGTCAACTGGAATCTGCCGTCAAGCTAGCACGCAAGGAGGCTGCCAAAGGTGCTCGCAAGGCACTTGAGGCGCTTGCGGTGCATGAGGCTGATCCATACGCCTACATGGATGCCGCGCAGATTGAGCTGCGGCGCAAACTTCGCGCCCAGGCGACGCAGCTTGGCGACAAGGAGATTCTGGGGAAGCCGGGCTCCTGCGAGATCAAGCACCTGGTTGAGAAGCTGGCCTACGACCAGTGGCATCGGCTGCTCTTCGCTCGCTATCTGGTGGAGAACAACCTGCTCATCTCGCCCGAGCATGGGGTTTCGGTCTCGCTAGACGATTGCGAGGAGCTTGCGCCGTCGCTGGGGTTGAAGGATTCGTGGGCTGTGGCGGCTCGCTTTGCCGCAAAGGAGCTGCCGAAGATCTTCCGAGCCGACGACCCAGCCGGTGCGGTGGAGTTGCCGCCAGAAAATCGAAAGCCGCTCATCCAACTCGTCACCGGGCTGCCGGTGGAGGTCTTCACCGCTGCCGACTCTTTGGGTTGGTGCTATCAGTTCTGGCAAGCGGAGCGGAAGGATGAGGTCAATGCGGCCGGCAACAAAATCGGCGCAGATGAACTGCCGGCGGTCACGCAGTTATTTACCGAAGACTACATGGTGGACTTCCTGCTGGATAACACGCTGGGCGCATGGCACGCCGGCAAGTGGCTGGCTGCGAATCCATCGCAGGCTGAGACGGCACAGAGTGAAGTGGAGCTTCGTGCTGCGGTGGCGCTACCCGGATGCCCGTGGAGCTATCTGCGCTTCATCAAGGGTGACGACGACAGGTGGACGCCCGCAGCCGGGACGTTCTCTGGATGGCCGAAGGCTGCGAAGGAGGTGACGTGCCTCGATCCTTGCATGGGCAGCGGCCACTTTGTTGTAGCGATCTTCGAGCGGATGGTTGCGCTGCGAATGTCGCAAGAATCGCTAGAAGAATCGGATGCTGTTGCCGCTGTGATCCGGGAGAATGTCTTTGGGCTGGAGATTGATCCGCGCTGCACCCAAATCGCCGCGTTCAACCTTGCGCTTACGGCCTGGCGACGGATCGGACACTGTGCGCTGCCGGCGATGAACCTTGCTTGTTGTGGACTGGCACCAAATTCGCAGCGCGAAGATTGGCTAAAACTGGCGGGGAAAGATGATCGGCTTCGGAACGGGCTAGATAGGCTTTTCCGGCTGTTCCGCGATGCTCCGGTCCTCGGCAGCCTGATAGACCCTTCCGATTCCGAGACCGATCTCTTGGTGGGTTCGTTCCAGGAGTTGAAACCGCTGTTCGAGTTGGCGATGTCTCGGGAAGCTGAAACTGACGCTTCGAAAGAGATGAGTGTAACCGCACGCGGCGCTGCCGAGGCCGCCACAATCCTTGCGGCGTCATTTACGCTTATCGCGACCAACGTGCCCTACCTTGGACGCAGCAACCAGGATTCGACAATGGCTGCCTACTGCGAGCTCGTGTATCCCGAAGCGAGCCCGGATTTAGCCACCTGCTTTGTCGAACGTTGCCGCAGTCTCGCTGCCAATGGAGGGAGCACAGCACTGGTCACTCCTCAAGGTTGGCTGTTCCTGGCGGGATACAAGAAGCTGAGGAAGAGGCTGCTTTCTAGAACAGAATGGAACTCGGTCGCACGACTTGGCCCTCATGCTTTTGAAACTATCGGTGGCGAAGTAGTCAATGTAGCTCTACTAATTCATACAAGCCGCGGACCCGCGTTCGGCAATCGCTTTTTAGGGATTGACGTAGCCTCGGATCCTCTTCCACAAACCAAGGCGAGTGTCCTTCAGTCAAAGGCCATCACCGTTACAAGTCAGTTAGCACAGCTTGAAAATCCTGACTGGATTATCCAACTCGGAGCCGATGAAACTCAGGCGCGAGTCAGCGAGTTCGCTTACGTTCGCGGTGGCATCACGTCCAGCGATTCCCCCTTTTTTCGTAGATATCTTTGGGAGATCGACACGACCGGTACAGTGTGGCACTTCCAGCAGGGTACTGTTGATAAAACACAGACCTATGGTGGAAGGCAGCTCGTCTTGCGCTGGGAGGGTGGAACGGGGGAGTTAGTTGCAAGAGCGGGCGGAAACGGTGCCACTATCGCTGGTCGCGAAGCCTGGGGTAAGTCTGGTATTGCAATCTCAAAAATGAGTGACCTCCACGTGACTCTCTACAGTGGGGAAATTTTTGAAAATGTTGCCTTTATCCTAGTGACCCGGAACCCAGCCGATCTTCCAGCCCTGTGGACCTTTTGCTCATCTCCAAAGTTTAAGGAGGCTGTCCGGCAAGTCAATCAGGGCCTATGTGTCGACCCAGGCTACTACGAGAAAGCGCCGATTGACGTGGAACATTGGCGGCGAATCGCGGCGGAGCGGTTTCCTGCGGGCTTACCACAGCCGTACTCGAGTGATCCAACCCAATGGCTCTTCAATGGCTATCCCAAAGACTCCGACAATCCCCTCCAAGTTGCCATCGGCCGCCTGATCGGGTACCAATGGCCGCGCCAGATCGGCTCGAGTTTTCCCGGTTGCCCCGCACTCGGTCCTGACGGCTTAGAGTCGCTGGCCGATGCAGACGGTATCGTCTGCCTCTCTGCGACCAAGGGCGAGCCAGCCGCTGCCGAACGACTTCGCGGACTGCTGGCTCAAGCCTACGGCGAAGACTGGAGTGCGTCTGTCCAGCAGAATCTGCTCGCGCAGGTGGGCTATGCCGGCAAGACGCTGGACGACTGGCTGCGCGACGGCTTCTTCGAGCAACACTGTGCGCTATTCCACCATCGTCCCTTCATCTGGCACATCTGGGACGGCAACAAGAATGGCTTCAGCGCGCTGGTAAACTACCACCGCCTCAACTACGCCACCCTCGAATCCCTCACCTACGCTTATTTGGGTGACTGGATTCGCCGCCAGCAAGCCGCTGTCGACGCAGGCGAGGCCGGCAGCGATGCTCGTCTGCAAGCGGCGAAGCAACTCCAGGCCAAGCTCAAGCTCATCCTCAAAGGCGAGTCACCTTACGACATCTTCGTGCGCTGGAAGCCGCTAGGTAAGCAAGCCATCGGATGGCACCCTGACTTGAACGACGGCGTTCGCATGAACATCCGCCCTTTTGCCGCCGCCGACATCCTGCGCAAGCGCGTAAAGATAAAGTGGGACAAAGACCGCGGTAAGGAGCCTGTCCGCGAGCAGAAAGACTTCCCCTGGTTTTGGGGTTGGGACGGCAGGACGCAGGACTTCGCGGGGGCAGGCACAGAACCCGACCGCAATCGCTGGAACGACTGCCACTACACCAACGAAGCAAAGCGCAAAGCGAGGAACGAGTAAACCATGGCCGCAAACGTACAGACGATGGCGTATTACGGCGAGGTTCCTTGGCATGAGCTCGGAATTGTCGTGCCACAAGGCGTCAGCGCGAAAGAGATGATCCAAGCCGCGGGAATGGATTGGCGAGTGGATCTTCGGCCAGCCAGGGGCGCCAAAGAGATCAACAGTAAGGGCGAGTACTCTCGTTATGAATTGGTCCGAGAAGCACGACCCAACCTTGAGGAGGAAGACGTGCTCCTCGGCTTGGTGGGCCGGCGCTATCAGCCGCTCCAGAATGTCGATGCCTTTGAGTTCTTCGATCCCATCGTCGGCGAAAAGAAGGCGTTTTTCGAGACTGCTGGAGTTCTCGGCGAAGGCGAACGGATCTGGGTGATGGCGCGGATGCCGGAAGCGATGGAGATCGTCAAAGGCGACGACTGCTACAACTATCTGCTTCTCTCCAATACGCATACCGGAGACGGGTCAGTCATCGTGAAGTTCACGTCCGTCCGGGTGGTCTGCGAGAACACGCTGATGATGGCGATGGAAGACGGGCAAAAAGCCTACCGGGTGCGCCACAGTAAGAAGATGCAATTCAAGCTGGACGAACTCGCAAGCTTTCTCGCAATCACGCAGAAGGTCTTCCAAAGCGCACAGGAGACATTCCAAATGTTGGCGACGGTGGAGATGACTCAGGCACATCTCGATGAGTACTTCGAAGCCGTCTTCCCGCGAACAGCAGCACAAAAGAAGAAGGGCGAGAGACCGGCGCGTTGGGAGTATTTGCAGGAGATCTTCGAAGCAACGCCTGACCTTCAACTACCGAACGTCCATGGCACGATGTGGGCTGCCTACAATGCCATCACTCGCTTTGAGGACTACAAGCAGCCGCAGCAGGAAGAGCAGCCAGACCAATATTTGGAGCGAATCTGGTTTGGCGGCGGAGCAGACATCAAGCTTGCTGCGTTAACCAAGGCAACGGAACTGACGGCGACGTGGCGTTGAGAATACGGGGACCAGGAACGATGCAGAGTTTCGATTGGAATATGTCATGAGCCAGACCGTGGGACAGTCGATTGCCGCATCGCTGAGACTCGCCGCCCATGCCTACGCAGCGGGCGATCAGGTCGCGCCCTGCGCCATTCTGTGGCCTGACCCGAGCCGTTTATGGGAACCAGTTATAGCGGATCTTCAAGCTATTGTGCCGGAGCTGTATGTGCTCGGGGCGTATGCCGGAGAAACGCGCACGGGGCCGGCCCTGTGGCTGCGGTGTATTGAGGCGCGGGTAGTCGAAGGAGCACCGCCGCAGGGGACGACTCCCATTTTTTACCTGCCCGGCGTAAGTCAGCAAAGGTTGCGAGAGGCAGAGGATTGCCCGCCAGAGCTGACCGCGTTGGTAGAGACACAGTATCGCGGCATAGTGTGGGCGCAATCGCCGAATCGCGAGTGGACACCCTACTCGTACCTGGTCTCCGCGCATCATGGGCCGGGTCTGGACCTCGCAACCGGTCAGGCGACGCGGGATGCGCTGGTCGGAGCCCTACCATCGCTGATGACGTCGCCGATCAACCATCTACGCGGCCGCCGGCTCGACTCAGAGTATTTCAACGGGCTGGTGGCGCCGGATCCAACAGGCTCGTTGCTACAGTGGCTCGGCAATCCGGAGGCGTTCAAGCAGCGGCGCTCGGAGGCCGAGTGGAAAGCGTTCTGCGAGAACTGCAAGGTCGAATACCGTTTTGATCCTGAGACAGAGGGTCCGCTGGAGGCTGCGACGCAGCTAGCTGGGCGCGACACCACGTGGGATGTTGCATGGAAGCGATTCGCGGAAGCGCCGGCGAACCACCCGGGCGTCGTTGATTGGCTGAAGCGCGCCGCACCGAAGAAGACCACGATGTTTGATTCAGCGGAGGTCTGGCCCACTCTGAACGAACGCGAAGAGCAGGCGTTGCGGCAGGCTCTGGAGGCGCTCAAGGACCGCCCCCAGGACGAGGCCATCCGCAAGGTCAAGGAATTGGCCGCGCATCACCTGGAGCGAGTTCGCTATCCATGGCAGAAGCTAGGGCTCAGCCCGATGGCTACCGCTTTGCAGCCTCTGGCGCACCTCGTCGAGCTTTGCGCGACCACACCGGGCGCCCCAACCTCTGACGCTTTCGCTGCCTACTATGCTGCGGAAGGCTGGAAAGTGGATGCCGCCGCGCTCGCAACGATGGCGGCGTGTGTGTCGCAGGAGCATCATGACGCTGTGTTGGGGACGCTCCGGGCAATCTACCTGCCATGGCTTGAGGCCACCTCTCGTCACTTGCAGGGGCTCATCAGCTCAAAAGGACGTTCTGTTGCGAAGCGGGCAAAGCCATTCACATCGACCCCCGGCCGAGTCGTTCTATTTGCCGATGGCCTGCGCATGGATGTTGCCCAGCAGGTTGCTGCAACGCTATCTGTTGGCGGGACTCGGTGCGTGATGGATTGGGAGTGGTCAACGATCCCGTCTGTGACGGCCACAGCTAAACCCGCAGCTTCTCCCATCGCCAATGACGTCCAGGGAGGCGAGGCCGGCGACCAATTCTCGGCGAGGCTCAACTCCACAGGACAGTTGCTGACGCAGGATCGTTTTCTTACGGCGCTGGCAGAACGGGGATGGCAATGCCTGGGCTCGGGTGAGAACGGTGACCCAACGGGTTCCGCCTGGACCGAGGCTGGCACGATCGACAAGCGAGGGCACAGCGAGGGCTGGAAGCTTTCACGGAGCATCGAGACGGAAGTCCGTGATCTGGCTGGGCGAATCCGCACCTTGATGAAGGCAGGCTGGAAAGAGATCATCGTTGTGACCGACCACGGCTGGTTGCTGTTGTCGTTGGGGCTGCCCAAGGTAGAGCTGAAGGCGTTCCTTGCCGAGAATCGCTGGGGGCGTTGCGCGTCAATGAAAGCTGACGCACAGACCGAACTGCCAACGTATCAGTGGTACTGGAACCCTGCAGTCGCAATCGCTACTCCCTCCGGGGTCGGCTGCTTCCGAGCATCGACGGAGTACACCCACGGTGGCGTATCGCTTCAGGAGATGGTGACACCGGTCATTCGAGTTACTACTACACTTGGGAGTGATGGTGCGGCGCGACTAGTTGAAGCCAAGTGGACCAGTGCAAAATGCCGAGTATCCGTAGCTGGAGACTGCGAAGGATGCCGTGTTGATGTACGTACCAACCAGTCTGCTTCGGAGAGCTCACTACTTTCAGATAGACAGTCTCGCGAGACGACATCGGACGGTAAGGTCACTGTCTTTTTGGAAGATGATTCTGACATCGGACGAGATGCCGTCATCGTATTGCTGGATGCATCAGGGCAAGTGATCGACTCGCTAGCCACCACGCTTGGAGAATGACCAAATGAGCCAACAACTTGACTCCGTCGATGCGATCGCAACGAAAGCTTTCGAAGGCTATGTGGTGCGCAAAGATCTTGTGCGCAAATTCAAAGGTCAATATCCGGTTCCTACCTATGTAGCCGAATTTCTACTGGGCCGCTACTGCGCCTCGGTGGACGACGAGGAGATCGCCGAAGGCCTCAAGATTGTCGAGCGTCAGCTCGGTGAAAAGACGATCCGCGCTGGTGAACATGAGCTTTTTAAAGCGCGTGCCAAGGACAAGGGACACGTCAAGCTCATCGACATCATCACCGCGCGACTGGATGCGAGTAGCGATTCCTTCTTGGCTACACTGCCAAGTTTGCAACTGAAGGACGTCCGCATTAGCGAGAAGTTGGTCCACGCCAATGAGCGGATGCTGACGGGCGGTTTCTACGCTGAGGTTGAACTCGCCTATGACCCAATCATCGCCCTCGAAAAGAACGGCCGTCCTTTCGGAATTGAATCGCTGCGTGAGATTCAACTTTCAAAACGCGAGGTACTGCCAACGTTGTATCAGGGGCGGGAAGCATTTTCGGTTGAAGAGTGGAAGAACTTCCTGATTCGGAGTGTCGGCATGGAGCCGGACCAACTCACACCTCGCGCCCGCGACATGATGCTGCTACGCATGGTTCCTTTTGTCGAACGGAATTACAACATGGTCGAACTTGGCCCGAGAGGTACTGGCAAGAGCCATCTATTTCAACAAGTCTCGCCCTATGCCCACCTAATTTCTGGAGGGAAAGCAACCGTCGCCCGAATGTTTGTCAACAATGCCAGCGGGCAGCGCGGGTTGGTATGCCAGTACGACGTGGTCTGCTTCGATGAAATCTCCGGTGTTTCCTTCGACCAAAAGGACGGGGTGAACATCATGAAGGGCTATATGGAGTCGGGCGAGTTCAGTCGCGGGAAGGAGAGCATTCGCGCCGATGGCGGCGTCGTCATGGTTGGAAATTTCGACGTGGACGTACAACACCAACAGCGGGTTGGCCATCTTTTCGGACCACTTCCGCCGGAGATGCGTGACGACACAGCATTTATGGACCGTATCCATGCATATCTGCCCGGGTGGGACTTACCCAAGGTAAACCGCGAACTACTAACCGATCACTTTGGGCTTGTCAGCGACTTCCTCTCCGAATGCTGGAACCAGTTGCGACGTCAGAGTCGGCAGAATATCTTTCAGGGGCGCGTCCACCTGGGCGGTGCACTGAGCGGTCGCGACACGACGGGCGTCCAGAAGACCGTGAGCGGACTCATCAAGCTCGTATCTCCAAATCCGGATACGGCAGTTCCTGATGAGGTGCTGGAATGGGCCCTGCGCATCGCGTTGGAGTGCCGTCGCCGCGTTAAAGAACAGCAAAAACGCATCGGCTCCGCTGAATTTCGTAACACTCAGTTCAGTTACTCCATGGGAGAGGAAGGGGTGGAGAAGTTCGTCGCCACGCCCGAGCTGTACAGCGAGAACAGCATTGGCAGCGATCCCTTGCCGCCCGGACAGATATGGGTCATTGCACCAGGCGGAGGGGACGAACACGCAGGGCTGTATCAGGTGAACATCACCGAAGGTCCGGGCAGCGGCGTCAAGATCCTGAATCAGCCGGCACCCCCACCCTTCAAGGAAAGTGTCCGCTGCGCCGAGCAGAACCTCTATGCTCGTTCCTTGGAACTGATCGGGGACCGCGACCCTCGCCAGCACGAGTTCTCGGTTCAACTACGAGCATTCGACAGTGCTAAAAGCGGCTCTGCCGTCGGGGTTGGCGTACTCCTTGCTCTCTGCTCATCTCTGCTCCAGAAGAGTATCAAGGGGGGCCTCGCAGTCACAGGGGGACTTAACTTGGGTGGCTCCATCGAGACGATCTTCAATCCAGTCGCCGTTGTTGAAACTGCCATCGAGAAAGGGGCAGGTAGTATCTTGATGCCGATTGGCAGCCGCCGGCAATTGAATGATCTGCCCGACGATCTAGCAGCCAAGATCACCATCCACTACTACCTGGATGCCCGCGATGCATTGCTAAAGGCGTTGGCGATCTGAACGGTTTCGGATGGCGATGCGCGTAACGTCTTCGGTCACCACACGATCCAAGGCGCCCTATACTTACCAGAATCAATGATATTGAGGTTTTGAAGATTGAAGACTCTTGGAGATCGTTACGTCGTTATCGGGTCACCCCGCCAAGGCGGCATGTCAGAGGTTTTCGCCGCCCTCGATACCAAGAACAACGGGAAAAAGGTAGCTGTCAAACTATTCACGAAGGGCAGCTTTGAAGATGACATCCTCAGAGAAGCATTTGACCGAGAAATCCGCGCCCTCCGTGACCTGAAACACTCAAATATCGTTGAACTCATCGATTCAGGCGAGGATAAGGAAAGTGGTTCGCCTTATCTCGTGCTGGAGTGGGCTGAAAGCACTTTGGCGGACAAGTGGAAGGACACGCCGTTCGATGGGTGGGACTCGTTCTTCGAGGAGCTTGGACTCCCCATCCTCAAAGCCTTGGAGTTCGCTCATCGTCGTCAGATCATTCACCGAGACCTCAAGCCTGAAAACATCCTTATAGACGATTTTGGCGTTCCTAAGCTCGCGGACTTCAGCATCTCCAAAATAAAGAAGTGGCTCGCTCCAAGTTTGACGCTCAACGCTTTTGCTTCCGCGCCCTATGCTCCGCCCGAAATCGATGAAGGCGATTTCACCTATACGCGCGATGTTTTTGGTTTCGCCGCCCTATCACTTCAGTGCATTACAAAAGCGCGCCTTACGAATCATAATGACCTTCAACAGGCGTTGGAAAATTCCGATTTGCCCCCCGAGGTTCACAGCGTTCTTGAGCGCGCTCTTTCGACTTCGCCGCTGGATCGACAGCGTAATGCCGTCGTTCTGATGGCCGAGTTGGACTTGATCCATAAAGAGCGCTCCCGAGAGTGGATCATCCCTCAAGATGTCTTTCTCGAACTTACCTCCAAAGCCATTCAGGCTCTGCGAGCAGACTTCGGCGAGCACAGTCTTGATAAGCTACATCGTCTTGTCATTGAAGACTTGAACTCAATCACCGCGATAGAACGGTACGAGAACAAAGATCCGTCGGGCGGCGAGCACTTTTCGCTTTACGGATCGACTCTGTCTCTCCATCTCGCTGTAAGTAGGGCAGACCGTCCAAGTCTTATCGTAATCAATGCGACCCGGCTCTCCTCGACTCTCGTTGAAGGGAAACGAGAACGAGCGATGCCAATCCATTGCAATTTCTCAATTGGGTCTCCCGCCGACGAAGCTAAGGCGGCATCGGTCCTTTTGGACCTGAGAGTTGCGATAGAGGCGTTTGAGAAGCAGCAGGCCGTCGTAACCGCTGAGTGGAAAGAAACCGAGCTATTCCGATCGTGGAATGCAATCCTGGGAGCAAAGACTGACGTAGAAAAACGCAAAGAAAAGCCCCTTGCTTACGAAGGGTTCAGCGTAGACGAGGCGAATAGCGTTATCCGTTTTGAACTGAGAGAACCTCCGTCAGCAGACTTGATTGGCCAACAAAGAGTAGTCAACTCTGAGCGTTCGCTTGTGCTCGTTGGGGAGGTGGACGACATTGCTGGGAACACGTTAACCCTATGTGTATCAAGGGGGACTGCCCAGGAACTGCCCCGCCGCGGGGCCCTCACTATTGATATCGCGGCGGCCCGCGAAGCCCTTGCGAGGCAGAAGTCTGCACTCGATGATGTTCGCTACGACCGCTCGCTGAGTCCGGAATTCCGTCGACTTCTTACTCACCCTGAGATGGCGTGCCCCCCTCGCGAGGTAGAGCACATCGAGTTTTTGCAGGCGGGGTTAGATGATGCGAAGAGACGGGCCGTAGAGATGGCGCTCGGGTCTGAGGACATTCTCCTGGTCGAAGGCCCACCTGGCACCGGAAAGACAACGTTCATTTCGGAGCTAATCGTCCAGACTCTTAAGACCAACCCTCGGGCACGTATTCTACTCACCTCTCAGACTCATGTTGCGCTGGATAATGCCGTCGAACGCTTAAGAACTCTGTCATCGTCATTCCGCATCGTTCGTCTCGGAGACAACGAAAACGTGCGTATAGCCGCATCAGTAAAGGATTTGTTGATCGAGAACCAAATTGATTCGTGGAGAAATGAGGTCTTGAGCAAGGGCCGTGCCTATTTGATGAAGTGGGCGGCCGAAAATGGAATCTCTAATCATCAATACAAAGTTGCGACTCAGCTACGTGCCCTGAGCGCGCATCTCAGGCAGGAAACTCGCTTCTCCGAAGAATCGGCTGAGCTGCGGCAGCGGTTAGCCGAATTTGATTCAACGGATTCGGATGCTAGCCCCTCAGAAGATCGTGCCGTTTTGGATGACGAGCTTAAGAAGATCGCGTTGGACGTCAAGAGTTTCAACCGCCGTAAAGCAGAGATGTGGGCGAGCGTCGTATCCCTTGAACCAGACCTCTCTGAACTTGTAGATGCTTCGCCCGACGAACTTGATGAATGGGCAGAGGCTTTTCTGCCTCATACGAAGATTCATTCAACATTTAGGGAGTTGGTTGAAACCCACGCAGATTGGGAAACCCGGCTCGGAAGATCTGGCGACTTCAAGACTGCCTTAATTGCTTCAAGCCAAGTCGTAGCGGGAACATGCATCGGCGTAGCGGCAATCAAGGGTCTTCGAGACATCGACTTCGACCTTTGCATTGTTGATGAAGCATCAAAAGCAACCCCAACGGAAACGCTGGTGCCTATGTCCCGAGCACGCCGATGGGTGCTGGTCGGCGATAGCAAGCAGCTCCCTCCGTTTGTCGATGACCAAATAAATGATACCGAGACTTTGAAAGCCTTTTCGCTCGAGCGAAAGCAGTTGACCGAGACACTTTTCGACCGTTTCGAGAAAGAGCTTCCGCAAGCAAATCGAACTTCCCTCAGCGTTCAGCACAGAATGATTCCGGCGATCGGCAATTTGATCAGCGAATGTTTTTACGATGGAAAGCTCAAGAGTGCGCCGAACACCTGGAGCCCGATTTTCACTAGATATCTTCCAAAGCCGGTCGTGTGGCTCACTACATCGTCGTACAACGCTCGTCGAGAGGCGAAAGTTGGATTGAGCTATAACAATGCTTTCGAGGCCAAACTGATCTCGGATCTTCTCGTCAGATTGGACGCCGCAGTGGGTCCACAGAAGGAACCATTGTCCGTGGCGCTACTTGCGGGTTACCTTGGTCAGCGCCACTTACTTGCCAGGAGTTTGGCCGGTATCACTTTCAAACACCTTGCGGTGGAATGCAACACCGTGGACGCGGTGCAAGGTAGAGAAGCATTCATGACCATCTATTCGCTTACCCGCTCGAATGAGGAAGGCAAGCTCGGTTTTTTGGGCGAGGCTAGACGACTCAATGTCGCACTATCCAGAGCCAAACAGTATTTGGTGATTGTCGGCGATCATGTATTCGCCCGCAAACTTGGTTCTGCGAGTCCATTCGCGGAAGTGATTGAATATCTTGAACGAAACGTAAATGACTGCATCATCAAAGACATGAAGGCACCGGCATGAACGAGTTTGAGGGTCTGAAGCGATTTGGAACAAGGTCTGGATTCCGTCTGGCGGACGTTGTCGATGTTGCCATGCCGGTGTACTCCGTCAACGTGACAGCTCTAACACTCGCTCATAAGCGCGTTTCTCCCATTGATGAGTTCGTGCTTCGTTCTATCGCTATGGGAATGTCGAAACAATCAGACCTGATCGACTACCTAGGACTACCCGAGGAGGTGATACGGCCATCGCTGGCGGCCTTGGCGCAGGGAGACCAGATCGCTCTAACAGCCAAGGAGGGCGTCAATGCTTGGACGGTGACTGCTCTTGGTCGGAAGGCGTTGGAAACTGCAATGCAGGTTGTGGCTGAGGAGCGAACTATCCCGATTGTCTTTGACGCTCTACTTCGCCGGACAGTCTCACTGAAGACCGAAGCTCTCTTGGAATTCAAGAATCTCAAAGCCGAGGGACGATTTGAGATCCAGATGAACCCACCTAAGAGACCAACTTCAGCCGAGATCTCGGCGACTGAGATCGAAAAGTTGTTCGCGAGGTCAGGCTCGAATGAGGGTCAGAGACGCGATATTTTGTGCATTCGTGGCTTGGAATCGAAGAGCATTAAGAAGCGGTTCATTCCTGCCGTTGCGCTGATGTTCATCTCTCTGGACGAAGTAGATATCCAGTTAGGCTTTGTCGTAAATAATCAGCTAAGTGAAGAGCATGCAAATGCTTTCGCGGGCACTTCGAGTTTTCAAGAAATCATCAACCTATTCCGGCGGAACGCGGGAGAGCAGAAATCCGAAATGCAAGATGTCTTGCAAGATGTTCAACTAACGCGGTTCCCTCCAATCGATATTGAAGATCCAGGGATGGCGACAGAATTGCTACGCGATGAAGTTGAACAAGCAACATCGAACCTACGAGATGCGGTTCCCGATGATCGACAAGAGCTGATGCTGAAGCTGAAGGCGGCTGAGGATCGACTTGCGGAGATTGAAGAACGCGCCAAAGATGGTGGGTTTCGTTATCTATCGGTGGTGGACCACCCTCCTCTCTTGGCAGATGCCGTCAAGACGGCTCAGAATCGACTTCTCATCATTTCGCCTTGGATATCAGCCGGGGTGGTAAACGGAGAATTCCTAAAGAATCTCGAGTCAACGTTAAGACGAGGCGTCAAGGTTTACATCGGGTATGGCATATCCGGAGAACAGCACACTAAGCCGATAGATCAGAACTATGGACTCAAGCAGCTCGTGGCTCTATCCAATAAATATCCAGGGTTTCATCTGAAACGCTTTGGCAATACGCATGCCAAGGTTCTGATTAAAGATTCGGAGTTCTCCGCGACCACAAGCTTCAATTGGCTTTCGTTTAAGGGCGACCCAAACCGGAGGTTTCGAGATGAGCAGGGAGTTCTTATACATACTGCTCAATCAATCGATTTAAAGTTTGAAGAGCTGCTGCTTCGATTCGCCTGAGCCGGCGGTTGACCGTGCTGCGCGGTTGCTGAAGATGAATTTTTGGGAGGGTACATGAGGAGATTTCCTTTCGTTTCCCTGCAACGGCCACCCGGGTTCAGGCAGGAGTGTCCTGACAAACCCGGGTGGTCCATCCAGAAAGAGGTGAATTGTCTGTGGGATTGGTAGTTCGTAGTTGCTGGCCCAGACGCGGCGCTGGATGGTCTGCTCATCGACCGGGAAGAGTTCCAAGCCTTGCAAGCACCGAGCTGTACAGTTGGGGTACTGTGTGTGTGAAGTTTTTGCTCTATCTATATTATAGATAGGCTCAAATTGCATGCAGCATGACGAGCGTTGTCATCTTCACGCGCCTGTCGTGGGTGACCTCGTTAGGCCCTGAGATATTGATAGAGCGTCTCGCGGCTTATGCGGTACTCTCTGGCCAGAGCGGCTTTGGGTTCGCCATCTGCAACCCGCTGACGCATTTCTTCCGCTCTCTCATCGCTCAAGGACGGCTTGCGTCCCTTGTATACGCCCTTATTCTTTGCTAGGGCGATACCCTCGCGCTGGCGCTCTTTGATCAGAGAGCGTTCGAACTCAGCAAACGCACCCATAACAGAAAGTAACAGCCGGCCCATCGCTGAATCGTCGCTAGTGAAGATCAGATGTTCCTTGACGAACTCCACCACAACACCTTTGTTGGTCAGGTTGTAGACGATCTTACGTAGATCATCCAGATTTCTTGCTAACCTGTCGAGCGAATGCACGATTAGTTTGTCGCCCTCTCGCAGGTAGTCCAGCGCTGCTTGAAGTTGGGGCCTGTTTGTATCCTTACCGCTCGCCTTGTCCGTGAAGACCTTATCGAGTTGCATGCCGTCTAACTGTCGTGCGGTGTTCTGATCCAGGCTTGAGACTCTGACATATCCCACGGTTTTGCCGTTTTGCTTCGATTCTGCTTCCACCATAGTGGATCCTCCTTCAATCTGTAAGGTTGAGCTCTTAGACCTCGCGCAAGACACGTCAAGAAATCAACATAGAGACCCTAAGCTGACGAAAATAGCGTCAGGCTGAAATGTGAGGTTGGCGTACACCCCAGTCTGACGGGCTTGCTTTGGACAAAGCTGGTGTAACGAGCTTCATCCGCCGTTTCAATTGCCGCACATTGAGAATCCAGCAACCTTCGGACGGTTCGCATGGGTTGTCTCTTCATGGCTGCGATGGATCCCGTTGCTTCAGCTGGTACCGGCGGCCGGCCAAGGACGCAAAAAGCAGGATTACGATGTCGTGCAACATCATCAAGGCAGCGGCTGCTCCACAGGTCCACATCGCGAAAGAACGGGATTGATGGCACAACTTGCCAATGGCAGCGCCCAGGAGAAGCAGCGACAGGCTATAAAGGAAGATCAGTAATGGATGTGCAAGTGAAATTCGAATGGTTCCGGACATAGTGCCTTTCGATTGCGAACTTTCGAGGCTACTTGCGTTGTTTGAGTTGTGCCTCACGTTGTGCCCTCATCCGTTCGGTGCGTTTGAGCGATGCCTCGACCGACAGATCTAAATCACTGCTGGATGCGCTGGCGGGTGCCACAGTGCCGCTCTTGAGCAAGTCCCGAGCTTGCTGCCGCTTGATCTCTGCTTTGCATTGCATCCGCTGGTTGAGTCCCCTGATGCGGTAGCGGCGACCTTTGTCGATCTCTGCTTGGATGTTCCGGTTCACTGCTTCGGTCGGCCCGTTAGTCGCACCTTCCTGAAAATAGCCGAAGACTCCATCGCGACGCTGCTCGATTGCATTTATGAGCTTACGAAAGTACGGTTCCAAGCTTGGCGGAGTTTTGGCTACCCAGTAGTCGAAGCGGCAAGCGGCATCTGTCGGATCGTTCGAGAACCGAATTAGGTCGAGAAAGAGGAGGAAGTGTTTATGGGCAAGCAATACAGGCGGATAACGATCCCCGAAGAGAAAGCCCTGCTCACCAAGCCAGTCCTCGCAGGAATCGAACTCCGTCCAATAGGTTTTGCGAGCACTAAAGAGATGCTTATCGCGGGTATCTGCCATCCTCCAGGCGGCCACTCGAACATCGTCCCGGCACTTACTAGCTAACTCCACGACATGGTAAAAGTCATAGACAATACGCGCATTAGGGAACAAGCGACCCGCGATCTCAGCATAGCTGTTGGTCATGTCCATAACAGCAATTTGGACCAGATCACGATGTTGATAGAGCATCAACGATGCCTCAATTGTTTCCGCAGTGTTATCTGGCAGTAACTCGAGGTACTCCCTCGCGACCAGATCGACGAATACGAAGTACGGCTTGCCTCCTACGTATTTCTCGTCAAGTCCTACGGCTTCAAATTCACCAAGATGCTTCTGCCTCCCATCGATTTCCTTAGCATGCTCGGCGTGAATGACAGCAACAGACTTGTCGGACAGCCCTGTCTCCGCCGAATTGTCGAGATTTGTCCGCCCGGGATATGCACGAACGTACCTTGTAAGCCGCCTAGTCCAGCTATGCTGCGCTTCGATTCCAGGCAACGGGTCGCTCGGAAAATGATGGGCATCGTGCTGACAGACATACCGCTGGCGGACGATGATCAGCGTAGAGCGACGATTGCCTTGCGGAATATCTCTGAACTTAAGCTTCGAGACGCCATTCTTGGAGAGAGTTCCCGTCTCTGCTTCGCAAAGGGTGCAGTATGCCAAGGGCTTCGCTACTCGAACGGTCAGCTCGAGTTCCCTTTCCGTCGCACGTGCGTCGACATATACATAACCTGCGGGAACTGCGACCTCGGATGCCGGGATCGTGCGCCACGGACTTTGGTTTGCCTCTTCTTGCTCTTGTGGGTGTTCATCTGCCATTGGGTACCTGCCCTTCCTCTTGCGACTCCTAATCAGTACCGGAAGTGGAGGTCTGGGGTAAGGCCAATGAGAGAACAATTGCAGGCTCAGAAGAATTGCAAATTTCTGGGCAAAATAGCCTGATTCGATTCGGCGACTGTACCTTTCTCCTTGGTTTGGTAACGAATTACGGCCCAGTTTTCCACAGTGCCATGGGATCATTTCGGGAATTCGGTTTTTCGCACTGGTAGGGGAGACGCCATCCTGGATGTAGACGATTGCGCCAACGGGGACCTACCCACACAGCGGCCGTTGCGGTAGCGAAACCGCTGGGAATGATATTGAAATTCCATGATGATGTCCTCTCGGGTGAGCGCTAAACCCTCAGCGTCAGAAGACGCGAGGATGCGGTATGCGCAACTTGGTCGTTCTCGTGCGAAAATATTCGTACGAAAATCTGCACCGGAGCTTCTTGGTGGAACATTGGGCTCCGGGCTGTACGAACCAGTAGCAATGCTAGTGGTGCAACCTCGAAATTGCATTCACTAGCGCAGCAAGAGCAACGATGAGGCGGATCACGAGAATCAGCACCTTATCGAAGCTCTGAAGGCGGGAATTACTCCGCTTCACAACTAGCCTTAGCCTACTAACTTCAAAAAGCCGCCACTGACCATGGCGGCTTTTGTCTGTCGTGTTGAGCGCAACACGCGCCTGTCACTTCGCACTCAGGGGAAGCCATAGATGTGAGCCCAGGTGAAGAGGATAAAGATGTGGTGCAGAACAAACTAATGAGCCCCGCGAAGGCGGCTGTGTGTATTGATATTCACGACAGCCTCCTTTCTGGGGGTGAGAGTTATTGCGATTTGGCGAGACCCCAGATGAAGCACAGAGCCCCCAACCGGGCTGCGATCCGGCCTTCAAGTTGCTCTGTTTCGAGAGCAACAAGGAGAACACGGGAATGCGGGCTGGGCGTGAAGCCAAATTCAATGAGGTCGACGCCGGTGATGAGCCGCGGCGGGTGGATGGCCGACGACCGTTCTGCCAGGGTGTTCGGCGATACGAGCCGCGGCTACATCACAGTCGCCCCATAAAGACGGAGGGGATATCAGACTCCGATTGTTATGGGCATCGGGGAACGTCAGCCCTGAATTTTCATGAGCGAGGGATAGGTGTACCGGGGCGAATCAGCATGTTTTAGTGATGACCCACTTAATAGACTTCGCACTCTGGTGCTGATATCGGCAGAATTATCCGATCCAAATCCGGCATAAACAACCATCAACACTGCATCCAGACGGTCGATTTAGGAGCTGTACCAAGCCAACGGTTCGAGGGCGATTCACTTCCCTCGTGCCGCATGCGGCTATCACAAACCGTTCGGCTGACATTATTACTTGAATCGAGCGATGCAATGGGATCTTGGAGCCACGCAGGCGCGGCGCTCTTTTGGAGCGATGAAATCTACTATGTGCGAATCGCCTGCTCACGGATCTGTACCCCACTGAGCAGCATTGCGGACACATGACGGATGAAGACCTCTTTAGAAGGCGCGGCGCGTATCGCGCTCCAACGCGATACGCGCCAACGAGTGTTACCTGTAGCTTCCGTTTGGCTTACGAGACGCCGATAGGACGATGATTCTGGTCATTCGACTTATCACCGCTCTTGCTGCTCTGATCGTGGCACCCAAGATGTACCAGCACGAATCCACACTACGTCTGCATCACTTACCGCAGTGGGTTGTGCAACCAACCCGCTCCGCGACTTGATTCTAGCCCAGACGACGCAGGTCAACCACCACCATATCCAGATCCGAGTTGAATGCCCGTCTCCAGATGATGCCTCCATATATGCATGCACACATGTAACTATGATACGATGCAACCATCGGAGCATGAAAGCATGCATACTATTCTGATCAATTCGCAGAAGGGCGGCAGCGCAAAGACGATGCTGGCAAAGCATCTGTCAGTTGAAGCGGGACGCGCCGGAGACGGGCCAGTATTCCTGATCGACACTGATCCCCAGGGGAGCCTTACTGCGTGGCATGCGAAGCGTGAGTCTGAAACTCCTCAGCTCGTTGAATTGCCCTTCGATGGTCTGACGCGAGGGCTCGAACTTTTGCGCCAACGTGGGGCCGCATACTGCCTGGTCGACACTGCTTCAGGCCGTATGGATGTTGCTCGAGACCTCTTCAAGCTGGTCGATTTTACGATTTTTCCTGTGCAAGCCAGCGAGGACGATCTGAGTGCTGCGTCGGTAACGGTCCAGGCATTGAAGGAAGCAGGGGTCCCCTTCCTGTTTGTGTTGACTCGCGTCAAAGCCCATACGCTGATCACGGCTCAAGCCGCGGCCATCCTGTCGAAGCATGGGGAGGTGGCCGAGACGTTCATCAACGATCGAACCGGATATAAGTCGCGGTACAAGAGCGGGCAGACGATCACGGAGGCAGAACCGAGGGGTGCCGCAGCTAAAGAGATTTCTGCCCTTTGGTTGAACATAAAATCTTGCATGCATGGAAACATGCATGCCGCCAGGAATGGAGTGTCACATGGCTAAAGCAATCGATCTCAGTGACAACGTCTTGATCACCGCAGCGCCTGTTCCAAAGGCGGCTCAGCCCACTACATCAGGTGCCCAACCACAGAAGACAAAATCGGCGGCTAAGGCGCAGCGCGAGCCACTGCAGGTGCGCTGGCCTGCTCAGGATGTGAAGGCGGCTAAATTGGCGACAATTCAACTCGACTTCCCCACGGTTAGCGACTTCATGCTTGCATGCTTCCATGCGTACATGAAATCGAATAAGTGATGCTAGGCCGGGCGACTTGTCGGCGCATCTTCTGATGTTTGTGCCTTTGCATTCCTACGTGATTTTTGAGTATCACGGCGGATTGGTAGATCCTCGCGGAGAACTATTCCACTGACCAGCCCATTCGCGAAGAAGAAGCCGGCCTCAGAAAGCAGTGCTACGAATGCGGGCGGCGTGCATGGGATTTCCTTGAGATCGATACACCAATCGTGGAAATCACAGTAGAGTTCTTCGACTCTCCCGAAGCGCCGGCCTTTATATGTACAGCGCCCGAGCATCCAGCGGTGAAACTCTTCTCTGCAAGCAGCGTGGTCACACTCGATAAGGCTGCAAGAACACCCTGCCAATGTGCTGTTTGAACTGACAAAACCGACAAAACCCATTTCTGTCGGTTTTGTCAGTTCTGATCCGATCAATTCGTCAGACTTTTTCGCGGGTGGGCGCCAATTGCGCCAGCGGTTACCTTCAGGCATTGCGCCCTCCAATTTTTGGGTTGATGAGGTACGTTTCAGAGGGCCGCCCTACCGTGGAGGTCGGCGGCACTGGCATTACCCATCCTGCAGCCTCCAGTACCTGTAAAGCCGCGCGAGCCTGCTCCTTCGTTCCTAAGCCGGTCCACCCTTGCCGATAAACGTCACGGAGGCTGAAGGAGTGCTTACCTTTCTTCCAAATACCGGGAAGCCGAAGAGATAGAGTGACGGCTGCCATTTTCTCGGGGCTGGCCTGTGAGTCATAGATACGTCGAGCATGATCCTCAAGGTAGACGCACCAGTCAATGGCTTGTTGGGCATGAATGCTATCCACAATTTCGGTGGCGCCATCTGCTAGCGCCAGCAAAAGAGCGATGCTCGGCATCAAACTAGGATATTTTGCTAGGTGAGTCTGGATGATGTCGGATTCCGAATCAGAGTGCAGACGTTTTTGGAGCTGCGTGTACCAAGCAACGAAAAGATCCTGGGCATGATCGTTAAACCGGAAAACCAACGGCTCGTTTGGGTCCAACTCAACGATACGACGGTAGACCTCCTCCGCAGCCGCTTGCGCCGATGAATTCGGTCGGCTGTCAGTGTAGGACCAATCAGGACTGATGTCTGGCCAGACTATCACCTGAAAACGTTGGAAAAATCCGTCGTTGCTGGATCCGTTACGTAACACATCTGCGAGATATGAGCGCAGGGGCCCGGGTTGAATCGAGCCCAGGATTGAAACACAACAATGTTCCACACGAATAGAACCACGACCGATGCGATCCGGGTTTGCGGGCGTGTCGCCATTCCAGCTCTCTAGGTAAAATGCCCTGTAGTTGTCGTGGCCTTGCCGCTCAAGGTCTTGCAGGAACCCTGCCAATTCGTCCCGGACGATTGACACACCAGCTGGGTTATCGCGAAGTAACTCCTGCAATTTCTCGATGGTTGGGTCTGTACTCATAATCCGCTTCGGCGTGGGCGGCAGACCGGCCAAAGGTTGGGGTCTATCGCGAACATCTGCCCCCTTCTCCTTCGCCCGCTCATATTGCTCGCTCCATATTTTTTGATCTAGCTTGTCTTGCTCCGCCTTATCGATGAAAGCACGCGCCGCAGTCTCATACTCGCGTTGCCATTCGGCTTCGAATTTATGGAGGGGAGCCATGATGGCCGACATCACCGCTGACTTCAACACGCCTGGGGATCCTACGATCCCGCCCCATAGGTTAGGGGTGACGAGCCAAGCGCTGTCGCAACGCTTAGGCTGTATGCACGCGCGGCGACCACAAGCCACAGCCAACGAAATCAAGGCGCTTACGGCCGCATAATCAATGGGTACTTGCATCCGCTTAGATACGTCCTCAATCATGTCACGCAGGCTGACCGGCAAAATTCCAGCATCAAAGGGCATCACCGGACGTAATGCACCGCCTAACTCCTCGAGCTCCAGCCACCCGTCGAACGAGTTTTCGTCGCCTACAGCCTGGGTTGAATCTTTGGCGAGGGCCTCCAATTCATCAAGCGTTGGAATTGTAAAGGAGTCATAAAGTAGGCGGCTGCTCATCGCGCCTCCTGTGCGTGCATCGCCGTTTCGGCAGCCCGCCGAAGGGCCACGACGCGGATGTAAAACTTTGTCAGCTCGCTGTCCGTAGACTCAAGATCCGATGAGCGAGCAACGCAATTAGCCAATTCAGCCTCAATTTGTGTCAAACGCAGCACGAGTCCCAGAGCATCCGCTACCCCCAACCCCTGCAAAGTTTTTTCATGTGCCTTCAATTCGTCCACTTGCATCGCATCTCCGCTTTCTTGTTGGTTGGTGGTAATTTTTAAAGTTTTCGAGTCGCGCCGACACCATTGCGGCGGCGCACGAATAAAACTTCCACGACCATAGGCTCCGGATATTCGTTAGCGGAAGCGCCGCAGAGAAAAATCTTTTGAGTATTTTGGGGGGGATTTCGATGCCTCTGTGGAGGCCTTTCATGTGGTGCCGCTATCTGCTGGTTCCACCAAGGTTCGTAGAGACGCCTCAGGTAGCTTGCATTCGGTGCGCGAGCAGGTGGTTGGGGGCTCTTTGAGATTGAGAATCCAGAGCACTAAGCACAGTGGGTACTGTCAGGATCGTAGGAATTCAGGCAAGGAATCGTTAATTGACGGACGTCATAAATATTTTTAGGGGCATCTATGGGGGCAACTTCTTAGGCGAGCTTACGTATTACTCAATAAAATGGCGGCATGGACGCCTGTTCGATCCCGTCTCTGGCTTCAATCTGCCAAGGGAACCGCGCTGGCCAGCTTCGCCGCCAACCTCATCCGCGATCAGGCCGCTGTGCTGGCGGCGCTGCAGATGCCTTGGAGCAACGGTCAAGTCGAAGGACAGGTCCATCGACTGAAGCTGGTCAAACGCCAGATGTACGGCCGTGCCAGCTTCGACCTGCTCCGGCTGCGTGTCCTCAACATGGCCTAAACTCGACCATCGCAACCCTCCCACCTAAGCTGACACAGCCTTCACCAAATATGCGGATGAACCATCCCGTTGCACCGGATGGCAGCACAACTTTGCACTTGGTGGCAGCATAACGCTGCACTGGGTGGCAGAATTGATTGCATTCAGCAGTGGGTGTCTTCGGCTTCGACTAGGTGAGCTACAGAGGCATCGTGAAGCCTCCACCACCGGGCATCCCTTCGCAAACCGAGTTGCTGAATGAATCACAGCAAAGCACGGAATCGTCTCGGACGCATGCTCTTGAAGGCTGCTGCGGGTGAGGGCGGATTGTTTTGAGCTGCTGGTGGAAGATGTGCGCTCGCTGTTGCGCGAGTGGGGCCGTCGCAAGGGCCAGCCCACTTCGGCGCTCGCGAGAATTGACCCGGGGATGCTCGCCAAAAATGACCCAGCAGTTTGTTGCCGAGATTGTTGGTGTCGATGTTCTTCGCGGTTCCAGGAGGATCACTTGGCTGGATTTGGCGCGCGCCAAACAGTTCGAGAAGGCATTTTGGGACGTTGCAAGCTTCTTTTCCGCCCCTCGCAGGGCTTTACATGCCTCTGGTATGGATGACAGAAGGCCAAACCCTGCACGCCTTCGGCGTGGATGAGTGCGCCCAGCATGGGCGCGATCTTGGAGGTGAAAGTCCTCCCGCGAGCTGACCACAGCGAGCGAAATGAAGTGCAACTGC
>Ga0224555_1001782_pt1 | contig 27904 bp, 25 predicted proteins | sample 714S23034metaG_FD_180687 | JGI IMG/M metagenome (GOLD analysis project Ga0224555, IMG submission 180687) | Peat soil microbial communities from Stordalen Mire, Sweden - 717 S2 30-34 | ecosystem: Environmental > Terrestrial > Soil > Wetlands > Peat | place: Sweden: Norrbotten County, Stordalen...
CTCTGTCGTGGTAAAGTCGATCACGCGAAAGCCTCTCCTGTTCCTGCAAACACTGTCTCAATAACATGTTTGTAGCAGAAGAGGCTTCTCGCGTCTCAAACTTCGTGAATTATCCGGGCTAGATCTCCGCGCACCAGTTCTTTCGCAGGAATCGTCTTCCAGATGCCGTCACGTTTTACAGAGGCGTTGAGGGCAAGCCGCGACTTGAGAGCATCGAGAGTCGCCTGGGTCCGACCCTCCTGGATTGCAGCCAGCGCCGCGTTGAAGATTAGCAGCCCTCCAATGACCGCGGCCTCAATGTACTTGTGGAGTACCACCTGAAGCACAATCGCAGCCTCGAGCAGCCATGGAACGGGAGCCCAGAACTTCGCCAAGGCATTTTGAATCGGGTGGATAGATATATCTGGAACCGCATTCGGGCCGTCCTGTTGAAGACGAGCTTGTGCGACAGCGGTCGTTAGGCCGAAAGATAAAGAACTCGACGAAGGCACTGAGGGAGCAGGAGGAATCGCGATGTTAAGCACCTGATCTTCGGTTAACGGCTGGACAATACCGATTGCAAATGGATCTCCATTTTGTCCAGGTCTGTCTCTCCTTGATACTTTGCCTGAATCTTGCCGTGACGGTCGATCAGAAACGTCATCGGCAAGCCAAGGACTCCGCCGTAGAGATCTCCCAGCTTCACATCTCCCATGGCTACGGGGTAATTCAGCTTCAGCTTGTCAGATGCTCCACGCGCGAGGGCCGGATCGTCATCCATGGAAATTCCGATGACCTGGAGGCCGTGTTGGCCATACTTGTTTTGCCAGGCAACGAAGGTTGGCATCTCAACCTGGCAGGGGGCGCACCAAGTGGCCCAGAAGTTGAGCAACACCACTTTGCCCCGGTAGGTTTTGAGGTCTAGCCTCTTGTGCTCCAAGTCGGGGCGCACAAACTCCGGCGCCTTCTTGTGAACCAGCGTTGCTGTCGCGAAAGCTGACTGTGCCACGCTCGCTGTGTGGCATACAGCCAGAAACAGAACGGTAAGCGCGAACCAGCGAAGCGCGAAGAGCCGCATTTGTCTGCCCCACGGCGCCCGGACGGTATTGTGGGCGATGCTTAGATTAGTGGCTCCGTTCAACCGGATAGCCCTTGGCGACCCAATCTGTGCCCAGATTGTCAGCGAGATACAGAACTTTCACGTTAGTGAAGCCCATGTCGTGCAGTTGCTTGAAAGCTGGTCCTAAGTTGGGACAACGGTTCCACGGACAGCAGCCGCAATACAGAACGATAGCCTTCTTCTTCGAGAGCGTGGCGACCGTGCTCTGCAGTTGTTGCAGACCAGTGGGTTGGGAACCTGCACCGGCATACACGGAGCCGGGAATATGGGCCTCATCGAAGAGAAGGTGCGAGCCAACCTGGAGCAGCAGTGGTTTTTCTGTCCCCTTCGTTTGAAGCAGGTGATTCAGCGCATCGGGCTGGATTAGCTGCGCCTGGGGAATCGACAAAGCGCTCCCAGTTCCGGAGGTGGGGATGTATTGTGCTTGGCATTGCAAGGAACCGAAAAGAAGAGCCAGTGTCGCCATGCCCGCGGTCAGGGCCAATTGGTGAATGCGAGTGCTTTTCATTGAATAGTCTCCGCAGCCAGTCTAATCCCGAAGGCCACCGACAACTTCGGAATGACCGCCCCACGAGACCATCGGGAATTGACTGTAGAACTACTAGGGCGGGCTTAGCTGGCGCTCACAATCCGTGCTGCCCGGCCATAGGAACCAAGGTTGAAGGCATTGGCATAGCCCAAGACTCCCAGTTTCGTCTTGGCCATGCCGCTGCGCATCCCGCTCTGGCAATGCAGTAGCAACACTTGATTCTTATCCTTCACGCGGCGTGGCAGAGCGACTTCGATTTCCTCCAGCGGAAGGTTGATCGCGTTCGGTAGATGGCCGGCGCTGAACTCAGCGGAGCTGCGAACGTCAATCACCAGTGCCCCGCCTCTCAAGTACGCCACTGCGCGCTTGGTCGAGATCTGAGTGGCGCGTTTCCAGATTGAATAGATGGTTACCACGACTAACAGGGCGATTACGGATGGTGTCCAATTCATAGTTTCAACTTTCCTGCGACGACTGTTCTCTCCGGCTGGAATAGCGAGAGACCCTCTGCACCTGCAGATCCCATTCTGCGCCAAGTGATCAGGCGAGGTTCGACGATCTCCGAGCAATAGTGGATGCTCATGGGAAAGCCTCCACTGATATTGCGGCGCAAGCTCTGTGATCGAGGTCACTGCCCCGCGCAAGGGAACGGTATGAAATCCGGGGTATTGCCCAAGCCACGCCAAGCGGAGATCAATCCAGGAGAGAGCCTTGCAGTCGGCAACTGCCCGGTCAGCTATTGCTCAGCGGGATGAATCCGGCGACGGGAGAGCAGGCTGGAGGACAAGTGTGATGAGAATGAATTGGCGCGGCTGTCCGCTGTTGCTGGTGGTGTCGATGGCCCTTGGGGTGCGCTGCTTTGCGGTCGAGGAGCCGGTCGCAATCATTGCGAGCCAGAGGGTCGAGGTACGGACGCCGTCGGGCGTTGCGGTGGTCCCGCTGGATATCTCGCTGGATTGGTCGAAACCGCAGCCAGGGGTTACACGAGCGGTGATCCTGTTGCATGGCAAGGGCCGGGATGTGGATGGATACTATCGCGGGCTCGAGCGCGCTGCGCGTGAAGCCGGAGCAGCGGCGGCGGGCAGCATCCTGATTGCCCCGCAATTTCTGAATGAAGACGATGTGAAAGCACACGGCCTGCCGCGCGAGGTGGTGCGCTGGCGAACCGGAGCATGGGAGGCGGGCGGGCCTGCCGTTGGACCAGCCGGGATCAGTGCGTACGAGGTGCTGGATGCGTTGTTGCTGCGGCTGGCGGATCGGGCGTTATTTCCGGATCTCAAGGACATCGTGTTGGCGGGCCACTCGGGCGGCGGGCAGGCGGTGCAACGATACGCCGTGGTGGGGAAAGCGGCAGCGGAGATTGCGGCGAAGGGGATCCATGTGCGGTTCGTGATTGCGAACCCGTCATCGTATCTCAACTTCAGCGACGAGCGGCCGGGCCCGCATGGTTTCGGGTGCAGCGGGTGGGATCGATGGAAGTACGGGACCAGCGGCGCTCCGGAGTATGTGAAATTGACGAAAACATATGGCTGGGCCGAGATGGAGGCCGATTACGCGAAGGCCGACGTCATCTATCTGATGGGAGAGGAGGATACCGACCCACGGCAGAAGGACCTGGATGTTTCGTGCGCGGGTGAGGCGGAGGGCCCGACACGGTTGGCACGCGGGCAGGCCTATTTCGCGTATCTCAAAGCGCGCCATCCGGCTGGGTGGGGGCAGCGACTGTGGCTGGTGGAGGGAGTTGCGCACTCCGGCGAGAAGATGGTGGAAGCGCCCTGCGGGGTAAAGGCATTGTTCGCAACCGGGACGTGCAAGGATGAGTAGCTCAAGCGAAGGGGCGTAACAGAGCAGGGCTGGCTTTGTGATTGGGTGTTAGTTCAGCCCCGACTGCGTGGCCTTGACCAGGGTAGCGCCACTCTTGGTCGCGTAGTAAACGCTCGAAGCTTGATTGAGTGGGCTGTCGTTGTCAACGACGATGCCGGTAGTCCCCCCAGGGGCAGCGAGCGCAGTGCTGCTGGAATTGACGGATGGAAACCCATTGGTGATGTCCAGACCGAAGACACACCCGGCGGATCCTCCCGCAGTCGCTAAGCAATTGTTGGTAACTCCCACAAAGAGGTAGTCCTTGTTGAACGACGCGTTGTAGAACTCGGTCACGGGGGACGAGTCAGCCGTGCCGGTGGCCAGCGCGGTGCTGGAGACCTTAGCCGGGTTCAATGCGTCGCCGGTGAAGCCGACGCCGTAAAGGGTCGGCAGCGTCCCAGTGCTGCCGGTTCCGGCGACAAACATCAGCGGGGTTCCCGATCCGGTATAAAAGGCGTTGTTGAAGTCCATGCCGTAGGGGCCGGTGTAGGTGGCGGTGCCCGTGCCTACGGGCACGGAGACCGAACTGGCCATGCTGGTGGGGACCTGAACCACCAGGGCGTTGGTCCCGTTGGTGTTGAAAGTGGCGTAGACCATCTGGTTGGTGCTGTCGATGGTGACGGGATTCACCGAGGTGGCGCCGGCAGCCAGTACTGTGCCGTACACCACCGTGGGCGACGCGGTATCGATGACGTAATCGATGCGTCCCATGCTGTCAGTAAAGAAGACCTTGCTGGACACGGAATCGTACAGCGGAGAGGACGGAACCGCGTCGATGGCCACGCTCCACACGATAGCCGGCGAGCCGCCGTTGAAGACGTTGCCGATCTTGTAAAGGTAACCGGAGCCGCTGGCGGCGGTGCTGTAGGTGGTGACGTAGGCGGCGTTGTGGTAACAGTCGACGAAGGCCGAACTGGTGGAGCTTTGGGTGGTAGTGCCGCCGTTCGGCGAGAGCAGAACCCTCGTGTCCACGGCGTTGTTTCCGCCCGCGCTGCCGGGCGCTACGGCTGCGGTCGGGCTGGCGCCGTTGGTCCCGGTGGTGCCCAGGGTGAGGACGTGGAAATAGGCAGTGGGAGGCAGATTCTCCACGTAGGCAAGCTGCGTTCCGTCGGTGGAGATGGAGACGGCGGCCGGCACCTGTCCGCTGCCGGAGGCGTAGGCGAACATCACCGCCGGCCCGGCGCCGGTGCAGTAGCCGGTTCCAGCGGAGTCGGTGTAAAGGTTGCGCAGGCCGACGATATTGGCCTGTCCGCCCGCAGCGCCGCTGGCAGGAAGGCCCATCGCCACATAATCGTTGGTGCAGTTGGGCGCTGCGGTCACGTCGAACACGAACTTGGCGGGGAAGGTCTGCCCACCGCCGGGGTCTGGAGCGGTGCTCATATTCAGGGTGAAGGGCGTGCCGGTATCCTGATAGGGATAGCTGTAACCGTTGGCGGCGCTGGAGCCGTAAAAGGAATAATTGTCCGCCGGGGCGCCGTTGCCCCACAAGTTGATCTCAAAGCCGCTGCTGTTGATGAACAGCGGCCCGCCGCCGGTGGAAAGCACCGGGATGCTGGAGGGGTAAAGCAGATTGTCGTAATTGAACCCGCCGCTGGGGCTGACGGTGACGCTGGGACCGCCAGGATACACCGTGTACAGGCCCAGGTTATTGCCGTCGTCGGTGGCGGTGACGGTGAGGGTGCCGGCGGTGGCTAGAAAGCCGCCATTGGCCTGGGCGGTGGTGCTCCAGGTGCCGTAGCCCGCGTCGGCGCCGATGGTGAAGCTGAAGCTGGCATCGAACAGAGGGGCAAAGCCGAGCGTACCCAGGGATTCGCTCCAGTCGCGCTCGACCCCTTTGGAGTTGCGGGGCCGCGTGCGGCGCTCTGGCCACCAGGTTTCGGGATGGTGCAGAACCCAGTTCTGGCTCCAGCGAGGATCTTTTTGGATTCGGGCCAGCACGGCGGCATTCTTCGTCTCCGTGTAGAGCAGATGATGGTGCGACCAGTCGGACACGGCTCCCAGCCGCGCGTGCTGCGCAGGAGCTTGGCCGAGAAGCACTGTGGGGGAGGCCGAAAAGGCGCAAAAGACAGCCATGGCTATGCTCAGCCTTGTAGAGAAACGTCTCATATCGTGCATGCTGGTCTCCATCGACATTGTTTGTTGTGAGGTCCGCCCGGTTTTGCCATCGGCTCCATCTTAGCCTATGCTCACGGAGCAAAACGCTTCGATCTCTCGATTCTCGGCATGACTGAGGTGTTGCTTTAGATTACCCCAATTTAGCGGGACAGCAATCACACATCCGGGGCACGGGCGGCTCTTGCGTTAACAGCCGGCAAAATCAAGCTCATGTCGATGCAAACCGTCTGCGGACGTGTGCGACCACTAAACAAGAGTATCTACATGTGGAAAAATGTTGCACGCGACGGTTCCAATCGGTAGTGTCCTAACTCTTAGGACGGAGAACGGCCCTCCGAAGAGGGCCGCTTTACCTGGATCAACTTGAACATGAAACTACCGGAGACAAGCCTGATAGGTAGGAGCATAGCCGCTTGGGTGGCTGGCGACCATACATCTTTCGTTCTAACCCAGCAACGCACTAATAGGACACTACCTTCCAATCGCTCCCAGTGCTGGCCGCTGTGATATCTATTAAGATAGACGTGTCCACCTAGAGTAAACATCGTCACGAGGCCAGAATGAACGATTCGGACAATTCGATCCGGGATGCGTCAGCCGCAGAGAATGAACGCGCGGACAGGAAACCCTACCAGAAACCTGCCTTTCGCCAGGAACGCCTCTTTGAGACGAGCGCGTTGAGCTGCGGCAAGGTGCAATCCACACAGTCGAGTTGCCATAGCAACCAGAAGACTTCTTAGCCGATGAATTCGACACCAGAGGTCCAAGACGCCGCCAAACGCGAACTGGCGGCGGAGGTCATTCGTCAATTCGGCGAGGTAAGTTTGCGGGTGACGGGAACCAGCATGCTGCCCGCGGTGTGGCCGGGAGACGTGATCACAGTTCGCCGGCAAAGTGCCGCAGAATTGCCGCTCGGTCAGATCGTGCTGTGTTACAGAAACCAGGCGTTTAGCGCGCACAGGTTGATCGGCAAGGGTGACGATGGCCTGATCACTCATGGCGATTCGCTCGCCTACGATGACCCGCCTTTCCGCGATGTTGAGGTCCTGGGAGCGGTGATTTCCATTTTCCGGGGCGGGCGATCGGTTGCGTTATCCTCCGCCTGGTGGCATCGCGCCGCCTCCTCAATCGTGCAACGTTCAGAGCTATGCACCCGGATCCTGCTGCGCCTCAAGAGATTGCCGAGATGGTCGTGGGCCGGATGATGGGCGCTGCACTCGCCTACGATATCGTCGTGGAGATCGGCGGGCTGCCGATTTCGGTGCGCACCGCCAGCTCTGAGTTCCTGCAAATACTCGTCGATCGATACCGCGGTTTCTTGAACCCTGCGGCGGAACCCGTCTTCGAGTTGGAGGTCGAGATCGCTGCTCCCGCAATGCTTCCCGGCGCAATTGACCCCGACCTAGACTTGAGCGTGCGTTTCGAAGGGGGGCGATGGGTTCTGGAGCGAGGAGATTTTCATGCGGAGCTGGATCCGGCGTTGCGCCGCGGGCACATACGCCAGGCCGCCAGCCCATATGCGATCGACGCTGCGTTTCGCATCCTGCATTCGCTGCTGCTCGCCAAACAAGGCGGGATTCTGGTCCATGCCGCCAGCGCTGTGCGCAATGGCAGGGCATTCCTGTTCGCCGGTGTCTCCGGGGCGGGCAAGACTACCATTTCGCGGCTCGCGCCGCCGGATGTCATCCGGCTGACTGACGAAATCTCCTATCTGCGCCGCGAAGGCGATGGGTATGTTGCCTACGGAACTCCTTTTGCGGGTGAGCTGGGGCAGCCGGGGGAGAACGTTCGCGCGCCACTGGCGGCCCTGTATCTGCTGGCGCAAGGACCGGAGAACCGGATAGACTCAGTCTCCGACGCCGATGCGACGCGCGCCTTGCTGGAGAGCGTGCTGTTCTTCGCACATGATTCCGAGTTGGTCGGGCGAATGTTCGACTTCGCTTATGAACTGGTGCAGAGGGTCCCGATCCAGCGCCTGACCTTTGTTCCCGATGCACGTATCTGGGAGGCGATCAAGTGAGCCACGTTTACGTCGCTCGAGCCAAGGAAGTCGCCGCTCGCATGGTCGGTGGTGAGTTGATGATCCTGTCCGCGCGCGATTCGAAACTGTTCAGCTTGAATGAAACCGCGACGCTGATCTGGGAGGGGGCCGACGGCGCGACTCCGCTCTCAGAGATCGTCGACCAGCGCATATGCGGGGGGTTCGAGGTCGATCGGGCAGTCGCGTTTCGCGATGCGGAAGAAGTGGTGGAAGGATTGGCGCAGCATGGCATCCTGAAGGTTTCGAACCTGCCGATTGAGGAGACCCCATGAGCACACTGCTCGAGGAGATGAGCGCCACCGCCCTGCGGTTGGGCATTCCGCTGGGCGTGCAACTCGACCTGACCTATCGCTGCAATGAGCGCTGCGTCCATTGCTACCTCGACCACAACGATCAGGGCGAGATGAACACCGCCGAGATCAAGGACCTGCTGGAGCAGATGGCGACGGCGGGAGTTTTCTTTCTCACCATCAGCGGCGGCGAAATCCTGATGCGGCGCGACTTCTTCGAGATCGTCGAGTACGCCCGGGGGCTGATGTTCTGCGTGAAACTGAAGACGAATGCGGTGATGATTCATGAGGCTGAGGCCGATCGCATTCAGGCGCTTGTGCCGGAATCCGTACAGGTCAGCATCTACTCGCACCGCCCGGAGGTGCACGATGCCATCACGAAACTGCCTGGGTCGCTGAAGAAATCGCTGGCAGGGACACGACTGCTGGTTGAGCGCGGGGTCAAGGTGATCTTCGCGAACGTACTGATGCGCGACAATTTTCAGGATTATTCGGGCGTGCAGGCGCTGGCCGCCGAAGTGGGCGCCAGGTATACGGTCGACCCGACGATTACTCCCATGATGGATGGGGACCGTTCCATTCTGAACCTGAATATAGAGCGCGCCGAACTGGAACAAGTGTTCCGGGATTCGTCCCTATTGGGTACCAGCGCGGAGGAGTTCTGCGCCCCGCCTTCCGGAGCGCTCGCTGAAGAGGACGCGATGGACACCTTGCCATGCAGCGCGAGTCACACATTCTGCTACGTCTCGCCGTATGGCGATGTTTATCCCTGCGTGCAATTCCCACTCCCCACCGGCAATGTGCGCACCACCAGGTTCATCGACATCTGGAAGCACTCGCCGCAGATGAACGAAGTGCGATCGATCACGGTGAACGATTTGCCGGTCTGTTCCACCTGTTCGCACAGCAGCGGCTCCTGCACGCGATGTCCGGGTCTCGCGTATATGGAGGGCAACATGCGCGGCCCTTCGAGTCAGGACTGCGAAAAATCCTATGCCCGCACCGGCGTGGTTACCGCCGGCATGATGGCCCGCCATGGTGCGAAATCTTCTATAGGATTAGTGCATATCCAGGGCAGCTTGAAACCACCTTTCGTAGCGCAAGCGAATCTATCGCAGTTGTAGACAACTCCCGGCACAGAGTCCACCACGCAAAAGCGCCGAGCCAATGGCCCGGCGCTTTGGTTTGCGGCGTGACTTTGCGGCGGCTTCAGCGGCGCCGGATGAAGCTGCCATCCTGCAACTCCGCCATGGCCTGGCGCAGTTGCTGCTGGGTATTCATCACGATGGGGCCGTACCAGGCCACCGGCTCCTCGATGGGCTTGCCCGAGACGAGCAGGAAGCGAATGCCTTCCGGGCCGGTCTGGACGGTGATCTCGTCGCCGCGGTCGAACAGCACCAGGGAGTGGTTGGCGGCGTCGTACACGGGTGCTGCGTTGGGGTCCACGCCGGACTCGGTCAGGACCGCCTGCGGGTTGGAGGCGTCGCGGAAGGTGCCCGAGCCCGCGAAGACGTAGGCAAATGCGTTGCGGGTGGTCTCCACCTTGAGGCGCTTGCGTTTTTCGGGCGCGACGGAGATGTCGAGATAGTTGGGATCGGCGGCAACGCCTTCCACCGGGCCGCGCTTGCCCCAGAACTCGCCGCAGACGATGCGCACGTGGGTGCCGTCGTCGTCGGTGACCTCGGGGATCGCGGTGGACGGAATGTCCTGATAGCGCGGGTCAGTCATCTTGAGCGCCGAGGGCAGGTTGGCCCAGAGCTGGAAGCCGTGCATGCGGCCCTGCGGATCGCCCTTGGGCATCTCCTGATGGAGAATGCCGCTGCCCGCGGTCATCCATTGCACGTCGCCGGCGGACATCTTGCCGCGATTGCCCAGGCTGTCGCCGTGCTCCACCGAGCCGGCCAGGACATAGGTGATGGTCTCGATGCCGCGGTGCGGATGCCAGGGAAAGCCCTTCAGATAATCGGCTGGGTTGTCGTTGCGGAAGTCGTCCAGCAACAGGAACGGGTCGAATTCCTTGGTTTTGCCGAAGCCGAAGGCGCGCTGGAGTCTTACGCCAGCGCCTTCGAGGGTCGGCTTGGCTTGAATGATTTCCTTTACCGGTCGGAGTGACATACTCTTCCCCTTCTGCGCCACTACCCTACCCAGGCGCGGCGGCGCGATCTTCTTAGGCTGCCTTTACAAACTCCACTTCCAGCGTAATTGTGACCTCGTCGCCGATCATCACGCCACCGGCCTCCAGCGGAGCGCTCCAGGTCAACCCGAATTCCTTACGGCTGATCTTGGTCGTCGCAGCCACGCCGACGCGCAAGTTGCCCCACGGATCTTTGGTCTGCGCGGTGGGACCTTCCACCTGGAACACCACCGGCTTGGTCACGTCCCGAATGGTCAGGTCGCCCTCAACCGTGCCTTCTGCCGCTCCGGTAACGGTAACTTTGGTCGACTTGAAGGACATCGCCGGAAACTTCTCCACGTCGAAGAAGTCGGTGCTCTTCAAGTGCGCATCGCGCTGCGCGTCCCGTGTGTCGATGGAAGCGACCTCGATTGTGGCCTCTGCACTGGAGTGGGTTGGGTCGGACTCGTCCAGGGTCAGCGTGCCGGCGATCTTCAGGAAACTTCCTTTTACGTTTGCAATCATCAGGTGTCGGACCTTGAACTCCGCGTGGGAGTGGGTCGGGTCGAGATTCCAGGTGCTGGTGCTCATAGTGATGCTTTCCTCTCTCGGATTGAAATTGTGTTGTGCGACAAAGTTTAGATGCGTGGCGACAATAATCGTTGCAACAAGTATTGTTGTCTAAAAATCAATGGGTTGGGATCGGGCAGCCTGGAGCAACTCGGTCAGGGCGCGCAGCCGTTCCCTGCCAAGGTGGCCCAGCTGGCTGCGATGGGCGTCGCGCACCGGTTGGTCCATCCGGGCCAGCAGCTTCAGGCCGTCGGGCGCAATGCTGGCCATTACCATGCGGCGGTCTTTGGTCTCGCGGCAGCGCGCGATCAGGGCGCGCTTTTCCAGGCGGTCGAGCAGACGGGTGATGTCGGGGTCGCGGGTAATCATGCGGTTGCCGATCTCGCCGCAGGGCAGGCCATCGGGGGCGCCGCGCAGAATGCGCAGCACGTTGTACTGGTTGGAAGAGAGGTCCTCGGTCTTGAGCACGGGCGACAAGCGGCGGGAGAGGAGGTCGGTGGTGCGGCATAGTTCCAGGAACGTTGCTTCCTCGGGGCACTCGATGCGCCGGGGAAGAGTCTCGGCAAGCTTCGTGCGTTTCATAGGATCCATAGTATTTGTTATAACGAATACTGTCCAGACGGATTGGTTGCCGGCAACTCCAAGACCCGATCGCGGCGAGGTTTTTCGTCCAGTTGCCACTTGCATGGTCAGAACGCCGCTATAATCTGGCACAGATGCTCAGCGAGGAAGCTCGCGGTTATGCGGCTGCGATTTCGCGCACTCGTTCTTCTTTTTCCGGCCCTGCTCTCGACCGCGCAGACCAAGCGCGCGCTGCTGATCGGAATCGATACCTATCAGCCCCAGGGCACCACCGCTGAGCATCCGGCGGGGTGCGCGTACGGACGGTGCGAACTGGGCACATTCCAAAACCTTAAGGGTTCCGTCAACGACGCCCAGTCGATGGCGGACCTGTTGACCAGCCCGAAGTTCGGTTTTCCCGCGGCGCAGGTTGTCCTGCTTACCAATCCGGGCCCGCCCCAGCCGCGGCCAGGCTTGACGATCCTTCCGGCCGATCAGACCGCGCGGGCCGGGATTCTCGCGGCCATGCAAAAGTACCTGGTGGATGTGCCGCAGCGGGGCGATACCGTGGTTTTCTACGACGCCAGCCACGGCTCGCTGCGGGTGAACAGCAAGGGCAGCAAGATGACGGTGCTGCTGAACGGCACCCTGGTCCACGCGGACAGCACGCTGGTGCCCGCGGATGCGTACCAGGGCGGCTTCGACGTGAGCGATCGCGACATGACCGCCATCTTCCAGGCGGCGCTGGACAAGGGAGTCCACCTGACGGCGATCTTCGACAGTTGCCACAGCGGCGGAGCCACGCGCGGCCTGGGCGGGCACTATCGCGCACGCACGCTGGCGTACGATCCGCGCGACCTGGACAAGGCTCCCGATGTGAAGCCTCCGCCTACGGAGCGCGCGGACAATCCAGCGCTGGTGTTTTCGGCGGCCCAGGAGGACCAGGAGGCGGATGAGGCAGAGCCGACGCCGGCCCAGCCGGAGGCGCATGGCGCCTTCACCTCGGCGCTGATTGAGACGCTTCAGGCACTGCCTGCGGATGCGCCGGCCTCGCTGGTGTATCAGCGGGTGAAGGCGGTTCTGGAGGGCAACAGCTTCACCAACCAGGAGCCCGATCTGGATGCAGCAGCAGCGCGCCGGCGGCAGCCGCTCTTCGGCGGAAGCGCCGCAACCGGCAGCAAAACCATGCGAACAGCGGCCTTGAAGATGGATGCAGACGGGAGCGTATGGCTCGACGTGGGCCGCGTCTCCGGTGTCGGAGTGGGCACGGAGTTTGTTTCCACGGTGAAGAGCGGCAGCAGCGAGCCGACCAGGTTGCGCGTTGCTGCGTTGCAGGGAATTGCGCGGTCCACCGCCACGATCGTCAGTCCAGCGGGCGCGGGGGTGATTATGGGTGAGGTGTTCGAGCTTGCCAAGTGGGTTCCGGCCGAAGCGCCGCCGTTCTACTTCTGGACCTGGCCCGCGAATCTCTCCGCAGCCGAGATTATGGATGCAGTCGCGGAGGTAAGGCTTGCGGGCGTCGCTTCCGTCACCGATCCGGCTGAGGAGCCGTGGACCGAAATGCTCTTGTGGGACGGGACCAACTGGATGCTGCAACGCGCCAACACGGCCGCTCCAAATCGGCCAGGGGGAGAGAGTGCAGGCACGATTGTCCTGGACAAAAGGCCGCCCGCCCTAGTCAGTCTCGGCAGCAAGCTAACGGCCGGCGCGTTGAAGGAACATCTCCGCGCAGGAGCAAAGCTGTGGGTGAACCTGCCGCCGCCTGAGGAATTGGCCGCCAAGCTAATGCTGCATGAGAGCGGCAGCGCAGTGCAGGCCGCGCCCGACGTCGCGAATGCCAACTACCTTCTGACCGGAACGCTTACCAGCGACGGGCCTGCGTACGCTTGGTTCGACAAACCGGAGTTCGACGCAGGCCCTCGCGCGAGGACCGCAGCAGACCACAGCCCCGGTTGTTCCGCGACGTCGCAGTATCCGGTACGGAGCAATTGGGTGCCCTTCCACAAAACGGGCGCGAACGAGCGAAGCGCAGCAGAGCTGAATCGATACGCATCGCTATTGGCCAAGGTGCATGGCTGGATTCAGTTGGCGGACAGTCCCACGGGCGAGTCCGCCGCACACTACTACAGTCTCACGATGGTCCACGCATCGGACCGGACTGTATTGCCTGCCAACGAGCCGGCAGCGCAGGACGAGGAACTGTTGCTGGCGCTGAAGACGACTGCCCCAGTCACGGAGCGGCGTTGGGTGTACGTGCTGGACATCGACTGCCACGGCAAGGGGTCGCTGCTGTATCCGCGCGATCTGGCGGAGAACCAGTTTCCGTCGGACGCGGACAGGGGACTTGAGTTTGCTCTGCCTGCACCGGTGTTGCGCATCGGCCCGCCGTATGGCGTGGACACGCTGGTGATGCTGAGCACGGCGCAGCCTCTTCCCGATCCGTACGCACTGGAGTTCGAGGGCGTTGCGACGCGCGGAGACTCAAGCGACGGATCGCCGCTGGCCAGATTGCTTGCCGACACCAGCCGGGGCACGCGCGGTGCGCCAGGGGCGGTCCCCACCGACTGGGGAATCGAGTTGACGACGCTGCACAGCGTTCCGAAAGACGCCGCGAAGTAAGCTGCCGAGCGGGATATTCGGCTTAATTATGTTAAGGTAGCTTTACGGCGCCAGCTCCCACGAGGCACACGAAACTTTCGTGGTTTGCCGCGTCCAGCCGCAACCAGGGAGAATTCCACGCCCAGGCCGAATGGGGGGATCAGCATACAGGTAGCTCTCAATCACCGGACCGAGTATCGATACGACAAGGCGGTCTCGCTCGGCCCACAGGTGATTCAGTTGCGCCCTGCTCCGCATTGCAAAACGCCGATTCTCGGCTACTCGCTGAGCGTCACTCCGGCGGACCACGTCCTGAAGTGGCAACTCGATCTCCACCACAATCACCTGGCGCGCATTCTGTTTCCGGGTAAGACAACTGAGTTTGTGGTCGAGGTGGAGCTGGTCGCAGAGCTGACTCCGGTCAACCCGTTCGATTTCCTGTTGGAGCCGGGTGTCGAAGAGTTTCCGTTCGAGTATGCGCCGGAGTTGGCGAAGGACCTCGAACCGTATCGCTCGGTCGATCCGGCTGGCCCTCAGCTGCAGGCGTTTCTGGAGAGGGTTTCGGCCGAGAGGCGCGGGACGATTGGTTTTCTGATCGACTTGAATCGAAGGGTCCGCGATGAGGTTGGCTATACGACGCGCCTGGAGCACGGAATTCAAACCTGCGAGCAGACGCTGGAGCAGCGCATGGGGTCCTGCCGCGATTCGGCCTGGCTGCTGGTGCAGATTCTGCGGCACCTCGGGCTGGCAGCGCGTTTTGTCTCGGGCTATCTGATTCAGTTGGCGCCGGACGAGAGCGCACTGGAGGGTCCGAGCGGCCTGCAACTCGACTCCGCAGACCTGCACGCGTGGACCGAGGTGTATCTGCCGGGCGCCGGTTGGATTGGGATGGATTCGACCTCGGGCCTGTTTGCCGGCGAAGGCCACATTCCGCTGGTCTGCACACCGAGTGCGTCGAATGCCGCGCCGATCGGCGGCACGGTGGAACCGGCGAATGTGAAGTTCAGCTACTCCATGTCCGTTCGCCGTGTGAATGAAACAGCGAGGTTGTCGAAGCCGTTCTCCGAAGCGGACTGGACGCAGGTGGAAGAGGTTGCGCGCCGCGTCGACGCGGACCTTGCAGCGCAGGATGTGCGCCTGACCATGGGCGGCGAGCCCACATTTGTAGGCATCGACGAGCCCGAAAGCCCGCAATGGAACATTGATGCTCTCGGCCCGATTAAGCGAAGCCGGGGGCTGGCGCTGCTTGGATGCCTGCGCGAGAAGTTGGCGCCGGGCGCACTGCTGCATTATGGGCAAGGGAAGTGGTATCCCGGCGAACCGTTGCCGCGCTGGGCGCTGAGTTGCTATTGGCGCGCCGACGGGGTTCCGGTTTGGGAGAACATCGATCTGATCGCGCGCGAAGATCGCGACTACGGTTTCACCGCGGCGGATGCGCTCGCATTCATGGAAGCACTGACGCGGCGTCTCCAGGTGAGTTCGGGAAACATCCTGCCTGCGTACAACTCCGATGCGAACTCAACAGAGCCGGCCGGGTATATCCTGCCCATTCGCCGCCGGCAACCGGAGGGGCGGCTGAGTTGGTCGAGCCAACTGTGGTTTCCGCGTTTGGAACGGCTGGTGCTGACGGCAGGCGATTCGCCGATCGGCTTTCGCATACCCGTGGACGCAATGCCCTGGGTCGCGCCGGATGAGCTTGCCTACGAACATGACGCCGCGCCCTTCGCCGACTGGGTGAAGCTGCCGTCGCACCCGGCGCGCCGCGTGGGCCTCTTCCAGATGGAGCCGGCGGCCGATCTGCTGTCCGCACTCTCCAGCACTGCCGAGACGGCGACGGAGCTGATTCGGCCGGCGCTCTCGGTGCAGGCCAGGGAAGGGCGCTTGCAGGTGTTTCTGCCGTACGCGTCCAAGCTCGCGGATTATCTTGACCTGGTCGCCGCCGTCGAGGACACGTGCCAGCATCTGGACCGGCCGGTGTGGGTTGAGGGTTACACGCCGCCATCCGATCCGCGCTTGCGATCCTTCAGCGTTACCCCGGACCCCGGTGTTCTGGAAGTGAATCTGCCGCCCGCGAGCAATTGGAACGAGCTTGAGCGGATCAACACCTTACTTTTCGAGGAAGCGCGCCGAAACCGGCTGACCGCGGAGAAGTTCTCCTACGATGGCGGCCACGTCGCTACCGGCGGCGGCAGCCATATCGTGATTGGAGGGGCGACCGTGCTGGAGAGCCCATTGCTGCGCCGCCCGGATCTGCTGCGCAGCATGGTGGTGTTCTGGCAGAACCATCCATCGCTGTCGTATCTGTTCTCCGGCATGTATGTAGGCCCCACCAGCCAGTATCCGCGCGTCGACGAGGCGCGCACAGACGCGCTGTATGAGTTGGAGGTGGCCTTCCGCAATCTACCTGCCGGCGACTGCGCACCGTGGATTGTGGACGGGCTGTTTCGCAACCTGCTGGTGGATGTCACCGGCAATTCGCATCGCGCGGAGTTTTGCGTCGACAAGCTGTACCCGCCGGAGGGCCAGGGACTGCGCCTCGGCTTGCTGGAGCTGCGGGCGTTCGAAATGGCTCCGCACGTGCGCATGGGCCTGGTGACGGCGCTGCTGGTCCGCGCGCTGGTCTCCACGTTCTGGAGACGTCCGTATGAAGGCGCACTGGTCCGTTGGGGCACTGAACTCCACGACCGCTTCATGCTGCCGCATTTTGTCCAGCGCGATTTCTCCGAGGTGCTCGCCCACCTGCGCGCGGCCGGCTACAACTTCGAGGAGAGGTGGGTTGCCGCGCAAATGGAATTTCGTTTTCCGAAGATAGGATCGATCGCAGCCGACGGAGTCGGGCTTGAGTTGCGGCAGGCGCTGGAGCCGTGGAACGTGCTGGCGGAAGAGACGACCTCGGGCGGAACGGTACGCTCGGTCGACTCGTCGCTGGAGCGCATCCAGGTGAAGGTGTCCGGGTTCACCACGGAGTCCCGCTATGTGGTTGCGTGCAACGGGCGCAGGGTGCCGCTCGAACCCACGGGCGTACCCGGGGAGTTGGTGGCTGCCGTCCGCTATCGTGCGCGGCAGTTGTCCGCGACCTTGCATCCCACCATCCCGGTGCATGCGCCGCTGGTCTTCGCTATCATCGACCGCTGGAAGGAGCGTTCGATTGGCGGTTGCACCTATCATGCCGCACCGCCCGACGGGCGGATTTATTCGACGCGACCAGCCGACGCTGCGGAGGCCAAAGAGCGGCGGATGGCGCGCTTTGAAGTGGCGGGTGCGACATCGGGCGCAATGGCGGTACCGGTGGAAGAGAGCAATCCAATCTTTCCCATGACTCTCGACCTGCGGCTTCCAGCGCCGGGACTTGCGACCCACTGGGAAAGGCCCGGACTTACTCCATGACTGTCGATCTGCATCAGACCCCAATCCGCTATGGAGCCGCCTATGACGAGCTATCGGTCGACGGCGTGACTCCGCGCGCGCACTGGGCGCACCTGATGGAGTCGCTGGAGGAGATCGGCCCCGAGGAGTTGGGGCGACGCTGGAGCCGCGCGGAACGCCGGATTCGCGAGAACGGAATCACCTACAACATCTACAGCGATCCGCTGGGGGCAAACCGGCCGTGGAAGATCGACATCATTCCTTTTCTGATTGCGGCCAACGAATGGCGGTTTATTGAAGAGGGAATCATTCAGCGTGCCCAGTTGCTGAATCTGATTCTTGAAGACCTGTACGGCCCGCAGGACCTGGTGGCGAACGGGCGCTTTCCGGCTGCGCTGCTCTATGCGAATCCTGCTTTTGTGCGTCCGCTGGTGGGCGTGCGCGTACCGGCGCACAGCTATCTGCACATGCTGGCGGTCGATCTTGCGCGTTCCCCCGACGGCCAGTGGTGGGTGCTGGCGGACCGCACCCAGGCCCCCGCAGGCAGCGGCTATGCGCTGGAGAACCGCACCATTGTTGCCGATGTGTTGCCGAATCTGTTCCGCGCTGCGAACGTGCTGCGGCTTGCGCCATTCTTCCGCGCGCAACGCGAGGCGCTGATCAGCTTGTCCGAGTCCAACAATCCGCGGATCGTTTTGCTGACTCCCGGACCGCACAACGAGACCTACTTCGAACACTCCTACATCGCTCGCTACCTTGGATTCACATTGGTCGAGGGAGCGGACCTCACGGTGCGCGACCGGTGCGTCTTTCTGAAGACCGTCGACGGACTGGAGCGGGTCGATGTCATCCTGCGGCGGGTGGACGACAGCTTCTGCGATCCGCTCGAATTGCGCGGCGAGTCGCTGCTGGGTGTGCCGGGACTGGTGGATGCCATCGTCGCCGGCAACGTGAAGGTCGCAAATGCATTGGGCAGCGGCCTGATTGAGACGGCCGCAGTGATGCCTTTTCTTCCCGGCCTCTCCAGATATTTGCTGGGGCAGAGTCTGAAGCTGCCTTCGGTTGCGACGTGGTGGTGCGGTCAGGAGTATGCGCTCGATTGGGTGCTGAACCATCTGGATTCGGTGGTGGTGAAGCCGGCGTTTCCCTCGCGCGGGATGGAACCGGTCTTCGGAGCGGAGATTCCGCAGTCCGAGAAGAGCAAGTTCGCGGACCAGTTGCGGACGCGGCCGCATGACTATGTGGCGCAAGAGCAACTCGCCTTATCCACCGCGCCGGTGTGGGAGAACGGACGCATGGTCTCGCGCGGCCTGGTGTTGCGTACTTACGTGTTGAATGCCGGCAGCGGGTGGATTGCGCTTCCCGGCGGGTTGACCCGGGTCGCCGAGCAGGAAGGATCGGTCGTCTCGATGCAGCGCGGCGGCCATAGCAAGGACGCCTGGGCGCTGTGGGACGGCCCGGTGGACACATTCAGTATGCTGCGCCCGCGCAACGAGCCGCTGGAGTTGCACCGGGTCGCCATGCCCGTTCCCAGCAGCGTGGCCGACAATGTCTTCTGGCTGGGCCGCTATGTGGAGCGTGCGGAGAACATTGCCCGGATCGTACGCACCATCCTCTCGCGGGTGCGGCGTGCCGACGAGGCAGAGCTGGGTTGCCTGCTGCGGCTGCACGGCTGCCTGGAGTCGCGACACAGCAGACTGCCCAAGGCGAAAAACAAGCGGCCGACGGCGGTTGAACTGGAACGGGAACTGATCTCCATCCTGACCAACGTCAAGCGACCGGACAGTCTTGCGTCCACTTTGGCGGAGGTGGCGCGGATTGGCGGCAATGTGCGCGAGCGGCTGTCGGCAGACATGAATTCCCTGATCGGCCAGCTTCGGGACTCGGTTCAGATCGATAAGGACACGCAGTTCCTGGAGTATCCGGCGATGCTGACGGCCTGCCTGGAGCTGCTCTCCGCCTTCTCCGGGATGGAGCGCGAGAACACGACGCGCGGATCGGGCTGGTTGTTCATGAGCATCGGCCGGCGCCTGGAGCGCGCGATTTACCTCACCCGGCAACTGCGCGAAGTCACCACTCCGCTTGCCGAACAGGACTGGCTGTTGCTGGAATTCCTGCTTGAGGTTGCGGACAGCTCCATGACCTACCGAACGCGGTACTACACCACGTTGCAGCCGCTGGCAGTGCTGGAGGTGCTGATGGCGGATGAGACCAACCCGCGGGCCCTGGACTTTCAAATCAGTCACCTCGGGGACCTCTATCAAAGGCTTCCGCGGCATCTTGCCGCAGACCTGCAGGCCATACGAGATGCGTTGACCCGATTGCGCAGCTTCGATTTGCGGGAGTTGAAGTACCCGTTGCCGGGCGCCGCGGCGACGGCGAACGGTTCCGACGGCCTGTCCAAACTTGAGCGGTTCCTGAGAGAGATGGAACAACTGCTGCCTTCGTGGTCGAATAACCTATCGGGCAGGTACTTCAGCCACGCTCGCACGCTGCCGATTACCGTAGGCCAATGATCTATAAAATCGTTCATCGATCGACGTACAAATACAGGTCTCCGGTTTCGGTCGGAAACCATGTTGCCTGCCTGAAGCCGCGGGCTTTACCGCCCCACCAGTTGTTGCGGAACGAACTGCATATCCATCCGGCGCCGGCGACCTGCACGGAGCGTATCGACTACTTTGGGAACTGTCTCTGCTTCTTTACCGTTCAGGAGCCGCACAAGGAACTGGTGGTGGAAGCGCGGAGCGAGGTGCTCATCGCCGAAGATACCAAGCCATGGCCGCAAGATTCGGCCGCCTGGGAGGAGGTGGCGCGGTCGCTTCCTGAAGATCGTAGCCGGGAGGGGCTGGACGCTTACCAATTTGCGTTCGAGTCGCCGCGCATTCGCATTCGCCGGGATTTTGCCGCTTACGCGCTGCAGTCGTTTACGCCGGGGCGGCCGATGCTGGAGGCGCTTCTCGATCTGACCGCACGCATTCACAGCGATTTCCGGTTCAACTCCAAGGCGACCAACGTACGTACACCCCCCGAAGAGGTGTTCCGCAAGCGGCATGGCGTGTGCCAGGATTTTGCGCACGTCCAGATCGCCTGCCTCCGCTCCCTGAATCTTGCCGCCCGATACGTCAGCGGATATCTTCGCACCTACCAGGCCCCCGGAAAACCGAGGCTGATTGGCGCCGACGCATCGCACGCGTGGGTCTCTGCATATTGTCCGGGCAGCGGCTGGTGCGACGTGGACCCCACCAACAATGTTGTGCCCTCGGACGGCCATGTGATGCTCGCCTGGGGGCGGGACTACGGCGATGTAAGCCCGCTGCACGGCCTGGTTCTCGGCGGCGAGGCCCACACGCTGCAAGTTGCCGTCGACCTGGAGCCGGTCGACTCCTAGTTGCAAAGCGAGGCTTACCCAGGAACCGTGGTTGCTTGCAGGTTCCTCCGCACCTGGACCACAAGAATGTCGTCCTCCTGCCCAAAGGCCTGGGCTGCTTTGGCAATGTCTTCCGAGCTGGCTTTCTGCCGCAACATCTCGCCGATCCGCTCAAATCCGAAGAGCGTCCCATGTGGGTCCGTAGCCTCGACGACGCCGTCGGACATGAGGAACAGCGAATCGCCTTGATGCAGATCGAAGGACGCGATCGAAAAATCTCCATCGGGGACGATGCCGATGGGGAAAGCGCCCTCCATCTCGATCTCGGCGCCGTTGAGATACGGCGCGAGTTGGCCGGCGTTGGCGATGATCCCCGTTCCATCCGGGTCGATGCGCAGGATCAGGCAGGTCGCAATCGCGTGCTGGCGCTCGCATAGCTGCTCGTTCACCTCACGCAGGATCTGCGCCGGGTCGGTGCTGTGCAGCACCGCTCCGCGGATCGCGCCGACGATGAGGGCCACCAGCATTCCCGCCTGCATGCCTTTGCCGGTGACGTCGCCAACCACGATCAGAACCGTCCCCGGCGTCTCCAGGGGCAGGATCTGGAAGAAATCCCCGCCCACCTCGCGCGCGGGACGGTATTCGCTGTCGATGGTGATTCCCGTTACCTCAGGCAACTGGTGCGGGATCAGCAGTTGCTGCACCTCCTGGGCCTGCTGAATCTCCATCTTCCACTGCTCTTTCAAGACCTGCGCCATGATGAATCTCCGTTGTTGCATGACGGTGATGATCAGCAGCGAAACCACGGTCGCGACGGTGCCCAGTTGGATGACGAATCCGTAGACCACGAACATGGTCGGAACGTGGATGAGGCGCAGTTCGGAGGTGAAGTTCGAGACGATGCCCAGCACCACGGCGGTGGCGGCCATCCACCCTTCCGTCTTCTGGGTAGCGAAGCCGCGATATGCAACCAGGAACATCAGCACGCCGAGGCCAAGCTTGACGACGAGCAGGGTGGGAGTGAGAAAACTGGCGTAATGTACGGGAACCACCAGCCCATAGAGCGGCGGCCGCAGCATGGCCGTTCCCACCATCAGCAGCGCAACCAGCGGCCAGACCACCTGGTGCAGCCTGCGGATCCTTGCCATGCGGAACCAGTAGCCCCAGAAGAGCACCCAGAGCCCGATGCGCGCCGGGTGCAGGACCACATCTGTCAGAATCACTGCCGGCGTCTGGCCGATCCAGGCGACCACATTCACCGACAGCATGATCGCGTTGTAAAGCAGCGTGACCGTGCACACCAACGCCAGCCACAGATACGCCTGCTCCTGCCGGTCCAGCCAGAACAGCGCGGCCGCCATCAGCAGGGCCATAGACAGGATCAGGACCTCGAGGTATACGCTGCCCAGATAGTGGGCCATGTCGTCGTAATCCAACCGCACCAGGTCGTTGACGTGGGTGGCATAGCCCAGCATGGGCGGGCCATGCAGGCCTCCGGCATCGGGACTGTTGAAACGGGTGGCGCTGTCCATCCACATGCGAATGGCGATGGTGATGGTCCCGTTGGCAACCCCTTTGGGGAAGGGAAATCCTTCCGGCAGCGAGTTGTACGCCGTAACCCGCTTGCCGTAGAACTTGCCGAAGTCGCCGATAAGCTGCCCGTTGACGTAGACCTGGTAGGCATCGTCCGCCTGGTCGGGCATCTTCAGCGCGAGCCGGTGAGTCGCTCCCTGCACATCGACCTGGAGCCGGTACCACGCGAAACCGGCGTAGCCTGGATAGCCGCGCTGGGTCCAGCCCGCGCCCTCGGTCCCCGGAGCAACGGTCAGGTCCATTGCGTTCCAACTGGAATCGTCAAAATCCGGCCGCGCCCACGCCAGGTCGTCGCCGGTGTGGAACTTCCACGGGCCACCCAGCCGTGTCGAAGATTCACCCAACTTGACCTGTACCGCGGAGGCGGCAGGCGCGGTCTTGTCTTGTGCGGTCTGGCTCGTAGGTGATTCGGCGTATCCACGGCTGTGCATTGCGCACAGGAACAGCAGAACCATTAGCCCAGCACGACGCATAAGGACACTTTCTGCAACAGATTTAGCGAATATGCAACAGTCTACGACAACCGGCTGCGTGGAGCTTTCCCGCCGGGTTAGCCCACGCCTGATCCCACGCGGAGCAATGCCGCAGCCGGTCCCGCGCGAACGAAGCCGCCAAGGAAAAAGGAGAGAGCCTCATCAGGCTCTCTCCTTCACTCAGCAAAATGCGGGCGTCTCTTAATCGAGTTTGCGTCCGGGCGATGGAAGCGGTTCCCCAAGGATCTGTCGACGCCGGTAGGCACCGAACAATCCCAGGGAGAAGACGCCGGTGGACATCAGCAGGATCGAACTCGGTTCTGGAGTCACGATGACGTTCGCGTCGGCGGTGGTATCGGCAAAATCCGACTCTATTAGTTTGGTCTCCTCCTTGCAGTCTTTCTTACCGTCGCAATAGGTTCCAAATCCCACTGCAATGGTGAAAATACTCCCCGTATCGCAGTTAATGTCGTCCTGGTTCAAGCCGCCAGCATCGCCATCATTGTCACAATCGCCGTTGTGGGCTGCCGTCGGCAGGTCGCCGCCGCTAAAGTCGACGTAAAAATCCAGCCCGTTACTGGTGACGCCACAGGTCGGAGTGTTCTTGAAAACATCCTCGCCCCCGCCCAGCAGGCCGCAGCCCGGCGTGTCCTGCACTCCAGGACTAATATCGAAGACCGGAACCAGTACATCCAGGCTGGTCAGGGGCGCGCCAGTGAGGTTCAACCCGGTGAAGCAGCCGAGATACAGGGTGGGGTCAACACCTTGGTTCGCGTTGCAGGCACCCAAGGTCACCGCAAGCGCATCGCTCGTGATCAAGTGCACTTCATTCAGCGTAGGGGTGGGATCAGCCACGACCATCTGGAAGTCGTCGGCCTTCGCCACACGGGTCAGACCGCAGACCAAGGCAATCGCAAACAGGTATCGCAGCATTTTCATGTTGTGGACTCTCCCAGTGGTACCGGTGCGATTGATGTTTTAATTGGCCGACAAGCTAAGAACAAATCCAAGAGGCGCTTGAAACCGAAAGTCCCGAGGCCTGGGTATTCAACGGATAATAAGCACGTCACGTGCCGAACCAGGGGCGGCAGAAATCTTGGGAAACGCCCATTTATCCACAGATATGTGCAAAATGCTGCACACCCTTGGGAAGTATTAATCACACTGCAGTTGGTCTAGCGTCACACTACAATTGGTCTAGCGTCACACTACGCCTGTGACTGGGCAGCGTCAACTGAGTCGCACATGCGCAGGACGGAGTCGACTTTGGTCATCTCCAGCAGCGCCCGCACCCGGTCGTTGACCCCGACCAGAAGGAGTTTGCGGCCGTTGTCCTGGGCGGAAACGAAGTAGTTCATCACCACGCCCAGTCCCGCCGAGTCCATGTAGGGAACCGACGTCAGGTCCATGATGAGGCACGCGGGCTTGAGGGTGCGCAGCTCACCCTGAAACTGAAATATGTTGGTAAGGGTGAATGGGCCGTTGAGCGTCAGGATGAGCGTGCCTTCCTTGGCACCGGCCGAGGCGGAGTAGGACAGTCCTTTTTCAAGCATACCGGGGAGTATATAAGCCGCCGACCCCGCACTTATTACAGGAAGGTGAATTGTCGCCCGGCGGACGCTGGCTGGAAGCCGCAAGCCCCGGTGCAAACTGCCGGCCCCCGCCCGGGCTGGCTCCGGCGGTAAGTGCTGCGTCCCGTGGCATATACTCGTCGAAACAAGGTGATAATTCCTTGAGGGGAAGCGGCCGATGGAAATCAGCGAAGCTCTTCTGGCGCAACAACAGGTGGTTCGCCTGCAAGCCCTGCTCGAAGCCAGCCGCCAGCTCCACTCCACGATCGAGATCGACGAGGTGGTGCGGATCGCGCTGGAGATCGTGGTTCGCGAGCTTGAACTCGAGGGCGCGTTTTTCACTGCCTTTCCCCAGAGCTACGGCGAAGTCCCCGCGGCGCTGCAAGCCTCGCTCAGCGGCCAGTCGGGCCAGTCTGGCGGCGATCTGCCCGCCCCGTCCCTGCTACGTTTCTCGCTCTGCGACAAAGCGGGAGCCCGGTTCACGGAGTTGATCGTCATTCTTCCTGCTGACCGCGTTCTCGACCTTGACGAGACCGACTTCCTCGAGTCGCTGGCGGTGCAGGCCTCGGTGGCGATCGAGAACGCGCGTTTCCATGCGCGCGCGCTCCAGTGGCAGCGCGTTGAAAGCGATCTGGCCGCCGCCCGCCAGGTGCAACAGAGCCTGGTCCCGCAGGAGATGCCGGAGATTCCGAACTACGGTCTGGCGGCCCGCTCGGTGACCTGCTACGAGGTTGGCGGGGACTATCTCGACATTGTCACCCTGGCTTCGGGCGAAACGGTAATTGTTGTGGGTGACGTGGCCGGCAAAGGACTTGCTTCGGCGCTGGTGGGCGCCTCCTTCCGTTCCGCGTTCCGCGCGATGGTCCACGCCGACCTGAGCCTGCTGGAGATCGCCACCAAGATGAATCTGCTTCACTATGGCGAGGGAGACGAGGCGCGGCGCCGGTACGTCACCGCCATGCTGCTTCGTCTTGACCCTGCCGCCCACACTCTGGAAGTCGTCAACGCCGGGCATAACCCGGCATTTCTGGCCAGCGGGGGTACCCTGAACAAGATTGCAGCTTCGGGCACTCCGATTGGCCTTCTGCCGTTTTCCACCTACGCGGCCCGGAAGTTCGACTTTGGCCCGGGCGCTCGGCTGCTGGTCTACACTGACGGCATGACGGAGGTCTTCCACGGCGAAGACGAGTTCGGCGAAGCCCGTCTTCTGGAAACATTTGTGGCCTGCAACGAGCCAACGCCGGAGCGGATGCTGGGCTCCATCTGGAGCGCCCTGGAGGCCTTCTCGGACGGTCAGGACCAGACCGATGACATGACTGCGCTGGTGCTGCGCAGGAGCCCCCTGACGGAGACCGCAAGCGATGGATGACGAGACCAAGAAGAAGATTGAGCTCCAGCTTCCGTCCCGTCTGGGCTTTGAAAAGGTGGCGATGAACACCGCGGCCAGCGTGGCGCGCATGATGGGGTTCGGGGAGGAGCGTATTGAGGACCTTAAGACGGCCATCGCCGAGGCCTGCATCAACGCCATGGAGCACGGCAACAAGCTGGACGAGACCCTGTCGGTCGGGGTAGTTCTCTCGATGGACGCGGATTCGCTGGAGGTGAAGGTGCACGATACCGGCAGCGGGCCGCAGGGTCACGCCGCCGCCCCCGACATCGACAGGAAGATGCACGAGGAGGAGGGAGCGCGGGGCATGGGTATGTTTCTCATCGAGTCGCTGGTGGATGAGGTGGAATGGGTAAGCTCGCCGTGCTCCGGGAGCTACGCCCGCATGGTGATCCGGCTTCATCCGAACGAAGAGGCGGAAGCGATTGTGATTGAGCAGAACGATGGTGGAAAAAGGGGATAAGGGATGGCGGAGAAGGTGACGCAAGTAAGAGTGGAAGAGGTCGAAAGCCCTGCCGGTGTTCCAATCACGGTGCTGCGCTATACGGGCGACATTACCAGCGCCTCGAAGGCTGCCGTGCTGGACACGTATCAGGGACTCGCGCTGGGCACAAAGCGCATTCTTCTCGACTTTTCCAGAGTGGATTATCTGAACTCCAGCGGCATTGCGCTGGTCATCCAACTGATGATCGCGGCCAGCAAGAGCGGCCAACTCGTCCAGACCTTCGGCCTGAAACCGCATTTCATCAAGGTGTTTACGATGGTGGGAATCACCAGGTACACAAAGCTGCATCCCGACGAGCAAACCGCACGCGCCGCATTCCCCGCGTGAACGCGACACTGGCGCACAGAAATTAGAACGAGCAGGCCGACACGCACCTGAGGTGGGAAAAGCGGCTGCTTTCGAGGGCTGTCCCCTCAGGATCGGGGCTGCTCCCGATCTTCCTCGGCCGCGACGGCAATCCGCTTCGATCTTCGATAGACGCTCGCAACCGCGAGCGTCCAGAACGGCACTATATCGACTCCGGGCACAAGCTTGGCCAGAAACGACGGCACAAACTCCCAGTGCCAGCCAAGCAGGCCAATCAGTGCCACGCCAACACCGAGATCGAGTACATCATCCGCAGGCGACTCGGCACCCTCCACGAACAAGGGCAGAAGGATGATTTGGAGTGCGTCCGCGACGATCGCGAGGACCATCGCCACCTGGAAGCGCATACGCGGCGTGATTGTGATCGCGTCTTCGGTCACGATAGGGCCCTGCCGCTTCCTATTTTACGCGCGTCATGCGCAAGCGCAGCCCACCACCGGCTTCAGAGCGCGTTCCTGGACAGGCTCCAGCCTCGCAAGTACTTCCAGCCGTGCGATCTGGCCGTCCTGACTGCCTGGAGGCAAGAAAGAAAACCGGAGAAAAGTTGGAGGCGCGGGTCGGGATCGAACCTTATTTCCTGATTGATCCGTCTACAACTTGCACATTCTGCTATTCGGCACTATCGGCAAAATCGGCCCTTCCGGGGATGGCTAATGCAAAACTAGAGCAAAACGCCTTCGGAAAGCGAACGAGAGGCGAACAAAACAGCGTTTTGAACCCACGCTCTGTGTTTTCGACAAAGTGATGCAAAACTAAAGCAAAACCAGTGCGGGTTCGTCTTGAGTGTACACATTACAACTGTAATGTTTACAAAGACATACGCTTGACTTTTTTGGTGGATGTGCGGTAAGATGGGTATTGTCAGAGTTCGCAGAGGCATCCGTCAGGATGTGGAACCCTGACACCTTCTCCCACCGGAGGAGACCGCGACGGGATGCGCTCAAAGCAGCGTCCCACTGTTGCAGGTTGAGCGGTGCGGAGTGGTAGCAACCCGTGATGCTCGGAACCAATAGGTAGCACGTGCAAGTACCTGAATACCTCACCCCCAAAGAGGCAGCGGCGATCCTCCGCGTCTCTCACGATACGATCACAAAGCATTTTGAAAACCGCAAAGGCGTCCTCATAATCGGCACGACTGAAGGACTCCGCAAACGCAGATACAGAACCCTCCGCATCCCACGCGAAGCGTTGGAAGCGTTCATCGTGGAATCGAGGGTCGCCTAATGGCCTCTCGATATTCAACCAATGCAACGACGCGCGAGAGCCTGTGGTGCGTAAGGTGCGAGGTGATGCGGGTGATAGCTCATGTTTCGCCCAGTGGAATCCCAAAGACGATTGTGCGTTTGGACTGCGGCCACAGGTTGTCAATCTTCGGCGCTCGGCAAGAGTGACCCACTTGCACTCGCCAGAAGTGGGCCAGAGCAGGAACAACATTGGGAGAGGTAGGGATTTATAGAGCATCATCCCGCACCGCAGGTGCGGCTGGGTTTTGCT
>Ga0224555_1001784_pt1 | contig 27888 bp, 26 predicted proteins | sample 714S23034metaG_FD_180687 | JGI IMG/M metagenome (GOLD analysis project Ga0224555, IMG submission 180687) | Peat soil microbial communities from Stordalen Mire, Sweden - 717 S2 30-34 | ecosystem: Environmental > Terrestrial > Soil > Wetlands > Peat | place: Sweden: Norrbotten County, Stordalen...
ACTTGAGCGGCTTGCCGATCTGCTGCGCGATCAGATAGGTCTTGCAGTAGGTCTCGAAGGTCTCGACAAACCACTCGGCGTGGCTCACCGTGTCGGCCCAACAGACGATGCCGTGGTTCGACAGCAGAATCGTATTGTGGTCGCGGACGAACGGCCGAACGGTCTCGGCGAACGCCTGGGTTCCTGGAGTTTCATAGGGCGCCACGGCCGCTGGGCCGATGGAGGTCTCGTACTCCGAGATCAGCCCGATGGGCGGCGTAGTACCGGTCATGGCGAAGGCCGTCGCGTGCGGCGGATGGCAGTGGACCACGGCGCGTGCGCGCGGATTGCTCCGGTAAATCTCCAAGTGCAGCAGCAGCTCGCTGGTGCGCATTCGATCGCCGGCCAGGATATTTCCGTCCAGATCGGAGAGGCAGATGTCGGCCGGCTCCATATCGCGCTTGCTCATCATGGTCGGCGTGCACAGCAGGTAGCTGTCGCCGAGCCGCACGCTGATGTTGCCGCCGTTGCCATCGACATACTGGCGCTCCCACAGCTTGCGGCCGACAGCGATAATCTCCATGCGCAGCGCGTGGGCCTCAGGGGAGATGGCGGCCGCGAGCGGCGAAGGCAAACCGTGAATGGGGGCAGACCCAGAAGCAGGCTGCGGGTGGAAGGGCTGCAAAGGGTCCGCTTTCTGCTCCACTAGTGGAACGAGTGTCTGCTCGAGTGTCTGCTCCATTGATCGGCCTCGCACTTGAAATGGTTTTGCCGGAGCACGCCGGGAGAGCGTACCCGTCTCCACCATTCTTTCGTGAATGCGAGCCAAACCGCGTGACAGGTATCACACTCGACCGAAGCTAATCTCCCGGCACCAGCCTGCGCTGCAGAGCCTCCAGCGTCTGGCCCTTGGTCTCCGGATAGACGAACAGCACCACCAGGAACTGCACCACCGTCATCACCGCGAAGAAAGCAAACGGGGTTTGCGTGTGGAAAGAATGCACCACTACCGGAAACTCGAGCGCAATCAATGCGTTCATAAACCAGTGGCTGGCCGAGCCCACGCCCTGGCCCTTGGAGCGAACCGAGGTGGGAAAAACCTCGCCGATGTAGACCCAGATGACCGCTCCCTGGGAAGTGGAGAAGAAGGCAATGTAGGTCACCAGAATTCCGAGCAGCGCGCCCTGATGCGACTGGGTCGCGAAGACCCACGTCACCCCGGCGAGGGAAGCGGAACAGCCCGCCGCGCCGATCAGCAGCAGTGTCTTGCGTCCCAGCTTGTCAATCAGCGACATGCCAATCACGCAAAACGTAAAGTTGGTGGCTCCGATGGCGATGGCCTGCTGGTCGCTCGATATCTGGCTGAAGCCCGCCGCCGCAAAAATGTTGTTGAGGTAGTAGAGAATCGCGTTGATGCCGGCAAGCTGATTGAAGGCGCCGATGGAGATGGCGAGAAAGAGCGGATAGCGGTACTTCCAGCGGAAGACCGGCTCATGCGCGACGGCGTGCTCCTGGGCAATCGCGGCGCGAATGTCTTCAAGCTCGGCCTCGGGGTTTTCTTCGCCCATAAGCTTGAGCACGGCCAGCGCCTCGGCAATCTGATTTCTCGATGCGGAGAAGCGGGGGCTGCGCGGAATGCCAAACAGCAAAATCAGAAACGCCACGGCCGGAATGCCGGCGACGCCCACTTGCCAGCGCCACTCGGTCGCGCCCAGATGCAGGGTGCGAATGGCGTAATTCGAAATGTAAGCCACCATGATGCCGAAGACGACATTGAGTTGGAAGGCCGCAACCAGACGCCCACGCCACTTGGCCGGGGCCAGCTCGGCAATGTAGACCGGCCCCAGCACCGACGATGCGCCGATGCCCAGGCCGCCGATGAAGCGGAAGAACATGAAGGATGTCCAGCCCCAGGCCAGGCCGCATCCCAGGGCGGAAACCACATAGAGGATAGCGGTAATGCGCAGCGTTTCGCGCCCTCCCAGCCTTTGGCCAATCGTGCCCGCTCCCAGCGCTCCAATCACGGTGCCGACCAAACCGATGGCTACCGTCAGGCCCTTCTCCTGTGGATTCAGACCGTAGAGGCGCACCAGCGCATCGATCGCGCCCGCAATTACAACAGTGTCGAAGCCGAACAGCAGACCGCCCAGGGCGCCGGTCAGCGTGGCTTTGATCAGGTTGACGTTTGGCCGCATAATCTCCGTGCTTTCGAAATCCCAAACCATCCTACAGAGTCATGCGGCAGGCGAGCAAAAACAGGCGCGCCCGCTCTAGCTGCGCAGCTTTGTCTTGCTTTCAAAAGGGCTGGCGCCAGCCGCCTGCTCAGGCCCGCGATTTGCCGGGCAGCACGGCCAAAATGCGGCATCGTTGTTTGCCGGCTGCGCTCCAGGCGAGGGCCATTTCGCTTTCAATACAGGCGCAATCGCCGGCCTCAAGCACTTCCTGGATGCCGCCCGCTTCCAACTGCAACCGGCCTTCAAGGACATAAACCACGCCCGCCGATTCGCGGAAGCAATCCGCAGCGCTGGCCGATCCGCCCGGAGCGAATTCGATCATCTGCGCCACCAGCTGGGGGTTCTCGTCGGCCGTGTTCAGGGGAGTCACCTTCACCGGCTCCTCTCCGCGGCCATCGCTCTCAAAGTGCGCCTTGCGCGTGATGGAGAGCATGTGGCGGGCAGGTTCTGAGAAGAAGTGGCTCATGCCCACGCCATAGACACGGCTGATAGTGGCCAGCGTGGGCAAGGTTGGAATCATGCGGTCAGTCTCCAGCTTTGACAGCAGGGCGGTTGACAGGCCAGTCTCGGCGGCCAGCCTGGAGAGCGTGAGCCGTTTCTGGGTGCGCAGCGAACGCAGCTTGAGACCAATGCAATAGGGTTCCAGCGACCACTGGGCGTAGGAAACAGTTTTGGACATGCGGACACCTCCCGATCCAGAAGCAAGTTCTTATCCGGTTACGGCTTCTACATGATTCTGGCAGTCCGCGCGGTTCACGCCTTTGAATTATTTCTGAAGTTTTTCTTTTGGCACCTTGGCTGCGTGATTTGAAAACTGCCGGTGCACGAACGCGGGCGTGGACGCCGGCGCGACAGCCGGTCTAGAGACACGGCGCTACATCCCATCGATCACCGAATGGTGCGGAGTCGCCAAAAGCTGCGCCGGTTAAATTGTTCTCGCTTTGGCGCTGGCGCAGACAACCTATGCGCGAGCCGGTTTTCACCTGCAACCCAATTCTCTCTCGGCGGAACTCGTTCAGGTCCACGATGGGCCGGCTGACGCATTCAGCACCAATGGCAATAATGCCCTAATGGACCTTAACACTGCGGAATCAATAATTCCGGCGCTCTGTTGCGCTCCGGATAGGGCTGTCCCGAACCACGGAAGAGGCACTCTTGTGGGCGCATTCGCTCTCGAATGCGCTCAACGTCCAAGGATTGTTTGAGATGCGCATTCATTTGTTTGTTTACTAGAGTGGTACTAAGTAACCAACTTTTATTACCAAGAATTGAAGAAAATTCAAATTACTACGCCCAGTTTGGCCTGGATAGGCGGATAATTAAATCACAATAAAATCTGAGCTCAATCATTAACTGAAGCTCAGAGAGATCACAGTAGCGTTTTCTTTTCCCAGATCGACCGCAGGCCTGGCTCAGTATGCCAGGCAAGCGGTTTTCATTCGCCTTAGTCGGATGGCGTAACGTCGGCGGACTGGTTCGCCAGTAGCCCGAAGAACTGCGTTGGTTCGGATGCACCATCGTACTTCCGCATTGCCAGGCCCTGAAAAGCCGGGCATTTCCTTCGCGGGCCTCCGTCTGGAAGACGACGGCACTCTTCTGCGCGGTGAGACCCCGGTTCACCTGCCCCCTAAAGAACTAGCTACATTGCGGCTGCTGCTGGCCAATGCCGGCCGGATTGTGACACCCCAGCAGTTGCGGCAGGCTCTGTGGGGCGATGTCCATGTCTCCGCCGACAGCGTTCCCAAATGCGTTTCGTCGCTGCGGGCGCGGCTTGAGCCTGAAGAGTTCATTCAAACCGTGTACAAGCGCGGGTATCGCTTCGCCGCCGAAGTGCAGACCCATGGCGCCGGCCGGGGTGGGGCGCTGCCACGGCTGGCGATTCTACCCTTTGTCGGCGGCTACGGCGTTCCCGATCATCTTGGCTCGGTTATTGCCGAGGAAGCCATGGCGCGGCTCAGCGGCAGCCGGCCTGCCGCGGTATCGGTCCTCGCCCGTGATTCAGTTTTCACGCTCACCCGCCGCGGACTATCCGCGCTCGAGACCGGCGTGGCTCTCAAAGCCGACATGGTTCTGGCCGGGACCCTTCGAGCCTTGCCAACGCACTACCGGCTGCGAGTTGAAATGATCCGGGTAGAGGATGGAACACAAATCTGGGTGGAAGACCTGTTAGTGGACAGAAGGAAGATCGCAGGGCTGGAAACAGAGCTGGTGGATCGCCTGATGTTTCGCTTGAACGCCGGGGCCTTCGCGGAAATCCTGCATTCCAGGGAACCGATTGACACCTCCGGAATTCGGAATCGGTTGTCTTCCGGCCCGCAACCGGACAAAGATCTCTCAATCCCGGTTATTGCCGATCCCGCGGAGGAACACGACCGCCGGCAGCGCGAAGCTTACGAGACTTTTCAGCGTGCGCACCATGAATGGCAAACTTTTGAGCGCCACCGGATGCAGGATGGGCTACAGCAACTTTTGCGGGCCACGGAGCTTGATCCGTCCCTGATTGAGGCACACGCGGATCTGGCCCATCTGTGCATCACACAGGGCATCTACGGCTACATGCCGCCCACGGTGGTGGCGGACATTGTTCGGCGCAGCGCTGAGTCAATTCCAGACGTCGCCATTCGCGCTGAAGCCGTTCTGCCCGCGCTGGGTTGGGTCCATTTTCATGTGGACCGCGATTTGCCGGCTGCGCTGGCTGCCTTTTCGTTATCCGCCCATCTGCCCCACGACCGGTGGGTCACCCGCGCGCGCGCCATGTTTGCGCTGAGCCGGCACCGCTTTGACGAGGCCATCGATCTGCTGCGCGCGGCCATAAAACTCGATCCCTATTCTCCATGGCTGCAAGCCGCCCTGGCCTGGACGCTGCACCTGGCGCACGGGGCGGATGCAAGTTCCAGCGCCTGCCGCAGCGCGAGTGTCGACCAGATCCGCCAAACTCTCAGGCATTTTCCCGAAAGTGAAACTGCCAATCTCTACGGAGCGATAATCCTGGCCTTCAACGGCGAGGCAGCGCGCGCAACTGAACTTGCGCAGGGACTGGCGAAGCGGCTTCCGTACTTCGATTTGGCGACGCAGGTACATGCCTATGCGCTGGCCTGTGCGGGGCACGGCGACGAGGCGCGCGCGATTCTGGAGCGGCTGCAATGGCTGGGCCGGGAACGCTTTCTGTTGAGAGCCTTTACGCCGGCGGTGTACGTTGCCCTGGGCGATCACAATGCGGCGCTCGCGGAACTCCGCATTTCAGAGCAGCTCCGCTGTCCATGGTTCTTCCAGATGCTGGCCGATCCGCGCTTGAAGCCCCTCCAGAACCTACCGGAGTTCCTTGAGATGCGTGCCACTCTTTCCTGCATGGAGGCTGAAGCCGCGCAGGATGAGGAAGAAACGTTGTAGTCCGCGGAGAGCACGGCTATAACGGCGATAGCCTTGGCGGAATCCGATGAACTCTGCCACGCTGGAATGTTTTGATGGGACTTTGATTCCCCGATGGTTTAATGTGAGTTGAATCACACTGCGCCGCCGGTCAACGGGCGTACACTTCCGTTCGTTGCAGCAACAAGTTGAGAACTATGCCCGTTGAAGAAAACCTTTGCACCGTAAGTTATGCGCGGGGGCTGGCAAGGCCGCTGCTTGAGTTGACGATCGGCGCGCTGCTCGACCGCACCGCCGATCGCTTCGGCGACCGGCTGGCCGTGGCAAGCTGCCACCAGTCGAAGCGGCTCACCTGGGCGGAACTGAGCGCAGAGGCGGATCGAGTGGCGCGCGGCTTATGGGCGCTCGGCATTCGCCGCGGCGACCGCGTGGGCCTGTGGTCCACCAACTGCATCGAGTGGATCGTGATGCACATGGGCTGCGCGCGGGCCGGCGCGGCGCTGGTCAACGTGAATCCCGCCTACCGTTCGCACGAGTTGCAGTTCACGCTGACGCGCTCGCGGATGAAAGCGCTGTTCCTGTGGCACAAGGACAAGCGCGCGGATTATGAAGAGATCCTGGGCCGCGCCAGCCATGGCCTTGAGCTTGAACTAGAGCACACGATCTATTTCGACTCGCCCGAGTGGCCTGCGCTTTTGGACGCCGAGGGCTGTCTGCCCGGTCACGTGGCCGTGGACGACGTGGCCAACATTCAATACACCAGCGGAACCACCGGTCTGCCCAAGGGCGTGCTGCTCACTCATCACAACATCGTGAACAATGGGCAGTTTCTCGCCCAGGGCTTCCACTACACCGAGCAGGACAAGATTGTTGTGCCGGTGCCGCTGTTCCACTGCTACGGATGCGTCATCGGCACCATGAGCGCGGTGAACTCGGGCGCGGCGATCGTGCTGCCCAACTGGACCTTCGATCCGCGGGCGACTCTAAAGGCAGTGCACGACGAACGCGCCACCAGCGTGTACGGCGTTCCGGCCATGTATGTGGCGGAGTTCCAGTTGCCCGATTTCGCGGAGTACGACCTGACCAGCCTGCGCACCGGCATGATGAGTGGCGCACCGTGCCCGGTGGAGTTGATGAAGCGCGTGCTCGAAGAAATGCACTGCGGCGAACTCGTCATCGCATACGGCCAGACCGAGACCTCGCCGGTGGTCACCATGAGCGACGCCGACGATACGATCGAAGTCCGCGTCAAGACCGTCGGCCGCGCCATGCCGCAGACCGAAATCAGAATAGCCTCGCTGGAAAATGGCGAGACGCTACCGGCCGGCCAGCAAGGCGAGGTGTGCGTGCGCGGCTATGCGCTGATGAAAGGCTACGACGGCGATTCGGAGGGAACCGCGCAAGTCATCGGGACCGACGGATGGTTGCACACCGGCGACTTGGGCGTGATGCGCGAGGACGGATGCATCCACATCACTGGGCGCTCGCGCGACGTGATTATCCGCGGCGGCGAAAACATCTATCCCCGCGAAGTGGAGGAGTTCCTCTACACGCATTCCAAGGTCGACGAGGTGCAGGTGGTCGGCATCCCCAATGCGCGTCTAGGCGAGATTGTGGTCGCGTGGGTGCGGTTGCGGCCCGGAATCGACGCCACCGAAGTAGAGATTCGCGAGTTCTGCAAGGGACAGATCGCCTATTACAAAATTCCCGAGCATATCAGATTCGTGGATGAGTTTCCGGCCACGCTTTCGGGGAAGATACAAAAATACAAGATGCGCGAATTTGAGATTGAAGCCCGCGGCCTGCAAGCGGTGGCGGATGCGGCTACGGCGTAAATTGTGAAGGAACCGATGCTTGGCCGCTCTCGCAGAAATCGAAGGGAAAGTGGCCGCGCTCTTTGATCGAAACCTTCTCGGTCTCCACTCGTAGCTCTATTGACGAGATGGTAACCTCCGAGTTGCCGACAATAGGAAAATGATCGCCGACCTGGTCGGCCTGTCGCATCCGGTCAATGCTGCCCTTGCGGTGTCCTTTCGTCGCTCGCCATTGATGATGGCCTCAGGGCTGAAATGAGATAGACTTTCAGGCGTGTCAATAAGTGCAGACATGATTTCCGGTTTTAGCCGCGTCAATGCCGGGCACCTGGCAACCGCCGCCTGATCGTGCGGGGTGGCTTCCGTCTTCCTGCCAGATGCCGGGACCGCAGGCCACTGGCTCGCGAGCCAGTGGCAGCCCGGCGATGTGGTACTGGTCAAGGGCTCACGCGGTGTTCATCTGGAGCGAACCATTGAAGTGCTTCTCAACGGTCCCCTGTTCCAGTGATGCCCGGCTTCAGGCAATCTGCTTGCCGGCGTCAGGGCCTACCGACTGATCGAAGACTGCTTCGACGGTGATGTTTACCACGTGATGCACCGGCGGAAGGCCCTTTGGAGCTGCTTTCATTTGCTCGATCGCCTCATCTAAGAGTGGGCCGGAATTTATTATCTCTGCCGTTCCTTTGATCTGGTATCCCTTGCCCGTTCCCGGGTCCGCCACGGTGACCGCAACATTCTTGTTCTCAAGCAGGTTCTTTCCGGTCTTCAGCGAGAACAGGTCGGCGAACCGGACATGCTGCTCGTCCAACAACGTGAGGGAGCCCTTGGGAGTCACATTGGGGATACCATCGCGAGAAGCGGTTGCCACCCATGCTAGTTTGCCTGGTAAAAAATCCTGAACGTGCTTGGGAATACTGACCATGATCGTGCCTCCAGAGATTCATTGTAGACCGTCGACTTCCTTCTGTTGTCCAGATTGGTTTCGCATCGCTGCCGCGATTACAGCCGCAGCGTGAGCTCGCCGCCTGCCTGGAACGCAATGGGGCAATTGCGTGCCGCTGGGCTGCAAGATCAGGCGTAGCTGACCTCGTCTATTTTGCGTCTGGTCGTATCACCGCCTATCCGTCAGTTACCAGTTAGTCAGCAAACCCAAACCGCCTTCATGCCGCCGATCGGTTGAAGTGCGCCCCACAACTCTTGGAGTTCACTTGGTATGCGGCCGTCTGGCCAAGTATTAGGTGTTTCGACATGAAGGAAGTCCCTGATCTTGGATAGCCGGGCGCCCCAGGTCACGCGTTTGAGACCTGGGAGTGCTGCCGCAAGTATCTCCCGGGACGGAACCGCAGAGCCCGATTCCGTGCAATACTAGTTGCGCAAACGCACCCTTTTGGAGGCGCCTATGACCGCTGTTTCTCTTCGCTTGCCGGAAGACTTGAAAATCCGCTTAGACCATCTGTCGGAGCGCACCGGCCGGAGCAAGACGTACTACATGGTCCAGGCCATCAGGGAGCACATCGGCGACCTGGAGGCCCTCTCCATTGCCGAGCAGCGGATGATCAAACACCGCGCGGGACGCAGCAAGACTTATACCCAAGAAGAAATGGAAAAGCGGTATGGCCTGGCGGATTGAGTACGACGCCGGCGCGGAAAAAGACCTCTCGAAGCTCGACAAACAGATAGCGCGGCGCATTATCAGGTTTCTGGGCCAGCGCGTAGCAAAACTGGATGGCCCGCGCAGCATCGGCGCGGCGCTGAAGGATTCCGAACTTGGTGATTTTTGGAAATATCGCGTGGGCGATTACCGCATCATTGCCGAAATCGAGGACCGAGTTTTACGCATATACATTGTCGAAATCGGCGATCGAAAGGAAGTCTACCGATAGAACGCTGCGTGGCCCGCGTCTCGATTCTCGCGTTTGAGACCTGGGATGCCGCAAAAGATGATATATATCCTTGTCTTATTTTGATATACTATCTATATATCATAGGAGGCGTCATGCGCACTCTCATTGACATTCCGGATGAAGATCTCAAGCTGCTAAATCAAGTAGCCAAAAAGCTTTCCATCTCCCGTGCGGAATTTGTGCGCCGGTCGGTCGCAGCCTCTCTCGCGCCCCACCGCCAGAAGATGAACCATGCCGCCTTTGGGGCGTGGTCCGGCTTTCCCGAGGACGGACTCGCCTATCAGGAGAGGATGCGCGCGGAATGGTAACGAGGCCGGTTCTCTTCGATACCAACATCCTGATCGATTACCTTCGCGGCATTCCGCAAGCACGAGCCGAGTGCGACAGACACTCCGACCGCGCCGTCAGTATCGTCACCTGGATGGAAGTCATGGCGGGTTCGACCGCCGTCAATGAGGCGGACGCGCGTTCGTTCCTGCTGAACTTCTACACCCTGCCCCTCGGCGCCGATGTGGCCGAACGGGCATTCCTTCTGCGCAGGACAAACCGGGTCAAGCTGCCCGACGCGATCATTCAGGCGACCGCCGAGGAATCCGGCCGCATTCTGATCACACGCAATATCCGCGATTTCCCCCTAGGTACGCCGGGGGTGCTGATTCCTTACACTCTCTAGAGCGGAACCAGAATTACTGTACCCTCTTGAGTTTTGTGCAGGGTCGCCGCTCGCTGGTGGTCGCATCGACTTGAACTCCGAGGCTTCGGGTTACGCCTATTCTGGTTTCGCTATAGCCTTTGCCCTGAGATTTCAGCCACTCCAGCACATCGGCATCCACGCGCGCGGTAATCTGCCGCTTCACCGGACGATAGAAACGCCCACGCTCGGCATTCTTCCACTGCTCATCTGTCAATTCTGGAATTTCGCTGAAGTCGATCTCGCTCTGGGGCTTGGTTCCCAATGGCCGCAGCCTGTAAAGCCCGCATCGATTCTCGCAGTCTTTACGGCTCGACTGAAGTCGCGCTTTGACACAATGCCAAACCGTTGAAGCACTTATTCATGTGCACTGCCTAAGCGGCTTTCCGCCGGCTTGCAGGTTATTTGGGCGGTTCTTTCGGGCTTGAGCGCACCCGCGTCACCAGAATCAGCAGCGGGATGCACAGCAGCGACATATACGCGATCAAGCGGAAATTATCGGCATAGGCCAGCAACGATGCCTGTTGCTGGATGTTGCGGTAGATCGCCCCCAGCGCTTCCTGCTGAGCCGTAGAGGAGCTGGCGCCTCCGTGGAAAAACCTTGCCTGCAACCCCTGAAACGCCGCCATCGCCGTCGGATTGCTCGCCGTAACGTTGGCCGCCAGGTAATTCTGGTGGGTCTGCGCGCCGCGCACCAGGAAAGTGGTCACCGTGGCAATGCCGACCGAGCCGCCAATGTTCCGCATCAGGTTGTAAACGCCGGCGGCATTGCCGATCTCCTGCTTGCGCAACCGGCCCATGGCCATAGTCGTCAGCGGAACAAAGATAAAGCCGCCCGCAAATCCGTTCAGGATGTTGGGCACGGCCACCGAGCCCATCGAGACGCCGAGATTGATGCGGCTCAACAGATAAGTCGAGTAAGCGAAGCCCGTAATACCCAGCCCCAGTAGAATGCGGGCGTCAACATAATTGACAAGGATTCCCACCACCATCATGGCGGCCAGCGAGCCCAGGCCGCGCGGGCTTACGGCCAGCCCGCTATCCAGCGCAGAGTAGCCCATCACGGTCTGCAAATAGAGCGGCAGCAGCGCCGTCACGCCATAGAGGGCAAAGCCGAAGAGCGCGGTGATTGCCGTGCCCACAGCAAAGTTGCGATTCAGCAGAATGCGAAGCTGCACGATCGGTTCCCGATCTGTGAGTTCGCGCGCCACAAAGCCAACGAACGCCGCCGCGCAAATCGCCGTCACTACCCGAATCCACCTGGCCTCGAACCAGTCCGCCTCTTGTCCCTTGTCCAGCACCAACTGCATGGTGCCCAGCCACACAGCCATCAGCCCGAAGCCGAGATAGTCGATCGCTCCCTTGAACTTCTGGCGCAGATACGGAGGGTCTTCAATGAAGAGGTTCGTCATGTACATCGCCAGCAGGCCCACCGGGAGATTGATGTAGAAGATCCAGCGCCAGGAATAGCTGTCGGTGATCCACCCGCCCAGCGTCGGCCCGATGACCGGCGCAACAACAATGCCCATGCCGTAAACAGCCATTGCCGCGCCTTGTTTGATGGGCGGAAAGCTCTCCAGCAGAATCGACTGCGCCAGCGGCTGCATGCCGCCGCCGCCGATGCCTTGCAGCACCCGCGCCATAATAAGCATCGGCATGTTCACGGCCACGCCGCACAGCAGCGACGCGCCGGTAAACACCAGGATCGAGATCATCAGCAGCCGCTTGCGTCCGATGCGCCGCGTAATCCATCCCGCCGCCGGCAGCATGATCGCATTCGCCACCAGGTAGCTGGTCAGCACCCAGGTCGATTCGTCGGTCGAGGCCGACAGGGTCCCCGCGATATGCGGCAGGGCCACATTGGCAACCGAAGAGTCGAGCACCACCATAAAAGTGGCCAACATAACCGAAGCTGCAACCAGCCACGGATTAACCGACGGCTGCCACTCGGAGTGACCGCTGCCCGCGCCTTCAGTTGTGCTGCTGACCATGCAGTCAGTTTAATATACTAGTCAGTCGGCAATACTTTTATCGGAGTTTGAATGGGGGAGGCAGCAGCCGGCGCCGCCATGAAAACCAAACAGCAGGTTGTTTCTGAATTTCGCCGCGCAGAGATTGTCGATGCCGCGCGAACCGTCTTTGCGCGAAAGGGCTTTGCCCAGGGAATCATGGACGAAATAGCCAAAGAGGCTGGCGTCGCCAAGGGCACTCTTTACCTTTACTTCCGTTCCAAGACTGAAATCTACAAGGCTGTTCTCGATCACGATATGAGGGCTCTGAAAAAGAGCACGCTCGAGCGCCTCGACGCCGAAAAGGGCCTCAGAGGCAAGATTCGCGCCTTTGCCTTTGTCCGGCTGGAACGCGCTGAGGCCAACAAGGAATTCTTCCGCATCATGGATTCCGAATCCGGCGCGTTGTCTTACACGCGAAGTCAATACCGCGACTGGCTCCGCGAACCCGTGTTGCGCCTCGCCTCGGCAATCGGAAAAGCTGCCGAACAGGGCAAAATCCGCCGCGTGGATCCAGAGAAAACCGCATGGCTCATCGCCGACATAACCAGGGGAACCATTCAGCGCCGGCTGCTTTCGCAAAAGGAAACGCCGCTGGCCGCCGATGCCGAATTCCTGCTCGATTTCATCTGGGCTTCTCTCGCCGCCAAGCTCTGATTCACTTCCGCGCCCGCGCGCTGTGCATGCGCGCGGTTTGGCCAGCCCGCAGCACCCGGCAAAATTCTCAAGGTCGAGTTGCCTTGGACTTCTCTTTCTCAGTCGCCGTCTTCGGGAGCACGGACTCTTTCACCTGCGCCGCAGAAGACCCCTGGTCGCGAGGCACCGCGGCAGCCACGCTGCCCATCGGTTCCGCCGCTGCCGCACTTGCTTCTTCGTCTTCCGCCAGTTTGCTTTCCTTTTTCGTCACAGTTCCCACCGCCTTCGCTACTCTCGCCTTCACTACTCTCTTGGATGCGGGCTTTTTGATTCCGGCTTTGGTCTTGGCCACTTTCCTGCCCAGAAGCGCCGACCAGCGCAACTCGGGAACATGCGGAGCCGTTTTGGCCTTGGCGATCGCCATGTCCGCCACGGCCCGCACAATCCAATCGAAATTCCCCGCGCCCACCGAATTCAAATCCGCGTCCGGTGCGGGGTTCATAAAGTCGATGGCGTAAGGAATCCCGTTTTCCACCGCAAACTCAACCGTGTTCAGGTCGTAGCCCAGCGCGCGGCAAAGCTTCAGCGCGTCCTGCTTCACGCGCCACAGCAGCCCCTTGCTATATCGCGGCGGATTCAGAATGTAGCGTTCGGCATGAGGCCTGCGCGGATCGTACGCCATGACATGAACCTTCTTTTGCGCCACCACGTAGCAGCGAAAGTACTCCTTGAAATCCACGGCCTTCTGGTACATCATGCACAAGTCGCGCGATTGATCGTAGGCCCTGAAGAACTCCTCGCGGTTGTGTACGTGGTACACATCGCGCCAACCCCCGCCGTCCACCGGCTTCAAAAATCCGCGCTCCCCCACATAAGCAAACACGGCGTCCCAATTCAGCGGATACTCCAGGTTGCGCATCGATCGTTCCGTGGTCCCCTCGGGAAAATGCTTGTGCGGCAGAATCACTGTAGGGGGCACAGCCACTCCCAGCCGCCGGGCCAGAGTGTAATTGAAAAACTTGTCGTCGGCCGACCACCAGAAAGGATTGTTGATAATCACCGTTCCGTTGATGGCAGCGTGCTTCAAAAACGCGCGATAAAAAGGTATGTCGTGAGAGATGCGGTCCACAATCACTGCATAGCCGGGAGCCTTATCGAGCTCGACTGCGCCGGTCTGCACAAACTCCGCGCGTATGCCCTCGATGTTCCGGGCATTGATGTGTTCCACCAGCGCGCCAGGAAAACTGTTCTCCATGCCGAACAGAACGCCGATCGTTTTCATTCGAGCTTGTCCTCCCAGTACTCTCCGGCACGCGCAAAAGGGTGCGCCGCCGCGGGAATGCACGGCTACAGTGTACGTCACATCCGTTCCGCCGCTCAGCAGAGCGCAAGTCCTCCTTACCCGCAGCATTTTGGCCGGATCGCGCGAGAGGAGTACCCTAATGGGAGTCGGTAACGGGAGGGGAAAAGTGAATTACCGTGTATTGACTGTCAACAGGGAGTTCGGAAGCGGCGGCGGCCGCATTGCGCAAACCATTGCCGGTTGGCTTGGCTGGAAGTTGCTGGATCGCGACATCATCGACGCCATTGCATACGCGGCTCATGTCGATGCCAAAGTAGTCCGCCATTACGATGAGCATGTGGACTCATGGCTCCGCCGCCTGAATCAACAGGCCATGCGCGGCGCGGCGCTGGCGGCTGGACTCGAACTCGGCGACAACTCCGTTTTCGACGCCGAAGAGATGGTGAAGATTTCGCAGAAGATCATCGAGCAGGCCTGCACCGAGGGCAACTGCGTCATCGTCGGCCGCGGCGCTCAATGCGTTCTTCAGCACAAGCCCGACGTCTTCCACGCCTTTGTCTATGCGCCGCTGCGCGATCGCATCCTGCGCCTGCGCCAACGGCTCGAAAAGGGCGCCGATATCGAGCAGCGCATCCGTATCGTGGATGGCGAGCGCGCCAAATACCTGCAACAGTACTTCGGCAAAAGCTGGTGCAACATTCACCTCTACGACCTGATGATCTCTTCCCGCGAGGATGAGGACACCACCGCAAAGGTCATCCTTCAAGCCATGAAGGGAGAGGCACACTAGAGGTCAGTAAGAATCGGGGATCGAAAACCAGGCGGGTGCCCCATCTTCGCCGCGGCTCTATCGCGGTTATCGGGGTCCCCGGCGGACGGTCTTGGTCCGCTGGGGTGATTTAAGGTGGGATCGCTTCACCTAAATAAATCTTTATAGTTTTTCGTCTATTTCCGTCACTGGGCATAATCGAAAGCGAGGGCCAAGGATATCCGCTTTGCCCTCAAGCCGCACCACGTGTTTACGCTCCCATCGGCGAAATCAGTATCAGAGTGACGCTGCCTTCGGTGAGCCGCTTGTGCGGCGTGCCCCGCGGAATCACCAGCATGTCGCCTTTCTTCAGCTTGTAAGTGACCGCCCCCTCCGACTCAGGCGCAATCCACTCCCCGGGCCCGGTACTGTGCGCGCCCTTCGGCGTTCCACCCACCTCGCACACCGTGGTCCCGTCCAGAATGTAGAGCACATGGTCGCGGCTCTCGTGGTATTCAAACTCCTTCGCGCTCTTGGCCGTCTCCACGGTCAGCATCACGGTGAAATTCTTATCGGTCACGATCATGTTATTGGCCGGCGCAGCCTGCATGGATTTGATGTCTCCATCAAGAGTCTCGGCTGTGAAAAGCAGGACCCCGGCGGAAGCCGCTATTTGAGCGCCCTGCCCTTCAACATGCGCGGCAAACAGCCGTGAGTCGCCGAGTGCAAGACCGGCCGCGGCGGCGACGGACGCCGTTCGCAGAATATTGCGCCGTCCCCGATCCAAACTTGCATTCTCAATTGCAGAATTCTCCATCGTTTTTCTCCTGCATCAGTAAAACATTAATGACTGCGTCCTGTCAGCCATCAGCTCTCATCGTGCTTGATCGCATCCAGCAGCCGCCTGTCTTCCGCGCTCAACGCCGCGCCCACCAGCAAATCGGGCCGATTGGCCAGCGTCTTGCGCAACTGCTGTTCCCGCCGCCAGCGCCGAATCTCCAGGTGGTCGCCGTTCAACAGCACCTCCGGCGCGCGCAGTCCGCCAAACTCCGCCGGCCTGGTGTAATGCGGATAATCCAGCAGTCCGCCAGCTCCATGCTGTGATCGCGGCACCCCCTCGGTGTCAGAATGAATCTCCGCATCGGCCACGCCAAAGCTCTCGAACTCCCCCGAAGCCTCATTGCCCAGAACGCCTGGAATCAGCCGCATTGTCGCGTCCACCACGACTGCCGCTGCCAGTTCTCCCCCGCTCAGCACGTAATCCCCGATCGAGAGTTCCATGTCGCAATAGAGCTCGTTAATGCGTTCGTCCACGCCTTCGTAGCGCCCGCAAATCAGCACCACGCAGCCGAGAGTGGTGAGCTCGCGCGCTGTCGCCTGGGTAAACCGTCGCCCCTGCGCGGAGAGAAGAATGACGGCCGGGCGTTGGGCTAAAGGCCCTCCCTCGGGAGCTAAAGCCCCAACATCCTCTTTCTGGATATTCGGTACGACTGAAGTCGTGCCCTGACACGTCTCGAAGGCGGCTTTCGGTCCGATGCCCAGCGAGGCCAGAGCCTCGGCCAGCGGCTCGGCCTTCAGCACCATCCCCTCGCCGCCGCCAAACGGCCTGTCGTCCACGGTCCTGTGCCGGTCGTGCGTAAAGCCGCGCAGGTCATGCACGCCCACCTCGACCAGCCCTTCGGCCAGCGCACGACGCAAAATTCCGTTCTCAAGGAAGCCGGGAAAAAAGCCGGGAAAGATGGTGACAATCTCGAAGCGCATACTTCCCGATCATAGATGTTTTTACGCACTCTCCACCGCGATGTGCTCTAATGTTGCCCAACTGCCATGGCTGACATTGAAGCGTTGCTAAACCGCTGGCAAACCGCCGGTGTCCTGGATGCTCAGGCTGCAAACCGCATCCGCGCCTTCGAAGAAAAGCAGGAAAAACCCTCCGGCTTACGCTGGCAAGGCATGGTTGCCCTCATCCTCGGCGCCATCCTGCTCGCCTGCGGTGTAGTTCTTTTCGTCTCGGCGCATTGGGACGGGCTCGGCCCCGGCGCGCGTTTCGCAATCGTCATCGCGATGGTTTCGATCTTCCACCTCGCCGGCGGCTTTGTCCGCAAGGACTTCCTCGGCCTCTCGACCACGCTGCACGCCGTCGGAACCCTCTCGACAGGCGCCGCCATCGCCCTCGTTGGCCAGATCTTCAATATCCAGGAGCATTGGCCGGCCGCGGTTCTGATGTGGGCGCTGGCTGCCCTGGCTGGCTGGATTCTGCTCCGCGACCAGGCCCAGCAGGCGCTTACGCTGCTCCTGTTCCCAGCCTGGATGCTTTGCGAGCTGTCGTTCCAGATGGACGGCCGCATCGGCGAAGATGTCTATATTGGCCGCTTCCTCTTTGTCTGGGCCATCTTCTATCTCACTTTCCTCCTTGCCTCAAAGCGCACGATCGTGCAAGGGATCCTCTTTGTTGCCGCCGCGATTGCGGCCGCCAGCGGCACGGTCGTCATGCTGTCCGGCTGGGTTTCGTGGTCGGCGGAACAGACGTTCATTCCGTTCAGCACCCGCGTCTGGGCGTGGATCGCGCTCGCTGCACTGCCCCTGGTGATTGCGGCCTTTCATGGGCATAAGGGTCTGGTTCCCCCAACTCTTGCGGTGGTGTATTCGATCGCGCTCCCGTGGTGCTACCGAACCTGGACCGAGAACTTCAACTGGGGCAATGGCGCAACGCGCACCTATACGCGGATCGAGCCCAATCTCGCCGCCCATGCGTTGGTTGCGGCCTTCGCCATCTTCCTCTGCTGGTGGGGCGTGCGCATGGCGTCGAAGGCTCTGGTCAACCTGGGCATCGTGGGCTTTGCGGTCGCTATAGCGTGGTTCTACTTCAGCGACATTTTTGACAAGGTTGGCCGCTCGCTGGGCTTGATCGGGCTAGGCGTTCTCTTCCTCGCCGGCGGTTGGGCTCTGGAAAAGATGCGAAGGCGCATCCTGGCGAGCATGGACAGTACCAGCAGCACAATTCTGGAGGCGCAATGAAAATCTCCAAAACCTCCGTAGCGTTGCTTCTCATCCAGTTGGCAATCGTTTCGTCCGTCGCCGCCAAATATCTTTACCAGCGCTGGACGTGCCCTCGCGTCTGGACGCGCACCGTGGCCATCGACCCCGAGTTGCCGATGCGCGGCCGCTACCTGAGCCTGCGCCTGACGGTCGATGGCTGCCAGAGCACGCTTCCCTCGGCCAAAGCCGCCCGTTTCCCGCGCGACATCAACGGTGCGGCCATTCGAGGCCCCTATCAGCTCCGGGCCTCGGCCACCTTCCATGCCGACCTGAAGATCCAGAACAACCGCCTGCTGGCCATCCGCATTCAGGACGATCACAATGGCGCCCTCGGTCAGGAGGTTTCCGTCTGGCCCGGCGCGCCCTGCGATTCGATGCGCTTGGATGTTCCAGTCGATTTCTATCTTGCGGAGCACGCCCAGAGCCCGCTTCCGCTGAAGCCCGGCCAGGAACTGTGGATCGAGGTGACCATCCCGCCGAAAGGCCCGCCCCGGCCCGTTCAACTCGCGCTCAAAGACAACACCGCCTGGACGCCGCTGGCGTTTCAATAAAGAGCGCTGCCTGGGGACTAGGGTGCATCGACATATACAGAACGGATGTGTTGGCTGCACCTGGTGTCCTGTCTTCGAAGTTGATTGAAGAACAGAAGCAGATCCTTCGACTCACCACCCCCAAGCTGAAAAGCGCTTGGGGCCCCGTTCGCTCAGGATGACAATTTCATTATTTATCAAGCGTTTACGTGACCAGTATATATCGATACAGCCTAGGCTTTTTCCGGCGCGTTCAGATCAACTAGCCCTTCCGGCAACACCATCTCCACGCGCCGGGCTTCCAAATCGATCTTGCGCAGATAGCTCTTGGCGAAGGGAACCAGAATCTCGCCATCACCCCCCCGCACCACCAGTAGCGCCACCGGCCCTGCCGTCCGGTCCACGTCTTCAATCACGCCGACGACTCGCGGCGTAGTCCCAGCCACATCCACCAGTTCACACTCGATCAAGTCGCCTATATAGGTTTCGTCCTCGGCGAGTGCGGCACGCTCCGCGCGCGAAATGGCGACGATCAGGCCGGCGAGCGTTTCGGCTGCGCTAATTGAATCGATTCCGGAAAAATGCAGCACAATGCCGCCCTTATGCAGCCAATGATTGGCCAGCGCAACCTCGCGCGGCGCGGCAGAGCGGCCAGCCTTGGCAGACGCGCCTTCCGGCACGAGCCACAACCGCCGGCGTTCGGCAAACTTTTCAGGAAAATCGGTGAGGATGTCGGCGAAGACCTCGCCTTTGCGTCCCTGCGGGCGGCGAATGCGGGCCAGCCAAGTCCACTGAGGTTGTCGCTCAGCTTGCCCGGCTTGCTGGGGCGCGGTCTCATCCGGCCGGAGGGGTGAGCCGGATGCGTGAGCCTCGCCCATTCTAGACTTCGTCGTCTTCTTCCAGGATGTCGAGCGTGTAGCGATGGTGCAGTTTCATGCTCACGGCGCCCAGAATGGTGCGCACCGAGCGGGCGGTGCGGCCCTGTTTGCCAATCACTTTGCCCACGTCCTGGGGCGCAACCCGAAGCTTGAGGACCGTGTTCTCGTCGCGGTCCACGGATGCCACTTCAACGGCGGCCGGTTCGTCCACCAGTGCTTGGGCGATCTCCCGGACCAGTTCGGCTACTGAGGTTTGGACCATATCGTTTTGGGTCATGCTCTTGCCTCTGACCAGATGCGTTTGGAAAACGGCACTATGAATCTGTGCGCGAATACTATCAGCACACACCCATGGCCGTCAGCAATTCTATGCGCACAATCCCTTGCCTGCGCACATATCCGGGAGGCACGCCAGGCAAAAATCAGGCCGCGACAGTGTCAGCAACCGGTTCGGCCGCGGGCGCCGGGTTCTTGGTCACCAGCTTTTCCACGATCGGGGACAGCTTTGCGCCCACGCCGCGCCAATAGGCCACGCGCTCGTGCTTCAACTCGACCGACGCCGGGCTGGTGCGGGGGTTATAGGTGCCGACGACCTCAATCGAGCGGCCATTGCGGGCGCGGTCCTTCTCGATGACCACGATACGATAGTAGGGCTGCTTGCGGGCGCCAACGCGCGCCAAACGAATCATCACCACGGCGATACGGTTCCTTTCAAATTCCAGTGCTCTGTTGCCGATCTTGCCACCCTACGGACGAAGACTTGTCCGCGGGGTCCCCGGTTTTTGGGAGTCTTCCCGGTCGGCGGCTTTTCGATTTAAACTCGCCCCGCCAATAAAAGGGCCGGACAAGAGTGCCCAGCCGCACAAGACACAACACCTAAGTATCGCCGATAAGCGGGTTCAGGGCAAGTTTTTACTGTCGGAGGCGCTGGCTCACTCTGCGGCCGAAATCCTGGTATCTACGGGGTATCCGGCTTATTTCAAGTATTTACGCGCAGCCAATGCATCGAAACGGGCTACGGCTTGAGCATCATCTTGCCGACACCGTCGCTGTAATGGCTGGCGATGGCGAAGGCTTCGTCGATGCGGTCGAGTTCCCGTGTGTGGGTGAGCAACGGGGCAAACCAATCGGCGTGGGCCTGGAGCAGGTCCAGAGCCTCATGGGTCGCGTGGTTCGATCGGCGTACGTTGAAGATGGTGAGCTCCTTGCGCCGCATCGAGGACCCATCCAGGGAGACCATGGGCGTGGAATGAATGCCTGTGAGCGCGACGCGGCCGGCGCTGCGGGTGAGTTGAATCGCCTGACTGGTGGTGTGTTCTCCCGCGGCGCAGTCAATGGCGCAGTCTACACCGCGCTGGCCTGTTCCGCGGAGAATTTCCTCATACGCTTCCGCGGGCTCGAGCACTACGTCGGCGCCAATGGCGCGGGCCAGCGCGCGGCGGTGCGGCAAGGGTTCGACGGCCCACACTCGCCCTGCGCCGGCGGCGCGCAATGCGGCAATCGTCAAAAGCCCGATGGGGCCCGCGCCGATGACAGCGACCGTTTCACCGAGGCGGATCGAGGTCAGGCGGAGGGAATGGACGGCGATGGCGAGAGGCTCGGAGAGAGCTGCTTCGGCGAACGAAAGCGTGGCGGGGATGGGAAGAAAGTTGGAGACTGGCAGGTTGACAAGTTCGCGGAAAAAACCCGGATGGTTCGGGTTGCTGAGAAAGCGTATGTTGGCGCACACGTTGTGATGCCCGCTCAAACAGAACTCGCAGTGATAGCAGTAGAGTGCGGGCTCAAGCGCCCCGCGGTCGCCCACGGCGAATCCAGTGACACCGGCGCCTGTTTTGACGATGACGCCCGCGGGCTCATGCCCGAGCAGCATGGGATAGACATTGAGCATGCCGCCGATCGCGCCCTCGGCGTAGGCATGCATATCGGACCCGCACACACCCACCGCCTCAATGCGGACCTGGACTTCGCCGGGGCCGGGATCGTCAATTGGCATGTCAACAAGCCGGAATGTCAGGGGAGCAATGAGTTCGGCAGCGCGCATCGAATATTCTTCCTCAGAAACGATACCTTATCCGTGGGCTGGAACAAAAGGCGAGCAGGCAGCCGCACCATCGGCGCAAGACAGGAAGGCAATTTGATTCGCCTGCCCAATGGCCTAATCTAGAACTATGAACGACGCGACCGCGCAACCCTCAGAGCCCCAATCCGCCCTGCATACCCCCTTCGACCTGCTCGTGGTGGGTGCCGGTCCCACCGGCTTGGCCTGCGCCATCGAAGCCCAGAAGGCCGGCTTCCGCACCGTCGTCGTCGACAAGGGCTGCCTTTGCAACTCGCTCTTTCATTACCCCGCCCACATGACCTTTTTCACCACCTCGGAACGCCTGGAGATCGGCGGCATCCCTTTCCCCAGCCCCAACGCCAAGCCCTCGCGCGATGAGGCCCTGCAGTACTACCGACTGGTGGCCGCCTACTACAAACTCGATGTGCGCCTATACCAATGCGTCAAGCGCGTCACCGGCGCCGACGGAGCCTTTGCCGTGCACATCGAAGATCGCTTCGGCCGCGCCGGAGTCCTCCATGCCCGCAAGCTCGTCGTCTCCTCCGGCTACTACGACCTGCCTAACTTCATGAACATTCCCGGTGAGAACCTCAGCAAGGTCCACCACTACTACGTCGATCCCCACCCCTATTTCGAGATGGACGTGGCTGTGATCGGCGGCAAGAACTCGGCTGCCATTGCGGCCCTGGAGTTGTGGCGCAATGGCGCGCGCGTGACCTTGATCTACCGCGGGCCTGGAATTACTCCGAACGTGAAGTACTGGATCAAGCCGGACATCGAAAACCGCATCAAGGACGGCGAAGTGAAGGCATTCTTCGATACAAACGTCGCCGAAATCACGCCGGATGCGCTCATCCTCGAAACTCCGGAAGGCCGCAAGACTATTCCCAACGACTTCGTCTTCGCCATGACGGGCTATCATCCCGACTTCAGCTTTTTGGAGCGGCTGGGCATCCAATTCGACGGTCCGGACAAGCTCCCCGTCTGCAATCCAGAGACCCTCGAGAGCAACGTCCCCGGCATCTATCTCGCCGGGGTCGTCGTGGCCGGCTCGCGCACCAGCGAAATCTTCATCGAAAACGGCCGCTTCCACGGTCGCCAGATTGCCGCCGCGCTCGAATCCAATTTGAAGGCAAGAGCCGAAATCTGAAGCCCGGCAAAGCTGCCGATCCGGTAAACTGAATCCCACAATTCTTCCTGGTTGGCACTCCCCATGCGCTGGTGGCCCCGCACAATTCGTTTGCAAATGCTGGCTGGCCTGCTGCTGCTTGAGACCCTCTCGATCAGCCTCTTTGTCGTCATCCTCGTTCGCCAGCAAACCGCTGAGGTACTAATGCGCGCCCGGACGCGCCTTTTGTACGAGGCCACTTCGGTAGCGCTGCAATCCAGCGAAGCGCTGCTCCAGAACCGGCCCGGCTGGGTTGGCTTGTCGGTCAAGATGATGGGGGAGGCGCCTACCGTAGCGGTCGCCAAGGTCACCGATGCGGCCGGCAACGTCCTCTTCGCGAGCAAGGGCGAGGCCGACCAGACCCGGCTCGAGCCCAAGGAGTTGGCGCAGATCCCCTTGGTCCGCCACGACGATCCCAGATTCTTCGTTCTCGACGGCAACCGCTGGGAGAGTGTCGCGGCCATCTATACCAACAACAACCTGCGCGGCTACGCATGGGTCCAGTTCGACAAGGCGTGGTCGAGGGAGCAGCTCGATTCCATCCTTCGCGATACCGCAATCTTCGCCACCATCTGGATTCTGGCCTCGGCCCTGCTGGTTCTGCTCATGGCCCGCTCCATCTCCCTCCCACTTGCCATCCTCCATCGCGGCACCCGCGCCCTGATGACCTCGCCGGATAGCAACGAGAACCTGCTCCCGCCGGCCGGCGTGCAAAACGAAATTGGCGATCTGATTGAGGTCTTCAACCGCATGGTGGCCTCGCTGGCCGAGCAGCGATCCGGGCTGAATGACACCCTCTCCCTGCTGGATTCCATGCTCGCCAATGCTCCCATCGGGCTGGCCTTTTTCGACCGCGATTGCCGCTTTACCCGCGTCAACAAGGTCTTCGCCGATATGACAGGTGTTTCCCTAAGCCGGCACCTGGGCCGCACACTACCGGAACTGCTCCCACAACCGGTGGCTCAACAGCTTGAAGAAGCCGTGCTCGCCGTTTTCGCCGGGCAGGAACCGATAAGCACCTTCGAATTGAGTGGCCAGGGAGGCAAGCCCGGCCGTCCATGGACCTGGCTGGTCAGCGCCTACCCGGTTCGGACCAACCCGCAGCAGGTTCGCTGGGCAGGCATCATCGTGCTCGACGCCAGCGACCGGAAGCGCAGCGAGGAAGCACTGCGCAGGGCTGAAAAGCTCGCCGTCACCGGCCGCCTCGCCGCCTCCATCGCCCACGAGATCAACAATCCTCTCGAAGCCATCACCAACCTCCTCTTCCTGCTGCGCAATTACTGCCAGCTCCAGGACCCGGCGCTCAATTACGTCACCATGGCCGAATACGAGGTCCGCCGCATTGCCGAGATCACCCAGCAGACCCTCCGCTTCTATCGCCAATCCACCTTGCCGGCACGCACCAAAATGAATGACCTGCTGGATTCCGTACTCAGTCTCTATCAAGGCCGTTTCAACAGCCTCAACCTGCAAGTCGAACGCGACTACGACCCCGAGCTTGACTTGTTCTGTTTCGCCGGAGAAATCCGCCAGGTCTTCGCCAACCTGGTGGGCAACTCCATCGACGCGTCGGTCGCCGGCGGCCGGTTGCGGGTCCGTGCCCGGCGCTCGCGCAACTGGAAAGATCCCGCCCAGTCCGGCGTCCGCTTCACTCTGGCCGATACGGGGGCCGGCATGGAGCGGGCGGTTTCCGAGCGCGCCTTCGAAGCCTTCTTCACAACCAAAGAAGTCACTGGAACCGGTCTCGGACTCTGGATCAGCTATGAAATTGTCGACAAGCACCATGGTCTGATCCGCGTCCGTAGCCGAAGCGCAACTCCGGGCAAACCCTCCGGAACCGTCTTCCAATTCTTCATCCCCGACGACCCTAACCTGCTGGGCGCTGCCGACCCCGTAGCCGGTACAGCCGCATAAAAGTCCGCAGAAAAAATTTCCGCCCCTCTTGACCGCTCACCTATTTTGTGTGCTACAGTCAGTAACACTATGGCGAGTAACACTACCTCCGGTCACGATCCTGCCGAACTCGGCGAACTCGAACGAAGCATCCTCCTGATCGTCTGGCGCATGGGCGACGTTACGGCCGAGCAGGTGCGCGAAGAGCTTGGCCGGCCCCTCAAGGACTCCACCATTCGCACTGTTCTGCGCCGGCTTGAAGAGAAGGGCTACCTTGCTCACTCCGTTGAAAACCGCACGTTCCTTTACCGCCCAGCGCAGTCCCGGCAGCGCGTAGCCGGCCGCGCCGTCAAACGCATCGTGGACTGGTTCTGCGAGGGCTCGGTCGAAGCTCTGCTGGTCGGCATGGTCGACTCCAAAGTCCTGGACCGCGCCGAGTTGCAACGCCTCGCCGACCGTATCGCTCTGGCCCAGAAAACCGCTCCGCCCGCGAAAGCACAATCTGCCTCAAGAGCATCCTCTGCCGCGACCGGAAAGGAGAAGCCATGATCGCAGCCCCACCTTTAGCACTGCCCGCAGTTCTGGTTCCCCTCATCCTTGAAGCCGCCTTGCGTGCGTTGCTGGCCGCAGTTGCTGTCTGGGCCGGTCTGCGTCTTCTAAGCGTTGGAAACGTGCTGGTGCAGAAAACTGCATGGGGACTGGTTCTGGTCGCGGCACTTGCCTTGCCGCTCGTGCCGCACTGGCAAGCTCTCCCAACCCTGGCCGCGCTCCGCCTACCCGCGCTTCCCCTCCTCGCGCCTATCTCGGACCAGGTGCGTACGAAGCCACCCGCCGCCGGACCCGCCTCAGCGCTCGCGCCGTCACCCGACCGCTATCCCGCGCCCTCGATATCCACCGCCGATTTCAATAAAAGTGAATCGTCAGCTTTCAATGAAACTGAATCGACTGCGCTCAACGAAAGCGGATCGACTGCGCCCTTTGTGAGGGCGGCTCCCGATCCGGCCTTGTCGTCCCCTGAATCTGCTTCAGAGCCCATAAAAGAATTGAATGATACAGGCTTCAACTTGAAGGACGCGAGCTCTAGCCTTAAGGGTATGGGCTTCAGCTTGAAAGATACAGGCTTCAGCATGAAGGGTACGGGCTTCAGCCCGTACATAAACCAAGCGAAAAAGCCCCGGGCTTTAGCCCCTGCGGTACCGCACTTTAAATCGAGTTCACTTCCGATCTCAATTCCCTCAGCGAGCACAACCGCGGCAAAACAAAGCCCCACCCCGGTCAGTCTTGTAGCTCTCGGCTGGCTTCTCTATCTCGGCGTCTTCGCAGCCCTGCTCATTCGTCTGCTCTTCGGCCTTGCGTCGGCGCTCAGGCTCTGGCTCATGGCCAAACCCGTCTCCGAGCTTCCCGGTTCCGAACCCTCGCAGCGCTACCGTCTCCGTTCCAGCTCCCGCGTCGCTTCCCCGGTCAATATCGGCTCGGGAATCGTTCTGCCTGCCGATTTCGCGAATTGGGGAGAGGAGAAACTCCGCGTTGTCCTTGCTCACGAGCGCTCGCACGTCCGTCAGGGTGACTTCTATTTGCAGCTCTTTGCCGGCTTATATGCCGCCATTTTCTGGTTTAGCCCGCTGGGATGGTGGCTCAAACGCAAACTCACTGAACTGAGCGAAGCTATCAGCGATCGCGCCGGCCTGGAAGAAGCCGCCAGCCGCTCCTCCTACGCTCAGCTCCTGCTTGAATTCGCGGCCCTCCCGCGCCCAACCCTTACAGGAGTTGCCATGGCCCGCAGCAGTCATCTCGCCCAACGCATTGAACGTCTTCTGAACGAATCCAGTTTCCGCCAGGCCTTTGCCGCCGGCGGCCGCCGCGCCCTGCTCGCCGTCTTCCTGGTTCCCGCCGCGCTCTTCGCCTCTACCGCCCTGGTCCGCGTTGAGGCTGCCGCTGCGCCGATGCAACAGGCCTCGCCCCAGGCGCAGCCTTCACCGCAGGAACCAATCGAAGGCCAATCCACGCCTGAGCAAGTCACGCAGCCGGCGCCTGCTCCTGCCCCGGCGCCAACGCCAGAGGGAGCCCCGGTCCCACCGCCGCCGCCATCACCGGCGCCCTCGCCCGATGCCGCGCCGCCTCTGCCACCACCCGATGGCGACGTCAACCCGGAACCTCCTCCTCCGCCGCCGAATCCGGAAATCGGAGACATGCCGCCGATGCCGCCCATGCCGGATGTCAACGTTCAAATTCCCCCGGAGTCGATTCACGTTCACATCGATCCCGCCATTCGCGCTGAAATTGCCGCCGCGCGCGAGGAAGCGAGGCAGTATCGCAACTACTCCGACGACGGCGAGCCCTATGCGCTGGTTGGCGATCCCGGCTCCAAGCCACGATTCAATGGCCATTGGGACGATGGCGATCGCGGGGCGGAGATCGAGAAGGCGCGCAAGGCCGCCCATGGACACTTCCTCTGGTTCAGGCATGAAGGCAAGTCTTACATCGTTGACGACCCCGCGATCGTGTCCCAGCTTGAGGCCATGAACAAACCCATGGACGATCTCAGCAAGCAGATGCACGCTCTCGGCGAGCAGATGCGCGCCCTGGGCGAACAGCAGAGAGAGATGGGCAAACAGATGCGCGACATCACTGTTCCCACCCCCGACCTCTCCAAAGAAATGGCCGAACTGAATGCGGCCGTTGCCAGCCTGAAGGCCAAGCAGGGGGGCACGATCAGCGAAAAAGAGCTTGGCGATCTGCAACGCGAATTTGGCCGCATCCAGGGTGAACTCGGCGCACTGCAAGGCAAGATCGGCGCGCAGCAAGGCGCGCTTGGCGGCAATATGGGAAAGTTCGGCGGCCAGATGGGCGAGCTTGGCGGTCAAATGGGCAAGCTCGGCGCCCAGATGGGTCAGCTCTCCAGAGAGAATCAAAGCAAAGTCAAAACCATCATCGATGAGACTCTGAAAGACGGCAAAGCCAAGCCGGTCGAATAACTGAATCCTCAACGCGGCCGAGGGCCCATCCTTCCAATCGTCAGGGCATTGGAAGGATGGGCCCTCGGTGTTTGGTTTAGGTGAGTTCTCAGGAACCAGAACGGTGGGATGGGGAAGGACCCACACTCCACTACGGTGTACCTTAGGATTGTGGTCCGGGATGAGATTCCGGCCACTGGAGAGTTGCCATGCCCGTCGCCCCCGAGTTTGTGACTACCGCCCACATCTACAAGCGCAACGAAGCGATGCTCGCCAAAGCCTTTGACGGCATCTCCGCCGAGCAATGGACCTGCCGGCCGCAGGAATCGTCGAACTGCGCTCTCTGGATCCTGGGCCACATCGTGTGGGCGCGTTCGAAAGCGCTCCAGCTTCTCGGAGTTTCCTGGAGCGCTCCGTGGCTCACGCACTTTGAGCGCGGTTCGAAGCCCGAAGACGCCTCCAACTACCCCTCGAGCGAGGAAGTTCTGGGCGCCTGGAAGGAACTCTCCGCCAGCTTGCCGGGGGCTCTCGAAGCGGCCTCCGCCGAGGCCATGGCCGCGGCCGCGCCATCACCCTCGCCTAGGTGTGTGTCGGGCATAGATTCGTGACGGGGCCTACAGCGCAGGCTGCCGGTTCTGCTTTAAGTTCGAGCCATGGGACAGAACTTCATTCCAGACACG
>Ga0224555_1001785_pt1 | contig 27886 bp, 23 predicted proteins | sample 714S23034metaG_FD_180687 | JGI IMG/M metagenome (GOLD analysis project Ga0224555, IMG submission 180687) | Peat soil microbial communities from Stordalen Mire, Sweden - 717 S2 30-34 | ecosystem: Environmental > Terrestrial > Soil > Wetlands > Peat | place: Sweden: Norrbotten County, Stordalen...
GGGTGGTCAGTTACCAAGGCCGGCTGCTGCAACTGGAGCGGCAGAGCCGGCACCATGCTCCGGCCAGCAGCCGCGTCACGGTGCGCGAGAACCAGCATGGAAAGATCTCCATCGAGTATCGCGGACACAAGCTGGGTTTCAGCGAGATCGCCCACAGGCCGCCACCCCAGCAAAGAACCATCCCTGGAGACAGAGCTATAAGCAGATCGCAGCCTCTTCCATCGCGGCCTGCCAACTAAAACCCAGGGGACATTTCTAATGAGGTGAAACAGGGGACACTTCTATTGTGGTATGACACGCCGCCATAGCTTTCTTGACACGGGCGAAGGGTTACGCGAGACTTAGAAGGCTGGGCCTGTTCGCGGGCCCTCGGCGGCTTTTTGCGCGCGGAACATGCGCGATGCAAGCTGTGTCGATCAGGGTTCGCCACCAGCAGCTTTCCCCTGCAATCGCTCCAGGCCTGAGTGTGGGTCTGATTGTAGCTCCGGGGCGTGCTCCGGCGACTCTCGGCGTGCGGCAGCCTGATGGAAAGTCACAGGTAAAGGATGGATTTGGATGGGTTCAATGGGTAGTTCCGCGCAATTGATTCTGCTGCCGCTGTTTTTTGTGCTGCTGTATTTTGTAATGATCGCGCCGCAACAGAGAAAGCAGAAAAAGTGGCAGCAGATGCTCAGCCAGTTGAAGAACGGGGACCGCGTAACCACCAATGGCGGCATTCGCGGCGTCATCGTGTCGGTCAAGGACGATACCGTGTTGCTCCGCGTCGCTCCGGACAATATCAAGCTTGAGTTTGCGAAAAGCGCTATCGCGGCGGTCACCACACCAGATGAATAGCAACAGTCGTTAGGTTTCGCGGCCGGGGCCGTCCCCTGCGGCGGGGTTTGGATAAAGGAAGCAATGAGTCAGAATTTGAAGGTCAAGACAGCAGTTATTCTCGCGTGCCTGGTTGTGTGCTTCTACGGCTTCCTGGGCATCCCCCACGGGGTCAGTCCGGCCGCGCTCAAGCAGGCGGTTGCCGACCACATCAGGCTGGGGCTCGACCTGAAGGGCGGCACGCACCTGGTGCTCAAGGTCCATGTAGAGGAAGCGTTGGGCTCAACCACCGACCGCGACGTCGAGCGCCTGCAGGAAGACCTCGATAAGGCAAGCATCACCGGCGTGTCGGTGCATAAGGCGGACCCGGTCGCCCACCCGAACCAGATCACCGTCAGCGGCATTCCGCTGAACAAGGCGAGCGACGTCCGCTCGATCCTGACCGGCACCGATTACGTCAACTACGACGTCACCACCAACTCCGATGGCAGCGAGACGCTGACCATGAAGCCCAGCGCCATCCGCGACCTGGAAACGACCACCCTGGCGCACTCGATCGAGACCATCCGGGAGCGGGTAGACGTGCTGGGCGTGGCGGAAACGAACGTCGAACAGTATGGGCTGGGCGACAACGAGATCCTCGTCGAAATGCCCGGCGTCTCCGATCCGGCGAAGGTCGAAGATGCGATCCACAACACCTCGAAGCTTGCCGTATACGAAGTGGTCAGCGGCCCCTACAGCGATGACCAGGCAGCGATGACCGCGCTCAACGGCGTCGTTCCCCCGGACGACTGGTTGGTGCACGGTAACACCTCGCCGAACGCTCCGGACGAGGTTTATCTGCTGAAGCGGGCAAGCATTGTTGAGGGAACCGACTTCCGCGATGCACAACCGTCCAACGACCAGGAGGGCCGTCCGAATCTGGTATTCACGCTGACCACCGAAGCCGGCGACCGCTTCTACAAGTTCACCTCCACGCACTCCAAGAACACGGCAACGCCCGCCTCCATGGCCATCGTTCTTGGCAACAAGATCAAGGAAGTCGCCACCATTGAGGATTCCATCCGCGATCGCGGCGAGATCCATGGCAGCTTCACCAAGGAAGAGGTCGACAACCTCTCGCTGATGCTGCGCACCGGTACACTCCCCGCCTCAATGGACACCATTGAGACGCGCACGGTCGGGGCCACCCTGGGCGAGGCATCCATCCACCAGGGCATCGTCGCTGCCATCGTCGGCATGATGGCCGTCATGGTCTTCATGCTGTTCTACTATCGCGGCGCCGGCATCAACGCGGATCTCGCGCTGATGCTAAACCTCGTCATTCTGCTTGGGTTTTTGGGTTACACCCCGGGCGCCACGCTGACGCTGCCGGGCATCGCCGGCGTCATCCTGACCATTGGTATGGGCGTCGACTCGAACGTGCTGATCTTCGAGCGCATTCGCGAGGAATTGCGCGCGGGCAAGACCGCGGCCGCCGCGGTACAGCAGGGATTCGGCCACGCGTGGGTCACCATCGTCGACACTCACGTCACCACCATTGTTTCGGCCGCGATCCTCTACCTATTCGGCAGCGGCCCGGTCAGGGGATTTGCCGTAACCCTCACGTTCGGCCTCTTGGCCAACCTGTTTACCGCCGTATTCGTATCGCGGACCATCTTCGACGCAATTCTTGAACGCAAAAATCGCGGCGCCGAACTATCGATTTAGAACTGGAGTTTTCAAGTGGAACTGTTTCGTGATGCAAAGATCGACTGGCTGGGCCGGAAGTGGTACTTCCTCAGCTTCTCGCTGATTTTTTCCGTGGCCGGCATACTCAGCATGCTGTTCTGGCACAAGATTCCCCTCGGCGTGGACTTCAAGGGTGGCACCCAGATCCAGGTCCAGTTCGCCAGCACACCCAGCGAGAACCACATCCGCGAGGCCCTCTCCAGCGCGGGCGTCAAGGACTCCATCGTCTATCCCATCTACAACGCCGGCGAGTCCGCCAATACCGAGATCATCTCGCTGCCTAAGGCTTCCGACACCGCACAGGACGCCGGACGCACCGTGGTCGAAAACGCCTTGAGCTCGGGCTACCATGACTCTGCATTCACCATCCAGAAAGTCGACATTGTCGGCCCCACCGCGGGCACGCAGCTGCAGCACCAGGCCGAACTGGCGACTCTCTATTCGCTGCTGGGCATGCTCATCTACCTCTGGTTCCGCTTCGAGCTCATCTACGGCGTCGCCGCCGTGGTCGCCGTGTTTCATGACACTTTGATCACCTTGGGCGCCTTCAGCCTGACCAACCAGGAGATCACCCTCACCGTCGTTGCAGCCATTCTGACCCTGATCGGTTATTCGATGAACGACACCATCGTCGTCTTCGACCGCATCCGCGAGAACCTCGCGCTGAGCCGCCGGGAGTCGCTGACGGATGTGGTGAACCGCAGCATCAACCAGACGCTGAGCCGGACCGTGATCTCGTCCGGCCTGACGTTCCTTACCGTATTGAGCCTGCTGGTGTTCGGCGGGTCGGTGCTGCGCGGCTTCTCCTTCGCGCTCACGGTCGGCATCGTCATTGGGACCTACTCCTCCATCGCGGTTGCCGCGCCCATGCTGGTGGCGTACCAGGACTGGCGTAAGCGCGGCGGCAAGGTTGCCAATCTGCCCGCCAAGCGGGCCCGGGCCTAGGCGGTATTCGGCCCCGGCTATCCGGAGGGCTTGTTTTTCGTATAAGATTTCAGGGCTGCCCATTTCGGCTTCCCCAGGGTTCTCCCCGCGATGCGGATTCACAGGCGGGAACAAAGTAGAACGGCGCGGTGTCTAAGCTGGGTAGAACGTTTTTTGCGAGGCTGTCCATGTTTGAAGACTCTTTGATGGAATCCGGCGGGCAGATCAAGTCCAAGGCCACTCGGTGGATGTGGTTGACGGGCCTGATCAATCTCTCCATCCTGACCATCATCATCCTGATTCCGCTGCTGTATCCTGAAGCGCTGCCGGCGACGATGATGACCCAGATGCTGACCGCGCCTCCTCCTCCGCCCCCGCCGCCACCCCCGCCTCCGCCCGAGCAGGCGATCAAGCAGGTCAAGATCGTCTCCGAGATCGACACGGGCTTGCACGCGCCCACCAAGATTCCCAAAGACATCAAAATGATTAAGGAAGACGCCGCACCCCCATCCAGCGTCGGCGTGGCCGGCATGTCCGGCATGGGCAGCGGCAGCGGCGCCGGCGTGGCCGGCATGGCCAACCTGGGCCTGGCAACTCCTCCCCCGGTTGTTCAGAGGGCGGTTGCGAAGCCGGTCGGCCCGCAGCGCGTTTCCAGCGGCGTGGTACAGGGTTTGGCCATCTCGCAGCCCCAACCCGTCTACCCACCCATCGCCAAGGCAGCCCACGTCCAGGGCGTGGTTGTGCTGCATGCCATCATCTCGAAGACGGGCACGATCGAGAATCTCAACGTCATCAGCGGACCGCCGATGTTGACCGGCGCCGCGGTGGATGCGGTCAGGCGCTGGCGCTACAAGCCGTATCTTCTAAGCGGGGAACCCACCGAGGTGGAAACCACGATCAATGTCAACTTCACCTTCTCCGGCGGCTAGTTCCACGCAGTTCGCGCACTCGTTTTCCCGCAGCTCATCTTCGCAACCCGGAACATGAATCTGCGTATCCGACCTTTTCGTAGCTTTTTCGTAGATCGACGTTGAGGTTGTCGTCGATCCCGTCCAACATTTTATAAATCAGGAGGAAAGATCCCAGTGATTCTCGCTCATCTCGCAAACTTCGCTCACGTTCCGGCGTCACTCGCCATGTACTTTCAGGACCAAGGTGCTGGTGGGGTCAGCTTCAGCGCCGCCGGTCTCATTCAGAACATGGGATGGCCCGCCCGCATTATCGCCATCATCCTGTTCATTATGTCGATCTGGTCGCTCGCCGTTATGATCGACCGCTGGCTGTACTTCAACGCCGCCCGCAAGCAGTCGCGCGAGTTTGCGCCCAAGGTTGCCGGAGCCCTCAAGGATGGCCGTCTCGACGAGGCAATCAAGCTGGGAGACCGCAGCAAGAAGTCGCACCTCGCCGAAGTGGTCACCGCCGGCCTGCAGGAGTTCCGCAGCTTCGGCTCGGGTGGCAATATCACCGAAGAGCAGGTGGAGAGTTCGCAGCGCGCGCTCGAACGGTCGGAAGCCATCGTGCACGCCAAGCTGAAGCGCGGCCTGGGCGGTCTCGCGACCATCGGGTCCACCGCGCCGTTCATCGGCCTGCTGGGCACCGTCATCGGCATCTTGAACGCCTTCCAGGCCATCGCCACGCAGAAGACTTCGGGTATCGGTGCGGTCGCCGGCGGTATCTCTGAGGCGCTGGTCACCACTGCGTTCGGCCTCTTCGTCGCCATCCCCGCCGTCATGACGTTCAACTACTTCACCAACAAGGTGGAGGCGTTCGACGTCGAGATGGACAACAGCTCCAGCGAACTGGTGGACTACTTCATCAAGCAGAGCCACCTGTAAGCTGCGCTCCCTGCCTCGGTCGGCAGGGGAACCATTGGGATCACTCGGACGAGTACGGTCCGGAGGCCGAAGCGAACGGCCTCCGGAAGCGTACCAAGCCTCGGGCGATCCGGTCGCAATTGGATACGCGCCGCATCGTAACGGCGGACGCCGGCAACAATCGGACGGGAAAGCACTCTTATGGGAATCAACAAGCGCGAAGAAGGCAAAAAGGTCAACTCCAACATCAACGTCACCCCGATGGTGGACGTGATGCTGGTGCTTCTGATCATCTTCATGGTCATTACGCCCATGTTGAACAACAAGGTCAACGTGGATCTGCCGGTGGCAAACGCGGCTGTCATCATGGAGAATGCGAACAAGGAAGACGCGATCACCGTGGCCGTCACCCGCGATGGCAGGATCTACCTCGGTGGAGATCCAATCTCCCCCGACCAACTGGCCGCGAAGATCACGGACAAGCTGACCAACAAGACCGACAAAGAGGTCTACCTGCGGGCGGACGTTCGCGCCAACTACGGCAAGGTGATGGATGCTGTGGACCAGATCCGCGCAGCCGGAGTCAGCAACCTCGGTCTGCTCACCGAGAAGAAGGAAACGGACGAGCCGGTAAACAAGTAAAGCAGCACGCCGCCGGGACCTGGTGTCTCGCGGCCTAGAGAATAAGGAGATTTGCTATGGGAATGGGCGGTGGTGGTGGTACAGGGCATGCGATGTCGGAGATCAACGTTACGCCGCTGATCGACGTTCTGCTGGTGCTTCTGATCATCTTCATGGTGATCGTGCCGGTGACGCCGAAGGGACTCGAAACCCTGATTCCGCAGCCCCCGAAGAACCCGCAGCAGGACCAGACCAACGACCGCACCATCGTGGTCTCGATCCAGGCGAACGGCAAAGGCGAGCCGTCCTACCTGATCAATCAGGATGTGTTCGCGAAGTCGCAGATCGAGCCCAAGCTGGCCGAAATCTTCGCAACCCGCCAGGAGAAGGTGATGTTCGTCAAGGGCGATGCATCCCTTGACTTCAGCAAGGTCGCCGAAGTGATCGACATGGGCCACGAGGCCGACGTCGACAACATCGGCCTCATTACCCCGCGTATCGCAGCGGGCGAGTAAAGCTCATCCTCACCGGCCGGGAGGCCTCGCGGTCCGAACCTCCGCGAGCCGTCCCGGCCCGTTTGCGTTTCGATCCATCCCCGTCCGCCCAAACACGCATCCCATACTCTGCGGTATAGTGGCCTAATATGGGTCATAACGGCCTCAGACCTCGCGCTGCGCGTCCGTGGAGAATCCTCCTCGCGCTGCTCTGCGTTCTTCTGGTCGTTGTTGCCGGCACCGTGCAGGTCGCCCATACCCACGCGGACGGCACCGACACCCACGCCAACTGCTCGCTCTGCGCAGCGGCCCACATATCCGTACATCTGGTCCAGACTCCGGCTCCGGCGCCCACCGCCGCGGTGGTCGCAGTGCTGGAATCCCTCCCGCCATCGGTCCTCCCCAGCGCCCTCTCGACCTTCGCGCTTTTCACCCGTCCTCCGCCTGTTGCTGCCGTCCCCGCCTGAGCATCTCTCAAAACTGGTCCCCGGAAGCCTCATAGCGAAGCGACTTTTCCCCATGGAAAAGCCGCTTTGCATCTGACTTTCCGGCGCTCCTTGCACGCGAGGGATATTCCAGACTCACGCCGCAACAGGTAACCCGATAGGGGAAAATCGATGCGCTCATTCCTAAGACGTGCCGTCTCACCACCGTTCGTCATCGTGCTCTCGCTCGCTGTGCTCGTTCCCGCGACCACGTTTTCCGCCGCCGCCCAGACGGCTCCCGCGCCGGCCCGTCGCCCGCCAGCTCCAGCGCGCACTCAGACCGCCGGCAACGCGGCCACCGTCACCGGCGTCGTCACCGACGCATCCGGCGCCGTCGTCTCGAACGCCAACGTCACTCTCGCCAACTCCGTCAGCGGCTTCACCCGCACCGTCCCCACGGACAACACCGGCGCCTACACCATCACCAACATCCCCTTCAATACCTACCGGCTCAGCATCACCAGCAGCACTCTGGCTCCATCCACTCAGACCGTCGACCTGCAATCCTTCGTGCCGGTTACGGTCAACGCCACGCTTCAGGTCGCCTCCACCAGCACCACCGTCGAGGTCACTGCCACCAGCGGCGACCTCATCGAGGCTGATCCGTCGGCCACACCGATGTCGACCGCGATCTCTTCTCCAAGATCCCGCTCGAGAGCCTGTCCTCCTCGGTCAGCTCGGTGGTCACGCTCGCCTCGCCCGGCGTCTCCGCCGACTCCAACGGAATGTTCCACGGCATGGGCGACCACGCCTCCAACTCTTTCTCCGTCGACGGCCAGCCCATCACCGACCAGCAGTCGAAGACCTTCTCCAACCAGATCCCTATGGACTCCGTCCAGTCGCTCGAAGTCATTCCCGGCGCGCCCTCGGCCGAGTACGGCGGCAAGACTTCGTTGGTCATCGTCGCCACCACGCGCTCCGGCCTCGGCAACCCCCAGCCTCACGGCGAGGTCACCACGTCCTATGGCTCCTTCGGTTCCTCCAACGTCGGTTTCAATCTCGCTTACGGAACGCAGAAAGTCGGCAACTTCATCTCCGCCAACGTCATGAACACCGGCCGCTTCCTCGACCCACCCGAGTTCCACGCCATCCACGACAAGGGCAACGAGGAAAACCTCTTCGACCGCACCGACTACCAGTTCACCAGCGCCGACTCCGTCCATATCAACCTCGGCTACACCCGCTCCTGGTTCCAGACTCCAAACTCCTACGACAGCGAGTACGCCAGCCAGTGGCCCACCAACTCCGCCGGCGTCGCCATCGGGTCAAACGGCCTGCCGGTGGGCCCGGCCGACCAGCGCGCCCAGATCCAGACCGTCAACTTCGCCCCCAGCTACACCCGCGTCATCAACCAGCACACGGTCCTGAATACCAACTACTTCTTCCGCCGCGACGGTTTTAACTACTACCCCAGCAAGAACCCGTTCGCCGACCGCGGCGCACCCGACCTGCAGCAGGAGACCATCTCCCAGCAGCGCTCCCTCGCCAACACCGGCCTGCTCACCGACGTTACCTACACCCACGGCATCAACAACGTCAAAGCCGGTGTCTCCTACGCCCAGACCTTCCTCGACGAGACCTTCCAGCTTGGCATCGTCGATCCTAACCTCCTGCCCAACCTCAGCTGCCTGACCATCAGCCCAAATCCCGGAGTTCCCGTACCCGGGAGCCCGTGCGCCACGCTCTACCCCTACGACCTCACCGAGGGCGGCAGCCTCTATCCCTTCCGCGGCCACACCGACGTCAAGGAGTTCGCGGCCTTCGCCCAGGATGCCAGCGCCGGCCCCTGGTCCGGAAACTTCGGCCTCCGCTTCGACCAGTACGACGGTCTCACCATCGCCAACCAGGTCGAGCCCCGCCTTGCGCTCTCCTACAAGATCAAGCCAAGCGGAACCGTGCTCCGCCTCTCCTACGCACGCACGCTGGAGTCGCCCTTCAACGAAAACCTCGTCCTTGCCAGCGAGGGCTGCAACTATGCCGTCATCGCAGATCTCATCCCCTGCACTCCCTCACCCAACCAGCCCGGCTTCCGCAACGACTTCCACGCCGGCTTCGAGCAGCAGTTGTCGAAGTATGCGGTGCTCTCCGCCGACTACGTGTGGAAGTACACCCACAATGCCTACGACTTCTCCGTCCTGGGGGCCACGCCTATCACCTTCCCCATCGGCTGGCACAACTCCAAGATCCCCGGCTTCGATGGCCGCCTGGACGTTCCTCCCATCCACAACTTCACCGCCCAAATTGTCTTCTCGTCGGTTGCCGCGCGCTTCTTCACTCCGCAGACCAGTGGCCTTGGCACCATCCCCACGCCGCCCGGCTCGACCGTAACCCACACGCCCTTCCGCATCGACCACGACGAGAAGTTCAACCAGACTACCCACGCGTAGTACCAACTCGGCCAACGCGGCCCTTACGTCGGCTTCAACTGGCGCTACGACTCCGGCCAGGTCGCCGGCGCCGCGCCCTGCTACGGTACGCTCGCCTCCAACGACTGCCCCCAGACCACCACCCTCAACGGCCAGCCCGCCGTCTTCCTCCAGGACCCCTTCGGCAACGCCCTCACCGCCGACCAGGAGGCCCAGGCCGGCTTCGCCTGCAACGGCGTCCGCGCTTCGCTCGGCCATCCTCTGCCCAGCGTCTGCCCGGTCGCGCAGTTCACCTCATCGCTGCTCACCATCCCCGCGCTCAACGCCGAGAACGACGACCACAACCCGCCGCGCGTCGCTCCCCGCAGCCTCTTCGACCTATCGATGGGCGAAGACAACCTGCTGCACCGCAAAGAGGCCGACAAGCGCACCCTCTCCGCCTCGCTCACCATCGTCAACCTCACCAACAAATACGCGCTCTACAACTTCCTCTCCACCTTCTCCGGCACGCACTTCGTTACGCCGCGCTCCATCACCGGCGAAATCGCGTACCACTTCTAGCCAGAAGCGGGTGCCCCATGATCGGCGCAGCTTCACCGCGCCGATCGTGGGGTTACTCACTTCCTGACGCAGGCCACCCTGACGCCGTCATCTCCAAATAAGCGGCTGCTTGGTGGAGGCCACATCTCAGCAGCATCCGCACGCATGGCCTCGCCACGCGGCTCTGCCCTCTTTCAGCAACAGAGGCACCGCAGCCAAAGCCGCAAGCGAATCGAACCACGCGATGTGGAACGCTGCATTCACCCCCAGGCCAACCAGCGTAATCAGCGCCAGGTACGCGCACGTCGCGGACTGCACCGCGTCGGCGGCCAGCGCTGCGTTCCCGCTCCGCCGAGCCTCGCGGCGCTTCAGCGCAGCCAGCACCGGCATCGCGACCAACGCGGCGATCGTGATAGCGATCCCCGCGCGGCTCGTCTCCGGCCGTGCGCGCAGCACGAAGGACGCAACCGCAATCGCCGCCACCACCCCCGCAAGCACAAACAGCAGTACTCCGGCGGCGCGGCTGGCCCTCCGCTCCGGGATAGCCAGCTTCGGAACCCACTGCAGCACCACCACCGTCGCGGACAGCAGCTCCACCAGGCTGTCCGCGCCGAACGCCAGCAGCGCCGGGCTGTGCGCAGTCGCCGCCGCGTACGCAGCCACGCCGAACTCCACCAGCATCCACGCCAGCGTGACGCCCTGCAGCCAAAGCACGGTCGCCCGCGGCTTCGCAGGTTCAGCCTTAGCCCGTTCAACTCCGATCTGCACGAAGTCCGCCATCTCGATCTATCGATGATTTCAATCTCTTCCACTCAGCGCAAGCCCGCCCCGAAAGTCGCAACGGAGAACTTAGAACTGACAACTGCCTTTCTACCCCACCCGGCAGATCAGGCACTTCAGATAGCTCGTCTCCGGCAGTGTCAGCACCGCAGGGTGATCCGGCGCGGCGCCGCGCATCTCCAGCAATTGGACGCGCCGACCAGCGTCCGCGGCTGCGGCGCGAACCACGCCCACAAACTCCTCGATGCCTACGTGGTGCGAGCAGGAACAAGTCACCAGCGTCCCGCTCGTGCCCAGCATCTTCAGCGCGCGCAGGTTCAGTTCCTTGTATCCGCGCAGTGCGCCCTCGGCCGCCCGCTTGGTCTTCGCAAACGCCGGCGGATCCAGCACAATCGTGTCGTACCATTCCCCCGCATCGGAGAAGTCGCGCAGCAGCTCGAACGCGTCTGCCTCGATCCAGTCCACCTGCGCCGTCAGGCCGTGATTCAGCTCCAGGTTCCGGTCTGCAACCTCCAGCGCCGCGCGGCTCGCGTCCACGCCCGTCACCCGCGAGCACACTCGTGCCAGATGCAGCGCAAACCCGCCCTGATACGTGCACACATCCAGCGCCCGCCCGCGCGCATGGGACGCAGCAGCCGCGTAGTTCATCCGCTGATCGAGAAACGCCCCGGTCTTTTGCCCGGCCCCCGCGTCGAAGTGGAAGCGCAGCCCATTGATCGCGAAGACGGTCCGGAGCGCCGCCTCGCCGCCGGCGCGCACAAACAGCGGCTTCTCCGGCGCCGGCCCCAGCCGCTCCAACTCGCGCACGCGCGCATCCGGCCGCTCGACGATCACGCCCGCCCACGGCTGCTCTGCCAGCACATCCACCAGCACCCGCCGCACATCGTCCTGCGCCGTCCCCTGCGTCAGCAACTGCAGCACAGCCATCTCGTTGTAGCGGTCGGCAATGATTCCCGGCAGCCCGTCCGCCTCCGAAAAGATCAGCCGGCAGGCGTTCGTCTCCGTCGCGGCACCGTTGCCCACGCCGGAAATGGCCTCCGGTAACAGCGTATCCCGCAGCCTCAGCGCCGCTTCCACCCGTTCGCGCAACTCACCGAGATACTCCGCCCGTCCCAGCCCGGCCTGCCGCGAGACCATTCGCAGCGCGATCTCCGACTCCGCGCTATACAGCGCCGTTCCCAGCGGAATTCCCCTCGAGTCGACCACGCTGACCAGGGCCCCCGGCTGCACCTCATCCCGCCCAGCATCGCCCGGCGCGGCGGCAAGTCGTTCCACGTCCGAGCGGTACACCCAGAGGTGTCCGGCCCGCAGCCGCTCCGCCGCGCGCCGCGTAATTTCCGCCACTGCTCCCGTTGTGCTCGCCTGCAACGTCATTCCCTCATGGTCGCACAGCGAGGCAGCGGGCTCCCTCACGTGTGGTTCAGCAGGTGGGCGAGGCCGTAGGCTGCCGCAGCCGCTGCGCCGCCGATGAGTGTGGTTTGCAGCGCGCTGCGCAGGGCGCCCGTTCCCAGCAGCCGTCCCTTCAGCGCGCCGAACAGCGCAAGCGCCAGCAGCGTGATCAGCACCGAGAGCCTGAGGGCTGCTGCCGTCGATGGGATCGGCGGCGAACTCATTAAGCCTCCCTCCAGATAAGGCAGGCGGACGAACATGTACGGCAGCAGCGGGATCAGCCCGCCCGCGATGTAGCTGGCGGCGATGGTCAGAGCAGAGCGGTGCGCCCGATTCGCCGCGGGCTTCTCCAGGCCCAGCTCGAAGCGCATCATGAAGTCGACGTAGGCCGGGTGGTTCTGCTGCAACGCAGAGAGTACCGGCGCCGCGGCCTCGCGGGGAACAGCATACTGGTCAAAGATCTGGTAGATCTCTTCAGCCTCGTCGTCCGGCCGGGTAACCACCTCGGTCTGTTCGCGCTTCAGTTCGGAAGCGTAGTGCTCGGCGTCGCCGCGCGCCGCCAGGTATCCGCCCAGTCCCATGGCGATGGAGCCGGCGGCGATCTCAGCCAACCCCGCCAGCACGATGATGTGGGCGCTGGAGACCGCGCCGGAGAGCCCGGCAGCGAGCGCGAACGGCACCGTGAGCCCGTCCGAGAGTCCGATAACGACGTCACGGACGGATTCGCTGGACTCGAAGTGCCCTTCTATGTGCGGTTGGTCCAGATCCCCGCTGGCAATGGCATCCATGCCGGGAGTGTAAAGCATAGGCGCGGCACATGGTAAGTGGCCGGATCTTCGAGCACTTATTACCCCTGGGATTCACTCGCTTGTCCGCCTGGGTGTGCCCCGTTACACAGTGGAGATTATTCCTCTCCGGTCGCGTCCTTTCAACCCGCCCCCCCGTCTGTATTAGCAGGTTCCCGCCAATTTTGAAGAGATATGTGGCGACAAGACAGGCAAGGCGAGCAATGAGACATCTTTTACGAACGGGCATGGTTGTGGCAGCGTCTATGCTGCTGGTTTCAGGGTCACAGATGTGGGCTCAGGCGGATCAGCCTGCAGGTCAACAGACTCAACTCGGTCAGGCGCAGGGTGCCGGCCGGGGCGGCGGACGCGGCGGATTTGCCGGTGGCCAGATGGGCCAGCCGGTGCAGGGAATTGTCACCGCAGCGACAAAGGATAAGGTGACCGTCAAGACCGACGCGGGCGACTCCTACGACATAACCGTCACGGACACCTCGCGTATCATGAGGAACGGGCAGCAGATCAAGCTGAGCGATGTGAAGCCGGGCGACAGTGTGACCGCCCGCGGCACGGTCGACGCCACCAAGAAGACCGTGGAAGCCATGATGGTGATGGACGTCGATGCGGCGACCCTCGCGAAGGCCAAAGAGAACATGGGCAAGACCTACATCGCCGGTCGTATCACCGCGATCGACGCCGACAATCTGAAGCTGACCGTGATGCGCACGGACAATGTGAGCCAGGTCATCGCCGTGGATGATGGCACCTCCTTCCAGCGGGGGAACCGCGGGGTTTCCGCGGATGTAACTGCGGCAGGCGGAATCGCCGCCGGCGGTGGTGGTGGCGGATTCGGCGGCAGAGGAATGGGCGGTGGCAGGCAGGGAGGCGGCGCGCAGGCTGCAGCACCACCGGCTCCGGAGAGTATCACTCTCGCGGATATCAAGGTCGGGGATGCAGTGATGGCGACAGGCGTTTTGAAGGGCGGCACATTCACGGTGCTGAAGATGGGAGTCTCGGAACCCGGAGCGGGGCCCGGTGCTGGCGGCGTGAGACGAAGCCGCGGGCCCAACAATCAGGCGACCCCGCCGGGTGCTCCCCCGCCGCCCACTGCTCCACCGCAGTAATCGGCATGGCTTAGAAAGCGTGCAGGCGGACAGTTGGGTTGTCTTTGTAGGTCGCAGAGCCGATCAGCGTAATAGGGAGGGCTCTCGCTATAAATGTTGGTTGCGGAATCGGTGACGGTGGGTTGCTTTTCGGTCTTGGTTCAGTCAGGTCGGTTATAGGGAGCGTGTCTGTGCGGCGATTGAATGTGATGAAACGGTTTGCTGTGGTGGCAATGGGTGCGGCGATGCTGGCCGGCGCCGGCGTTTTTGGCGCGACAGCTCTGGCCCAGACGACGGAGCCCGCCGCGGCTCAGGTCCTGGCTGCCCCAGCCGCGCAAACTCCAGCCGCCCCAGCCGCTCAAACTCCGGCCGCCCCAGCCGCTCAAACTCCGGCCGCCCCAGCCGCTCAAGCTCCAACTGCCCAGGCGCCCGCGGCTCCGGCTCCGGCGGCTGCTCCGGTTGTGACCGCTGCGCCGCAGGGTGGAAGCATCAAGGGTACCGTGAAGGCGGGCGGAGTTCCTCTGCCCGGCGTCGCCGTCACGGCAACCAACACGCTGACCGGAAAGAAGTATGCGACCACCACGGATGTCGACGGTGCGTTTCAGATGGACGTGCCGCGCAACGGCCGCTATGTGGTCAAGTCGGAGTTGACCGGCTTTGCTCCCGTCACGCAGGAGGTCGTAGTGAATGCGGCCAGCGAGAACGGCGGCCTGCCGGTGCAGACGGCAGAGTTCAAGATGGACCTCGCCTCGCGCGTCACTCCGGAGCCTGCGACAGCCACGACGACAGTCGCGCGAGCCGGCGATGTCTCAACACCAGCGCCCGGGGCGACCCCAGGGACTGCGCGCAGAGCCGCTGGGGCCACCCCTGGCGGAGTTACTCCCGGCGCGGTGGCCAGGCAGGGCCGCACCACGCAGACGCTGACGGTGGAGAGCGGGGACAACTCCGACCTGACCGACGCGACCGCAGGGGATGCAACCACAGTCGCCGAGTCGCAAATGCCAACCATGGCTGGATTGGCCTCCGGCGACGACACATCGGCTTTGTCGAATGACTCCATCGCGGTCAGCGGCCAACAGGGCCAGATCAACGGCCTGGCCCAATTCAGCCAGGATGAGTTGCAGAACCGGATCGGGAACATGCAGCAGAACGGCTTCACCAACGGCGACATCGCCGGGGCGCTGGGCAACGTGATGCAATCCGGCACCTTTGGCGGACCCGGCGGCGGCCCTGGTGGCTTTGGCGGGCCCGGCGGCGGAGGACCCGGCGGTGGCCCAGGCGGTGGTGGCGGCGGCGGCTTTGGCGGCGGCGGTGGTGGGCGCGGCGGTGGTGGTGGCGGCGGCTTCCGCGGCGGCGGCGGTGGTGGCGGCTTTGGCGGCCCCGGCGGCTTCCGCGGACAGAATCCCAACGCGTGGCATGGCACCGTCGGTTACAGCGGATATAACAACGCGATCAATGCAACTCCATTCTCCGTCTCTGGCATTGCCATTCCCAAGCCAGACCGCGAGCAGAATGCACTGGTGGCCAGCTTCACGGGAACGCCGTACATCCCGGGCCTCACCACGCCAAACCCGAAGCAGTTCGTCTTCCTCAGCGTGCAGGAGACACACACCTCAAGTCCCTCGACGGTACAGACGTTGCTGCCAACTCCGGCACAGCGCTTCGGCGACCTGACTCCGTCGCACCAGGCGGGCACACCGGCAGGTGGTACGTCCAGCAGCCCGAACACTAACGTTGTTTACGATCCGAATACAGGCCAGCCCTACGGTAATGCGAACTGCCTGCCCGCTCTATACGCTCTATACCCAACCGGCTCGCCGATCACGGCGTGCATCCCCGCGACCGAGTTGAATCCGGCTGCGCTGGCGCTGTTGTACTACTATCCGCAGCCCAACATCACCTCAACGGAGTCCACCGAGAACTACCAGGCGAACTTCCCCGGGTCGTCGCATGCCTCGCAGGTCTCTGCGCGCTATAACCGCAGCTTCGGTGCCACGCCTACGCGCGGCGCCCGCGGTGGTGGCGGCGGTGGATTTGGCGGCCGCGGCGGTGGCGGCGGCGGCCAGAACCGCAACGCGCCTCCAACCCTGCGCCAGAGCATCGCCGAAAACTTTGCCTATGGTCATAACGCCAGCGCCAGCCAGAGCTTTTCGGACCTGCTGAGCGGAAAGTCGCATTCCGACAACTACAGCTTTACCAGCCAGTACACCATCGGCTACGGACGCTTCAATAACAACGCGTCGGTGGGCTGGAACCGCTCAAACTCACAGACGACGAATCTGTTCACCAATGGCACGGTGAACCCCGCGATCAGTGCAGACAACAACATCCCGGCCCCCGGCATCTACGTCGGCAATTCCAGCATCTACGGGAACCCGTTCTTTTACGGCGTGCCGGGCATCAGCATCACGGGCGGTCTGGCGGGCCTGAGCGACACATCACCCTCGAGCTCGATCAATCAGACCATCACCCTATCCGACTCGGCACGCTGGACCCACAAGCGCCACAATCTGCAGCTCGGCATCGACTTTCACCGCATCCACAACGACTCCACCGGCGGCGGCGGCGTGCTGGGGTCATTTACGTTCTCCGGGTTTTCGACGGAGAACCCGCTCGCGCAAACCTGCAACCCGAGCACGGATTCCCAGAAGTGCACGGAGTACGCGCCATCAGGCTCTTCCGTCGCAGACTTTCTGCTGGGCATGCCTCAGAACACCAACGTCACCGCCGGCATCAGCAAGATCTACCTGCGCGGCAATTCGTGGGACTGGTTTGGAACCGACGACTGGCGCGCCAAGTCAAACCTAACCTTCGAATACGGACTGCGCTGGGAATACTTCTCGCCTTATTCAGAGAAGAATGGCCACCTGGTCAACCTGAATGTGACCAACATCGGCACCGATCAGGTGAATGCCACCACGGTCTGCGCGTCGCCGGCGCCCGCGGGCTCGCCGGCAAGCGCATGTGCGTCGGTGCAGCCTGGAACGCTGGTGAAGCCGGACAAGTCAATGTTCTCGCCGCGCATCTCTATTGCGTGGACGCCGAAGTTCAAGTTCACCAAGAACACGGTCGTGCGGTCGGGTTACGGGATCAACTACAACACCGGCCAGTACTCCTCGTTTGCACACAACCTGGCTTACCAGCAGCCGTTCTTTGTGACGCAGAAGAACGTGCAGTCCTCGGGCGGCACCAGCACCGGCTGCACCCCGCAGAACATGACGTTGGCGCACGGCTTCAACTGCGACAGCGCGCTCACGCAGAGCAGCTACGCCGTCGATCCCAACTACCGGCTGGGCATGGTGCAGGTGTATAACCTCGGCATTCAGCGCACCTTGCCTCAGGGCGTGGTTCTGAACATCGACTATACCGGGGCATATGCGGGCAATCTGGACATGGTGCGCGCACCCAACCGCAACGCCTACGGCGTGATCAAAACGTCCGTAGGCCAGTTCAACTATGAGGACTCACTGGGTTACCAACGCTCCAACGCACTGGCCGTGAACGTGCGTGAGCGGATGCACAAGGGCGTGGCGCTGGGCGCGACCTACACCTATTCGCACTCCATCGACGATGCGTCATCGGTGGGCGGGAGCGGCAATTCGATCGCGCAAAACGACCAGGACCTGAGCGCGGAGGAGAGCAACTCCAGCTTCGACCGGAGACATTCGCTGAGCGGCAACTTCGTCATCGAGCCGCCCTTCGGACCCAACCGCGCCTTCTTCAACAAAGGCAACATAACGTCAAAGATCCTGGACGGCTTCAATATCTCCGGAAACTTCAACTTTGCGTCCGGTGGATGGGCGACGCCATCCTATTCCGGTACAGCACAGGAGATTGCTGCCGGGGCCAACGGGCTGCGACCCAACCGTAACTATGCCACGCCGGTTCCCGGCAAAGGATCCATCACAAGCTGGTTCAACCCCCAGGCGTTTATCGGGGCCTGCACCAGCACTAATCCGAACCTGCCGGTGGGCTGCCTGCCGCCGGGCCAGTACGGGACGGCGTCGCGCAACTCTATTGAGCTGCCGGGCGCGCTTGCGGTCTCGGCCTCGTTGTCGCGCACCGTCTCCTTCGGCGAGACGCGCAGCTTGGAGTTTCGCTTCAACGCGAGCAACGTATTCAACACGGTGCAGTATGCGGGCGTGTACACGCAGGTCAACTCGTCGCAGTTCGGGCAGATCTCCTCGGCGGCGGGTATGCGGGCCTTTACTTACAACATGCGGTACCGGTTCTAAGGCAGTTCTCAGTGGTCGGTTGTCAGTTCTCAGGAGCGACAGTGAAGGAGATGGTGATGCAGCGAAACTTCCGGGGTGAGATGGGCTGGAAAGCGATAGCGGCGGTTTTGGTGGCGGCCATGGTGGGTTCGCCCGCGGGCGTGCCGCTGACGGCAGCGGCGCAGCAGCAGCAGGACACCGCTCGAGTCACGACCCTGGTTGAGCACGTCGACCGCGTACTGACCAACGTCGTGGTGCGCGACAAAAAGACCGGCGAGCTCATCAAGGGGCTCAAGCAGAGCGACTTCCAGGTTCTCGAGGACAATAGGCCGCAGACCATCAGGACCTTCGACTTCCAGAACGTCGACGAGGCCGTCACTCTGGCTGAGAGCCAAACCGTCTCCGGCGTTACCACCACCAAGAAAAAGACGATTGCGGACCTGGTGAACAACGACTTCGCCGCCAAGCCGGACGAGTTGAAGGACCGTCGCCTCATTGTGATGTTCTTCGACCTCAGCAGCATGCAGCCGGAGGACATTACGCGCGCGGTAGACGCGGCCAAGGATTACATCAACAATCACATGGCGCCGGCAGACCTGGCGGCATCGGTGAGCCTGGTCTCCGGTCTCAGCATGGACCAGGACTTCACCAGCGACAAGACCGCGTTGCTGGCCGCGGTCAGCAAGTACGACGGCACCGAGGGGAGCGGCTATGCTCTGGGCAACGAAGGCGGCACCACCGACGCGACCGCGGACGACTCCTCCAGCTTTGTCGCCGACGACAGCGAGTTCAACGCGCTCAACACCGACCGCGAACTATACGCCATCCGCACCATCTGCAAGTCGATGGAGAAGGTCGAACAGAAGAAGAGCATGCTGTACTTCTCCGGCGGCCTCTCCCGGCAGGGCATCGAGAATCAGGCGAGCATTCGCGAAGCCACCAACGAGTGCGTGAAGGCAGACACTGCCATGTACGCAGTGGACAGCCGCGGGCTGCAGGCGCTCAACCCCGTAGGCAATGCGTCCACGGGCAGTATTCGAGGCACCAGCGCATACAGCGGCGCCTCCATGCAGAACCAGTTGAACTCGAACTTCAACTCGCAGGAGACGCTGGGCACGCTGGCCAGCGATACCGGCGGCAAGCTGTTCGTCGACTCCAACGACTTCGGACCGGCGTTCCAGCAGGTGCAGAAGGATTCCGAGGCTTATTACATCATCGGCTACGAGTCGACCAACGGGCGGCGCGATGGCTCCTATCGCCACCTGACCATCAAACTGCTGAACCATCCCAACGCGCAGCTTGAGTACCGGCCGGGCTACTACGCCCCCGCCGACTTCCAGCACCAGAAGAACGAGGACCGCGAATACGCTCTGACCGAGCAGATGCGCAGCGAGGTGCCGGCTACCGATGTCGCAATCTATCTGCAGGCGCTCTACTTCCGCCTGACCGACGGCAAGTTCTATATTCCCATGTCGCTGGTCATCCCGGGCTCGCAGATCAACGCGGTGGTGGTGAAGGACAAAGACAAGGCCAGCATCGACATCCTGGGCCAGGTAAGGAACGCTACCAACATCGTGGTCGGCCAGGTGCGTCAGACCGTGCCTCTGGCGATCGACGCCAATCAGCACCTCGAGAAGAAGAACGTGCAGTACTCCACCGGCTTCGAACTCGCGCCCGGCAAGTACCACGTCAAGTTCGTGGTGCGCGAGAACCAGTCCGGCAACATGGGCACCTTCGAGACCGACATCACGGTCCCGGACATGAAGAAGACGCCGCTGAAGCTGAGTTCGATCGTTATGTCAAGCCAACGCACGCCGGATAAGGAGAAGAAGTCCGTCGATCCGCTGGTGCAGGATGGGATGCAGTTTGTGCCAAATGTGCCGCACGTCTTCCGCCAGGACCAGCACCTCTACTTCCTGTACGAGGTCTACAGCCCGGCCAAGGAGAAGGACGAGACCGCCCCAACGGTGGCCGCGCAGCCGCCCGCCGCTGGACTGACCAAGAAGGAAGCGGGACCGGTGCGCGTGCTGACCAGCATCGAGTTTCTGCTCGGCGGCGTCAAAGTGTACGAGACGCCGCTGGTCGAAGCCGACGCCATCAATGTTCCCGAGCGCGACGCCGTCAGCTTCCAGTTCGACGTGCCGTTAGCCGGGCTCAAAGCGGGCACCTACGTCTGCCAGGTCAACGTCATCGACGACGCCGGCGGCAGCTTCACCTTCCCGCGCATGGCGCTGCGCATCACCGCACCGCTGGCTCCGGCAGCGACGCCGGCCCCGGTGGCTGCGGCGGCCGCACCCAAGGTGGGCCCGGGTCTGTAACCCACCCGCCGTCCGTCGTTGATGGAGTTGCTGCCCGGAATCTGGTACGCTTGGTTCGTTTCGAAGGGAGACACAACATGCAGACGAAGCGGATGAAGTTGGTTCTTGTGGCAGCGGCCGTCACCCTGATGGCCGGCAGCCTTATCAGCGTTCAGGCCCAAATGGGCGGCGGCGCGCCGGGCGGTGGCCAGCCGGGCGGCATGGGAGCAGGCCCAGCGGTCGCTCCAGGCTCCCAGGTCGATCCGGCGAAGTCCTTCGACGCCTCCGTGAGCCAGATCGAACGGCTCTGGATGGGCGCGGCCCAGGCGATGCCCGCCGAGAAATACGGATTTGCTCCCAGCGCCGCCATCTTCGTGCCCGGCCAGACGGTGAAGTACGATGGCGTCCGCACCTTCGCCCAGATCGTCACCCATACCATCCAGGCCAACTACAACTCCTTTGCGGCCATCGGCGGCATCAAGCCCGACGTGGACACCGCGGCCATCGGCAAGCTTGAATCCAAGGACGACATCGTCAAGGCGCTCGCCGCAACCTTCGCCTTCGCCCACAAAGCCGTCGCCAACGTCACCACCGCCAACGCCTTTGACAGCGTGCGCGGCATGCAGACGCGCGCCAGCATGGTGGCCGGCGCGGTCGGACACGCCGAAGACGAGTATGGCCAGGCGGTTGAGTATCTGCGCATGAATGCCATCGTTCCGCCGGCCAGCGAAGGCCGCCCGCGAATGTAGCCGCAGCTTTCCCTCTCCAGACCCCAAAAAAGAGCAGCCCTCGGGCTGCTCTTTGTCTTCTCGGTGGCCTCGAGCAGAACGCTCGGGCTCGCTCGCCTACCGTTCCGCAATCGGAGTGTATGGCTCCGGATAGGGCGGCCCGATGTAGTCCGCGCGCGGTCGAATCAGCCGGTTGTCGTCGAGCTGCTCGATCACATGTGCGGCCCAGCCGGCGATGCGGCTGATGGCAAAGATCGGCGTAAACAGGTCGATCTCCACGCCCAGCGTGGTGTAGGTCGAGGCCGAATAGAAGTCCACGTTGGCGTTCAGCTTCTTCTCTTTGTTGATGTACAGCTCGATCTTGCGCGACATGTCGAACCACTTCGGCTTCCCCGCCGCGTTGCCCAGGTCCTCCGACATCTTCCGCAGGTGGGTCGCTCGCGGGTCTTCGGTGATGTAAACGCGATGGCCGAAGCCCGAGATCTTCTTCTTCTGCGCCAACAACTGCGCCACATACTCCACCGGGTCCGCCCCCGCCTCATCGATCGCAAACAGCAGCTTCATCGTCTCCGCGTTCGCGCCGCCATGCAGCGGGCCCTTCAGCGCGCCGATGGCGCCCACAATCGCCGAATGCATGTCCGAGAGTGTCGATGCGATCACGCGCGCCGCAAACGTGCTCGCGTTCAGCTCGTGGTCGGCCTGCAGGATCAGCGCAACGTCCAGCGCCCGCACCGCCGTCGGCGTGGGGTTCACGCCGTTCAGCATGCGCAGGAAGTTGGCGCAGTGCGACAGCGACCGGTCCGGGTCGATGATCGACTTGCCCTTGCGGATGCGGTCGAAGATGGCCACGATCATGGCGATCTGCGAGGTCAGCCGGTAGCTCTTGCGCAAGTTGGCCTCGTGCGACGAGTCCTTCTCGTCCGGGTCGTAGAGCGAGAGTAGGCTCACCGCGGTGCGCAGCACCTCCATGGGCGTGGACTCGTGGGGCACGCTGCGCAGGAAGTCATAGATGCGCCAGTTCAGCGTCCGCGCCGCCGCCAGCTCCTTGCGGAATTCGGCAAGCTCGGACGCGGTGGGAAGTTTACCAAACCAAAGCAGATAGGTGGTCTCCTCGAAGTCCGAGTGCTCGGCCAGCTCGTGGATGTCGATACCGCGGTAAGCCAGCACGCCGGCTGCCCCGTCGATCCAGCAGATTGACGACTTGGTGGCGATGATGCCTTCAAGGCCTTTAATGGGGAGAACTGCTGATGACATGGACAAAACCCTCTTCGCGAAATCAAACCTTACGGTACATACGGTTATAGCGCAGCGACGAAACCCTTGTCACGAAAAGCCGTCAGCCATCGGGCTTTTCCGCGCGCTCGCTTGTCCGGCGGCACGCCGCGAAGAGCCGCAAACCCCCCCTCCCTGCCCGGGTGCGAGTCCGGCCCGTTTCCCAGCATGCCCGCCTGCGGGCCCTCCTTGCCCCCTGGCCTTATTTCTCGGTGTACCCCCAGCCGCAGGCGTTCCTGAGCTATATTCTTTTCTAGAGGTTCCCGCATAACCGCGGTGCGATCTTGCGGCCCATGCGTGAGCAGCGTCTTTCCATGAGTGGTCACCGTCTTATCGAGAGGGAGAACACATGAGCGAAACAGAACCAGTGGTAGTAGCCGAGCGATCCGCCTCGGTAGCATTTATTGCAGCAGTCGCCGTTGCCGCCGTAGTTGCCGTCGTAGTTGGTATCGGCGGGCTGGTTTGGTGCTACGGCCTGCAGAACCATATTGCCGCGACCGATCAGAAGCTCGCCGCCGCCAACAAGACCAACGCCGACCTCGCCGATCAGCTCGAGGCTACCAAGGCCCGGTTGAGCGCCACCGCCGAGACCCTCAGCCAGAACGTCGGCGCTACCCAGAAGCAGATCGACGCCCGCACCGAGAGCATCATGGCTGCGCAGAAGGCGCAGAACGCCGAGACCGCCAAACTCGCGCAGGAGCAGCAGAGCGCCGAGAAGCAGATCGGTGCCGTGTCCAGCGACGTCGCCAGCGTCAAGACGGATGTGGGCGGCGTCAAGACCGACGTGGCCACCACTCGCAGCGACCTCGAGACCACCAAGTCGCAGCTCCAGCGTGTGGTGGGTGACGCCGGCGTAATGAGCGGCCTCATCGCTACCAACCACTCGGAACTCGAAGAGCTCAGGCACCGGGGCGATCGCAACTACCTGGAGTTCACCCTGCAGAAGGGCGCGCCGCCCACCCTGCTCTCCACCGTCAAGCTCCAGTTGACGAAGGTGGACAACAAGCACTCGCGCTACACCCTCGCCGTCAGCGCGGACGATCGCAACATCGAGAAGAAGGACAAGAACCTCGATGAGCCCGTGCAGTTCTACACCGGCAAGACCCCCGTGCTCTACGAACTCGTCGTCAACAACATCGAGAAGAACAAGGTTTCGGGGTATCTTTCCACACCCAAGAACGCGCAATAGGCAGGAACCACGCCGCTATTCGCGGCTGCGGCAACGCACCAAAGCAGAACGGGGGACGCTCTATAGCGTCCCCCGTTCTGCTTTGCCTTGGGTTGGATTACTTCTTTTTGGCTGTCTTCTTGGCTGCTTTCTTAGCTGCTTTCTTCGTTGCCATTTGCCTATTCTCCCTGTCGATAAGACATCGATGCTGCAACACATAAACTTGCAGCTAACGAAGGTATAGTTTTGATGAAATTCAGTGTCAAGAAAAATCGATCATTTCGTGAATTTTTTTGCAGTAGAAGATACCTCAGTCCGCCTCCGAGGGCTAAAACTTCGCGCGATGAATCTCTCCGGCCCCCGAATTTCAAGCGAGGCATCCGTCTGAATGTCACCTGCATCACGCAGGACGTATACTCGGCGTCGAGGGGAGGACGTTGCCATGCACGATGAAGCGCACGCTGCTGTCCTCGTCTCCGCGGTGCGCACGCCGGTCGGAAAATTCCAGGGCGCGCTTGCATCGTTCTCTGCGACGGACCTCGGAGCGATCGCCGTGCGCGAAGCCGTCCGCCGCGCCGCAGTCGATCCCGCCGCCGTCGACGAGTGCCTCATGGGATGTGTCCTCACCGCCGGCCTGGGCCAAAACCCCGCTCGCCAAGCGGCTTTGCGCGGCGGTCTCGCCGACACCGTCTCCGCCACCACGCTCGATATGGTGTGCGGCTCCGGCCTCAAGGCGGTCGCGCTTGCCGCGCAATCCATCGCCACCGGCAACGCCGGGATCGTCGTCGCCGGCGGCATGGAGTCCATGTCCAACGCGCCGTATCTTCTCCCGCACGCGCGCCGCGGCTTCCGCATGGGCGACTCCATCGCCGTCGATTCCATGATCCACGACGGGCTGTGGTGCGCCTGCGAAGACGCACACATGGGCATCGCCGCCGAACGCGTTGCGGAAAAATACTCCATCACGCGCGCCCAGCAGGACGCCTACGCGCTCGAGTCGCACGCCCGAGCGGTCGCTGCGTCGCGCGCCGGCCGCTTCGCTGTGGAAATCGCGTCCGTATCTCTGCCATCGAACGCAACCGCCCGCCGCAACGACACCGCGCCCGTCGTCTTCTCGCGCGACGAAAGCATCCGCGACGACGCAATCGATCAGCCAGCGGCAGCTCTCGCCGCACTCGCCGCCCTGCGTCCCGCATTCAAGCCCGACGGCACCGTCACCGCCGGCAACGCTCCCGGCGTCAATGACGCCGCCGCGGCCGTCGTCGTCATGTCCGCCGCGCGCACCGCGTCGCTCGGCCTCAAGCCGCTCGCCGTCATTCGCGCGCAGGCCACCACCGGCGTCGCGCCCAAATGGGTCATGATGGCCCCCGTCACCGGCGTCGAGAAAGTACTCGCCCGCGCCGGCTGGAGCATCGACTCGGTCGACCTCTTCGAACTCAACGAAGCCTTCAGCGTGCAGGCCATCGCCGTCATGCGCTCGCTTGCCATCGACCCCGCCCGCGTCAACGTCAACGGCGGGGCCGTCGCCATCGGCCATCCCATCGGCGCGTCCGGCGCGCGCATCCTCGTCACCCTGGTCCACGAGATGATTCGCCGCGACGTCCACCGCGGCGTCGCCGCCCTCTGCCTCGGCGGTGGCAACTCCGTCGCCCTCGCCGTCGAACGCTAGCGTCTTGCCATTCGTTTGTCATTCCCGGAGGGAATCTGCTTCTGCTCTTGCTCGAACCTCGAACCTCGAACCTCGAACCTAGTACCTAGTACCTAGCCATGCCCGACAACACCCAGCGCTTCACCGGCCGCGCCGAAGACTACGACCGCTATCGCCAGCGCTATCCCACGGAAGAGATCCTCAGCCGGCTCCGCGCTTGGTGCGGCCTCAAGCCCTCGTGGCTCGTTGCCGACGTCGGCGCCGGCACCGGCATGCTCGCCGAAGTCTTCCTCGAAAACTCGAACCGCGTCCTCGCCATCGAACCAAATCAGGACATGCGCGACCAGTTGCGCCCATCCGTCGAGCAGCATCTCGGCCGGCCGGCATCGCAACTCGAAATCATCGACGCCACCGCCGAGACCACCACCCTCCCCGCCGCCTCCATCGACATGGTCGCTGCCGGTCGCGCCTTTCACTGGTTCGACAAGGAGCGCTCCCTCGCCGAGTTTCGCCGCATCCTCAAGCCCAACGGCTGGGTCGCGTTGATCGCCGCCGACCGCGACCGCGACTCCAAGGATACTGTCTATCGCCCGCAGATCGACGCTTACGAAAACCTGATGTCGGCGCACGGCACGGATTACACGCGCGTCCGCTCCGGCTACCGCACCTACGACAAACTGGAGACACCCTTTGCCGGCGAATATCACCACGTCGCACTCCCTGGCCTGCGCCGGCTCGACTGGCCCACCTTTCGCGGCCACACCATGTCGCTCTCCGTCTCGCCGCAGCTCGGCCATCCCAACCACGAAGCCTTCCAGCACGCGCTGCGCCAGTACTTCGACGCCCACGCGCGCGATGCCATCCTCACCATGCCCACCATCTGTTGGATCACCGCCGCCCGCTTCCGCCCGCAGGAATCCTCAATCTAGGAAGACCCTGAGGCGTTTTGGAATTGGCTTTTCCAGCGTGTCCGCAGGTTGAGGCTTCGTCTGCGGCCGTCGCTTAAACGGGGAGCGCCGCAGGTACACGTAGCACCTCTTGTTGCACGTGAAGCATCGCGCAGGCCAGAAGCCAACCAGCGACATCAGCCACCCGAAGCCGCTGCGGCGCGTGCGATAAAGCGCGTGGCACTTGCAACTGGGGCAGGAAAAAGAAGGCGGCAGCATGTTCATCTCCTGTGCTGCGGTGTCAATTCCGCCTCGCAGCATACGGCTTCATTCACCTTTGGTGAAATCTGCCCAGTGTCCCGCGCTCAGCAGCGCCTCGGCAAGAATCATTAATCATTCCCGCAACTCTGCCGGCGCGCGCACTGCCAGACACACGAATCGGGCGCACTGAAGTTGCCTTGCGGGGAATCAGGGAGTGCGCTCGCCGGCAGGACACATCCAATTATGGGGCGGTCAGATTCCCTTCTGCGCCCCATTCCACGCCCTGAAGCCGCCTGGATATCGACTTCCTCACTATCAACCAGAAGATCAACAGGCAGCCCACGGCCCCGCGGAATCAGCGATCAAGTCGCTCGGTTCGATCTCCCGCGAGGGTGGCACCCTCGGGCTCGTCGAAATCCTTGATCAGGGAATAACGCACATGGAACCGCTTGTCACAGGTCATGCAGCGCACTGGCCTCAAGCCGATTGCCGACATAAGCCAGTCCAGGCCTGTGCGGTGGGTCCTATAAAGTGCATGGCATTTGCAGCGAGGGCAGGAAAACGCGGCCGGTAGCATAGTCCTCTTCGTCTGCCTTGGCTGCGGGGTCGACCCGCCTCGCACACAGGCTTTCCTACAGGTTCTGGTTGGTTAGTCGCCCACGCGTGGGATGGTGGGCCACTTTGGCGGCAAAGCCTCTCTTGCAGTGCCGCAGATTTGATCGAGGTGTCGGCGGACGTTGAACCTGTCGCAACATCCCCTGAAACACACTTCGCTCAACCGGCGAAGCTGCTAATTCGGATGCGCCACCCCCACCCCGCGTTGCCCCCACCCCCCGCCCGTTGCAATTTGCGCATTCGTGGGGAAACACTTATGGCCACTGACGGGAGGCATGGCGAATGCGGATAATACGCACCTTATCTCCCACGATCTTGTAGATGGCGATGTAAGGCCAGGGAGCGAAAACCAACTCGTGCGTCTCCGGCAGAATACCTGGCCGTCCCATATGCGGGGTGGACCCAAGGCCCTCCACTTGCCGGTAGATTCTGTCGCCCACCTGCGCTGCCGCGCCTGGCTTATCGGCGGCAATGAAGTCGACCAGTTCATTTAAATCGGCTGCGGCCCGGGGACTCCAGAAAACTCTCACTCAGTCTTCACGCAGTCTTGACCAGGCGGCGATTCAAGCGTTCGAAGACCTCTTCATTGGTCAACCAGCCCTCGCGCTCCGCCGACTCCTCACCCTCGCGTAGCTCGGCCGCCAGACCATCGAGATGATCGAAGAAACGATCCATCATTTCCTCGGGAGTCACGCCCAGACGCAGCGCCGCTTCTCTCAGCCGCTGCTCCTGCTCGGGTTTGAGCTGTACCGCCATAGTCAAACTCTAGGCTTTCGAGTTTCTAAGGTCAATCGATATGTCTCGATGGCTTGCCGAATCTCTTTCGCTAGAGCATTTTCCTTAATAGTGTAGACTCCAATTGGCGAGACTCTGCGGCGAGTGAATCGATGGCGAAGCCATATGGGGATGATCTGCGCCGAAAATTTCTGCTGGCCTACGATAGAGGCGAGG